>ENA-OWPN01000479-OWPN01000479.1-human-gut-metagenome-genome-assembly--contig:-NODE-479-length-55342-cov-4.774540_pt1 | contig 55342 bp, 38 predicted proteins | sample MGYA00248266_ERZ651850 | MGnify/ENA primary metagenome ERZ651850 (study PRJEB26924, sample SAMEA4378296) | human gut metagenome | biome: human gut; feature: human-associated habitat; material: faeces... | reverse complement strand
GGATTATCGGTGGTGACGGTGCTTCTTACGATATCGGTTATGGTGGTTTGGACCACGTGATCGCTTCCGGTAAGAATGTGAATATCCTGGTTCTGGATACTGAAGTTTATTCAAATACAGGTGGTCAGTCTTCAAAGGCTACTCCGGTAGGTGCAATCGCCAAGTTTGCTGCAGCCGGTAAGAGAGTTCGTAAGAAAGACTTGGGTCTGATGGCTACTACTTACGGTTACGTTTATGTTGCTCAGATCGCTATGGGTGCTGATCAGGCTCAGACTTTGAAGGCTATCCGTGAAGCTGAGGCTTATGACGGTCCTTCTTTGATCATCGCTTATGCTCCTTGTATCAACCACGGTTTGAAGAAGGGTATGGGTAAGAGCCAGCAGGAAGAAGCTGATGCAGTAGCATGCGGTTACTGGCATTTGTGGCGTTACAACCCTGCATTGGAAGCTGAAGGCAAGAATCCGTTCACTTTGGATAGCAAAGAACCGGATTGGAGTAAGTTCCAGGACTTCCTGAAGGGTGAAGTACGTTTCGCATCTCTGACAAAACAGTTCCCGGCTGAAGCTGGCGAATTGTTCCAGGCTGCTGAAGACAACGCTAAGTGGAGACTTAATAACTACAAGCGTCTGGCTAAACAGCAATGGGGTGTTGAGGAATAATTGATTAATGATCATCTAAATAGTAAAAGCGGAATCTTCGAAAGAAGGTCCCGCTTTTTTTATAGAGTAAATAAATCATCGTATCTTTAACGGACTAAACAAATAAGCAAATGGCTAAGAAGAAAAGTAAACCAGCTCAACAGCAGCAACAGCTTTCACCTGAAAAATACATTCGCCTGAAAGCCAGGAATCTATCAATAGACAAGTGTTTTGTTTCAACTGATTGGCAAGAGGTCGGATTAGCAGAAGTTCTTGTTTCCCGTCGTCATACCGGTGGAAATTATACATTCGGGATCTATTTGGTCGATACTCTCTGTCTCGGATTGAAAGATTCTATATTTAAGTTTAATATAACACCGGCTGATTTTGATTCTATACTAGAGGATCTGATGGTGGAAAATCATACTGAGATAAGTTATAATGAGGCTCATAATATTATTTACGGAGCGATTTCTTATGCGGAGGATCTGGGGATTAAAGCAGATAAGAGTTTTGATTTGACACAATATATATTGGAAGAAGATACGGATGATATTCCTTTAATCGAATATGAATATGGCAGGGATGGTTCTCCTTATCTGGTGGTAGAGAGCAATCTGGAAGCAAGCAAATATCTTCCTGCTCTGGAAAAGAGTACGAATGGTAATTTTAGACTAATGATAGCAGATGAGGAGGAAGATGATTTTTCTGATTTATTCCCTGATTTTAAAGAATATCCGGAAACACCTTATACTTATGATCCTCCGATGTATCCGTCTGAATTGAATCTGTTTCATCAGGAACTGCAGATTCTTTTAGGTTCACACAATGATTTTCTATTATCGACGGAGGATATAAAGCAAATCCTTTCCCTTCCTCGTGAAAGTCTGATAGCCGATTTGCAGCAAATGGTATTGTATATGATCGGACAGAATAATGGGGATGTTGCGTTGATCCATGCTCTTTTCTTCCTGGGGGAATTGAGGGCGGAAGAGGCTTTGGACACAGTCCTCGAAGTGATGCGTCAGGATTCTGAGTTTATGGATATCAATTTTGGAGATTCGACCGATGATGTTTTGGGTTTGACTCTTTATTATGTAGGGCGTAACAAATTACCGGAGTTACTGGCATTTGTCAAGGAACCCGGACTGTATATGTATTTCAAATTCGTCGTGTTCATAGCAATGAATTTGATATCCGATGAACCTGGAAGGCGGGAAGATGTACTGGAGTGGTACCGCGAGTTGATGCAATTTTTTAAGGAGAATGCGACCGATCTTTCAATCTATTCAGCCGGATTGGGTGGCTTGATGATAGCTGAGATGCTGGATATTTGCCCTGAGGAGTTATTGCCGGAGATCGAGGACTTTTTTGAAGTTTGTGATGTGGATGAAATGTCCTGTGGAACTTTGGAAGTCGTGAAAGAAGATATACTCGCTAAAGAAAAACCTCTCAGAGAAAGAAAGTTGATCGATATCTATGAACGTAATCAGAAGTATTATAGTTCTTGGTGTAAGAGGTTGGAATAAGAGCGGAAGGATCAGTTTTGAATGTAAGGGCGGTTCGCGAACCGCCCTTACAGGCGCCGTCACAATGGAACAGGCAGGTTCGACCGTAGGGGCGGGGTCACTATTTTCTAAAACTGAATCTGTGCATTCAGGAACGGGAATTGTGCCTGATGCCAATACGGGTAAACGGGAGTGACCTGGCTGGCTTCATCTAAACGTTTTACCTGTTCCGGTGTCAGATTCCACCCGACAGCTTCCAGGTTTTGTTTTAATTGTTCCTCTGTGCTGGCTCCAATAATCAGGCTGGAAACAGTAGGACGTTGCAATAACCAGTTCAACGCACATTGTGCAACAGTATGTCCCGTCTCTTCGGCTATTTCATCCAATACATCCATAATATTGTACAACCGTTCGTAAGATGTCGCTTCGTCAGGAATAGGACTGCCGCCGCGAGCTACACGTCCGTCAGCCGGTATCGGATTGTTTCTTCTGTATCTCCCGCCTAAGCGGCCGGCAGAAAGCGGACTCCAGATGATAGAGCCAACCTTCTGATCGATACCGAGCGGCATCAACTCCCATTCGAACTCCCTGTTCAGCAAAGAATAATGAACCTGCTGTGCCACATAGCGGCTCCAGCCATATCGTTCGGATACTGATAAAGCTTTCATCAGATGCCATCCGGAGAAATTGGAACAGGCGATATACCGTATCTTACCTGCCGTGATCAGATCGTCCAGTGCACGAAGCGTTTCCTCTACCGGCGTATTGGCATCGAATCCGTGCATATGATAAATATCTATATGATCCGTGTTCAGCCGTTTCAGACTGGCTTCGCAAGCTTCGATCAGATGAAAACGGGAAGAACCCATCGCATTGCGGCTTTCCGGGTTCAGGTTGAATGTCGCTTTGGTTGAGATCAATAATTTGTTTCTCAGCCCTTCCATTGCTTTTCCCAATATTTTTTCAGATAATCCGTCAGAGTATGCATCTGCGGTATCGAACAGATTTACGCCCGCATCCAGGCAGCGGTTTATCATGCGTCTGGCTTCTTCCACCTGGGTATGACCCCAACCTTCAAAACCGTTTGTGCCTCCAAAAGTGGCAGTCCCTAAACAGAGTACGGGTACATATAGCCCTGAACCTCCTAATTGTCTGTATTCCATAGCTTACCTATTAAATTGTTATTAAGATCTTACTTACAAAGGTATATAAAATATGCATGTATTTATTTATTCGTATCTTTGTATCAAATTTAGGTTATAATAAAAAGTATGGTTAAGGCAGTTTTTTTCGATATAGACGGAACATTGGTCAGTTTTAAAACTCACGAAGTACCGCAATCTACTATCGAAGCGTTGGATCTTTTAAGAAAGAAGGGTATTAAGGTTTTTATAGCTACGGGGCGGCATTTCAGTTCCATAAATAATCTGGGCGATTTGAACTTTGACGGATATGTAACGTTGAACGGTGGATATTGTTTTGCTGGTGATAAAGTCATTTATAAGCACAGTATCCCTGACCGGGATGTCGAAGCCCTGATCCGGTATATGGAGACGGAAGAATCTTTCCCGTGTGCCTTTGTCCGGGAGAAAGATATTTATATGAATTATAAAGATGAGACAGTAGAAGAGATATTCAATATGCTGAACTTCCCGGAACCGCCGATCCGCCCGATGAGTGAGATACGCGGTGAGACTGTTTACCAGCTTGTCTCTTTCTTTACTGCCGACCAGGAAAAAAAGATCATGCCGATATTGTCGCATTGTGAATCCACTCGCTGGAATCCTTTGTTTACAGATGTGGTGCCTGCCGGAAGCAGCAAGCGCATAGGGATCGATAAAATGCTGGAATATTTTAGGATACCGTTAAACGAATGCGTGGCATTCGGTGACGGTGGTAACGATGTGGCGATGCTTGAACATGCCGGGATAGGAGTGGCTATGGGCAATGCAGAGGACGATGTGAAACAATATGCCGACTATGTAACCGATTCTGTCGATGAGGACGGAATATTCAAAGCATTAAAACATTTGAACATTATCTGATCGTAAGTTGTTTCTATACTAAGAAGTAAACATATGATTGACGAATTACTAGTATTTAATAAAGAGTTCGTAAAGAACAAAGGATACGAAAAGTTTATCACGAATAAGTATCCGGACAAGAAAATAGCGATCGTATCCTGTATGGATACCCGTCTGACAGAGTTGCTTCCCGCCGCATTAGGTATTAAAAACGGTGATGTGAAAATCATAAAAAATGCTGGTGCGATCATTTCGCATCCTTTCGGGAGTGTAATTCGAAGCCTGTTGGTTGCTATCTACGAATTAGGTGTTACAGAAATTATGATTATCGGACATTCTGATTGCGGAGCGCAACATATGGATAGTGATGATATGATCGAAGCAATGAAAAAAAGGGGAATCCCTGCCGACCATATCGATATGATGAAGTATTGCGGAGTCGACTTTAAATCGTGGTTGAGAGGATTCGATACGACAGAGAGTTCGGTGAAAGATACCGTTAATCAGGTTCGTACTCATCCGTTGATTCCGTCCGATGTCAGTGTTCGAGGCTTTGTAATTAACTCGGTTACAGGTGAATTGACAGCTGTGAAATAAGCAATATATCTTCTAAAAAGATATATTCATAAATTAAATAAATGTAAAGATAGAAATTATTTATATGTTTTATAGCATAGTTTCAAATAAAGTGTCTATCTTTGCATTGTAAACAAAAAGAAAAGATTAGAGTTTAGGTTAATTATTAATAAGTTTCCCAAGCGTGGGAAACATAAAAATGTAAAGATTATGATGACAAGTAGAAATGAAGAAAATCTTCGTACTTTAGCGATGTTGCGTTACCAGGCCGATCGCTATAGATCAATGAGAAATGGAACAATGAGTCAGCGAGTAAATGCTGAAATCCGTCGTCTGTTGGAAGAAATGGACGCTAACGTAAAAAATTAAGCAAAAAGATTAGTATATTATTAGATGTTTTCTCTTCACCAATGTCTTTTTAAAGACTGGTGAGAGACAAAAAGATGGGCATTCGACACTGGCTGATCAGTGAAGATTAGCCTTTTTTATTTTATAGCCCTTACAATTCTTCAATTTATCTTCTATCTTTGTGCACGGAACAAATCTATAAAACACAATCATACGATGAAAAGAGCTGGTTTATTTGTAGCATCCGTCATGCTATCTACAACCCTTTGGGCACAGTCGCCTATTGAAAAAGGACTGAATGTAATCAATAAAGAGAATGCTGAGGCATATATCGGTTTTTTGGCCAGTGATGAACTGGAAGGGCGTGAAGCCGGTTTTCAGGGAGGACGTATTGCCGCTGAATATATCGTTTCCAATCTGAAGACCATGGGGATTGCCCCTTTGAATGATTCTTATTACCAGCCTTTTGAAGCTTATAATAAGGAACGTCAGAAGAGAGGACGTTTCCAGGTGCATCCGGATTCGATCGCGCAGTTGAAACAAGGCGTACATCAGAAATTATCCTTGCGCAATATCCTGGGAAAGATAGAAGGAAAGAATCCGAATGAATACGTTATCATCGGAGCGCACTATGATCACCTGGGTTTCGATCCGATGCTGGAGGGGGATCAGATTTATAACGGTGCCGACGATAATGCTTCCGGTGTATCGGCTGTTCTGCAGGTAGCGAAAGCTTTCCTGGCATCGGGCCAGCAACCGGAACGTACCGTGATCTTTGCTTTCTGGGATGGGGAAGAAAAGGGATTGCTGGGTTCCGAATATTTTGTACAGAACTGTTCTTTCCTGAAAGATATTAAGGGATATCTGAACTATGATATGATCGGTCGTAACTCGAATGAATCAGTTCCCGAACAGGTCGATTATTTCTATACGGAAGCCAACAAGGCTTTCGGCGACTGGCTGAAGAATGACATCAAGAAATACGGTCTGAACCTGAAGCCGATCTATCATGCCTGGGACAAGCCGGTAGGAGGGAGCGACAATGGTTCTTTTGCCAAACGTGAGATACCTATTATCTGGTATCATACCAACGGCCATCCGGACTATCATATGCCAAGCGACCATACTGAAAAGCTTAACTGGGAGAAGGTGGTCGATATAACGAAAGCCTCTTTCCTGAATATGTGGAATCTGGCGAATGAGAAGAAGTATTAATATATAACTAAACAGTGTAAATAAACAATGAAATCGATGTATGTAGCCCTGTGTTGGGCAGTGATGATGGTTACCGGTTTGGTGGCTTGCAGTGATGACAATGGTGAAATCATAGATCCTTATACGGAAGAACAGAAGGCTTGGATTGCTAGTAATCAAGCTTATTTTGAAGAACAGAAAGAGGCTATGGTTGATGGAGAGTTAGTTTATAAGCAACTTGTTGTGGGGGAAGATACAGTGTTGTATCGCTTGTTAGGAGAAGTAGGAAAAGTCGATTCCTTACCTCAGCCCAATTCTGATATAAAAGTGTCTATTAGAGGGGAATTGCCTGTCTCTCAAAAAGTTTTTGTAGGTGATAAGGATGGAAATCCGGTTGAGACAACGATACGTCCGAATGATCCAGGTGTTATTAAAGGATTGTCTGCCGTATTACAACAAGTTCGTAAAGGGGAAAGAATAGAAACTGTTATTCCTTATCGGTTGGGATATGGAGATCAAGATTATTGGGAGTATTCTATTCCTCTTTTCTCGACATTAAAGTTCACTTTTACAGTAATAGACTTTGATTGAATTTGAAAATATTATATCGAAACCTGATGTTAGATCTTTCTTTGACGTTTTAGGATTTTGATCTATAATGTAAAAACGGGTGGCGCTGTCATAAAAAAGCAGCGTCACCCGTTTTTTATTTAACCTGATTATAATCCCAGGCAGTAATTAGCAAGAGTGATGACATCCTTTGCATTCTTCATGTCTGTTTTCGTCTCTTTGATATAAGTTTCGATGAGGTTCTCTTTGCCGGGAAAGAGTTTTAATAGCGATTTCTTATTTTTGAATTTGAGCGGAGTGCCATCACGGAAAATACAATACTCATTCTGATTGGCGAGTTTATAAACTTCAGTGTATTGATTTTCGTAAGTGCTATAGTTTAACTGATTCGTATTCAGAGTTTCCACTTTAGCTTGTTGCGTTACGCCGAAAGCATTTTTATATCCCTGGGATGCATTCTTCAACAACCAGTTTATACCGATAAGACCATTCGGTATCTGCAGTATCTCATAGAAACCGGATCCGGTCGGAATGAATCTGGCATTCCCAATATAGACCGTATCGATCTGGGCAACGTTGGTAAGGAGCATTTCTTCCGAACCGTTTTTGAACATCATCTTCTGATTGCCGGCATCGTAGTTAAGCTCTGCCATTGTCTTGGAGTTGTTCTTCATTAACACGACACCTTTCGAGTAATCTTCAAAAAGCATCTGACGTTTCTTCTGTGCATTAACACTACCTACGGTTGCTATACAGCACAGGATGGTGATTAACAGGTATGTTCTCATTGTAGTAGAATATGGGAAAGAGTAGTTACAGAATTTGTAACTACTCTTTCGAGGTTATTAATAAAAGAATTAATTCTTCGGCCCTTCACCCCATTGCGGAGCACCCTGATCCTGCCAGGTACGTTCTGAGTTCAGAATAGATGTGTTTGCATCGCCGGCACCTGTAATGGTATAACCCTGTGCTGCATAGGCATCTCTCTGGATCTGATACAATTGGCTTGTTTCGTTAGGAACACCTGTCTGGAAACGACGAGGGAAATTGGTCACAGGAATAGATGCAAAATTCTCACGGCTGATAAACTGTGAATTGAATTTAGGCAAGCCTGAACGGCGGGCTGTAACAAACTGGTCATAAGGATACATGGTGAAGTTGATCAACTGCTGCAAGTATACTTTTTCCAGTTGTTCGCTGGTTGAACCGGTCAGCTGATAATCGGCTGATGCCAGCATCGCTTCGATCTCTCCGCTTTTCAGTTCGATGGAAACTTCGTTCGGGTCATAATCGTACGTAGTACCATAGTAAGCAATCTGGTTTAATTCAGCTGCTTTATCGTATTCCTGAACAGACAGTTTGACACCCTGTGTGAAATAGCTTTCAGCCGTACCAGGCAGGTTGGCTCCCAATAATTTGAACTCTGCCAGATACAGGTTTACCTCACCACCGCCTAAGTACAGTCCGTACCAGGGACGGCTGTCGTTTTTAGTGATTACAGGACCGCCCGGAGGAGTCGGCATTGTAAAGTTATAGTTACGTCCGATAACCATTTGATGCTGATACATGGAGTAGGGGCGATACGTTTTTGCACTTTGACCGTTTTCGTCAGTAATTTTGTAGCGGTTGCTATAGTCAAACCATTCACCGTAGACAGCAGTATTATTGCTGGCATTATATTCAACCGGAAGACCGTAATAACGTACCCAAGGTTCGCCCATTCCTTTCCATCTCACGAATGTTTTCTTTCCGCCAGTGGTTGTATATTCAACGTTTTCCTCGATATAAGAAGGAATCGCCTTGCCTTGATCGTAGAACTCCTGAACGATTTTAGAGTTCCAGTCGTTTTTACGGTATTGGAAACGAACGCGAGGGTCTTTGTTTTTAAGCATGAAATTGACTATGCGCTGATTGGAAGCCATTCCATCCATAAAACCGTTGCTCCAGTGGTAAATGTAATCATTATTGCTTGAGTTTACGATACCTTTATTGAACAGCATGGCATCAGCCAAAGAGTCGATATAGCCACAAGAGGCATTGGCCACTTCCGAAGCAATCGTCAGTGCGCGTGCCTTGTCTTGAGAAATCAGACGGGCTGCGATTTTCAGTTTCATTGAATTGGCCGCTTTTGCCCACTTGGCACGGTCACCTTTGAAGACAATATCCTGTTCGCTTTCAAAAATCTGCTCGGTAGCAGAAGCCGTAGTGAATACGGTGATGGCATTGTCCAGCTGACTCAGCCACAAGGTGTACAAGTCGGCGATTCTGTCGTAAGCCGGAGTCAGCGTACCGCCATGCAGGGCATTACCCGCTTCCGTAAACTGAATATCCCCGTTGATATCACTGCTGGAAAGAGCTAGATAGGCTGTAAGCACATCCACACAAGCGGCTGTTGTCGCATGTTTGGCTGCATCTTCTTCGCTCATGTTGGAGCGCAAGTAGGTAATTTCGTGAGCCAGTTTCAATACTCTCACATAATTAACGCCACCGGTAACGGTTGTCAGCGCAGAACTTTCCGTGAAGCTGCCTGTCGGTACCGCCATCTGCGTCCATGATGTCAGCATCGGTGCATCGTAGAACCAGTAGGTGTAATCAAACGGATCGAAATCCATCACAGCCATTGCAAACAGATAGGAGGGATCACCCACAGTCACCTGCGAAGGGCTGGAGTTGATATCTGCGAAATCGTCACGGCATCCGGTCGTGCACACTAAGGCTACACCCAGGCCGAATCCCATTAATATATTACTATATTTGTTCATATTTCAATTAATTTAAAGTTTCTTGTTTAGTTTAGAATCCGACATTAATAGTAAATGTGTAGTTAGCAGTCAAGCCGTTGAAAGAACGGATACGGAACTCGGAAGCAGATGTACCGCGGACAGATTCCGGGTTGATCTTATTCGGCATCGTGTTCAGCAGGTAGCCCAGGTTGCGTCCGGATACCGACAGATTCAGATGCTGTGCCCCCAGTTTATGCGCAATCTTGTTAGGCATTCTGTAGGATACGGTGATTTCACGTACTGCGATGTAGTTTAGTTTCTTCACCCAGTCGTCGTTTACTGTACCGGTTCCCCATGCATTGTTCCAGTAGTGCCATGCCGAAGCGTGTTGCGGGTCAACAAGTCCCTGATCGTACAGTGCCTGGTAGGTTTCGCCACCGTCGGCTACCGTATAAGAACTTCCGTTCGGCAGAGGAATAGATGTTCCGCCTTCGATCAGACCAACAGGGATTAAACCGTCGTTATACTGCTGGCCGTCCCAGATGGAAGTATAGCTCATACCGCCGTTTTCTGCGTCACGCCATTTCAGAGAGCTTTCCGTAAAGCCGTATGCCAGACCATAGCGGTTTGCATAAGACGCTACATAACCGCCGAAGCGCATATCAAACAAAGCACGCAGGCTCCAGTTCTTATACGTAAGCGAAGTACTTACGGAACCCAGGAAGTCGGGAACCATCGAACCGATTTTTTCTGCTTCGCCGCTACGCTGGTAGTACATGGCATGCATACCTCTGTCGCCACCGTAATAAGAAGTCGCGTTCAATATAGGCAGACCGGTCTTTTCGTCGATCTTGGCTTTCGAGTCACTCATCAATACCCCGTAAGATTCACCCACCTTGGCAACTGAACCGACACGGTAATTACCGTAAGCCACCTCACCACTCAACGTGATATAATCGGCTACGTTCGGGTGCAGTTCAACGATTTTGTTGTTGTTCTTGGTGTATGTGAAGTTCAAATCCCACTGCCAGTCTTTGTTTTTGAACGGTGTCGTGTTCAAGGCAATTTCCAACCCCTTGTTTTCGATATTACCTGCATTGATATACTGGCTGCTGATACCGGAGATACCCGGAACGCTGATCGACATGATCTGGTCTTTTGTATTTTCCTTATAATAAGTCATGTCGATACCGATACGATTATTCAGGAAACGCCAGTCCAAACCGATCTCCCAAGCGTTCTTACGTTCAGGTTTCAGATTTGTGGAATAAGCCGTTGATGGGATGCTCAGCGCGTATACGTTGCCACCACCTTGCAGCTGGGCTGTCAATAATGAATAAGCCGAATTGATTGTATAAGCATCCGTGTCATTACCTACCTGTGCCCATGATCCGCGCAGTTTGGCGAAAGAGATCCATTCCGGAAGCTGTTCGCGGAACGTTTCGTGAGCCAGCCAGGAGGCCGAAATAGACGGATAGAAATAGGAGTAGTTACCATGTGTATCCGAATAAACCAGGGCAGACGACCAGTCGTTACGTCCGGTCACATCCAGGAATAACTGATCTCTCCAGCTTGCACTTGCCTGGAAGGATATGGACAACATACGTTTTTCCCCTTCTATCTTACCGCTGTAAGACGGTGTATTGATAGAGTTGGCAATAAAATACTGGTTAGGAACAACCAGACCACCGTTTGTATTTTCAGCCATAGTCTGTTGTATATTGTTGTAATACTCACCGCGGATAAACCCGCCGAATGTGAAATCACCTACGCTCTTGTTGAATGTAAATGCAGCATTCAGGTTGGTCTGTTCTTTCGAGTAGAGTCCCATTCCGTAATAACCGCTTCGCTTGTTTGCATAGTCTGTTCCCGGCTGTTTCTCTTCATAACGTCTGTAGTAATAGTTGTAGTTACCTTCCGCGCGGAATTTCATCCAGTCGGTCAGCTCCACGTTCAATACCAATGTCGGACGTACGGAAGTCTCTTTCTGACGATAGTCGTTTTCGTAGATATTCCACCAGGTACCTCTTCCCGGGTTATTACCATATTCGTCACCATAGCCGGAATTGGCCTGACCTCCGTGAGTACCTTTGTAGCGTTTGCGGAAATACTGGGTATCATACGTACGTCCCCAGGTACCGTCTACGAACAACTCTCCGATATTCGGCTGTGCATTCTTTGGATTTGAATTGGCGAAGGCGATGGATGCTTCCACCTCGATCTTGTCGGTTACTTTGTGCGATGCTTTAGCCAGGAACGATGTACGGTCGAAGCTGTTGTTCGGCAGTGTACCGCTTGCATACTTATAAGACAGAGAAGTATAGAAAGAGGTCTTTTCGCTGCTACCGCTGACAGATACGTTGGTATTGCTGTTGAATCCCAAATTGTATGCATCCTTGAAGTTATTCTCTACCGGGCTATAGGCGATAGTTGAATAGTCATAGTTTTCAATGCTGCTTCCGTCGAACGCCGGTCCCCAATGACGACCTGTTCCACCGGTAAGGGTATGATTACCTGCCGAGTTCAGATAGAACTGGCCGATGTTGTCGTACAGGTAGTAATTGCCGCTGGCATCCGTCTCACCATAACTGACATTACCTGTGTACTGTCCGCGTCCGTACTTGTTCTGTAACTTCGGTTGTTTGAACATATGGTCGATACCGAATGTCTGTGAAACATTCACACCGATCCCCTGCTTACCTTTACCCGATTTCGTCGTGATAACGACCGCGCCGTTCAAACCGCGTGAACCATACAGGGCGGTAGCGGCTGCACCTTTCAGTACTGATACCGTTTCAAAGTCATCCGGGTTCAGGTTCTTCAGCTCATTACCGTAGTCGTAGTTGTTGGCATTCCAGTCTGCATCACCGTCGCGGATGGCGTTATCCAGGATAATACCGTCTACTACATAAATAGGCTGGTTGTTTTTACCCAGTGTAGATGCACCACGGATCTGAATCTTGGTCGCACCGAACATACCACCGTCAGAACCGGCAATTTCAACCCCAGCCACTTTACCCTGTAAAGCAGAAACCGGGTTGATCGCATTGTTCAGCAACTCTTCACCTTTCAATTCGGTAACGGCATATCCCAATGCTTTCGTTTCGCGTTTCATACCCAAAGCGGTAACAACCACTTCATCCAGAGCTTGTGAATCTTCCTTTAACGACACGTGTAGGGAGGGCTGTCCGGTATACCGGATGTCCTGTGAGGCGTAGCCGATAAACGAGACCTGGATAGTGGCTCCGTTTTGCACGTTTTCCAGTGTAAAATTACCATTCACGTCGGTAATTGTACCATTAGTGGTTCCTTTCACAACGATAGAGGCTCCGGCAACGGGGCCGAAGCTGTCCTCTACTACTCCGGTGACTTTCCCATTCTGTTGGGTAATCCCGGAACTTTGCTTACTTGGCATCAGATCTGCATATGCGCTTCCGGAGAAACCGAGTGCGCCAGCGATCAGAATTAAGCTGACAGGCTTTAAGTTTTTCAACATAATTGATAGTTTTTAGATTACTGAAGTGTTATTTTGGCGAATAAGCACTTCTTTATTTAAAATGATAATAATGTATTAAGCTATGTAATTTAACGTCTGTGTAAAAAAATCATTAGTGATCCTCATAGTTCTAAAAGAACAATGGTAATATTAACAACTTAAATAACTGAATTTCAATACTTATATAAAATAATTAAACACTTATTTGCATTTAAAACAAGCGCTGTTCATACCTTTTTTGCAGCTTTTGAGAACATTTTGTTTAGTAAATATTTATTAAACGATTTTTGGGAGAAGAGGCAACGTTCGGATTTTTACTATTTATATAAATTTTACTTAATTGGGCGTCACCCTTTAATGAAGTGGTTTTAATGTCTTGTAATATAGTGAAATAGGTGGTGACGCCCTGGTAGAAAGCAGCGTCACCCCTCTTGTTTTATAAAAGCTCTGTCACATGATAGTAATTGCCTGTTTTGGTATGTTTTTTGGTCACATTGTTTTTTAGCAGTATTCGTCCGAACAAAGCCATATTGCGGATACCCGTTTTTATTTTGCTGCGTTGTTCGATCCGCCTTAATATTTCAGCGGCAGGAAGAAGTTCACCCTTTTCTCCGACCTCCGGCTGTCGGAAATACTGGAAGAAGAGCTGTTCTTCAATCGGGATCTGCTGGAACTGGTGGTTATTGCGGATAATGGCTGTCTCTTCTTCGGATGTGAACCAATACCGTTCGTTAGTACGTAATGCGGCAGCCGCCTGGGCATACAGCTGGCTATGATTAACCGACAGGCTGTGATCGATAGTCCCGTTCAGTTCGATACAGATGAAACGGCGGCTTCCGGTCGGGTCGCTCAGTAGGTCTGCATTGTTGGAGGTCGCAATGAAAGAGGCGTATCTCTTCATCGACTGGACACTGCGCTTGTAAGGCCGGCGGGCATTGATGACCGGTTTTTGCAGGATATTTCGCGGTATTCGACATCCTCTTTCAGGAGGTTGTATCTGAACTCATACCTCCGTTTCATAAATTCATCCGTCTGCATGGCCAGTGCCTGTTCCGGGCGGATGCAGGGCTTTCTACCGAAACCGGAAGAAAGTCGGTAAACATTCCGGATCGTAGTCCGTATCTCCGTTTCAAAGATCCGGAAATGAGAATGGATGGGGAGCCATTTGATCACTTCTTCTTCCGGTATACCGCTGTGGAAGCAATTTTCGGCCAGGCAGGTCAGAAAAGGCTTGATGTCTTTTTCTTCCCTGTGGTAGCCGCTTGTCTCCATCGCTTGCTGCAATGAATTTTCGAAGAGCAGTGAGATGATGCGGCTTCGTTCATGACCGGGAGCGAGCCGCTGCAACGGGTCTTTTACGGTATGCTCCAGGGTAGATACGGGTAGCTTTTCCGGTAGCTTCCATGGTTGTTCGATCCGGATAGGCAGTGCGTCCGGATTGTAATAAATATCCGGATCGAAAGAGAGGCGGCAGGCTGCATCCAATTCGTTTTCTTCGACGGCGATATCCTGTTGCAAAGCTTCCCTGTAGTAAGCGGCAGCCCTGTTATATGCTTCTTCATGGAAGAATCGGATCAAGGTATCATTCTGAGGGACAGTATTATCCGATAATCTGAAAGGTATAACGATTTTGACACTTTTCCCGCCCGAACCGATAAAGGCGATCATCGTTTGCAAAGAAGCGGAAGCCTGCCGGCGTACCTTTTCCGCTTCATTACGGTTGGTCAGATTATTTATTTTAAGCAGAATTAACCCGTTGTATTCTTTTCTCACCAACTTCTTTTCTTGCTTTTTGAAAGTAGAACAGAAGTAGACCACCGGTATCCGGTTGGCTTGTTTGACGGAAACCCCGTGTCGGGTGTGGCATAGCTCTTCGCGCAGGGCTGTCACCTGCTTTGCTTTGTACCCGTTTCTGATCAGTTCGATCAGTTTTTCCATTCCGATAGTTCGTTGTGCTTTCATGTTGGCACTGAATAATGTTGTTTTCATAGGCTCTTTTTTTATTGATTTTTTCTCAAAGGTAAGTGCCGGAGTGTCGGTTTGAAGCATGTTGGAGCCGATCATTATCAAGCATATTACATTTATTTCATCTATTGTAAATAAAGGGGAGAACTGTTGTTTATGTACTTATATTTTGTATCTTTGGTCATATGTTCTTAACTGTTCGACCAGGGGCAAACATATAGTTGACCTAGGTCAAATTGAAGTTCGACCCAGGTCGAATATATGGTTGGCCCGGGTCGAAAACTTAATGAGTCACTTCTTTAGCCTTAAAAGTATATAGTACGAATGATAAAAGTTCACTAGTATGACAGCAGTTTACAAAATGGAGAAGAACCCGCCGAAAAAGGGCTCAGGGAAAAAAGTCGTATTGCATCCCCGTATAATACCTTGGGATACAGTGAGTACGGATCATTTGATCAAGGAGGCTTCTTCACGTTCCACCTATACCGGAGGGGACTTGAAGGGGGCGGTCCGGCTGATCGCCGATCTGTTGAAGGAAAAATTGAAGGAGGGGTATAATGTCAATCTCGACGGGATCGGTTATTTCAGTGTCTCCCTTCAATCGCGTCCGGTTGAAGACAAGAAAGAGCTACGCAGTGAATCGGTACATTTCAAGAATGTGAATTTCCGTTGTTGTGCTCAGTTGAAGTGGGAGTTGAAGACGATGCATCTGGAGCGTTACCGGGAACCTAAAAAGACCGACTTCTCACTGGAGGAGAAGGAGAGACGATTGTTACACTATTTGGAACGTCATGCTTATATCACGACCCTGGCATATCAGGGATTGAATGGCTGCACGCAATATATGGCGCGGAAAGAACTCCGACAATTTGTGGCTGACGGTGTTCTGATAGGGGACGGAACCCGACGGATGTGCATCTATACCCGGCGACCGGAGCCGGTGGAACTGCCGGATACGCTGGTGGTGGAGTCGAATATAGGAGAGGAAGAAAACCGGTGAAGCATAAAAGAAAAGGTGACGCCGTCCCGACAAGACAGCGTCACCTTTCTATAGATTGAATATCGGACTGTTTCTGTTATCCAAGAAACAGGTGAACCTTATTCTTTCGGACCTTCTCCCCATTGAGGAGCTCCCTTGTCTTGCCATACACGTTCGGCATTCAAAGTCGGACCGTTCGGACCGGCAGCGGTAGGAGTGAAGCCCTGGCGCTGGAATGCTTCTACTTTGTTTTTATACATCAAGTCTGTTTCCAGAGGAAGGTCTGTATCCAGTCGGCGAGGAATATTTGTCACCGGTACCAATGAAAAGTTTTCACGTGAAATCAGATTCGATCCGAATTTGGGTAAACCTGAACGACGAGCTGTTACGTACAGTTCATCCGGATAAAGCGTATAATTCAGCATTTGCTGGATATACACTTTTTCTAATTGTTCTGCAGCACTTCCTGTCAGTTTATAATCTTCATTCTCCATCATGGTATCGATTTCGCCGTCTTTCAGTTCAATGGAGACTTCATGCGGGTCGTAATCGTAGGTTGTACCATAATAAGCAATCTGGTTCAGTTCAGCCAGTTTATCATATTCTTCTACAGAGAATCTGACACCACGGTTGTAATAATATTCGGCAGATTGAGGCAGGTTTGCACCCAACAGTTTAAATTCAGCCAGGAACAAGTTTGCTTCGGCGGCACCGAAGTATAAGCCATACCAGGGACGGTCCTCTTTTCTTTCGATAACCGGTCCGCCCGGAGGTGTCGGCATGGTAAAGTTATAGTTACGACCGATAACCATCTGACGCTGGAACATAGAATAAGGCGTATAATATTTACTAGCCGTACCGCCTTCTTCTGTCAGTCTGAAACGTGTTTCAGGCTTGAAGTAATCTCCGTATAAAGCAGCATTGTCCTGTGCATTGAATTCTACCGGTATACCGTAGTAACGAACCCAGGGTTCACCCATGCCTTTCCATTTTACGAATGTTTTCTTGCCGTTTGCATCTGTCGTATATTCAACATTCTTTTCTACGTAAGACGGAATTTCTCTTTTCTGATCGTAGAAAGCTTGTATAATCATGGAGTTCCATTCATTTTTACTATAGCAGAAACGAACGCGGGGGTCTTTGTTTTCAAGCATGAAATCGAGTACGCGCTGACTACCGGCAGTTGATTCCAGGAAGCCGTTACTCCAGTGGTAAACATAGTCGTTAGAACTTGTATTCGTCATAGCCTTGTTGAACAACATCGCGTCATTGGCACTGTCGATATAGCCGCAGGAAGCAGATGTAACCTGTTGTGCTATTTCCAATGCACGTGATTTATTCTGTGAGATCAGGCGGGATGCAATACGAAGTTTCAGTGTGTTGGCCAACTTAGCCCATTTGGCAACATCTCCGTTGAAGACTACATCCTGTGTCGATAACTCGATCTGATTGGTCGCTGTTGTCAGTGTATTGATGGCTGCATCCAGCTGAGTCAGCCACAGGTCGTACAAACTTTCGATGGTGTCGTAAGCCGGTGTCAATGTACCTCCGTGAATGGCCCTTGCTGCTTCAGTAAAGGGGGTATCTCCATACATATCTGTATCGAAAATGCCTAAATAAGCAGTCAGGACATCCAGACAGGCGGCGATGTTTGCATATTTAGCGGCATCTTCTCCACTCAGCGTTGAACGGTAGTGCTCCAGGTCGCGTACGTATTTCAGTGTTTCCAGATACTGCGTACCCTGTTGTCCGGTCGCCGTCGTTGTTGTAAAGGTAGAAGTGAATCCGTTGGTCGGTGTTGCCATCTGTGCCCATGAATACATCATCGGGGCGTTATAGAACCAATATAAATATCCGGATGGCTCAAACTTCAATACTGCCTGGGCAAACAGGTAGGTCGGTTCTGCTGTCGTAACCTGTGACGGGCTTGAGTTGATATCCGCAAAATCATCCCGGCAGCTACTTGTGAGTGCGGTCACCCCCATCAAAGCAGCAACCAATATTTTTTTTGAATTATTTATCTTTTTCATATTCTTATTACCTTGTATTTTAGAAACCAACATTTAATGTAAACATATAGCTGGCTGTCAGACCACTGAAAGAACGAACACGGAATTCAGATGCAGAAGTACCACGTACGGATTCCGGATTCGATTTGTTTGGCATTGAGTTCAGCAAATAACCTAAGTTACGTCCGGTAAATGAAAGGCTCAGATTCTTAGCATGGAACTTTTCACAGAAAGTTTTCGGGACACGATAGCTTAACGACAATTCACGCAGGGCGATATAGTTCAGTTTTTTATACCAACTGTCGTTAATTGTACCTTGTGACCATCCGTTAGAGAAGAAATGCCATGCAGAACCATGTTGCGGGTCTACCAAGCCTTTGTCATACAAAGCCTGATAAGTTTCACCTCCGTCAGCAACCGTATATGTCGTACCATCGGGTAACGGCAGAGAAGTTCCGCCTTCAACCAAGCCGACCGGGATCAAACCGTCATGGTAAGTTTGTCCGTCCCAGATAGAGGTATAAGTCATACCGCCATGTTCTGAGTCACGCCATTTCAAAGATGTTTCCGTCATACCGTATGCCGTACCGTAACGGTCACCGTAAGAAGCGATATAACCACCGAAACGCATATCGAACGAAGCACTGAGGCTCCAGTCTTTATATCTCAAAGTAGTGTTGACCGAACCTAAGAAGTCCGGAACCAGTGAGCCGATAATTTCGGCAGTACCCGAACGTTTGTAATACATGGCATGCATAGCTCCATATTGAGTCGTGGCGTCCAGTATCGGTAAGCCTGTCGCTTTGTCTACTTTCGGTTTCGAGTCAGTCATCAACAGACCGTAAGATTCACCTACTTTAGCAACAGAACCGATACGGAAGTTACCTCCGCTCACCTGTCCGTCTAAGGTGATATAGTCAGCTACATTTTCATGCAGTTCTACGATTTTACTCGTATTCTTCGTATAGGTGAAATTCAAATCCCACTGCCAGTCATCGTTTTGGTAGGGTGTTGTGTTCAATGCGATTTCTATACCTTTATTCTGGATGTTACCGGCATTGATCAATTGCTGACTGATACCTGATACATAAGGTACGTCGATTGTCATGATCTGATCTTTCGTGTTTTCCTTATAATAGGTCAGGTCAAGACCGATGCGGTTGTTTATAAAACGCCAGTCCAAACCGATTTCCCAGGCGTTTTTACGTTCCGGTTTCAGATCTTGAGAATAAGCTTTTGTCGGTAATTCCAATGCATAAATATTGGATCCGTTCGCCGTTGTAGATGTGTTTAGCGAATAAGCGGAGTTGATAATATAAGCTTCCGTATCATTACCTACCTGTGCCCATGAACCACGTACTTTAGCGAAAGATACCCATTCCGGTAACTGATCCCGGAATGTAGAGGAAATCAGCCAGGATCCGTTTACTGACGGATAGAAATAAGAATAATTACCATGTGTGTCTGAATAAACCAATGAAGACGACCAGTCATTACGTCCGGTTACATCGACGAATACCTGATCTCTCCAGCTGGCACTGGCCTGGAAAGCAACCGACAGCATTCGTTTTTCATACTGTACTTTACCTGAATATGAAATTTGGTTAATGGAGTTTTCGATGAAATACTGATTGGGGATAACCAGGCCGCCATTGGTATTCATACTCATGGTCTGTTCGAAGTTGTTATAATATTCACCTCGTAAGAAACCACCGAAATTCCAATCTCCGACTTGTTTATTTACGGTAAACATAGCATTGAAATTGGTCTGTTCTTTATTATATAAACCTAATGCATAGTAACCGGTTTTCGTATTGGCGTATCCTGTACCCGGTTGTTTGCTTTCGTGCCGTTTGTAATAATAGTTGTAGTTTCCTTCGGCACGGAACTTTAACCAGTCCAAAATATCTACATTCAGGATTAATCCGGGACGGACAGAGGTTTCTTTTTGGCTGTATTCATTTTCAAAAATGTTCCACCATAATCCGATACCAGGGATATTGGCATATTCATCCCCATAAGCAGAGCTGGCCAGACCACCGTGTGAACCTTTATAACGGGTTCTCCAGTGACGGGTGTCATACAAACCGCCGAACGGACCTAAGTTTGTATCTACAAAATATTCACCGATATTAGGCTGTGCATTTTTCGGATTTGAGTTGGCGAAATTGATGGATGCTTCCAATTCGACCTTGTTGGTGATTTTGTGGGAAGCTTTTGCCATGAAAGACAAACGTTGGAAGCTATTATTCGGTAATGTCCCGTTTGCATATTTGTAAGAAAGGGAGGTGTAGAAAGAGGTCTTTTCGTTTGAACCGCTGACAGAGATATTCGTATTCGAGTTTACTCCCAGGTCGTAGGCATCTTTCATATTGTTCTTATACGGACTGTAGACGCCCATAGAACCATCCCACATTTCGATTGCTGAACCGTCATATTTCGGTCCCCAGTGACGTCCGCTGGCACCGATCAAGGTATGCTGTCCTGCGCTGTTCAGCATGAACTGGCCGATGTTGTCCCATTTATAGTAATTACCAGAGCCGTCTGTCTGGCCGTAAGAAACGTTACCAGCATATTGTCCCGGTCCGTATTCATACTGCAGATTCGGTTGTTTATACATATGGTCGATACCGACAGTCTGAGAGAAATTGATACCCAGACCATTCATGCCTTTACCGCTTTTTGTCGTAATAACGACAGCACCGTTCAGACCGCGTGAACCGTAAAGAGCGGTTGCAGCAGCCCCCTTCAATACAGAGATGGATTCGAAATCGTCCGGATTCAAGTTTTTCAGTTCGTTACCATAGTCGGCGTCGGTCGTAGAATATTCAGGATCTCCGTCTTTAATTCCGTTATCCAGGATGACACCGTCTACGACGTATATAGGCTGGTTGTTCGCTCCTAATGTAGAAGCACCGCGAATCAAAATTTTGGAAGAACCGAACATACCACCATCAGAGCCGGAGATTTCCACACCTGCTACCTTCCCTTGCAAAGCGGATACCGGGTTGATGACATTCTTGTTCAAGTCGTCGCCTTTCATTTCTGTCATGGCGTATCCCAAAGCTTTCGTCGAACGTTTCATACCTAAAGCCGTCACAACGACTTCGTCCAGCTTCTGAGTGTCTTCTGCTAATTTAATCTGCAGAGATGCTTGTCCTGTATACTGAATTTCCTGAGTGGCATATCCTATAAAAGAGACCTGGATGATGTCACCATTGTTTACTCCCTCCAATGTAAAATTACCGTCCATGTCGGTAATGTTACCGTTGGTTGTTCCTTTCACTACGACAGACGCTCCGGCAACAGGACCGAATTCATCTTCAACTGTTCCTGTGACTTTCCCGTTTTGCTGGGAAAAATTCACTTCCGGCCTAACAGGTGTTGTCTCTGCGTATGTTTTAGGTAAACATAACGCTCCGGCAAACAAAATTAAGCTAACTGGTTTAAAGTTTTTCAACATAATTGATGGTTTTTAAAATACTCCAGTGCTATTTGGCGTAAAAAGCACTTTTGAACATAATTTGATATAAGACCCCAGAGGCTTTATTGTTGAACGCCTGGATGATTTGGCGTTTTATGGCGTTCGTAGTACTAAAAGAACTAAGGTTATTGGAGTTTAAAGTGAAAAAATGAATACAAGGGCTGAATAAAATTTAGGATTTATTGATAATCATGGAGAATTAAACGGTTGTGTGCTGTCTTTCCTTGTAATAGTATTAAAATCTATCCCTCATATTTGTTTTGAGGACAGAATTGTTTTTTATCCATTTTGAGGGTAAAATAGAGCTACTTTATAAATGTTAAGAAAGAAATGTAAGATTGTTTTAATGCGGCATTCCGGTAAATTTATATTAACATATGAGCCATGATTCAACTGTTCTATTAACTTAATTACGATGGATTATTGTTAGCCAATGTGTTAAAAACGTAATCTCATGATAATTTCTTGACGAAAAATAACACTGTGTAATAATTATTTCATATATTTGTCGCGGATATAAAATGTACAGAGTTCTTTTAGAACTAAGGTTAACGCCAACTAAAATACACACTAGTTTCTAAATCATAGTTGCAGTTTATATCCAAGGAGATTAGAACAGACCATTGTTTCGCCAAAGCAGTGTCTATTTTATGTTCAAATAAAACCATCAATTATGTTGAAAAACTTTAAGCCTGTGGGCTTATTGCTGTTAGCCGGAACACTAGGTATCCCCGGATATGTGTCTGCGGATACGGTTGCAGCAATGCCAAAAACCAGTATTTCCCAACAGAATGGGAAAGTGACGGGAGTAGTTGAAGATGAATTCGGTCCTGTTGCCGGAGCATCTGTCGTAGTGAAAGGTACAACTAATGGATCGATTACCGATATGGACGGTAACTTTACATTGGAAGGTGTGAAGAGCGGTGACGTTATTCAGATTTCTTTTATAGGTTACGCAACCCAGGAAATCAAATACACAGGTCAACCTGCTTTACAAGTGAAACTTGCGGAAGATACTCAAAAGTTGGATGAGGTTGTTGTAACAGCTTTGGGTATCAAACGCGAAAAGAAAGCGCTGGGTTATTCTGTAAGTAGCGTAAAAGGTGAAGAACTGACTGAAGCCGGTACGCCGATGAATGCTATGCAGGCTTTGTATGGTAAAACTTCAGGTTTGCAACTGCAAACTACTGCATCTGGTCCTTCCGGTGGTATGAATATTAAGATTCGTAATGCGGCATCGTTGAATGAAGGATCTACTACTCGTCCGTTGATCGTAGTAGATGGCATTCCAATTCATGATGAAAACACGAAAATGACTAGCAACAGTCGTGATGGTGGTGACCATGGTACTGGTCTAAACGATATCAATCCAGAAGATATTGCTTCGATCGAAATTTTGAAAGGTGCAAAAGCAGCTGTATTGTATGGATCAGAAGGTGCTAATGGTGTTATGTTGATTACCACAAAAACTGGAAGTAAGAAGGGATTAGGTATAGACTTTGGTGTGAACTATACTTGGAACATGTCGGCCTATTATCCAGAATACCAGAATGAATTTGGTACAGGTTCTAGTGCAGGTTCTGCTCGTATTGCCAATTTGTCTAAAGATGGCTTTTATATGATGCAAGATCCGACAACTGGTAATATGGTAGAATCTTTATGGAAAGGTGCCTCTGCTAACTTTGGTCCGCGTTTGGATGGTCGCAACTTGTTATGGTTTGACGATACTTATCGTCCTTATGTCGCTCAGGAAAATAACTTGACGGATATGTTCCGTACTGGTCATCAGTCAAATGTCAATTTTGCTCTTAGTAATAGTGGTGATCTTGGTAGTTTTCGTTTGTCCTATAATTATCGTGACTATGCTGCAACCTCTGTAGGAGCAACGAATGATGCGCATTCTTTCAACTTTGCAGGAGATTTAAAAGCCAACGATTTTATAAAACTGAAAGCTAATACTTCTTTTTCTACTACAAAAGATCATAATGCTCCTTATCAGATTGGAGATATGGTTACGTATGGTGTGCCGCGTGAATTGGATGTAAATCTGATTCGTGATCTGTTAATGACAGAAGAAGGTTATAACAGATTTTCTGTTGACCGTTCCATGGGAGATCGTTATCGTGCTACTCAGTATATAGGAAATTATTATTGGTCACAGTTGGTAAACTCTAACGATTATAGACGTAACCATTTGATCCAGTCTTTGAATATGGATGTTACTTTTAATGACAATTTCTCTTGGACTACATTGGGTGGTATGGATTATACTATTGTGGATCATGAAATTAAACAGCATGTAACTCAACCGTTAACTCAGGAAAGTAAACAAGGGTATTATGGTATTCAGAGCATTCGTAATACAACTTATTATGCACAGACTGCCTTTAATTACAATCAGACTTTCAATGAAAAATGGGATTTGAGTGTGATGCTGGGTGGTGCTGTAAAACAAAACCTAATGGAAAATCAGAATCAATATGTAATGGAAAATTTTGCATTGGAAAACTGGTTTTCTTTGAAAAACACAAGGGAAGACTTTGGTCCGCGTGGTTCTCGTGAGCGTGGAAAAGATTTGTTATTAAGTGTGTATGGATCTGCTCAGTTGGCTTACGATAATCAATTGTATTTGGAAGTTCAGGCACGTAATGACTGGTCATCTATTCTACCTCCGGAAAACAATCATTATTTTTATCCAGGTGTAAGTGCTTCTTGGATCTTTACTGAAACTTTCGATATTCCGACAATGACTTTTGGTAAGGTTCGTGCTTCTTGGGCTGATGTAGGTCGGCCGGGTCCACGTTATTTTGGTAACGTAGCTTTCTCTGTGGGTTCCTACGGTGGTGTTCCGACTATGAGCATGGGTAATTTCTTACCGCCTGCTGATTTTGCTGGTTCTACGGGAGGTTTCCCTGTTCCAAACTTGAAACCGGAACGTAAACGTGAGTATGAAATAGGTTTTGAAACATCCTTCTTGCAAGGAAATCGAATCAGTGTGGATTTCTCTTATTTCCATAATAATACGTACGATCAGATTATTAAATTATCAGTACCTACTTCTTCCGGCGTTGAATATGCTTATATGAATGCTGGTGATATTGCTCAGAACGGTGTGGAATTATCAGTGAATACAAAGCCTATCATGACTAAAGATTGGACATGGGAATTAGGTTTCAATCTTTCTAATTATACTACAAAGATCAATGAATTAGGTGGCGGAATCAATCAGTTGACAATTTGGAAGGAAACAGGGGCACAAGTTATGGCTCCAGTAGGTGGTCAATATGGTGAAATCTGGATTCGTCCATATAAAACGGATGAGCAAGGAAATCGAATTGTAAATCAGAGTACTGGTGTTTGGGAATTTGATCAAACAAAATATAAGAAGGTAGGAAAAATTACTCCGGATATCATAGGGGGTATCAATACAAGTATTTCTTATAAAGATTTTTCTCTGAGTGCTGTGTTCGACTTCCAGTTTGGTGCAACTATGATTTCACAGACAAATATGTACTTGCTTGGTAATGGTTCTGGAAAAGAATCTTTGAAATATCGTGACGAAGCTCGTGGCGGTCTTCCTTACTATATGAACACTAATGGTGATCGTATTTTGTTAGATAGCCATAATGCTGCTGTTCCGGCAGATTCTTATTATCCTTTCATCTTACATGATGGTGTGATCACTCCTGGTGTTACTCCTGATGGTAAAAAGAATGAAATGTTAATTCCTGCAGAACAATATTATAGCCAACTATATTGGCAGTCTGGTAGCGCAATGTCTGAGGATAAGATGTACAAGAGTGATTACATTAGCTTGCGTTCACTTTCTTTTAGCTATAATTTGCCAAAGAACTTGATTAGTCGATTCAAACTTCAGAATGCTCGTTTGAGTCTCTTTGCAAATAATTTGTGCTATATCTATAAAGATGTGCCTAATGTAACTCCGGAATCATCAATGGGTACTAGCTCATATACGGAGCAGTCTATCACTCCGGGACTTCGTAGTGTCGGCTTGGGTCTTAATGTATCATTCTAATAGTTTATAGAAAATGAAAAAGATAACAAAATATATTGCTTGCCTGGCTTTAGGCACATTGACAGCTGGATCTATCTCTTCTTGCGCGGATGATTTGCGTGAAGATTTTAACGATCCGGATCAGATGACAGAGCCTCAGTTTAATTTATTCTTTTCTTCGGCATTAACACAAGGTCATTTGTTCCGTATGGAATACGGTCCTACATACCATTACATGATTGGCTTTAGTCGAATGTTAGGTTTGTGTAGCCGTCCGGACTTTTTGGATGCGAGTCAAAATAATTCGATATCTCAGCCTTGGTTAGGCTGGTCAGGTGTGGAATTCAATAAGGTGATTTTTAATAAGACTGCTGTGGATTACAGTAAGAACTTGAATGCCATGGACTTGATGTTTGCAGAGATGTCAGAAGAAGATCGGGAACGAAATATGGAATATGTTTATTGTCGGAACATAGTAAGTGCATATGCTTATCAACGTTGTACTGACTTGTATGATGATATTCCTTATTTTGGTGCAGGTGGTGCTTTTCATGGTGAATTTTATGTAGAGTATGATACGCAGGAAGAAATCTACGATGACATTATGACAAAGCTGAAAGAGGCTGTTAACGGATTATCTGTATTTGAATTTCAAACAGAAATGGATCAGAGTCAGTTTAAAGCGGCTGATATCCTTTGTAAAGGAGATATTGATCAATGGATTCGCTTAGCTAATTCTTTACGTTTACGTATGGCGATGCGTTTATGTCATGTGAAACCGGATGTAGCACAGGCTACAATCCGTGAACTGATTAACGATAACCGTATGATTACTGAATATGAATATAATATCGGCTTTGAAGAGCAAGATAAAACACATGCTTTTGAGGTTACTTTCTATCGTGGCATTGAAGAACGTGCAAATGAATGTATTGCTCCGGAGACGATGATTCAAGGTATCATGAATTACAAATATCAACCTGGTGATGAAAATGGTATTGCTGCGGATCGACATGATTTTGATCCTCGTTTGTATGCTATGTTCCAGCCGGATAGACATGGACGTTATATAGGTCTGCCAATGCATATGGCTGATACTGTTAAATTACATGAATATTACACAGATCAGGAAATTTATGATCTTTTCCAGTATGATGACTATAGCGATAGTCCTTGGTCTCCTACACGATTAGTAACAATGTACAATCGTCGGACTTATTTTAATTTCGATATGGCATTCCCTGTAATTCATGCTCCGGAAGTTCATCTATTATTGGCTGAAGCTGCAGTTCGTTGGCCGGGTGTTTTTAGCGATATAAATCCGGCAGAACATATTAAACAAGCTATTGATATTTCTACTCGTTTCTATTATGATTCGAATATAAATAATAAATATAATGCAGCGACAATTCCTGCTTTGCAGTATTTGAAAGCAAGTGCAGAAGCACCTCGTTTGGATGAGGCTCACTTGGCTGATTATTGTGAGTTTGTGGCTAATAAGTTTAATACATTATCTTCTGCACAAGAGAAGTATAAATTTATTTTCGACCAGAAATTCTTGGATATGAATATAATGAATCCATACGAAATTTATAATGAAGCGCGTCGTTTGGTTAAGGATTTAAATGGAGAACTTCCAATTATTCCGTTGGCCAATATAGTCTTTATGGATCGTTTCTATTATCCGGATAGTGAAGGTCAAGAAAATTCTGAGAACTTCCAGGAAGTAGCTCATAAGAATAATCATACCACTCCAGTATGGTGGGCTGATAGAACTACTACAGCTGTGAATACGAATGGTGATGCTTTGTAATTAAGTATTAAGTTTCAATATATAAAGGCGTTTCAGTGTAAATTGAAACGCCTTTTTGTTAAAAAAACATACAATTTAGTAGATTGTATGATAAATAATACTTATCTTGTGTGCACAAACTTAAAAAGGTATTATTATGAAACATCTAGTATTATTATTATTTGTAGCATTTTTATGTAATGTAAATAATGCTTTTGCTTCTGAAATGGAAAATACTCCTTCTAATGAAAACAATACTACTTGGATTGTTTCATTATCTTCGGAAAATCATGTTGATTATAGAATTTCGAATATAAGTTATTCGTATGATTCATATGGATATGTGGAAAAGGTAAATTTTACTGTGTCATGGCAATATACAGGCCCGTTAACGAACCCACAGGTTGTATATATAGTTAATATTAAATCTGGTTATTTTGACAATGATTTGGGAAGTTTTCAAGATTCTGCAATAGGAAAACCTTCTGGAACTAAGGAATATTCTATTAAATTAAAAAGTCCCCATAGTAGTAGTGATATTTATCTTTCTATATATGGTTCAGATGGAGGATTTGATTGAAAAATTTTATAAGAGGGTGCATCACACCCTCTTATAAGTTTAGCAAATAACTAAATTTATAGTATCTGTTAAGTTTTAGACGAATCCCCTTGAACTATCATATATAGAATGAAGAAAGTGAATTCTTTGCTGAAAGGAAGTTTTATCTTGTTTTTGTTTCCTTTCATTTTGGGAGCACAGAAGATTTTAGAAAAACAGTCGGGTATTTTTTTGTTTGACCAGTTTGCTGATGGAAAGATTTTACTGACTGATAAACGCTGTATAGAAACCCAATTCAACTATAATTGTGAAAAGCAGGAATTATATTACAAAGACGGTAATGAATATCAAATGATGTATAATACATCTAATATCGATACTCTTTATATACAAAATCGGAAGTTTGTTCCAAGTCGTGAAGGTGCCAGTTTTTTTGAATGTATTCCTGTAGGAGAGGATATATTACTAGTTGATTGGAAAGTAAAATTGCATTACAAAGGTAAGCGCGGTGCGATGGGGGTTGTTACCCAATCCGGAGGTCAGGCTTCGGTGGATGTGGCATTAATGCAGAATAAAGGTCTTAGTTTTCCCACTAACAGTGTATATAAAAAGGACTATCAAAATACCTATCGGACCTGTCTGGATGGACAGCAAGTATCTTTCAGTAACCTAAAATCATTCTTAAAACTCTATCCCGATACTCATCGGAAAGCCATCCGTCAGCTGGTAAAAGAGCAATCCATTCATTTTGATGATCCATGGCAAGTAGCTAAATTGATAGTTCTTTGTCAGACTATGTAGGAAGAAGGTTCTTTCTTCTTTATTTTCACAAATCCATTACAAGTATTTGTGATTAAAAATAAAAAAAAGTTATGCTCTGATTGAATAACCAATAAAAAAGAGTTCTCAACCTCCTTTTGATTTATAGCTTGTGCCTTTCGCCGGGAAGGCTTTTAGAGGGAACAAATCCCGCTGTTCCCCAATGTTAATCTTGCAACAACGCTTGTTTCTTTCTGTTTATATTACCAAATGACGTTGGTTGACGCCAAACACATTTAATCTAATAAATTAAACAAAAAACATCAGTATGTTGAAAAGATTCAAATCTGTCAGCATGATTCTCCTGGCGGGCGCGTTGGGTTTCAACGGAAACGCCTTTGCCAATCCGAATACCGGGAATCCTGCTATTGACATTTCCCAACAGGATACGAAAGTAACGGGAACAGTAGAAGATGAGTTCGGACCCGTCGCAGGGGCTTCTGTTGTGATAAAAGGCACTACCACAGGTACCATGACCGATATGGATGGTCATTTCACTCTGGAAGGCGTAAAGAAGGGAGACATTATCCAAATCTCTTTTATTGGTTTTGCCACACAAGATATCCCTTACACCGGACAAGCTACATTGAATGTGAAACTGGTAGAAGATGCCCAGAAGCTGGATGAAGTCGTTGTGACCGCTTTAGGTATGAAACGTGACAAGAAAGCACTGGGTTACGCGATGCAGGAACTGAAAGGTGACGAATTGCTGTCGTCACGCGAACCGAATCTTGCCAATTCATTATCAGGAAAAGTCTCCGGTCTGCAGATCGTGCGCTCCAGTAATGGGGTAGGTGGTTCTTCTAAAATCGTTCTGCGTGGTAATAACTCCCTAACCGGTAGTAACCAGCCGCTGATCGTAGTCGACGGTACGCCGATGGATAACTTCACAGGCGGTGTCGATGATGTATGGGGTAACTCCGGTGCCGATATGGGTAACGGTCTTTCCGATATCAACCCCGAAGATATCGAATCGATGACGGTACTGAAAGGTGCTTCTGCTGCCGCTTTGTACGGGTCGCGTGCCGGTAACGGTGTGATCCTGATCACCACTAAGTCGGGAAAGAAGAACGAAGGTCTGGGTATCACGGTCAATGCCGGTATCACGACTGAGTCGATTTTCCTTAAACCGGATCTGCAGAACAGCTTCGGACAAGGTTCGGTCGGCGCTTACGATAACCAGTCGCGTTTGAGCTGGGGACCGAAAGCGGAAGGACAGATGGTCTCCGACTGGCTCGGACGTCAGGTGCCTTTAAAGACTTATGATAATATAGATGCCTTTTTCAATACTGGGACTTCCTTCAATGAAGGTGTCAGCTTCCAGCAGAATATAAAAGGGACATCGGTATTTTCTTCTATCAACCGTTCGGATGATGCCGGTATCACTCCCGAATCAAAACTGAACAAGACGAATATTACTTTGCGTGCAACCACTTTCCTCGATGAAGCCGAAAAGTGGAAGATCGATGCCAAAGTGAATTACATCAATATGAATGCCCACAACCGCCCGATCCAGGGTGTCAATCCTTCCAATGCATTCAACACGATCTATAATTTGCCCCGTTCACTGAATGTAGCTGAGTTCAAACAGGATGTGGATGAACAAGGAAACATGATCTGGTGGGATGCCTCGAAGAATCCGCAGGAAAACCCGTACTGGGTAACTAAATATCGGCAAAACAACGATACCCGTAACCGTTTGCTGGGTAATATCGCATTGAAATACGCTCCTACGAACTGGTTCGATATCGAACTCCGAGGGGGTACCGACTATTATACGACTACTAAAAATGAAAAAGTATATGCCGGTGGGAATACAACGCCAAGCGGTCTGTACAATGAAGGTTCTGAAACATTCTACGAAAATAACTATAGTTTCCTGGCTACGGCCCGTAAGGATAACCTGATCGACCGTCTGGGTGGATTTGTTTCTTTCGGCGGTAACCTGATGATGCAGAAACGAACGAAGATGAATGCTTCGGCAGGCGAACTGCTTGTCCCGAACCTTTTCTCTCTGAACAATGGTATCAATAAACCGACAGTCACCTCCGAACTGACCCGCCGCAAGATGAATTCGCTGTATGGATCGTTGCAGTTGAACTGGGACGGTTATCTGTTCCTCGATGTGACGGCACGTAACGACTGGTCGTCTACTATGTCGAAAGCCAATCGTTCTTATTTCTATCCGTCAGTCAGCTTGTCGGGCGTTATCTCCGATATGGTTCCGAAGTTGGGCGGGCAGATGCCTGAATGGTTTACCTTTGCCAAGGTGAGAGCTTCTTATGCAGAAGTAGGTAACGACCTCGATCCGTATCAGTTATACAATAACTTTACGGTAGGAAAAGATGAGAATGGGAATACGACGGCTGCTCCGGGCAATGTGCTCTTTGATTCTACGGTACGCAGTGAGTTGATCAAATCGTGGGAGGCCGGTTTCGATGTCCGCTTCTTCAATAACCGTTTGGGATTGGATGCTGCCTGGTATAAGACAAACGCTACCCGTCAGTTGCTGAACCTCCCGATGGACCCGTTCTCCGGTTATAGTTCACGGAAAGTAAATGCCGGTAATATCCAGAACGAAGGTATCGAAATCTCATTGAACGGTGCGATCCTCGATAACCCGAAAGGATTGAGCTGGAATTCAACGGCACAATTCTCTCTGAACCGGAACAAGATCATCGACCTGTATCCGGGTGTTACTCTCTATGATATAAAAACATTGGATGCTATCCAGATCGTAGCCGTACAAGGTAGTTATTACGGTGATATCTACGGACAAACATTCCAGCGTGTAGAAGATAAGAACGATCCTAACTATGGCAAGATCATTGTAGGTGAAGACGGTCTGCCTCTGATCACGACCGGCAAATCGAAGGTCGGTAATCAAAGTCCCGATTGGATGCTGGGATGGACGAACAGCTTCTCTTATAAAGGCTTCAATCTTAGCTTCCTGGTAGACTTCCGTATCGGTGGTGACTTGTATTCGGCTACGGCTTCCAACCTGTATGTCCGTGGTAATGCCGCCGGAACAGTAGTCAACGGCAATCGTCAGGACTTCGTAGTTCCTAATTCTGTCGTACAGACCTCTAACGGTTATGCGGAAAATAAAGTCCCTGTAACTCATCAGAACTATTGGGAACGTATCGGTTCGACCGGAAACTACGGTTTGCCTGAAATGTTTACGTATGATGCTACCAATATCCGTCTGCGTAATATCACGCTTGGCTATGACTTTAACCGGGCCATGTTACAAAAGACACCGTTCCAGCGTTTGCGTCTGTCGGCCACTTGTAACAATGTATGGATGATCCATTATAACCTGCCGGGTATCGACCCCGAATCCGTATCGGCAACCAATACGAATGCCACCGGATTTGAAAACGGGGCTGCACCGACCAGCCGCTCATTTACGTTCAACGTAACGGTAGGATTTTAAAGATGGTTTAATAAGAACAATAAAGAAATAAAACAAGATGAACACCAAGAATATATTACTGGCAGGCATGTTCTCGATAGCCGCTTTGTTTACATCCTGTAATGATTTTCAGGAAATAAACGAAGATCCTAACCAGGTAGGTGAGGACAAAGTGAAGCCTGAATGGTTCCTGAACGGCTCTATTGTCGGAGCACAGATGAACCCGGAGATTGCCGAACGTATCTTCATTGCCGAGTGGAACCGTGCTTCCCGCTTCAACCGGGGTAGCGGTTTTACGATCGGAACGGACAATAACGACTATATTACCCTATATCTGAGTAACTCATATGCTGTCGGTTGGTTGAACAAAGCCACCAAGGCGATCGAACTGGGTGAAAAGAAGGTTGCCGAAGGCGAAGCCGAACAGTATCCTTATTATAAGAATGTGATACAGATGGCACGTATCTGGCGTGCTTACCTGAATGCGGAAGTATCGGATGGTTTCGGACCGATCCCGGCTTTGTCGGCTTTCACGGGTGTGCCTGCCGAATATGATAGTGTGGAAACTATTTACAGCTTTATCCTGAAAGAGCTGAAAGAAGCGGAGGCTGCCCTCGATCCTTCCATTAATATGGAACCGATGGCTGGTGAAGATGCTTTCTATGCCGGAAATATCAATGAATGGAAGAAATATGCCAACTCTTTGCGTATGCGTTATGCCATGCGTATTTCGGCTGTCTCTCCGGAACTGGCAAAGACTGAGTTCGAAGATGCAGCGGGCAAGACTTTTATCTCTTCCCTGAATGACCTGGCTGGCGTACAGGAAAAAGATGGTTGGAACGATTTAACAAGTGTCATGTCGCGTACCTGGAATGCACAGGCAATGTCTGTCACTTTCAAGAATCTGGCAGAAGGGTTAGGCGGTATCGAATTTCCTGTTCCCGACTCACTGAAGAGTCATCTGAAAGATCCTCATACCTATATGGGGTTATATTTGGACAAACATTTCCCGTTGAAGACGAACGATCCGTGTGCCGGATTCTATTTTGATGCGATCCCTCAGTATGTCGATCCGCGTGGACCTAAACTGTTCAGCGTGGTAGGCTGGAATGACGGGGTGGTTTATTCCGATTATATCGGTGCGGCCAGCGAAGTACAGCCGGTCGAATTGATGGACCCGAACGATAATACTAAACCGATGCTGACGGTCGATCCTCGTTATACCTGGGGTACCTGGGTAGCGGGAGAATGGAATAATTTGTCCGGTCTGGTCAGTGCACTGACAGGAAAGAATTATAACTATCCTTCCATGTCGAAACAGTATCGTATGAATACTCAGAAACGTGTCTTCTTCGGTCCGTGGGAAAGTTATTTCCTGTTGGCGGAAGCTGCCCTGAAGGGTTGGACGGTTCCGGGTACCGCCAAGTCGAATTATGAGAGTGGCATCACTGCCAGTTTCGAATATCATGGCTTGCAAAACCAGGTTGCACAATATCTGACATCGACGGATTATAATCGTGTAGGTACCTCTGTCAGCTTCGACCATACGACAGAAGCGCAACCGTACACTGTCAATTATGTCGATCCTTATACAAAGGAAAATAAGACAATGACATATAATTATCCGAAGAATTCCATCTATCGCGGTGGCTCTTACAACAACGATGCACTGACGAAGATTATCACTCAGAAATACATTGCACAGGTACCCTGGTTACCGGAAGAAGCCTGGAGCGATCATCGCCGTCTCGGTTTGCCGTTCTTTGAGAATCAGGCTGTAGAAAAAGACTATAACCCATTGAATCAGGTTCCTCTGACCATGGCAACAGCTAAAGAATGTCGCTGGGATTTCTACCCTAAACGCTACCGTTATCCTGCCAATATCCAGACAAATAACCTGGAAGGGTATCAGAAGGCACTGGAATTGCTGGGGGGACCGGATCTGACGACAACCCCGCTTTGGTGGAATCAACATTAACTACTTTTGGCTTGATCCAAAAGTAGACAAAAGATCAAGAGAAAAGTAAAATTAAACAAAAATATGGTACATAAATTATTAATCCGCGACCTCACCCTCCGTGACGGACAGCAGTCAGCATTTGCAACACGCATGTCACAACAACAAATCGACCGTGTATTATCTTTCTATAAAGAGGTTGGTTTCTACGCAATGGAAGTGTGGGGTGGGGCAGTTCCCGATGCTGCCATGCGATATCTGAATGAAGATCCCTGGGAGAGACTGGAAAAGATAAAAGCAGCCGTAGGTACGACAACCAAGCTCGCCGCTTTATGCCGTGGGCGTGACCTGTTCGGCTACAATCCTTATCCGGACAATGTCGTCAAAGGTCTTTGCCGTAACGCTGTCGAGTCGGGCATTAATATTATGCGTATCTTCGATGCTATGAACGATGTCGACAATATGAAGCCGGCCATCAAATATACCGATCGTTATGGAGGAATGGCCGATTGTGCCGTCTGCTATGCCATCGATCCACACCATTCCGCTTTGGAACGGATAGAAGCCGCCCTGCATGGCCGCCCGTTACATAAGCCGATCTTTAAGAATGACTATTTCCTGGAAAAAGCCCGGCAAATGGAAAATTATAGTGCCGACATTATTACCCTGGAAGATGCCAACGGCCTGATCACTCCGGGAAAGACAGCTGAGCTGATACGTCTTTTCAAGAAGAATCTGAAGGCTCCCGTTGACTTCCATACCCGTTGTATTGCCGGATACGGCCTACCCTCTATGCTGGCTGCTATTGTCAACGGTGTGGATATCGTCGATACGAATATCTGGTATTTTGCCGGAGGTTGCTCTGCACCCGCTATAGAATTGGTCTATGTCTTCTGCAAGAAGATGGGAATAGAGTTGGAGATCGATATGGAAGCCGTCGCCCGTATCAATGCTGAACTTTTCAAGATACGCAAAGAGCTGCGGGCTTACGATTCTGCCAAAGAACTTCCTAATCCCTTTAACCCTCTGACCGATAAATTACCTACCGAAATAGACCGTTTCTTCAATGACGCTATCGAAGCTGCCCGCCATGACAAGGAAGACGACCTGATCATTTTCTGTCGTGCTATCGAGGAATATTTCAACTTCCCCGAACCGAATGAATTGGTTCAGAAGTCTCAGATCCCGGTAAATATGTATAATCAGATTGTAGCTTTGCTGAAGCAACAGGGACATCCCGAATTGTTGGAGAAAGCGATGTCGCTGATTCCTCAGGTACGTATGGATGCCGGTTTGCCTCCTTTGGTTACCCCGGTAAGTCAGGTGATCGCTTCGCAGGCTGTTGCCTGTGCATTGGATGAGCTGAATGGTCGCCCTCTCTACAGTAAACCTGTATATCCTTTTATCTCCCTGATCCGAGGAGAGTTTGGAAAAACACCTTTACCGATAGATCCGGAATTTCGTTTGAAAATAACCGGCAAACGGGAAGAACAATGTTATGATGCTTCGGATTATGAGATGCAGGAAAACCCGATGATAGATGAAGTCGGTATCCTGGTTGCTGAAAATGAGAAAGAAGTCTTGTTACTGGAACTCTTTCCGATGTCGGCCCGTAATTTCCTGACGAAACGTAAAAAGGAAAAATTCAAAGATAATATGTTTTCCTAGGCACAAAGGTCTATGGAGCTGTTGGCATTATTACCTATAGGTATCAGCCCTATAATCCTACAACTGTTAACTCTATAGTGTCACAGGGGTTGACACTAATATAATAATCCCGTTGTTTTTACAACGGGATTTTGTTTATTCTTCGTATATGCCGACCGCCTTCGAAAGGAGTGTTCAGAAAGGCTTCGACAACGCGGGTAGCTTCCTCCTGACTGATAAACCGACCGGGCATGACAAGTATATTGGCATCATTGTGCTCACGAGCCAGTCGTGCAATCTCTTCCTGCCAACATAAAGCGGCCCGTATTCCCTGGTGTTTGTTTAAAGTCATCGCAATACCGTTTCCTGATCCGCAGATCGCTATTCCGGGATATACTTCCCCGGCTTCTACAGCGTAAGCCAACGGATGGGCGAAATCGGGATAATCGCAACTTTCTGTTGAACAGGTTCCGAAATCCTTATAGGATAATCCTTTGGAGTCCAGTATTTGTTTCACATACTCTTTTAGTTCGTAACCAGCGTGGTCACAACATAAACCTAGTGTTTTCATCTTTATCTGTTAGAGGTAGACAAAAAGGGGCTGTTACACCCCTTTTTACTAATAGTTTCTTATGCTAATAATTCTTTTACCTGATTGTATACATTCTGTCCGGTGAAGCCCAGTTTTTCGTCCAGAACCTTGTAAGGAGCGGAGAATCCGAATGATTCGAGTCCCCATACCTTACCGTTGGCTCCGACCAATCCTTCCAAGTTGACTGGCAGACCGGCTGTCAGACCGAAAATCTTGCTTCCTGTCGGAATAACAGATTCCTGATATTCCTTGCTCTGGCTGCGGAACAGTCCTTCAGACGGAACGGATACGATACGAACCTTTACGCCATCGGCGCGAAGCAGTGCAGCTCCTTCAACCAATGTGGCTACTTCCGAGCCGGAAGCGACCATGATAACGTCCGGGTTTTCATCGCTTTCTACAATATAAGCACCCTTTTCTGCCTGCAGAGCTTCGTCGTAACGGTTTCCTTTTGCGGGCAGGTCATTGATGTTCTGACGGGAAAGGATCAAAGCGGTAGGAGTGGCGGTATTTTCCATTGCCATCTTCCATGCAATTGTCGTTTCAATAACATCGGCCGGACGGAGAACCAGCATAGAGTTGTGTCCCTTATGGTTCTTCAGTTTTTCCATCAGGCGGATCTGTGCTTCCTGTTCAACCGGTTCGTGAGTAGGTCCGTCTTCACCGACACGGAAAGCGTCGTGCGACCAGATGAACTTAACCGGCTGCTCCATCAATGCTGCCATACGGATGGCTGGCTTCATATAATCGGAGAATACGAAGAAGGTACCACAAGCCACGATCACACCACCGTGCAGTGACATACCGATACATACACATGCCATGGTCAATTCGGAAACGCCAGCCTGGAAGAAAGCTCCGCTGAAATCTCCTTTTATGAATGAATGTGTTTTCTTCAGGAAACCGTCTGTCTTGTCCGAGTTGGAAAGGTCGGCAGATGAACAGATCATATTTTCAACCTGGGTTGCCAATACGCCTAATACGGTAGCGGATGCGGCACGTGTTGCCTGGTTTGCTTTCTGTTCAATAGCTTCCCAGTCCAGTTTAGGAGCTTTGCCGGAGAACCAGAATTGCATTTTCTCTGCCAGTTCCGGATTGGCTTTCGCCCATGCTTCTTTAGCGGCATAACGTTCGGCTACGATAGCTTCCAGTTCTTTTGCACGCTTTGCATACAGTTCGGCAACGTCTGTGAATACAGTAAACGGATTCTTAGGATCGCCTCCCAGGTTCTTGATTGTCTCTTCGATCGATGCACCTGCAGCAGACAGGGGTTGACCGTGTGTGGAGACTTTGTTTTCGTAGCTGCTGTCGTCGGCTCCGCGGGCACCTTTACCCATAATGGTATCACCGATGATCAGGGTAGGACGTTGAGTTTCAGCCTTCGCTTCATCCAAAGCCTTGCGTATTTCATTTACATCGTTTCCGTTGATGCTGATCACTTTCCAGCCCCATGCCTCGTATTTCATAGCAACATTTTCAGTCGTTACTTCTTCTACGGTTGTAGAAAGCTGGATGTTGTTGGAGTCGTAGAACATGATCAGGTTGTCCAGTCCCAGTGTTCCGGCAACACGTCCGGCACCTTGTGAGATTTCTTCCTGGATACCACCATCGGATATATATGCGTAAATAGTCTGGTTCATTACGTCTCCCAGGCGGGCTTTCAGGAACTTGGCAGCGATCGCAGCACCTACTGCGTAAGTATGGCCTTGTCCCAGCGGACCTGAGGTATTTTCGATTCCTCGCTTGACGTTTACTTCAGGATGGCCCGGAGTAGGACTTCCCCACTGGCGGAACTGTGACAGTTCTTCCATCGTGAATTTGCCGGTAAGGGCGAGGGCTGAATAAAGCATCGGAGACATGTGTCCCGGGTCCTGGAAGTAGCGGTCCCTGCCTTCCCATTCCGGGTTCTTGGGATCATAGACTAAATACTCTGAAAATAGTACATTGATAAAATCAGCACCACCCATTGCACCGCCCGGATGACCGGATTTAGCCTTTTCTACCATTGACGCTGCCAGGACGCGGATATTATCCGCTGCTCTGTTCATTACTTTGATATCGTTCATTTTGATGAATTATTTTAATTTTTGCACAAAGATAGGGAATCTCTTCTTATAGACCGCTATATCATACAAACAATTCATTTTCTGTAAAGTTTCCTAATTAGCGATATTTCTCATAGAGAGCCGGATATGCAAGGCGATTTTCGCGATTCGGATGGTTTGTTACAGGGAGAAATAGAATCCTTGATCCAGTAAACGGTCGTATTTCTCTTTATTGAACATATAATAGAAAGCGCCTCTTTTAGAACTCTTTTTATCCTTCTCGTCCAGTTTTTCGAGAATGTCCATTGAGTTTAACTTCTTACGGAAATTACGTTTGTCTAACGGGGTCTGATAGATCGCTTCATATAGGCTTTGAAGCTGGGGTAGGGTAAATTTTTCCGGAAGAAGGTTGAATCCGACAGGGCGTGTCGCTGCTTTTTTCTTCAGGAGCGACAGGGTGTCGTCGATCATTTGGTTGTGGTCGAAGATTAGTTCGGGAATATCGCTGATTTTAACCCATTCGGCATTATGTTCTTTCAGCAACTCCGGATTGAAATCGTTCATATTGACTAATGAATAGTATGCTACGGAGATAACCCGTTCTCCAAGATCGCGGGTAACATCTCCGTAAGCACCTACCTGCTCCATAAAAAGACGATCGATACCGGAACATTCGGTAAGAACGCGGGAAGCCGCTTCGTTTACACTTTCGCCCGATTTGATAAAGCCGCCCATCAGAGACCACTGTCCTTTTAGTGGTTCAAAATTCCGTTTGTAAAGTAATACGTTGAGTTCACCACTGTTGAATCCCAGAATAATACAATCTACTGCAACAAAAAATTTGACTTCGTTCTGATAAAATGCGGCTGTCATGATATTTTATGGATATTGAATTAATTTATTATGCGAGTTTGCGTGCGCCGTCGCTGATTACTACTTCGTAAACTTTAGGTTCGTGACCGAATTTCTTTGTATAAGACTCGAATGCTTCTTTGATGAAATCATCATGCAACTCGTCTTTTACAAGGTTGATCGTACAGCCGCCGAAACCACCGCCCATCACACGTGAACCTGTTACGCCACATTTCTTAGCTACATCGTTCAGGAAGTCCAGTTCTTCGCAGCTCACTTCGTACAATTTGCTCATACCGTGATGAGTTTCGTACATTTTCTGACCTACAGTTTCGTAGTCGCCTTTTTCCAGAGCTTCGCAAACGTCGAGTACGCGCTGTACTTCTTCGATTACATATTCGGCACGCATATAGTCTTCTGCGCTGATATCGCCTTTCACTTCGTTCAGCATGTCCATTGTTGCGTCACGCAGGAATTCTACTTCCGGGTGATTGCGACGGATAGCAGCTGCTGCATTTTCGCAAGACTGGCGACGTTTGTTGTATGCAGAAGAAGCCAGTTCGTGTTTAACTACGGAATCCAGCAATACTAACTTATAGCCAACCGGATTGAACGGGAAATATTTATATTCCAAAGAACGGCAATCCAGACGGATCAGGCTTCCTTCTTTACCGAATACAGAAGCGAACTGGTCCATGATACCACAGTTAACACCACAATAGTTGTGTTCTGTAGACTGACCGATCTTAGCTAATTCGAATTTGTCGATACCCAGAGAGAAAAGGTCATTCAAAGCAAAAGCATAGGTACTTTCCAGAGCGGCAGATGAAGACATACCGGCACCCAGAGGAACATCGCCTGCAAATACGGTATCGAATCCCTGGATCTGACCGCCACGTTTGATGATCTCGCGGCATACACCGAAGATATATCTTGCCCAGCTTGCTTTTGGTGCATCTTCTTCGTTCAGTCCGAATTCTGCATAATCGTTCAGGTCGATAGAAAATGCGCGAACTTTACCTGTGCCGTTCGGTTTGATCTCAGCGATCATGCCTTTATCGATAGCACCCGGAAATACGAAACCACCATTATAGTCTGTGTGTTCACCGATCAGGTTGATACGGCCCGGAGAAGCATATACACTACCTTCTGTATTAAATAACTCCTGAAATTTATTTCTAATTTTTTTCTGCATGATATTATTTCTTTTAAAGGTTATAAATGAAGAAATTATCCGGTTATAAGGTAAAACCGGATAATTTCATAAATTGGCATATTGTTTATTTTATTCTGATTTTTTCGATGGTTTAGAACCGATAGCCGCATAGAATAAAATGTAAGCAGCACTGAAGAGTACAACCCAGTAGCTGGTCATATAATCAGTCATATCGGCAACCCAACCCTGAACAGCAACCATTACAGCGCAACCGAATACCATTGTCATAAAGATACCGCTGGCAATAGCTGTATATTTTCCTAATCCTTCTACAGCCATGTTGAATATACCACCCCACATTACGCTGGTACAAAGACCTACGAGAAGGAATGCCAGAATACCAACGGGAACTTCCTGCCAGATAACACTTAATGAAGCCCAGTCTACACCAGGAACTTCAACTGTATTTGTTTCAGGTGAGAACATACCGAAGCTAACCAACAGAAGAGTTGCAATCGATACGATGGTGATCATCGTACGGCTGGAAACCTTACCTCCGATACTAGCTCCTACGAAACGTCCGATAAGCATCATAAGCCAGTAAACAGCTACGATAAGACCCACGGTGCTGGCCGGTATACCTTTTGCTGTAAGGTATTGAAGAATATAAGTAGGAGTACCTACTTCAACGCTCATGTAAAGGAAGATAGCGAGTGCTCCCAGTGCAAAATGGCGATGGCTCAAAGCGCCCTTGATCAAACTGGTGTCAACAGGTGCCTGTTCAGGTTCTTCAATTTTAGTAAATACGATAACTACAAATGCGATAACGAAGATAGCAAGAGCGATCATCAATGCCGGTGTTGCGTCGGCAATATGTGCTTTGGCAGCGTCACCGATAAGAGCTCCCATCAGGATGTAGCAGGCAACGGCTGCAGTACTGTTGAATACACCGCCGAGCTGGATAAGCTGGTTACCCTTGTTACCACCGCCACCGAGCAGGTTAAGCATCGGGTTAACCACACAGTTAAGAATACACATAGTGAAACCGCTGATAAATGCTCCGACCAGGTAAACCAGGAAAGCGCTCTCCTTGCCCACATGACCACTCAGCCATTGAACTAAAATACCTACGATACCTACAACAAGACCGATAAGAGCTGTTTTCTTATAGCCATATTTGGCGATAAGCATACCGGCAGGAATACCCATTACCAAATAGGCAATGAAGTTACCATAGTTTCCAATTTGGGCAAGAACATTGCTAGCCCCGAAGTCGTTCTTTACGATAATAGCCATTGGTGAACAAAGGTTAGTCACGAATGCGATCATTGCAAACAGTGCAATCATAATGATGATGGCACCCCATTGTTTTTTTTCTTGAGTCATTGATTGATATTTTTATTATTATTGATATATTAATTTTGTTATTTGTTATTCAGCAGAGAATTTATAAATGGTCTTGCTTTCAAAAACTTCTCCCGGACGGAGTACGGTAGAGGGGTATTCCGGTTTGTTCGGGCTGTCGGGGAAATGTTGTGTTTCCAGGCATAAAGCAGCTCTTGCCGGGTAACGCTGTCCGTTCTTTCCTTCGAAATTACCGGTCATCCAGTTACCTGTATATAATTGTACACCCGGTTCGGTTGTATATGCTTCCATGACAATACCGGTCTTCGGCGATTGACAACGGGCACAGAAACCCAGTTCGCCTTCTTCCTTATTTAATATATAGGTATGGTCGTAGCCTCTTGCCCAAGTCAACTGGTCGGTCGGTTCGTCTATGCGTGCACCAACCAGATAAGGGGTACGAAAATCCATCGGGGTACCTTCCACCTTTTCCGGTGCTCCGTAAGGGATGGCTGTTTCATCCGTAGGAAGATACTGATCGGCATTGATTGTCAGTGTATGATCTGCTACTGACGGATCGCCTGCTCCTGATAAGTTGAAGTAGGAGTGGTTGGTCAGGTTCAATACGGTCGGTTTGTCTGTTACGGCATGATACATGATTACGACTTCATTGTCGTCTGTCAGATGGTATGTAACAGTCACTTTTAATGTTCCGGGGAAACCTTCTTCACCGTCTGCTGACGTATATTTCAGTTCTACGGTTTGGTCATCGGTCTGATTGGCATCCCATACAACAGAATTAAAACCTTTGAGTCCTCCGTGAAGGCTGTTGGGGCCATTGTTGATGGCCAACTTATCGTACACAACGCCGTCGAGTGTAAATGAACCCTTGGCGATACGATTCCCGTAGCGACCGCAGATAGCTCCGAAGTAAGGCTCTTCAGAAACCAGATAATCATCGATTGAATTATGTCCGGTAACAACATCGGTTAACTTGCCGGACCGATCCGGTACCATAAGCGATACAATTTTTGCACCGTAGTTGGTAATGGTAAGTTCTGCTCCTTTCTTATTGGTCAGGATACATAGCATCGTCTCCTTCCCGTCTATTTGCTTGCTGAAATTAGCCACAGTCAAGCCAGACAGTGTATTCTTGTTCTTCATGTATGTAATGTTATCAAAATTGCGTGTAAAATTAGCCTACTTCTTCGTAAATAGGATGCACGAAAAGATGTTATAGAGCATAAAGCCGCTTTTTGTCTACCAATTTAGTGTATTAGTCCACCTTTTAAATATGTATTTAGTGTACATTTGCAACTAAATAAATCTTTTATTTACGGAAAAACACTTGATATGAGAAGAAGCATGAAAAACGCTATCTCCCTGTTCCTCTTAAGCATGGGGGTAAGCAGTCTGATGGCACAGACTAGTGAGTTCAAAATAGACGTGCAGCAAACGGGTGCGCCTATCCAATCCACCATGTACGGTATCTTTTTTGAAGATATCAACTTCGGAGCGGATGGAGGATTGTATGCAGAGTTGATTAAGAACCGTTCTTTTGAGTTTGAAAATCCTTTCGGGGGCTGGATTCCTTTTGGAAATGTAACGGTACAGACCAAATCCCCCTGTTTTGACAAGAATCCGCATTATGTACGTCTTTCTTATAATAAAGAACTGACCGGTACAGGGCTGGATAACGAAGGTTTTAAAGGTATTGGTATTAAGGCAGGGGAGAAGTATGACTTTTCTTTCTATGCCCGTACGGTAACTAACGGTCCGATCAAGTTTCGTATAAATCTGGTAAATAGTGGGCATGACATTTATGAAACAAAGGAAGTTGAGATAAACGGTAAAGATTGGAGAAAGTATTCCGTTGTCCTGACTCCTGAGGCAACAGAAGCCCATTCCCGTTTACGTATCACGATGCTTACCCAGGGAACAGCCGATCTGGAGCATATCTCCTTATTCCCTCAGAAAACATTCAATAACCGTCCGAACGGTATGCGTGCCGATCTTGCACAGGCATTGAAAGATCTTAAACCGGGTGTATTCCGCTTCCCCGGAGGTTGTATTGTGGAAGGAACGAACCTGGCCACCCGTTATCAGTGGAAAAATACGGTTGGTCCGGTTGAAAACCGTCTGATCAATATCAATCGTTGGAATTATACATTTCCTCATAAGAAGTTCTCCGATTATTATCAGTCTTACGGTTTAGGTTTCTTTGAATATTTCCAGTTGAGTGAGGATATCGGTGCCGAGCCGCTTCCTGTATTGAACTGCGGTCTTTCCTGTCAGTATGAAAATGATGATCCGAAAGAAAACTGTCCGGTTGATAAATTGCAACCTTATATTGACGATGCACTTGACCTGATCGAGTTTGCCAACGGTCCTGTGACCTCTGAATGGGGAAAACTGCGTGTCGATATGGGACATCCGGCTCCTTTCAACCTGAAGTTTATTGCTATTGGTAATGAGCAGTGGGGTACTTTGTTTACCGAACGGCTGGAACCTTTTGTAAAGGCTATTCGTGCCAAATATCCGGATATTAACGTTATTGGTAGTTCCGGTCCACAAGCGGAAGGGGAAGATTTCGACTTCTTATGGCCTGAAATGAAGCGGATGAAAGTCGATTTGGTAGATGAACATTTTTACCGTTCTCCCGAATGGTTCCTGAATGGTGCCAAGCGCTATGATTCATACGATCGTAATGGTCCTAAGGTTTTTGCTGGTGAATATGCCTGTCATCCGAACAATCGCGAGAATAGTTTCCTGACAGCATTGGCTGAGGCTGCTTTTATGACTGGCTTTGAGCGTAATGCGGATGTAGTACATATCTGTACTTATGCACCTCTGTTTGCCCATGTGGATGCCTGGCAGTGGCGTCCAGATTTGATCTGGTTCGATAATCTTTCTTTGGTGAAGACACCGAATTACTATGTACAGCAACTTTACGGTCATAATGTCGGTACGAATGTCGTGCCTTTGACTATGCAGAACGAACCGGTTACCGGACAAAATGATCTGTATGCAACAGCAGCAGTCGATAAGAAGACAAATGAATTGATCATTAAGATCGCCAATACCGGTATTCAAAACAGAAAAGTGAAACTGGATTTAAATGGCCTTTCCGGTGGAAAACATAAAGGTACAGTAACCGTACTTCACACCTCTGACCTGGAAGCTAAAAATACAATCTGCAAACCGGACCAGGTAGTGCCTGTTGTTTCAGAAATCGAACTGGAAGCTCCGGCTGCAGAAGTAGTACTTCGCCCGTTAAGTTTCTCTGTTTATCGCATTGCGTTTTGATATTTTTCAAAAATATTGGTCTTCCCTCAATCCGGAGTTCAGCAATGAAGGGTTGAGGGAAACTTTGTTATATAGGGATGTTAATAAGTACCTTCGTTTTGTATAGAACAATCCCCGTTTTGTTTAGTATCCTATTTAATAAAGGCCTGTATTTTTGCATATCCTGTACGTCACCGAAATCGTAGATGTGTGTAAAGGGATAGTAATCAATAAATAAAATAGAAAATGGGGAATAAAATCATTCTTGTTACAGGAGCTTCCGACGGAATCGGGAAAGAAACCGCCAAAGCATTGGCTAAACAAGGGCATACAATTATTATGCACGGTCGCAGTCTGCAAAAAACGAAATCTGCATACGAAGAAATCAAAGCGGAATCGGGTAACGATAAGATAACATATCTGACAGCAGATTTCCTTTCACTTGCCGAAGTGCGACAGTTTGCCGATAAGATCAAGCAGAAATATGACCGGCTGGATGTGTTGGTGAATAACGCTGGGGCACAGTTTACCGGGAAAAGGGAAACCACTTTAGAAAGACATGAAAAAACAATGACGATCAATCTTTTTGCACCGCATTTGCTGACAATGCTCTTGTTGCCTCTATTGAAGAAAAGTTCGTCAGCACGGGTGGTAACCGTTGCATCAACAGCACATAAAATGGCGGGTAAACCTGACCTGAACGATATAGAGTTGAATAACAATTACTCTATGGGCAAAGCATACGGTTTGTCGAAGCTGTATGTAATCTGGATAATGAGACATTTTGTGTCTGAAATGAAAAGGGCGGGTGTCAACAATATCACATTCAATACCGTTCATCCCGCATCTGCAACGTCCAGTCTTGGGAGGGAATCGACGAAATCATTAAGTACGAAAATCATCTATTTTCTTTGGAAGCCCCTTATGAAAACAGCAGCACAGGGAGCAGCCAGTAGTATCTATGCCGCGATATCGTCAGAATTGGAAGGAGTTACGGGTAAATATTACGGATTGAAAGGAGAAGAAAAACCTAGCGAAAAGTATTACTCGCCGGAGAACGAACAGATTGTCTGGAATTACAGTATAAACATAATAAAACCCTACTTATGAAAATCGCATTTTTTAGTCTGCTCTGCTTAAAAATCTTTATACGCAAAAGACTTTTGAACCGTCAGTATCACCCGAATCAGGTGTTGGCTTATGGCAACAAACATTAGGTGGAAGCCGTTTACAGTATTGGGAATTTATCGAACAATCCGGCGATACATACCTGATCCGGTTAAAAGATACTGAACTGTATGTTACCGCCACCTCGGACAAAAACAATTCTGATATTATTCTTATGCCCCGGCAGGATTCGGATAGTCAGCAGTGGAGATTGATACGGCAGAATCCTATAATTTAGTGTGATATTTAGGAGATTGTAAAAAGTGTTATATTTGTAGTAGTTCTTAAAAAAAATAAGAAGTAAACAATGAAATCCAACGAAATAATCAAAATAAATACGATCGAGGACTATACGGAGCGGCTCGGTTGTCCGTCTGCCAATCATCCTCTGATCAGTATCAATCGTCTGACGGAAGTGAAGGACTATGTTCCTATTGGAAGCCCTGTACAGCTTAATTTATATTCAATCACAATAAAAGACGGCTCAACCTGTAATGCGAAATATGGTTAGCGTGATTATGATTTTAAGAAAGGGACGATCAATTTTTTCGCTCCGGGACAGATACACTCATGGGATGAAAAAACGGAAAACTCCGGTAGATGGGGGTGGTTGTTGGCGTTCCATCCTGATTTTATCCGTAAATACCCATTGGCAACGAAAATTAGCAAGTTGAAGTTCTTTTCTTATGAGACGAATGAAGCTTTGCATATGTCCGATGCGGAACGGTTGATGATTGAAGGAATAATGGAAAGCATTGAAAACGAATACAAAAGAAATACGGATGAGCATACACAGGATATAATCGTTTCTCAACTGGATGTATTGCTCAATTACTCCGAACGTTTTTATACCCGGCAGTTCCGAACAAGGAATAGTGTAGAATCAGATGTGCTGACATGTTTCCAATCTATACTTCGTAATCATTTTGAGAATGATAAAGACAAACTCATTACAGCGAATGATATTGCTTCGGAATTAGCAATGTCTACGCATTATTTGAGTGATCTGCTTCGAAATCTGACCGGTTTAAACACGCAACAGCATATTCACGCTTATTTGATTGAAAAGGCGAAAGGGTTACTATTGAATACCAATCTGTCTGTAAATGAAATAGCCTTTTCGCTCGGATTTGAATATCCCCAATATTTCAGCCGTTTATTCAAAAGTAAAACCGGACAAACCCCTGTTGAGTTTCGTAATATGAATTGATTGATTTATAATGGTAACCCTTTGGATGTTCAGTAATACCGTTTCAATCTGAGAAAAACATCTGTTGTAAGAAATGTTAAATATTGAAGATTCAATGCAGAAGTTTGATGTTTATCGGAAGAAAAGAGTAAGTTTGTTGGACTTTAGAAAATTGCCGTTTGGGGCAAAAATCTTAAATAGATAAACATGAGCTTCTCAAGAAATAAGTATTTGACAAAACTGATAGAACATCAGCATAATCATTTGATAAAGGTGATTACTGGGATGCGCAGATCGGGCAAATCGTATCTGTTGTTTACTCTTTTTTATAATTATTTAAAAGGTAAAGGGGTAGATGACGAACATATTATCCGTGTGGATTTAGAGGATCGCCGAAATAAGGCTTTGCGTGACCCGGATGCTTTGTTGGAATACATAGACAGGAGAATGGTGGATAAGGATATGTTCTACATCTTGCTGGATGAAGTTCAGTTAGTACATGAGTTTGAGGATGTGTTGAACAGTTATCTTAACATTCCGAATGCAGATGTGTATGTGACGGGTTCGAATTCAAAGTTTCTGTCAAAGGACGTGATTACTGAATTTCGTGGTCGTGGTGATGAGATACATGTTTTCCCGCTTTCACCAGCTGAGATACATGAGGCAATGCCTGAACTGGATTGGCAGCAATTGTGGGAACTATATTTGCATTATGGCGGATTGCCATTGACGGTATTGGCTAATACTGAAAAAGATAAGGCTGAGTATCTGAAAATTCTTTTCAAGGAAACCTATTTGAAAGACATCAAGGAACGTAATAAGGTGAAGAATGATATGGAGATGGAGGTATTGCTTAATATTATTTCTTCGTCTATTGGCTCGTTGACTAATCCTCAGAAACTAGCAGATACATTTGTTAGTACAAGTAAGTCGAAGTTGTCGGCTGTTACTATAAAGCAGTATTTGGATTATTTTGCGGATGCTTTTTTGGTGGCGAAGGCAGAACGCTATGATATCAAGGGTAAGAAGTATATTTCGACTCCTTACAAATATTATTTCTCGGATATAGGTTTGAGGAATGCGCGACTGAATTTTCGTCAGATTGAAGAGACGCATATCATGGAAAATGTGATCTATAATGAATTGTGTCTTAGAGGATATAGTGTAGATGTGGGTGTTGTGGAGATTCGTGAGCGTGACGATAAGGGAAATTCTGTGAGGAAGCAAATAGAGGTGGATTTTGTCTGCAATCAGGGTAGCCAACGGTATTATATACAGTCGGCTCTTGCATTGCCCTCACCTGATAAAGTACAACAAGAGCTCCGTCCGTTGCGAAATATTCCAGACTCGTTTAAGAAGATAGTGATTGTGAAGGATGACATCCTTATCAGACGTAACGAAGATGGCATTGTAACCATGGGACTTAAACAGTTCCTGTTGGACGAGCGGAGTTTGGAAATATAGGTTGTGTGATTTAGTATTTTGATGGGAACTTTTAAACTATATATAGCAGAAATGTTCCCCAGATGAGCGGTTAGATATTATCGTATATGGAAATAAAAATAGACATAAAAGTTCTACAGGCTGGATATGGTGATTGTATCTTCATTAGTCTTATCGGTGATACTGATGAATTTAATATTCTCATTGATGGGGGATTGAGAGCTACCTATAATAATGTTTATAATCGACGAAATCCTGTTGGACCACTTAAAGCTCTTATCTGTGAGTTAAAAGAGCAGCAACGAAAAATAGATTTATTGATATTAACTCATGTAGATGATGATCATATACTTGGTATAAAAGAATGGTTTGAACATGATTTTCCGACTGCGGATTTTGTAAGATGTTTTTGGGTAAATGATGATATGGAAATTTGCACAACTAAAAATTTGAATAATACTTCAGCTAATGCAAGTTCATTACTTAAACTTCTACAAGATAATAATTTCCAGTATAGTAATCAGATTGTCAAGAGAGTAACATTAGAGAATGAGGTTTGTATTATAAAAGTTATTGCTCCTTCTGAAATATATCACAATCGAATTGCTAAGGATTTGAGTTCGCTTCTGAATAATGTTGCGGATGATTCATATCAAACTTCACTAAAAGACTACCTCAAAAAGGAATGGAAATGCGGTACACTAACGGATGAGAACAAGGCTTCGATTGCTATAGAAATTGAGACCAAAAGTGGTGAACGACTTCTAATGCTTGGTGATGCTGAAATTCAAGATATAATGGACGGTTTGAAGATGATACACAAAGAAAACGAATTCCCTGTAGAATATAGTTGGATAAAGTTATCACATCATTGTAGCAGAAATAATTTTCATCCAGCTTTTTTTAAATTTGTACATGCTAACAACTATATAATATCTACCAATGGCTCAAGATTTCATCATCCAGACAAAGATGTAATAGCATACATTATTGATCAGACGGACTCAAACATATATTTCAATTATCCAGAGATGGTAAGATATGTGTTTACGGAACAGGATTATAAGGATTATCCTCAACTCGAAAGTAGAATTAAATCATTCTAAAATGACAATTGATAAAATACGATACTGGCATACTATAAAGGTAAACAATGGAAGTGGGGTCTTGTTGAAACCGCTTTCTCAGGAACATCTGTATATTTTTACAGCATATCATGTTATTGATAGTGTGGCAACAGGTAATATTAGATGTACATTTGCACCAGAAAGTGAGTATACTGATCAAAATATTAAAGTGCTGGATGTAGTCTATAATTTGGAAGATGATACTGCAATAATTATCATAGAGAGAAATTTTGAGATAGATTCGTTTGTCTCTCTTTGTAGCTTAACCAAATTTGAAGGTGATATGTCCCATGTAGGATTCCCTGCAGCAAGAGTTGATGGAGCATTGTCTCCTGTTAGAGTCTCGTATATACGTTCATACGATGGCATTATAAAAAATGGTTTTGTAGAGTATGAGTATCAGCAACCAATCAGGAAAAATGAAATAGAGGGTATGTCTGGAGGTGGTATCTTTACAAAAGATTTTAGGCTGGTTGGAATTCACACGAAATCTTCCTGCCATGATGAGAATGAATTTTTGGGAAAGGCAACATATATACCTATTGCAAAGTACAAGAATCTTATTGAGGAAAATAAGTTGTCTGCTATAGTAGAGTTTGATCTTAGTAGTTTTGCTTCATTTTTAAAATTTGTTTTTGATCTAACGAATCAACGAGCTGTATCTATTTGTGTGAGCCAATTGTTAACAAAAATAAATGAATACAAATATGAGCTTTATGAATTATCTCCTATAGATTTATTTGAAAGACTCAAACAACTAGGTAGAATAGCAACAGAGACACAACTCGATGAGTTTAACAGCAAGTATTGGACACAATTTTCTGAATTTTTAATTGGGGCAATGATACTGCTGGATATTCATAAAGATAGTGATGATCTTATTACATGCATCTATGATAAATTTCATTATGTGTATTCGAGAGAGTCTTTCGATGTTTACGATGCTAGAGAAAAATTGGACTTGACTCTTATAAAAGGAATGTATGGTAAATCAAAACTTGTAATAGGTGGATTAGATTCAAATCATTATGATTGGGATGTACTACCTACTCATAATAAAGTGCCTTCATTAAGTCATGGATTGATTATCCAAGATATGGATATTGCAGTATCAGATAGACATATTTTGGACAATATGACTATTATTAATGCTTCATTATTTAAAGATACAATTTGTGAACGGAGTAAGGTGATAAGTAAGTCTGAAAATCAATTGGAAAAATATAAACAACTTTTAAATGATGTTATTAATGGATGAAAATAATGTAGCAACTATAGATTCTTTTGGCATTGGACAAAAGGTGTTATTGTGCACAACACAGTGCATGTCGGAGGAAAAATTGAGAAAAACATGGAGGAATGTTCGAAATTTTGTTGCGTCGACGTATCAGAATACAGATATTGATGAGTTTGAACGTTGGAACTTTTATATCTTCTATGTTGTGAAGGATAAAAATGCTATTGATCGTTCTTTAAAGTATGAAATTGAGCATGATACTATCTCCTCTCGTAAGATTATTGTTAGCGAAAGCGAGTTTTCTGGTGATGTCAGGAATTTGGAGAACAAATATATTCGCTTTGATTTGGAAAAGGTAGTTGATGATAGTCGGATGGCAACGTTCAAAAAAGATCCGAAGATCAAAATTATTTTGAAAGGGTTAAATGATGAAAATTAAGAATATAAGAATTAAGGCGTTCCGTCTATTTAAGGATGAAGAAGTAGACCTCTCTTCTAGAAAAAATCGAGATGTAGCATCTAACTTTGTTTCGTTGTATGCACCAAATGGCTTTGGAAAAACCTCTTTCTTCGATGCCATGGAATTCTGTATGACAAGAAGGATTCAGCGTATTGGCCATGAAAACTTCAAGGAAAATTTCAGCGTAGATCAAAAACAAAATGGCTTAACATTTATCCATAACAGTTATTTGCCCAATGAAAATATCAATATAGAGATGACCTTTGAGGATAGAAATTCTGAAAGTATCTCATGTACTCCTGATGAGGAAAAAACTGTCCTAATGGGAGATGTAAAGAACTCATATTTTCAAAATGCAATACTGTCTCAGGATTGGTTCTCTGAGTTTCTTTCTACTAAAAGTTCAGCTGATAGGTTTAGAATATTTATGAGTTATTTTTCTGAAACAGAAGACTTATTGAGCTATCATGACCAAATACGAACAAGCATTGTTTCTGTTGGACATCGTATAGGGAAACTTAGTGATAAAATTAAAGAGAAGAATCGTGAAATAGATAAAACTATCGATGATAGTGTTTTTCAAAAAATATCAGCGATGGTTGAGCTATTGAAGAAATGGAATTTGAAAATCAGTTGGCAAAATGTTATGAATATCAAAACTTTAAATGCTTTACAACTGGAAGCAGAAAGTCTATTGAATGGCGTAAGGATGAGGATAGATTCCTGTAAGCATTTGTCAAATAATTTGAATAAGATTATATTTGAGTCTGACAACTTAATAAATATTGAAAGACTGGTGTCCTATAAACAGAATATTGAGACAAAGATTGAGGATTTGCAAAATATTAAGGAACACCTAAATAAAATATATCTTTTGAAAAACAAATTGTCTTTGATCGCTAACAACAAGACTACTCTTTCTGAAACAGAAAATTTATTGGCAAGACTGAATTATTTATTGGACAATTATGAGGCGTTTATGGGTTTGCAGCGTCTGATAGTACAAGAAGGTATGTTACTTAAACAATTAGAGACAAGACGTAGCACTCAGATTACTTTGAATAAAGAAAAGACTACCCAACTGCAATCTCTTAACGATCTGTTTTTACTAGCTACGAATAGAAAGGAGGAATTTGTCAAGGAAATAGAGGAACTTCATGATAAATACATGGCTTATGAGGCATTACTTACGGAACAGAAAGAGAAAAAGATCATTGAGACTGATTTGATTGAGCAGAACCACAGATTGAAGCTAGCTTTGGATGTCCTTCAGGGCAAGGCTAATAAATTGGAAAAACTAAAAAACTCATTGTTACGTAATGCAGCAGAATTAATTGATGGTGTATTTGAGGAAGAGACTCAATTTATTATTGTAAAACAGAATCATCTGAAGAAATGGAATGAAGACTTAACTAAACTCAAACAGAGCATTAAAGAAAAAAATGATTTTAACAGTGACCTACAGAAGTTAATTGTAAACTCACGTAATCTATTGTCTGAATTGAAAGGCGGTGTCTGTCCTTTATGTGGTCATGATTATGTGCTACAGGAAATGTTATTGAAAAATATTTCTGAAAACACTGCTGTTGCTAATGCAATTGAACATGATGTACAGCGTAAGGAGGAACTTATTGAAAGTATCGAGGAACAGGAGAAAGCCTTGTCTGAATGTTATGCTTCGCTTATAGAGAAAGTTGATATCCACATTACTGAAGTTTTTAAGCAAATAGAAGAGGCAAAGAGTCAACATATATTTATCACCACTAAACTGCAAGAGCTGACTACACGTTTTATGGAAATAGTTGAGATTATTACTATTCAATATTCAAAATTTATTCAGATGACTGAAGTTGAGGTTCGTAAAAACTTTGACTTAAAGGTAGAAATCGAAAATAAGAAATTATCAGAACTAGATAAGCAACGTCAGCCATTGAATGATGAACTTGTAAAAATTAATAAAGAAATCAACCAATTGAGTAATAATATTGAAGAGATTCATTTAAGAATTACTAAGTTTGAAACCAATCCTCTTTTTATCGAATATAGATCGTATGTAGGTACCAATAATGTGACGGAGCAAGATCAAGTAGAGTGGAAACAACAACAACAACAGATGAATAATAAGATCTATGGATGTAGGAATGAGCTTGCAGAGTTGACTGTGCAAATAAGTATATTACAGAGAGAAGGTATCAAACTTGAAGAGGAAGCAATAGTTGCTGAGAAATTGACAAAGGTCAATGGTGAACTTGAAATTATGAATTCTAGGTTTACTACAACGTTAGCTTACTTGAAAAATGACTGTCTTATAGATGTTGAGGATACAGATGTAAATCTGAATGTATTAAAAGCATCATTCCATGAGAAAGTGAGTAATAATGACGCTGTTTTGAAGGCGAAGAAAGAGTGCGAAAAGGATTTGCTTAATTATCTGTATTTGTTAGAACTTGGTTTGAAATATAACGAAAATGAAAAACATAGAAAAGAACTGGAGAAGCTCAAAGCAGATAAAACTCATTATTCGGATAATAAAAAAGCTTTGATAAATGAAAAAGAACGTCTGGAAAAATATCTTGGGGACTATGTCAAAAGATATTTTCAATTGGATTTGATCAACAGGTTGTATAATATCATCGATCCACACCCTGAGTATAAGGAGATTAGATTTGAATGTGATTTCAAGAATAAGGCTCCTAAACTGAATATCCTTATGAATTCAGTCTCAAATGGTAAAAGGTCAATAGTTCCGAATCTGTATTTCAGTACAGCACAGATCAATATACTTTCTTTTTGTATATTTCTTGCAAAGGCATTGTTCGCAAAGACTGATACAGGTGAAGATATGGATTGTATCTTTATTGATGATCCTATTCAAGCTCTTGATGATATTAACATTCTTTCAATGATTGATTTGCTAAGAAATGTGGCATTCTCGTTAAATAAGCAAATAGTGCTAACTACGCATGATAGAAATTTTTTTGAACTTTTAAAAAAGAAAGTTCCTGAACACTTGTTTAACTCTCGTTTTTTACAATTAAGAGAGAGAGGTGTATTTGCTGAAGGGTAAAAAATAATCTGTTTGATTTGGAGCGTATTTTTGATTTATTTTATATGATTTACCTCATGTATTTGGATAAATTTCAATTACGTTGTTCGTTTTATCACAAAAATGAAATGGTAATAGAGAATGATTAACTAGAGAATATTTGTTTTTTGTATACTCACTGGATTTCAACTAAAGGAATATAACAAATTGACATTTTATTAATCTATGTACTCTTTCTTTGATGTGTATAGGAGCAAAAGAGGGTTCAAAAGTATTTATCCCTTTAATCCTGAATTCAATAATGACGGATTGAGGGGATTTTCTTTTTAGTGGGGACATTGAAGAGGGGAAAATGTAATCATCGTGATGATTTCAGGGCTAATGACAGGGAAAAAGCAAAATCTGCTGCAATCTGTCAACTGAAAATGAACTGTTCAGAAAAAGCTTCTAGCTTTCAGAAAGACATGTAAACCTAGTTTTAGAGTATAATCTCGAAGTAAATATCCTAATATTTTGTAGTGTTAAAATTTTCATCACAATGATTGTCTCACTTCATAGTGATGAGTGCGCGAAGTCATTGTGATGACTTGGTCGGGACATTGCGATGATATGGAAGAATCATTGCAATGATTTCCGAAAGGAGAGGTTATGAAGAGTGGAAAACAGGCTGATAAGGCGGGT
>ENA-OWPN01000473-OWPN01000473.1-human-gut-metagenome-genome-assembly--contig:-NODE-473-length-56061-cov-6.214816_pt1 | contig 56061 bp, 35 predicted proteins | sample MGYA00248266_ERZ651850 | MGnify/ENA primary metagenome ERZ651850 (study PRJEB26924, sample SAMEA4378296) | human gut metagenome | biome: human gut; feature: human-associated habitat; material: faeces... | reverse complement strand
CTACCATAAAAGAAGCCGCGCGGCAGGTCGGTCCTGCCGCGCGGCTTTTGCTGATTCCGGGATCAGTCGCGGTCCCAGTTATGCCAGACGTTCTGGACGTCGTCGTCGTCCTCGAAGATGTCGAGCATTTTTTCCATATTCGTGATGTCATCGGGGTTGTCGAGCTTCTTATACTCACCCGGGACCATCTCGATCTGCGCGGAAACGAAGGTATAGCCCTTCTTGGCCAGCGCATCGGCAACGGCGTTGAAGTCGTCCGGATCGGTGTAGATCGTGAAGCAGTCGCCGTCGGCCTCGAAGTCGTCCGCACCGCAGTCCATGGCGTCCATCATAACGTTGTCCTCTTCATAGTCGCCGTCCTCGTTGTCGATGACGAGCACGCCCTTCTTGCTGAAGTTCCAGGACACGCAGCCCGCAGCGCCCATCTTGCCGCCGTACTTGTCGAAATGGTGGCGGACGTTGCCTGCCGTGCGGTTGCGGCTGTCGGTCATGGTCTCAACGATCACGGCGATGCCGCTCGGGCCGTAGCCCTCATAGGTGATGGATTCGTAGGAATCGCCGGAGCCGGCATTCGCGGCCTTCTCGAGCACGCGCTTGATGTTGTCGTTCGGCATATTTGCCGCCTTGGCCTTCGTGATGACCGTGGCCAGACGGGAGTTATAGCTGGGGTCGGTCGAGCCGCCGCCTTCCTTCACCGCAACATACATTTCCTTCGCGATCTTCGTGAAGGCTGCCGCGCGCTTGGCGTCCTGCGCGCCCTTCGTCTTCTGAATGTTATGCCACTTGGAATGTCCAGACATAATATTTCTTCCCTTCGTAGAGTGGTATCTGTAAATAACTAAATTATTTTAGCATTCTGCGGGCCAAAAATCAAGCATATTTCATGCAATCGGTGTGGGTTTCGGAGATTTTTACGGAAATATCCGGGAAGGCTCTCTTCAGGGTATCGGCCAGCACGCGTGTCACGGGATTTTCGGTGTAGAAATGCCCGGCGTCGATGAGGTTCAGGCCGAGGTCGTGCGCGTCCCAGAACTGGTTATAGCGCACGTCCGCCGTGACGAACGTGTCACATCCCGCCGCCACCGCCTCCAGCATCCCGTCGGCGCAGCTCCCGCCGCCCACGGCAACGCGGCGGACGGGCTTGCCGCCGTCCACATAGCGCAGGCCGGGGCAGCCGAGGGACTGCCTGACATGTGCGAGGAATTCCGGGAGCGGCTGCTCGTCGGTCTCGCCGCCGCGCAGCAGGCCCCACGGGCGGCCCTGTGCATCCGTGCCGCTCGGGTTGAGCACCGTGACGCTGCGCAGGCCCAGCACGGCGGCCAGCTCGTCGTTCACGCCGCCAGGAGCGCAGTCGAGGTTCGTGTGCGCGTTGACGGCGCAGATGCCCGCCGAGCACAGCCGCTCGATGACCCGGCCGACGCTCGTCTCGTCCGTGACGTTCGCCACGGGGCGGAAAATGAGCGGGTGATGCGTGACGATGACGTCCGCGCCCCATTCGACCGCCTCATCGCAGACGTCCTCGAACGGGTCAAGGGCGACAAGGACCTGCTCGACCTCTTTTTTGCGGCTGCCGCAGAGCAGGCCGACGTTGTCCCAGTCCATTTTCATGCTGTAAGGCGCAAGGGCCTCGAGCACATCCAGAATATCAGCAACCGTTGTCATAAAGCTCCCTCATTTCGCGCAGCTCCCGCAGCGCAGTTTCATAATAGTGCAGGCGTTCCGGCTCGCTGCCGCGCCGCAGGCCCTCGACGGTGCGCTCCAGCGACGGGATGAGCCGGTCAAAATAGTCCGGCAGCAGCGGATCGCCGGAGCGGAGCAGAGCAGCTGAGACATACTCCTGCCCCGGCGTGACCGGCGCGGCGCTGCCGAAGCGCGCGGCCATGGCCTGATAGAGAAAGCCGCCGTCGCGCACAAGGCGCTCCTGCTCAATGGCAAAGCCCATCCGGGCCAGCTTGCGGCGCAGGTCGTTGCCGGAGGACTGCGGCTGTAAGATCAAGGTATAGCGCGGGTCGCGCACCCAGCGGCAGCGGTCCAGGATCTGCGCGATGAGATCGCCGCCCATCCCGGCGCAGACGATGGTATCGACCTCGTCCGGATCGATGGCGTCCAGCCCGTCGGCGCGCGAAAAGCGCATACGGTCCGCCACGCCGAAGCGCAGGGCATTTTCCATGGCGCGGCGGAGCGGCTGCTCTCGCAGCTCCGAGGCGTGAACAAACTCGGCCCGGCCGTTCAGCAGCAGCGAAATGCCGAGATAGCCGTGGTCCGCGCCGATGTCCGCAGCGCGCGCACCCTGCGGCACGAGCCCGGCGCAGCATTCCAGCCGCGCAGAGACCGGCAGCCTCACCGGCCGCACGCCGCGCGCCAGCGCGCGGCCTCCTGCTGCCAATGAGCGCGGTCGGCGTCCGTCAGGGGGCGCAGCACGCGGCAGGGATTCCCGGCTGCGATGACGTTGGACGGGATGTCGTGCGTCACGACGGAGCCGGAGCCGATGACGACATTGTCGCCGATGGTCACGCCGCCGTTCACGGTCACGCAGCCGCCCATCCAGACGTTGCTGCCGACGGTGATGGGCTTGCCGTACTCCAGCCCGGTATTGCGGATGTCCGCATCGAGCGGATGGCCCGCGCTGAACAGGCTCACGCGCGGCCCGAGCATGACGTTGTCGCCGAAGCGGACGTCGCACTGGTCGAGCACGATGAGCTCATAATTCGCATAGAAATTTTCGCCCAGATAGATATGGCTGCCGTAGTCGCAGCGGAAGGGCGGCTCGATCCTGAACGTGCGTCCCGTCCCGCCCAGCAGGCCGCGCAGCAGGGCGGCGCGGACCTCCGGCTCCGGCTCGCTGTTGAACTGCCGGAGCACCCCGGCGGTATGGCGCATCTCGGCCGCCAGCTCCTCATCCACAAGGTAGAGCTGTCCGGCAAGCATCCTTTCCTTCTGTTTCATAATGATTCTCCGTTCGTCAGGGAGTCTCCCTTAAAAAATGGCCCGCTGCAAGTATAAACTGCAGCGGGTCTGGTTTGGATCACTTATTGGCTTCCACTGCCTCGATGAAGTGGTTCACCTGTGCGAGGAAGGCATCGGGATCCACGCCGTGGACCATGCAGGCTTCCTCCACGGACTCGCCGCGGCTGGCCGGACAGCCCAGGCAGTGCATGCCGATGGCCTGGAACAGGGGCGCGGTCTCCGGCGCAAGGTCGAGCACATCGCCGATGATGGTATCTTTTTCAATTTTAACAGCCATGGGTGTTACCTCCGAAGATGGATTTTCTTTATTATATCCAACGTCTCGACAAAAATCAACCGTTCGCGTTGATTTTCCGCAGAAGTGTGCTATGATGGGAGCAAAAAGGAGGCGTTTTTCATGCTGGATTGGGTCATTCGCGGCGGCACGGTCATCGACGGAAGCGGCGGCGCGCCGTTTCGGGCGGATATCGGCATCTGCGGCGGCAAGATCGCGGCTGTCGGGTCCTGCGGCGAGGCCGCGCAGACGCTGGAAGCGGCCGGGCGGTACGTCACGCCGGGCTTTCTGGACATTCACCGCCACGGGGATGCCGCCGTCTTCCGCCCCGGCTTCGGCCGCGCGGAGCTGCGGCAGGGCCTGACGACCATTGTCAACGGAAACTGCGGCCTGTCGCTCGCGCCGTTCGGCGCGGCGCACCGGGCAGAGCTGCGGCGCTATCTCGGGGCGATCACGGGCGACATCGACCCGGCCATCCCCACGGAGTCCATGGCGGCCTATCTGGACGCACTGCGCGCCCGGCCGCTGCCGCTGCACGTCGGCATGCTCGTCGGCGGCGGGACGGTGCGCGCGGACTGCTGCGGCTATGCGCCGGGCGATGCGGATGAGGCCCTGCCGGAGCTGCACCGCCGTCTGGAGCGTGCGCTGGCGGACGGGGCCCTCGGCGTCTCGCTCGGCCTCGGCTATGCGCCGGAGTGCTTCTACACGCCGGACGGCCTGCTCCGGGCGCTGGCCCCGCTGCAGGGCAGCGGCATTCCCATCTGCGTGCACATGCGCGAGGAGGGCGACATGGTCTGCGACGCCCTGCGCGAGATGCTCCGCGCGGCGCGCCTGCTGAACACGCCCGTGCACATCAGCCATCTCAAGGCCATGGGCCCGCGCAACTGGAACCGCCGTATCCCGGAGGCGCTGGCGCTGCTGCAGCAGGCGCGGGACGAGGGGCTGGACGTCTCGTGCGACGTCTATCCCTACTGCGCAGGCTCGACGCAGCTTCTGCACCTGCTGCCGCAGGACTTTCTGGCAGGCGGGACGGACGCCGTTGCTGCCCGGCTGCGCGACCCGGCTCAGCGGGACATCCTGCGCGAGCGCATCGCCCACGGCCGCGATTTTGACAACATCGCGCAGATGGTCGGCTGGGACAACATCCGCCTGACGACGCTGCACCGGCCGGAATTTCTGCCCCTCACGGGCAAGACGCTTGCCGAGGCGGCCCGGCTTCTCGGGCTGGAGCCGGTCGACTGCCTGTGCCATGTGCTGGCAGAGGAGGCCTGCAACGTGACGATGATCGACTTCATCACCTGCGACGAGGACATCGAGCGAATTCTGCGCGCGCCGTTTGCAAGCGTCATCTCCGATTCGCTCTATCCCACGGAGGGCCTGCCCCACCCGCGCGTCTACGGGACATTCACGCGCATTCTCGAGACGTTCGTCCGCGAGCGCCATGTCCTGACGCTGCCGGAGGCCGTGCAGCGCATGACCGCCCTTCCGGCGCAGGCTCTGCATCTGCAGGGCAAGGGACGCATCGCCGCCGGGATGGACGCTGATGTCAATGTTTTCGACCTCGCCGCCGTGCACGAGCGCGCCACCTGGGAGCAGCCCGCGCAGGAGAGCGAGGGCATGGATACCGTGTTCGTCGGCGGCGCACCTGCCATCCTGCACGGAGCCTTTACGGGCGCGGCAAACGGGCAGGTGCTGTGAGGAAAATTCGTGGACAATCGCCGGGCTCTATGGTAGAATAAGAGGTAACTCACCGGAAAGGAACCGATACATATGAACTGGAAACGATTTTTCGCGCTCCTGCTGGTGCTGGCACTGCTGCCGGCCCTGTTCGGAAACGCCTTTGCAGCCGGTCCGAAGGCCCGCACGCTGACGGACGCGGACTATGCGCCGATCGACGCCCTGTGGGCCGAGCTGGACGCCGTGGAGCAGGATGCGCAGACGCAGTCCACACAGGACGGTCCGGACCGGACGCTCGCGGCGGCGCAGGCCGTGGCGAAGGCAGTGACGGCCTCCGACCTCTATGTGGACGGCACGCTGCAGTGGCGCGGCGCGCAGTTCAGCTTTGAAACGACGACGGGCGTGACGTGCGCCTACAGCCCGCGCCTGCGCGAGCTGGCCCGCAAGGCCGCCGGGAGCAGCGTTGAGACAGAGACAGTCGAGCCGCAGACATCCACGACGACGAGCGCGGATATCACGCTCATCGAGCCGTATTACGGTCTGGACCCCAGCTTCACGCAGCAGTATCAGAACGAGGTAAAGAAGCTGGCCGCCGCCACGGGCGGCAGCTCGCAGGTCCTGAAGACGACGCGCGCCACGATCGACGCCGTTGCTGCCGCCGTCGAGTCGAGCGGTCTTGTCATCTTCGACAGCCACGGCTCCACGGACTATGAAAACCCGTGGAACGAGGAGGACCTTGTCTCCGGCGCGACAACGTCCTACCTCCTGCTGCAGACCGGCACCGGCCTGACGACGGAGGACTATGCCAAGGACGGCAATACCTACCACGCGCAGTACATGGGCTCCTACGGTACGATAAAATACTACGCCGTGGACGGCACCTGCATTGCCAACCACATGACGCGCAAGGCCCCGGACAGCCTGATCTGGAGCGCCATCTGCCTCGGCATGGCGACGGACGGTCTGTGCGCCCCGCTGCGCGCCGAGGGCGTGGGCGTGTTCTACGGCTATTCCCAGGCCGTCACGTTCGACTATGACTACAAGTGGGAAGAGGTCTTCTTTGCCCGTCTGCGCGCGGGCGACACCGTCGCACAGGCCGTTGCGCAGATGAAGACTGAGATTGGACAGTGGGACTACTGCTCGGAGTACCTGACCATTGAAAGCGCACGCCGGAACTACTGCGCCTTCCCCATCGTCTCCTCCGCGCTGGACGCCTACCCCGGTAAGGGCAAGGTCGATGCCCTGCAGGAGGTCCATTCCGACTGGCAGCTCTTCGGCAAGGCGAAATTCACCGTTACGGCCGTCTCAGCCAACACGGCCCTCGGCACAATCGTTCCGCTGAACGACCTGATGTTTGAGGCAAAGCCCGCGGAGAATGCCGCCGTCTCCGGCTGGTCGCTTCAGCCCGAGGGCGCAGCCGCCGTCGCGCAGGACGGCAATGTCTTCACCGTCAGCGACGTGCGCAAGGATTGCACGCTCGTGGTGGAGTTCCGCCAGCGCGTCCCCGCGACCGTCGTATTCTCCACGCCGGAGGGTGCTTCCCAGCCGATGCAGCGCGGCTATGTCGGCGAAGAGATGGCACTCACCGCCCCGGAGGGCAAGCCGCTGGCCAATGCGCACGACTATGTCTTCGCAGGCTGGACAGACGCTCCCGTGGCCGACGCCGTGCAGGTGAGCACGGTCTACACGGACACCTACACGCCCATCCGCGCCATGGCCACGCTCTATGCACTCTATTCGTGGCAGGACGGCGAGACGACCCGCTATACAACGCAGCCGCAGAATAAGGTCTGTCCGTCCGAGGCCTTCTCCGACCTCGATGTCACGCAGTGGTATCATGAGCCGGTCGACTATATGCTGGAAACGGGCATGATGAACGGCATGAGCGCCACGACATTCGAGCCGAACGGCACGCTGACGCGCGCACAGCTCGTGACCATTCTCTACCGCCACGCCGGTTCCCCGGACGTGACTGGCCTGCCGAATCCGTTTGCGGACGTCGCGCCGCAGGCGTGGTATGCGAAGGCTGTCATCTGGGCAGCCGCCAACGGCGTCGTCAAGGGCACGTCCGCCGCGACGTTCGCCCCGGAGGACGCCATCACCCGCGAGCAGATCGCAGCCATTCTCTACCGCTACAACGGCGAGGCCGTTACGGAAGACCGGCTCTCCTCCTTCCCGGATGCGGACGCGGTCTCCGGCTATGCCGTTGAGGCCATGCAGTGGGCCGTCAGCCGCGGCCTGATCTCGGGCGACCCCGCCTCGGACGGCACGCTGTGGCTCCGTCCGCGCGACGGCGCGACCCGCGCCCAGATCGCCAAGATCCTGTGGGTCTGGCTCGGCGCGTAAATTCTGGATCTTGGAGGAAAAAGCCATGATGAAAAAACTGATCTCCGGGCTGGTTCTTCTAGCCATGCTGGCCTGCCTAGTGCTCCCCGCTGCGGCGGCGGAGCCCACGGCCCTTCCCATGACGGTCGCCGAGGCCGTGGACGGCGTCTCCGCCTACTGCACCGCTGCGATGCAGGCCGCCGGGACCTACAGCGATTGGTCCATCCTGCAGCTGGCCCGCAGCGGCAATCTGACGGACGCCATGCGGCAGGACTATCTCGCTTCTCTGGCGGAAAAGCTCCGTGCCTGCGGCGGCGTGCTGGACAAATCCTATTACACACAGTATTCCCGCACGATCCTCGCCCTGACGGCCTGCGGCGAGAACGCCCGCGACTTTGCGGGCTATGACCTGACGGCCCCGCTTGCAAACTACGACCAGACCGTCTGGCAGGGCGTGAACGGCGCGGCCTTTGCCCTCATTGCCATGGACTCCGTGTCCTACGGCTTCGCAGCCTCCGGCACGAGCTCCCGCGCGCGCCTCGTGGCCTACCTGCTGGCGCAGGAGCTGCCGGGCGGCGGCTGGGACTATTCCGGTAAGACGGCCGACCCCGACCAGACCGCCATGGTGCTGCAGGCCCTCGCGCCCTACCGCACGCAGGCAAACGTCTCTGCGGCCATTGACCGCGCCCTGAACGTGCTCAGCGGCATGCAGAAGGACGACGGCAGCTTTGACGCGTGGGGCGCCTCGTCCTCGGAATCGATCTCGCAGGTCCTAGTGGCGCTGTGTGCCCTCGGCATCGACCCGGCGAAGGACAGCCGCTTTGTCCGTGCGAACGGCGCGTGGCTCGTCAGCGCACTGATGAGCTTCCGCGTGCAGACGGAAACCGGCCTTGCCTTCGGCCACACGAACCGCACGGCAAACTACATGGCCACAGAGCAGGCGGGCTACGCCCTCGCGGCCTATGAGCGCTTCCTCGCGGGCCAGCCCGCCCTGTACACCATGACGGACACGACCTACGGCGCGCACACCTGCGTCCGCTACCGCGACACGGCCCGCCACTGGGCGCAGCCCTATGTCTGCGCGGTGACGGAGCAGGGCCTCATGAATGGCGTCGGCGGCGACTGCTTCGACCCCGAGGGCACGCTGAACCGCGCCATGCTCGCCACGGTCCTGTGGCGCGCCTCCGGCAGCCCCGCAGCGGAAGGCGGCAGCTTTTCCGACGTCCCGGCCGGGCAGTGGTACTCCACGGCCGTTTCGTGGGCGCAGCAGAGCGGCATTGTGCAGGGCGTGGGCGAAAACCGCTTCGCGCCGATGGACAGCATCACGCGCGAGCAGCTCGCCGTTATGCTCTGGCGCGCCTCCGGCAGCCCCGGGAGCACGCAGAGCCTTGCAGCCTTCCCGGATGCCGGGACGTGCTCCGACTGGGCGAGCACGGCGCTGGCGTGGGCTGTGGAGCGCGGCATTCTGAACGGCATGGACGGCAGACTGGCCCCCGGCGGCACGGCGACGCGAGCGCAGGCAGCGGCCATGCTGACGCGCTATCTGCAGTGAGGGTTCTGCCATGAAGCTGTTTCATTCCTGGAAGCGCTGGCAGCTCATCGCGCTGGTGTGCGTCGTTCTGACAGCCGTTCTGACGCTCGTCTTTGTACTGCAGGGCGGCGGCGGGGACACGCAGCCCACCGGCGGCACGGAGGGGCTGCAGCTGGCCACGGAGACGCTGGGGGACGTCACGGAGCCGCCCGAGACAGCCGCTCCCACAGAGGAGCCCACAGCGGCCCCGACGGAAGCCACAGAAGCTCCGACTGAAGTGTCTACGGAGGCCACAAAGGCCACAGAAGCCCCGACTGCCGCGACGCAGCCTGCCACGGAGGCCCCGACGGAGCCGCCCGCGACGGAGCCTGCCGCTCCTTCGTGCACGGTCTCCATCTCCTGCACGACGGTCCTGGACAACTGGGACAAGCTCTCGGAGGCCAAGCGTTCCATCGTCCCGTCGAACGGCATCATCCTCGGTACCGTGACGGTCGAGCTGCAGGAGGGCGACACAGTGTTTTCCGTCCTGCAGCGCGTGGTGAGCGACTACAATATCCAGATGGAGTATTCCGTCTCGCCCCTGTACCAGACCACCTACATCGAGGGGCTCGGCAACCTCTACGAGAAGGACTGCGGCGCGCGCTCCGGCTGGATGTTTGCCGTGAACGGTGTTTTCCCGAACTATGGCGCATCGGACTGTACCGTACAGGACGGTGATTCCATCCGCTGGCTGTATACCTGCGACCTCGGCAGCGACCTTTCCTGAATATCGTCTCCCATGCGGCGCATCCCGAACCGGATGCGCCGCTTTTTGTGTGCTGAGGCATTGTAGGGGAGCGGCGTCCTCGACGTCCCGTGAGGCACCTGCCGATCGGTACAGGGAACATGAAAAAAGCAAACGCTCCCGATTTGTCATTGCGAGGAGCGAAGCGACGTGGCAATCTCGGGAAGGCACTTACAGTTCGTACAGGCCGTCATTAAAACAGCGTGCAACAATTGTGTCTGCAGCGGCGCTCCCCGAGCGCCATGGAGACTGACAAAATACACCGGCGTTGATCCCGCGGCAATCTCGGGCAGGCAGCTGCGATTTCGCCGACGGTTCTCCCGTTATCCGTCCGTGTACTGCGAGATTGCCACGGCCCCTTCGGGGCCTCGCAATGACAATTCGGAGGCGTTAACCATTTTGACGGCGGTTTGTACGGGCTGCAAGTGCCTCGCCCCTGCAAGGCGCTATCCCGGTCACGAAAAACTGCCCGGCGCTTTCGCGCCGGGCAGCCATTTTCTTATGTGCGGGACATCAGCGGGTCCTAGCGATCTCGATGGTGTTCGTCTTTTCCTTCAGGACAAGGGCATCGCCGGTGTCCGTGCTGATGCGGGCCAGATCGGCCTGCGTCAGCTTGTAGTCGTCCGTACCGGCGGCGATCACGGTGCCCCACATCATGAGGTTACCGGTGATCACAACGTCGTGGTCGAGCGCGCCGCCGATGGTCACATAGCCGTCAGAGGTCTTGCTGAGGTTGCCGTCTTCATCGCTCTTGGAGTTGAGCAGGTAGATATCGCCGTTCAGCTCCGCGGTCTGGCCTGCGGGCGTGGGATTCAGGACGATGCTCGCCGTGGCGTCGCCGTTGACAGCCGCGAGATAGCCGATGTCGTTCTTCATCGTGATATTGCGGAACCTGCCGCCATTGATCTCGATGGTCACGAACTTCATGGCATGCAGCAGGCCATAGGAACCGGTGACATTTTCAACAAGGCAGTCGTTCACAACGCAGCGCGCAGGCACATAGGTGCTCAGAGACATGCAGTTTCCATAGACGATCAGGCCGTTGTAGCCGGTCAGGTCATGGAACCAGCCGCCGTTGATGGTCAGCAGGGTCTCCGTCTTGCTTGCGCCGAGATTGAACACTCCGCCGCCTGCGCCGAAGATCATGTTGGCGATCTCAAAGCCGTCGTTCACAGTGACCTGTGCGCCGGAGCCGATACTGAAGGAGGCATTGACACCGCTCTTCAGATACTTGCTGTTGCCGTCCACGCGGAAGTTCTCGATGGTGACGTTCGCTTCCTTGATGTCAAACATATAGCCGGAGGTGTTCGTAGCATCACGGCGGACCATGCAGCGCCTGGCATTCTCGCCGAATTCGTTGAAGTTCAGCGAACAGTCTTCCTTGATCTGGATGCGGTAGACCAGTGAAATGACGAAGTTCGCGTCATCGGGGATGGTCTCCATGGCATCGACACGGGCCTTCAGGATCTCCTTGGCCTTCTCGAACGTCTTGACCGGCGTCTTAACGGTCAGGCCGTCGTTCGTGTCATTGCCGTTGCCGCTGAGGTAGACGACGATGTCGTTCGTCTTGACCTCGGCAAAGACCGCCGTGTTGTTCTCATTGACCTCGAGGTAATAAGCGCCGTCGATGCCGTTGACAACATGTACCTTCTCCATGTCGCTCGGCTGCAGGGCATAAGCGCCCTCGCCCGTTCCGCCGGAGATGGTGGCTGCGCCGACGAATTCCTTGGCCAGCAGGATGGGGAGCTTGCCCTTCAGCTTGGTCAGGCCCTCCGGCACGCGAATCGCGACGTCCTTGGAGGACCCATAGGCGTTGTTGATGTAAATCGGGTCCTGGAAATCGGTATCCTCCGTCGGAATGAGGGTAACGTTGTGGGTCGAAAGGGTCAGCGCGTTGATCGTCTCGCCGTTCTTGTTCGTGTTGCCGGCAAACTTCACAGCGCCGAGCACGACGGTAGAGCCGTCATTCGTGGCAGAGATGCAGGCGATGTTCGCGCCCGTCGTCGACATGGAGTTGTTCACAACCGCGCCGCCGAGCAGGTTCACTTCCACAGGATGGCTGCCCATAACGTTGATGACGCCCGCAACGGAGCCGCCCACGTTATCGGACAGCTCGCCGCCATTCATCGTGAAGACGGTCTTATCGTCCTTCGTGTTGGACTTGAGGTAGATCGCGCCGCCGGTGAACTTGGACGTGTTGTTCGAGATCTTGCCGCTGTTCAGGACCAGGGTGGAGTTTTCCACATAGAACGCGCCGCCCTGTGCGCCGAAGCAGTTCGTGACAACGGCGTTGTTCATCGTCATCGTCGCATAGTTCAGCAGATAGATGGTGTTGCTCGCGGGAGCGGAGGCGGACAGTCCGGAGAAGACCTCGGCATTGCCGTCGATCGTGATGTTCGAGAGCGTCAGGCTGCCGCCGTCCACGGCGATCATGTTGCCCGTGCAGGACGGAGCGCGCTTGACGATGCAGTCGCGGCCCTCGAGGTCCCACGTCTGCTCATCGAGCACGGTCACGGTGTGCGTGACCCAGATGACACCATCGGTGACCTTCGGGGAGATGAGAGCCGCAGCCGCAGCAAACGTGCGAACCGGGGTCTCCTCCGACAGGCCGTCGTTGGAGTCGCTGCCCTTGACACCGTCCAGATAGACCGTCGCGCCGACATAGGTGTCGTTGAGCCAATAGGCAAAGAGCGTCATGTTGTTCGTGACCGGAGTCGCGAAATCCCATTCCGCGCCGCTGGCGGTGTGCCAGCCGAGGAAGGTGTCGTCCGTCTTGACCGGATCGGCGGGCTTTGCGACCGTGCTGCCGTGCTGGACCTTGACCTGCACCGGCGTCGTGCCGTTGACGGCATTGAACGTGACGGTATGCTGGATCAGGCCGTCAGACAGTGTGACGGTGACGTCCTCGGTCAGCCCGGCCAGGATGTAGTTGCTGCCGTGGCTCGCCAGACGGCCGCTCGTTGCGGAGACGTCATAGACCTCATAGCCTTCGTCAGCGCGGGCGATAAACTCGACAAAGTTCACATTCTCCGGGAGCGTCAGCTCCGCGACGGCCTTGCCTTCGACATAGGCCGCGCTGTGCTCGGAGACGAAGGTGACGTGGATCGGCTCCTTCGGCTCGGTGGGCTCGGGTTCGGTAGGCTCGGGCTCCGTGGGCTCTGGCTCCGTCGGTTCGGTCTCCGTCGGCTCCGTGGGCTCGGGCTTATCCTCCGCAGCCTTCAGGAAGCGGCACAGGAGCGTAGCGGCCTCAGCGCGGGTCAGAGGGTTCTGCGGCAGGAAGCTGCCGTCCGGATAGCCGGTCAGGACACCTGCGGTCTGCATGGTCTCCACAGCCTCTTCCGCCCAGGCGGCGATGTCGGCTGCATCGGTGAAGGTCTTAACCTCCTCGATCTCGGGGAGGGTCTTGTTCAGCAGCTTCAGCAGCCGCAGGAAGATGGTGGCAGTCTCCTGCCGGGTGGCCGCGCGGTCCGGGGCAAACGTGCCGTCGCCGTCGCCGGTCACAACGCCGTTCTCGGCGGCCCATGCGACAGCGCCCGTGTACCAGGTGCCCGCTGCCACATCGGAGAAGCCGGTAGAGGCATTGTCGTCCGTTTCCGCACCGGCGGCGCGCGCCAGAACGGTCACAAGCATGGCACGGGTCAGCGTGCCCTCGGGATCAAACGCCGTGTCGCTCACACCCTTGAAGTAACCGGCGGCAACGGCTTCCGTGATGGCGTCATACGCCCAGTGGTCCTTTGAGACGTCCGTGAACCCGCCGCCCTCTGCCGCGAAGGCAGAGGGGAGCGCGGAACACAGGAGGCACACGACCAGCAGGACGGACAGCACCCGTTTCATCAGTTGATTCATGGTTTCCTCCTATTCTGAGCTTAATGCTCCAGCGTGGGGAGGCTCCCGGCGGGGAGCGCCACGGCGTCCTGACTGCTCAGCTCGGTCTGGGCCAGCGTGCAGGTCTCGCTGAAGTTGAAATCGCCGGTGCGGTCGAGATCCATCGCGCCGCTCTTGGAAGCGAACAGGCCGACAACGGGCCATGCAGCCTCGTCGAACGTGCCGCGGAGGACGGCCTCCTCGGTCTCCTCGTTGATCGCGATGATGCTGGAGGAGTCCTCGCCGTTGAAGCGTGCCCAGTAGATCCAGCCGGTCTCCATATCATAGTACAGGGACTGATACATATGCTGGCCCGTAATAGCAAGGGACTTGTCCGTTGCGATGGTGTGCAGGAGGCTCAGCGTGTAGCCGTCACCGTTCGGAGCGATGCCGATGAGGTGGATCGTGCCGGAGGCAGACAGCATATAGAAGTAGTTGTAGGTGCTGTCATGGCCCGCATAGGCAATGCCCGCAATGGCAGTGAACGCACCCTGCAGATTCCATAGGCCGCGGTAGCCGTTCTCGGTGGTCGGATCGACGAGCATCAGGTAGTAACCATAGGTGCCGAGCGTGAGGTCAAGGTTCGGGCTGTAGGCCATATCGGACATAAACAGGTCGCCGGTGTAGCACAGCTCCTTGGCTGCGTAGCCGTTTCCGGCATCAAGGCTGTAAAGGTTGCCGTCGCCGGAGGCCAGCAGCATATCGCCCGTCTGAACGACGGAATAGTAATCCTGCTCCAGTGCACCGGTGAGGTACTTGTAGTTTGCAGAGTCGACATCGATGTCGGCAACAAAGCTCTGGCCGTCTGCATTGTGAACGATGCCGGTCAGCGTCGTGTTGTTCTGCAGGACCGTGATGGTGCACTCGGCCTTGACGGTGCCGTCGAGCTTAGAGGCGGCGGTGATGACTGCCGTGCCCTCGCTGACTGCGGTGACAACGCCGTTTGCATTGACGGTGGCGATCTTCTCATCGGAGGAGGACCAGACGATGGAGCGGTCGGTCAGGTTCCACGGGGTCACGAAGGCCTCGAGGGCGGTCTTGTTGCCGCTGTAGAGCGTGGCGCTCGTCGTGGTGAGCTGGACCTTCTCAGGCTTGTCGGTCTTGCCGGTGGAGCCGCCCTGGCCGCGAACGATATACAGGCCGGTCATTTCGCCGGGCAGATCGGAGAGTGCCGTGCCGGCACCGGTCGTGAGGTCAAGCTTCACGAGCTTGTAGGTCGGACGTGCCCAGCTGGAGGTTCGCACGAACTGTGCCCAGTAGAGCTCGCCAGTGGAGTGGTCAAAGGCCATGGACTGCAGATAGTTTGCCTTGAAGCCGGTCTTGCCGATATTCGTCAGCTCGCCGATCTTGCCGTCCTCAGTCAGACGGAAGCTGTAGAGGTAGGTGTTGCGCGTGGAGGCGTTGATGACATAGAACGTGCCGTCGTCGCTGATGGCCAGCACCTGCGGCACTTCGCCGTCGCGGGACGAGGGCATCATGTCGCTCGTGATCGAGCCGATCTCGGTCAGCTCGCCGGTGAACATGTCGACGGTGACGAGCTTGCCGTACTGCGGCTCGCCGTTCTCGTCATTGAGAACCGCCATGGCGTACAGCTTGCCGTCGGCCTTGTTATAAGCCATGTCGATCAGGATGGCGTTCAGGTAACACACGGGCGTCGGCTCGAACTTGCCGTGCTGCATAACGTACAGGTAGCCATCCGTCGTGCAGGCCACGGTGTAGCCGTTGACATACTCTGCAGAAGCGAACTGGACATCGGCCTCTGCTGCAGTCTCCGGGGTCTTGGCCGTATCCGGCTCAAAGCGCGCCCAGGTGTTGTTCGTCGAGTTGAAGGCGAAGAAGCCATTGAGCTCCACTGCGGGCTCTTCGTCGCCGTCGTCGCCGCCGAGGCCAAGCTCGAGCTCATAGGCTCTTGCGTTGCCCGCATAGTCCACGACCGCAACAACGACCTTGTCCTGCTTCATGGAAGCGACGTTGACCGAAAGGCTCAGTGCCTCGTTTGCCGTCTGCTGGTTCGGAGAGAGCGTTCCGATAAGCTTGCCGTCCGTCGTGAGGAACTGGATGGCAGAGATGTACTGGTTATCCTGCGCCGCGATGTTGATGAGCTTGCGGCCCGCAGGATCGCTGGAGAAGAACATCTGGGTGACGGCCGGTGCCTCGTTATCGACGGTAACGAGCGTCTCCCACGCTGCACCCTTGCCGAGGCCGGTATAATTGCCGTTCTCGTCGGCGGTGTAGTACTCCGGTACGGCAGTCAGGACGAGCTCGAGCTTCGTGTTGTTCGGGAGCGCATTGCCCTCGTTGTCCGTAAACCTCCAGCTGATGCCCTTCGTCGTAACGGTGTTGGACCAGTAGCCGCCGTTCGTATAGTAGAAGGCGCCGGACTGCTTGCCGTAGTCCTTGCTGAAATAAACCTCGCCGGTCTCTGCATTGCGGATGACGTAGCTGACGTCCTGCGCATTGCGGATCAGGTTGTAGTTTATGGTCATGAGCGTATCGCCCGCGCGGACAGCCGTGCGGTCAGCAATAAACGCATCATCGTTGGCGTAGAGGTTCACACCGAGGTTGAAGGTATTGCCGCTGCCCGCCTTCTTCACATTGTAGTAGTTCTCCCGCGCGATATTCAGGTACTTGTGCGGCATCTCGTTGAAGCGATCCTCGGCATAGACGCTGGTATCGAACATGGAGGAATCCGTCCAGTTGCCCCAGAAGGCCAGGAACGGGATGGACTGGCTGACGCCAAGCTTGCCCTCGGCATCGGTCTCGGCATTCAGGTAGACATAACCCTCGAGGTAGTTGCCATTGGAGAAGTTCTCCTCCATATACTGCTTGCCTTCCTCGTTCAGGCTCAGGGTTGCCTTGACCTGCACACTGCCGTTGGCCGGGACGGTCACGACGTCGTTGCTCTGCAGGCTCTCAAGCGTCTTGCCCTCATAGGAGCCGCCCTCGAGAATGTCGTTAAGGATCTGCGCATCGACCTCGTCGGCAGTGCCGTCGCCGTTCAGGTCGGCCAGAGATGCGTCTGCAAGCAGCTCCAGTCCGGCGGCATGGTTCAGGATCGCCATGACGTCGCCGTCGTCGAGCTTGCCGTCTCCGTTGAGGTCGTAGCCCGCCGCATCGGTCGTGAAGACCGCATTTGCGCCGACTGCAACATCGTTCATGGCGATGAACTTCGTGCCGGACTCTTCATCCGTGACTGTTTCCGGCGCAAGCACACTGGCGCTGAGCCTGTAGGAGACGGACTTGTCCGTCAGGTTGTTGACATGGAACGAGAAGCTGTAGGTACCGGTGCGGGCGGGATCGTCGCCGAACTCCACCTTGACCTTGCCGTCGTCGTTGCCGTCAATGGTCACATAGGCGGGGCTGTTCACGGCGTTCTCCACGTTGCCAAGGCCGGAGCCCTGTCTTCTCGGGGAGTACTCCACGTCGGAATCCGGGTCCATGATGGGAACGGCCGTGCCCATCATCAGGCTCTGCGCCAGAGCGCGGGCCGTCAGGCCGGTCTTTTCCGCAAGGCCGTTCTCACGGATGTACTGCGCGACAACGGCTGCCTGACCGGCTGCAGACGGAGACGCCATGGACGTGCCGCTCATCAGACCGTAGGTGCCGTCCGTGCGCGTGGAATAGATGTTGCCGCCGGGGGCGGTGATCTCGGGCTTCAGAGACAGATCGCCGGGTACGCCCCAGGAGCTGAAGTCACTCATGGTGATAACGCCGCCGGTGGCGTTCATGTCGGTGTAGACGCCGCTGCCGTGGACGGTCAGCTTGCCGCCCCAGACGCCGTTCTCGTCCTGCGTGGCCGAGGCGAGGATCGCCTTCATCTGGTCAAGGCGGATTGTGATGAACGGGAGCTTCTTCGTGCAGGCCGCATAGATGGCATCGAAGCCGTCAACATTGTTATAGACGATAATGGCGGCAGCCTTCGCGGCATCCGCATTGATCTGCTTATCGGTGAAGGCAACGCCGTTGCCGCGGGAGACAAGGACGATCTTACCGGCCGTGTTCGCAAAGTCGGACTTCTCGCCGCCGTACTTTGCGGTGTCGTCCGGGTCGGTCGGGTCGCCGATGAACACGAAGTCATACTCCGTGCCGCTCTTGTCCTCGGACTTGTCGAGCGTCGTAAAGGCTGCGCTCTTGCAGGTCGCGCCGCCGGTGAACGTCTTGCCTGCGCCGTCGGCGTAGGTGTAGTTCGCGCCGTTGACCGTGAAATACTCCGCGGTGTTGGCGATGTTGTCGGCACTGGCGACGGCCAGAGAATTCTCATAGGCGCCGGGGGAGCCGACGCGGCCGGTGTTGGAATCCTCGGCAAACAGCAGGCCGTTGACGGAGTCCTCTGCCCAGTTTCCGGAGTTACCGGCAGACATGCAAACGACGGTATCCGTCTCGTCCAGAGAATCCATGACATTGTCGAAGTACGCCTCGCCGGGGGTCGTGAAGCCGACCGCCGCGGAGCCAAGGGACAGGTTGACGCTGTCGCAGTCCAGAACGATGGCATCCTCGATGGCGGCGATGTAGTCATCGGCATAGGCGCCGCCGTTCTTGCCGAACACCTTCATAACGACGACCTGCGCATCGGGCGCAACGCCGACGACGCCGTTGTCAGCGTAGGTGTAGGTGCCGTCCGCATTTTCCACATAGCGGTTGGCCGTGGCGATACCGGCAACGTGCGTGCCGTGGTCGCCCTGCTGATCGTTGTCATGCGTGATGTCGAGAGTGGCGTCAATATAGTTGAAGCCGAAGGCGATCTTGCTGCTGACATACAGAGCATTGCCGGTCAGGCCCTCATAGCGCTCTGCGGCATGCAGCTGCGGCAGGACCTCGTTGATCTTCGCGGCGGTCAGCAGATCATAATCCGCGATCTGCTTGCCGTTCTTCGTCGAGGTAACCAGCAGGCTGTAATCGAACGCAGCGCTGTTGAACGACGGATGGTCTGAATCCAGGCCGGTATCGACAATGGCGATGCGGCTGCCCGCACCGGTATAGCCCTCGAGCCAGGCGTTGTAGCTGCCGATCATATTGCCGGAGGAAATGGTGTTGAGATCGGCCTGCTCGCGCGGATCGATGCTGTACTGCGGAACGAGCATAACGCTCTTAACGCCCTTCAGCGCTTCGACCTCGTCCATCTTGCCGTAGGGCAGGTCAACGGACATGGCGTTGGCGGCCAGCGTCAGGTTCCAGTGAACGTTCAGCGTCTCGCCGGACAGCACGTTCGCAGAGATCTCTGCGGCCAGCGCTGCCTGCTTGGCCTCGAGCGCCTTGGACACTGCCATGGCGGCAGCATTGCCGGCGATGCTGCGGGTAGCGTAGCCCTGCTGCAGGACGGGCTTGTCCTCCAGCACGACGAACACACGCACGACATCGGTGTCGGCATAGGGAGCCTCTTCCGTTTCGGTCTCGTCCGCAGCGGCATTGTCTTCCGTTGCAAGCTTCAGGCCGTCGGTGGAGATCTCATGATAATTCGCGGTCTGATCCTCCGCCATGGCGGAGACGCCGGACAGCAGGCCGGTGACCATGCACACGACCAGCAGCAGCGAAAGGACCCGTTTCAGATTCCAGTGCTTCATTCTTCTATCCTGCGCTCCTTTCATGCGAGATTCTCAAGGTAGACCATGATGATCTTCGCAAACTGTGCGCGCGTTGCCTGGCCCTGCGGCTCCAGCATGCTGTCGCCGACGCCGTTGACGACGCCGTTAGCAGCAGCCCAGCGCATGGCGGGAAGCGCCCAGCTCGAGACCTTTGCGGAATCCTTGTATGCATTGAGTGCGGTGACATCCGTCTTCCAGGTGTTGCCCTCGCTCTTCCAGCAGCGGAACAGCATGGTGACCATCTCCTCGCGGGTCACATTCTGCTCCGGCTTGAACGTGCCGTCTTCATAGCCCTTGACGAGGCCCTGCTTGCTGGCCCACTGCACATAGGGCGCATACCAGCTGCCGGCCTTGACATCGGAGAAGCTCGTTCCGGTATAGTCGGACGTCTTCACACCGGCCATGCGGCCGAGGACCGTGACGACCATGCCGCGCGTCAGAGTGGCATCCGGGGAGAACGTCGTCTTGCCCGTGCCCTTCATCAGGTCATTGCCGAGGACATAGTCCACAGCATTGTGATACCACTGCGTCTGATCGACATCCTTGTAGCTCTTGGACGGGCAGTTCTTACCGTTGCAGGCCACATAGATCCTGATCGGGAAGTCAGCGATCTTCGTCGTCTCATAGTTCTTGTCCGTCACCTTGGCGCCGGACACCTTGAAGGTATAGCTCTTCGTCGCTGCGTTTATGAACGTCAGCGTCAGCACGGCCTGATCGGCCTCGGCTGCGCCGCCGACCCAATTGCAGACGACCTTTCCCTTCTCCTTTGTGTTTGCCACTGCAAGCGGCAGACCCTTTTCGGTCTTGCTGAGCGTCAGCGAGCTGTCGTAGCTGAGCGTGAAGGCTCCGCTGCGCACGGCGCTGCCGCCGCGAAGACTGAGTGTGACTGTGACTGTGCCGTCCGCGGCATTGGCCGTGCCATAGAGCGCCGGGGCGTCCGCAGCGGACACCGGCAGGACCAGGCAAACCAGCAGCAGGCAGGCCAGCAGCAGCGCAGTCAGTTTTTTGCGCATTGCATATCCCATCCTTTCCTTTTTGCTCGTTAGCGCTTTGCTCCGCTAACGCGTAATGAACTGCGACTCTAATTATGCCACAGGCTGTATGGAAATGCAAGGAAAAATTTGCCTGACTTTCTGTTTTTCTGTCGTGGAATATCCATATTAAATGTCCTTATTTGCCAGCTAATCACAATTCATTCCCTTCTGGTGTGCTGATCGCTCTATTTTCTCTCACAAATATTCTTACACTTCTGCGTATATTCGCTTTATACTAGAATCTGATAAAAAGCTTTAAAAGCTTTTTATAGCGCCGAGGGCGCGTCAGATTCTGCATGAGACGGCGCAGCGTGCGTCAGCACGATGCGAGTGTGCGTAGCACACGGGATTCCTGATTAAATGTTTTAATCAGGAATCAGTATTACATTTCGTCTCTCATTTCAGCCACAGGCAGACAGCTGTCCGTGACACGGAGACGCAAAAAGCTCCTGCGCATGCAGTGCACACGCAGGAGCTTTGGATATTTGGGTTCAGGGAATATCGCGCAGGACTTCCTCGGGCGGAAGATCGAGCTGCTCCGGCTCGCGCAGGAGCTTTTCGAAGTACTTCATGACGGTCGCGTAATAGAAGCCATCGACGATACGCTCGTCCGTATTCATGACGAAGTCGACATAGCGGCGCGTGACGGGCTTGCCCTGCAGGTCGAGCTCGACCTTGCGGTACTTACGGCCAAAGGCGACGAAGACAGGAAGGTTGCCGAAGTTATACAGGTGGTGGACAATAGGCGGGATGCCAAGCGAGCCCATGGACGTGAAGATGACCGTGCCATGGAAGGGGCTGAGGTCCGTCAGAAACGTCGGCAGCAGGCCGAAGTAGTCCAGCGTCTTCAGGAACCAGACAACAAACTTCAGCAGGAGGCGCGGCATACTGGCCAGCAGAGCCGCGACATGGTCGAACGAGCTGTTAAGGGGGGTGTTTTTGACCTCGTCGATGAGGGCGTTCAGCTTCTCATAGACCTCCTTCGTCGTGTCCGTCGGCTTGAGGTGGAGCTTGATGGTCGTCTCCTCGCCGTCCGTGCGCATGTCCTTCTTGATGGTCATGGTGAACTGGACATCGTCATCGCGCTGATAGACGCGCTGGCCGGAGAAGAAGCGGTTCACGCCGGGGTACTTTGCGATGCAGCGGACATAGGCCGCAAGCAGCACATGCGTCAGGCCGAAGGACTCCATGCCCTCCGCGCGCTTCTGGCGGATGTAGCGCTCGACCTTCGAAATTTCGAACGTTGTCTGGATGGAGTTGCAGGCATCGTTGCGTGTGGGCATGATGTAGCCCGCGACGATGTTCATCGGGCTGAGCGTACGGATAAGACGGCCATCCTTGCGGTCGCCCCACGTCGGGTGGTAAGCCCCGTCCGTGAACGGCCGCATCGCGAGCACGGCGACGACGGCGCTGCCGGCCATGGCGATGTTGGAGATCTTGACAAGGCGGTACCACACGGGGATCGTGCAGCCGGCCATCGCCAGATCATAGATGAGAATTGCCAGCGGCACCAGCAGCGTGAACAGCAGCGGATAGGACACCGGGATCTTGCCGGTGATGGTCAGGCGATAGATCAGGTAGAGCAGCAGGTACAGGATCCAGCACATCACGACATAGCGCATATAGCCGAACAGGGCATAGCCGCCGTGCAGGTGCAGGTCGAGCGCCGCCTGTCCGAAGTAGACGCAGGCCCAGAAAATGGGCTTCGACGTGCGATAGAACCGCGTCTCCCCTTCCAGCACGAGCTGGAGCGCAAAGCCAAGGCTCACCGCCATCGGCAGGACCTTCTGGAACCAGATGTTCACGGTGCTGATCACGGCTCCCTCGCCGAGGCAGAGCGCGAGGATCTGCAGAACGATGGAAGCCAGCGACAGGGCCGCGGCGATCCAGGTCAGCGGGTTTTTCCGGCTGACATAAAAACGGGTCTGTTGTTTCATGGTTTCCCTCTCTTTCTAGGGTATTTCAGCTTGTTGAAAAATGTCCTTCCGGATCTTTTTTTCTGCAGGCTGCAGTCTGTTTCCTCATTTCTGTGCGTTCATACATTATTAAAGCGTAATTCCAGCCGTGTGTCAACCTGCAAACGGCCGCAAATGCGCAAAAAACCGCTGCAAAATGGAGCACATTTTGCAGCGGTTTGTTGGATTTTGGATCAGAGGGCGCGAAAGATCAGTAGGAGCAGGAAGCCCATCAGCAGCAAAATACCCAAGCAGATCGGAACAATCGTAAGCAGGGCGCTGAAGATCATCGTGGAGACATCGTGCTTTTCCAGCGGGATGCCTTCCTCCGGCGCTTCCTCGGACTCACCGCTGCGCTCCTTCTGGAAGGCGCGGGCCCGGGCGAGCTTTTTGCGGAACATCACGCCGCCCATCAGACTGCGGCGCTCCGGCAGCTCCGGAAACTTCAGTGTTCTTCCCTGCGGCTCGTTCTGCTCGGCGGCCTCAGGCTGCTCGGCATCCTGACGCTCCCCACTGCCCGTCTTGCGCTCACTCATTAGTGTGCAGCTTGTGGTGGCAGGCTACAAAGTGGTTCGGCGTGACCTCCTCCCAGTCAGGGACGACATGGGTGCAGATCTCGGTGCAGTACTTGCAGCGCGTGTGGAACTTGCAGCCCTTCGGCGGATTGACCGGACTGGGGATATCGCCCTCGAGCACCGCCAGGTCACGCTTTTCCTCCGTCGTCGGGATGGATTCGAGCAGAGCCTCGGTATACGGATGCATCGGGTGGTCGAAGATCTCCTGTGAGTCGGCAAGCTCGACGAGATTGCCCAGATACATAACGCCGATGCGGTCGGAGATATACTTAACGACCGACAGATCGTGCGTGATGAACAGGTAGGTCAGGTGCTGCTGCTCCTTCAGGTCCTGCAGCAGGTTGATGATCTGCGACTGGATGGAAACGTCCAGAGCCGAAACAGCTTCGTCGCAGACGACAAACTTCGGATGCACGGCAAGGCTGCGGGCAATGCCGATTCTCTGGCGCTGACCGCCGGAGAACTGATGCGGATAACGGTGCAGGAAATAGGGAGCCAGGCCGCAATCCTCCATGGTCTGCAGGATCTCCTCATGCATACGCTCGTTGGCCTTCTTGCAGTACTTGTGCGCCAGCAGGCCCTCGCCGATGATGTTGGCAACGGTCATACGGGGATTCAGCGAGGAATACGGATCCTGGAAGATATACTGCATCTGGCAGCGCAGGGTACGGACCTCCGGATAGGTCAGGCGCGCAAGGTCGATGCCGTTATCGAGCAGGGCCTCGTGCTTCTGGAACTCGGGGTCGGCGGCGTACTTCGCGCGCATGGCGTCGATGCGGGCGTCGACCTTTGCAATCTCGGCACGGGCGGCCTCGACGAGCTTGTCATGCTCGGCGACCTTCTCAGCCAGCTTGTCAAGCTTGCCCTTGCGGCTGTCATAGCCTCTCTCGCCCGCTTTGAGCTTCGAGAGCTTGAAGGCCTCCTCGTCGTAGTCGAGCTTGACGGGGGCACGCTTCTCGATGGCCTTGTGCAGATCGCAGCAGCGGTCATGGCGCTCGGAGAAGATCTTCATGACCGGGCCGAGGTCCTTGGCGGTGATAAAGCCGCCGATGACATTCACGATGTTCAGATAGGCGTCGTTCGCAGCCTTCTTCGCAGCCGTGAGATCGTTGTGCATGTGCAGGCGCTTCTGCTCATCGGCAGCATCATAGACCTTCTGCATCTCGTCGCGCTTCTTTTCGAGCGCGGCCAGCTCATGCAGGCCGTGGGGCAGATGGCGGATAGTCTTTTCGATATACTCGGGGGCCAGCTCATCACGGGACGCGCCATAGTACATCGTCTTGCCGTCGGTCTGACGGTAGAGCTGCAGCAGCGTGCGTCCGAACGTGGACTTGCCGCAGCCGGACTCGCCGACGAGGCCGACCGTTTCGCCTTCGTAGATATTCAGGCTGATGCCGTCGTTCGCCTTGACGTACAAGCCCTTCTTTTTGCCGACCGGGAAATACTGCCGCAGGTCCGTGATCTTGAGAAGAACATTATTTCTTTCCATGCCGGTCCTCCTTCCGCGGGTAGAAGCAGCGAACCTGCTGCGTCTCGCTGACGTGAATCATCTCGGGCTCCTCATTGAGGCAGCGCTCCGTGGCGTATTTGCAGCGCGGGGCGAACTTGCAGCCCTTCGGGAGCTTGAGGGGGTGCGGCACTGCGCCGGGGATGGCGTCCAGACGCGTATGCGTCGGGGTGCTCAGGCGCGGAATGGAGTTCATCAGGCCCTCGGTGTAGGGATGAGAGAACTCAGCGTCCATGAAGATTGTACCGGCGGGCGCCATCTCCACGACCTGACCGCAGTACATAACGGCCACGTCGTCCGCGATCTGGCGGATAACACCGAGGTCGTGGGTGATGAAGATGATCGAGGTGCCGTGCTCTTCCTTCAGATCGTTCATGAGCTTCAGGATCTGCGCCTGGATCGTAACGTCCAGAGCCGTGGTAGGCTCGTCCGCGATGAGCAGCTTCGGCTTGCAGGCCAGTGCCATGGCGATCATGACACGCTGACGCATACCGCCGGACAGCTGATGCGGATACTGCTTGGCGACGATGTGCGGATTCGGGATCTTGACATCGGCCAGCATTTCAATGACCTTTGCGGCAGCCTGCTTCTTCGTCATGCCCTGATGGATAATGAACGGCTCGCTGACCTGACGGGACACGGTGAAGACCGGGTTCAGGCTGGTCATCGGCTCCTGGAAGATGACGGAGATATCATTGCCGCGGACGGAATACATTTCCTTCTCGGTGAGCTTCGTAAGGTCACGGCCCTCGAAAAGGATCTCGCCGCTGTCGATATAGCCGTTGCCGTCGAGAAGCTGCAGGATGCTCATGGCGGAGACGCTTTTGCCGGAGCCGGACTCGCCGACGACGCCGAGCGTGCGTCCTGCCTCAACGGAATAGGAAACGCCGTTGACCGCCTTGACAATACCCTTCTTCGTGCGGAAGAAAGTATGCAAATCTTTTAATTCAAGTAATGCCATATCTCTTCCCTCCCTTATTTATCGCGGTCAGACTTCGGATCCATAACGTCACGGAGCGTATCGCCGACGATGTTGATGCAGATACAGGTGATCGCAAGGAAGATCGCCGGGAACAGCCAGCGCCACCAGAAGTTCTTGATGACGGTGGAGTTGTTTGCGCCGTTGAGCATATTGCCCCAAGTCGGACGCGGGTAGGTGACGCCGAAGCCGAGGTAGCTCAGCGTGGACTCCGTCAGCATGCAGGTCGCAAAGTCGAGCGTCAGCGTGACGAAGATGACCGAGACAATGTTCGGCAGGATATGACGGAATGCGATGCGGGACTCGCGCAGGCCCATGGCCTTGGCAGCCGTGACATACTCCTGCTCGCGGGCGAGAAGGATCTGACCGCGGACGAGGCGGGCCAGGCCGGTCCAGCTCAGCAGGCCAAGAATGACCATGAGGATGAAGATCTTTTCATTCTCGCTGATGTCCATCTGCGCCATGAGGGCGGACAGGATCATTGCGAACGGCAGGAACGGAATGGCGCCGAAGATCTCGGTGAAGCGCATCAGGAACATATCGACCTTGCCGCCGAAGTAGCCGGAGATACAGCCGATGATGATGCCGATGATCGTGGAGATGATAACGGCGATCGCACCGATGGTCATCGTCATCTTACCGCCCTGAATGATACGCAGGGCAACGTTCGCGCCGTAGTTATCCGTGCCGAAGAGATAGCCCTTCAGGCCCCACTTGCCCATGAGCTCGTGGTTGGAATCGACTGCGTAGCTCTGGAACGCGCCGCCGAAGATGTCGGACGCGCCCTGTGCGTCGTCGGGGACCTTGCACTGGCCGAGGGTGTTGCTGCCCCAGGAGAACACACGGCCCTCGCTGGTCAGCGCGGTGTAGTGATAGGTGCCGGAGACGATCTTGACGATCTCTTCGCCCTCATGCAGCTTGGGCATGGCCTTGCTGCGCGTGTCAAAGTCGCCGACGAAGCCGACGGTACCGTCGTCGAGCAGGGCGCAGACCGTCTTGCTCGTGGCATAGATGCTCGTGATCTTACGGCCGTTCAGGAACTCGCGCAGGGGAACCGTGGCGGAGCCCATGTTGTCGCGCATCTGATCATACAGGCCGCGCTTGCCGGTGTAGACGGAGTTGCCGTCCGTCACCGCGACGACATAGTTCAGCGTGAAGTCGATATCCGTGAGCTTGCCGTCCAGCGTGGCTACGGTGTCGAAGTTCTGATAGGTGTTCTTGTTGCCCCACATATACAGGGTGCCGTCGTTCATCAGGATGGCCGTGGCCTGATAGCCGCAGGTAATCTTCTTGATGTTGGAGGCATCGATGGTGCCGTTGAGGAGCTCGTCCGGCTCGGGAGCGATGTTGGGGTTCACCGCCGGGTCAAAGTAGCCGTACTGGCCGAGCTTGTTTGCGCCCCAGGCGTAGACCTTGCCGTTCTCGCCGACAGCAACGATGTGATCGATACCGGCAGCGACCCAGGCAATCTTCTCATTCTGAACCTCTTCCGGGATATCGGCGACGTCAATGCCCGTCGTGCCGAGGCCCGTTGCGCCCCAGACATAGACCTTGCCCGCGTTGGAAAGGCCGACGGAGAAGCTGCCATAGCTGTCGATCATCTTGATGTCGTTCTTCAGCTCACTCGGGACGGAGAGCATGGACATCGTGGGCGGCAGGTTGGCCTGCGTGACTTCGGTATAGGTGTCAGTGTAGGTCGTCATGAAGAGCGGGCCGATGAAGACCAGCAGGAACATGGCGATGACCACGCAGAGGGCGCCGACGGCGAGCTTGCGCTCCATAAAGCCGCGAACGATCTGCTTGACCGGGCTGACAATCTCTTCGACGTCGTTTTTGGCTGCGCGCTTGGCCTCGATATCATCGGCCAGGCCCTTGCTGCCGCCAAAGAAGAGGCGGCCGAGCCAGCTGCGCTTCGCGGAGGAATTCTTCTTGCTCATGCTCTTACCCCCTTACTTGTTGACTCTGACGCGCGGGTCGACCAGGCCATAGACAATGTCAATGACAAGGTTGCCGAGCAGCGCGACGACGACATAGAACAACTGCATCAGGATCGTAACATCGTAGTCCGAGGTACGCAGGGACGAGATCATGAGCTTGCCCATGCCGTTGAGGCCGAACATGTCTTCAAAGATCAGGGAGCCCGCAAAGATGCTGGTGAACCAGCCGACGATCATCGTGACGATGGGGATCAGGGCGTTGCGCCATGCGTGAGAATAGATAACGGTCTTTTCCTTGACGCCCTTGGCGCGCGCGGTACGGATGCAGTCCATGGACAGAGCGTCGATCATGGAGGCACGGACGTAGCGCGTCATGCTGCCCAGAGAGCAGAACGTCATGGTGATGAGCGGCAGGGCCAGATAGTACATGCGGTCGGTGAACCACTTGAAGCCCTCGTAGCTGCTGCCCGGTGTCTTCATGCCGCTGGCCGGGAACCAGCCGAGCAGAGCGCAGAAGACCCAGATAAACAGAATACAGATAATGAAGCTCGGCAAGCTGTAGCCGATGATGGTAAAGACCTGTGTGAAGCGGTCGAATTTACTGTTTTTGCGCACGGCGCAGGCGATACCAAGCGGAATGGTGATGGCCAGCGCCAGAATCGTGGCGAAGATGTTGATGAAGATCGTGTTCTTCATCGGAGCGGCGACAACGTTGACTACATTTTTTTTGTACTGATAGGAATAGCCGAAGTTGCCCTGCAGAAGGCCGTTGAGCTCGCCTTCCTTGCCATTGAAGGGATTGTCTGCATAGGGGTAGAGACCAACCCAGCGCAGATAGCGGAGAATCATGTTGTTGGTTTCGGTGCCATAGCTGATCTGGTACATTTTGTACTGCTTGTCGAACCATTCTGCCTGCTGCTCTGCCGACAAGCCGGCGAGCTGCTGCTTCATGGCGACCTGGTCAGCCTTGGCATCGGTAAAGGCGCGGTTGCTCGGGGTCAGGTTGTAGATCATGAAAATCACGATCGACAGGATGAACAGGACCAGGAACATGTAGCCGATTCGCTTGAGAACGTATTTGAACATAAGGTACTCTCCAGTCTGTCGCCCGCACGACAGTAGATTTGGCAGCGCGGGGTGGAAGAATCGCCCCCGGTGCCATGCCGGGGCAATCTGTTTCTGCGCGGGTCAGGATCAGGCTGCGGCGGGACCGCAAGCCGCGGGGATAGGGTGTATCTGAAAAGCCGCTTCTGCGCAAGAGCGGATCCGGGAAGAATGCGGCACTTTACCGGGCTGAACCACAGGGCGGGCTTTCAGATACACCCTATGGATAAACATGCGCGCCAGAGGTGATAACTGTGAAAAGAAGTTATTTGACAGTGCGCCGTGATACACAGGGTTTTGAATCCACAATCACGGGACGGGGGCGAACCCCCATCCCGTGATCTCGGATACTTGATGCGTCAGTCAGGCCTGAAGGCCTGCCGCCATTAGCTCAGCCAGTAGATATCGGCCGCGTCCATCAGATAAGCAGCGGAGTAGTTCGCATAGAAGGAGGGATCGATGGACCAGTTGTAAGCGTAGTCGTATGCAGCGGAGGTGAAGCCGGTTGCATAGTTGAAGCAGCTGTACAGCGGGGTGCCGGAATAGAAGCCGTACACAGCCTGCTGATAGAACTCGTCGAGCATCGGAGCGAAGTCGCCCGTGGTCTTCTGGATCACGAAGCCTGCAGCGGCGATGTTAGCGCCCTGCTCGAAGTCGGTGACCAGCAGATCAGAGAAGGGGTTATCGGTGGTGCCGTACCAGTTGAGGACCAGCGGCATGTAGTAATCGTCGCCGACCTTCGTGGTCACATAAGCGCCGTCGATGGACTTGTAGTTGATATCGTTCTCGTCGGCATACTCAGCCGGGATCTTCTTGTAGCGGACGCCCTCGGTGTAAGCCTCGCCGTCCTTGTTGTAGATCCAGCCGTCAGCCTCGAGGACTGCGATGGCGGTATCGGCAGAGGTGTCATACGCGTTCAGCAGCATGCCGTTGGCAGCAGCTTCCTTGTACATCCAGGAGCCGGCGTAGTAAGCGCCGTCAACAACGCCGCCGTAGCCGCCGGTGAAGGTCTTCGCAAAGGAAGCACGATCCAGGCAGTAGGTGATGGCCTGACGGACAGCAGTGAACTGAGCGGGGCCATAGTCGTTACGGAACTGCAGCTTGCCGTAGCCGGCGCGGCTGTAGTGGGTGTAAACGAAAGCGCCGTTGGAGTTGTCGCAGGCAGCGATCGCTTCATCGGTCTCGGCGCCGCCGGTGATGCCCATGAGGACGTCAACGCCGCCGGACTTCAGATCGTCGAGCTGGGTAGCGGAAACGACCTTCTTGTAGATGACCTTCGCAATGGTCGGCTTCGCGCCTTCGTAGTTGCCGGGGAAGTTCGGATTCAGGGTCAGGATCGCGGACTTATCGGCCTCGTCGTAGGACTCCACGACATACGGGCCGGAGCACGCATAGGTGGTGTCGGTGTTGTTGGAAGAAGCAACGAGATGAGCAGCCATGTCGAAGCTGTCGCCGGTCTTGTTGTAGAAGCCGTCGGTGAAGTAGCAGCCTTCGCCGTCGTCAGCGATGTCGTAGTCGCCGCACCACAGTCCCTTGACGAACGGGGAGAAGCCGGCATAGCTGATGGCATAGTAGTAGTTCGCATACTCAGGCTTAACGGTGACGGAGAACTGGTTGTCGGCCAGCAGGCGCAGGCCGGTAAAGGTCTTGGAGACGCCGTCGCCCTCGTTGGTGCCGTCGTAAGCGTTGAATTCTTCAAAGCCGACGATCGTCAGGCCGGCCTGGCGATCCTTGCCCTCTGCCTCAGAAGCAACGAGGGTAGAGAAGACCATGGTGTAGTACAGATAGTTCTTCGCGGTGACGGGGGTACCGTCGCTGAAGAGCAGGCCGTCGTTCAGGGTGATGGTGTAGGTGAGGGTGCCATCCTCATTCTCAACCTTATCAAGCTGCTTGACGACCGTCTTGTTGACCTCGAAGCCGCCTTCCTTGGTGGTGGCGACAGTCTCCATGCCGTTGATGAGGTTGTCAACGTCAAGGTCGGAAGCGCCGGGGTTGGAGCCGCCGAAGTTGGAATAACGGAATTTGCCGGACAGGTCGGTGGTGTTGCCGATGATGATGTCTTTGTCGGTCTTCTCACTCGTCCAGTCGATCAGAGCCTTTGCCGGGCCCCAGTACGGGTTCGTCGGATGCTCGTCAACGCCCTTGATCTGTGCGTTGTAAACATCGTAGTACTCGTTGCTGTAGAGGGGGATCTCCGGGAGGAGATAGTTCCAACGGGTCATGTAGTACTTCCACCAGGCGGCGTAGACGTCGTCTTCGGTCTCGTACTGGGAGTTCTCGGGAACAGCGGTCTTGTAGACCATTGCCATGGACAGGAAGTCCATGCCGAGCTCATAGGTCTTGCCTTCGTACTCGACGTAAGCCAGACCGGTGGTCGGATCCTCCTGCACGTCGTCGATCGTGACCTTGTCGCCGATCTCATCGTACAGCTCGGTGTAATCCTTGCCCCACTCCTTGCCGTTCAGGAGCTGTGCAGCGGACGGCTTGTACTCGTCAGCCGGCTGCTCCTGCGTCTCAGTGGGAGTCTCTTCGCTGCCCTGCGTGGGGGCATCGGTTTCTTCGTCTGCCTTCTTGCAGCCGGCGAACACGGTGACAACCATGACCAGAGCGAGAACCAGAGTCAGAAGCTTGAGAAGATTCTTTTTCATTGCGTTACCTCCTACAAAAATTTGTATATTATGCTGTGATATTCACAGATAATATCGAGCAGAGCACTTGTGTCCGCATGCAGCGGACAACCCTTGGATGCTTTCTGAAAAGTTTGGTAATACTATAGCACAATTCCCTTGCAGAATCAACAAAAAAGAACGAATTTTTTTCCCTTTGAAAATCTTCTGTGAATTTTTATAGCAGACTGGTGGATAATTTTTTTGATTTCATGAAATGTTCACAAGATACGCGCATTCTGACACGACCTGCCGAAAATCACGTTTTCTGTCATCCACCGCAAGCGGAACCGCGCAAAAGCATTCAGGCCTCCACCGGGGCATGCGCCTTGAGCCAGTCGCGGATACCGGAGCCGACCTCGCGGATGCAGCCGTCCTCGTACGGTATACGCAGGCCGACGCTTTGGCACAAATCAGCGAACGTCTTTGTTCCCGCCTGGTCGACAAAGGCCAGATATTTCTCCCACGCTGCCCTGCGGTCCTGCAGAGAGAGCGTCCAGACCTGGAACGCGACCGTACCTGCCATACAATAATCAATATAGTACAGCGGATTGAGATAAATGTGCGGTTTCCACTGCCAGTGGGCGTAGCGGCCGTAGAAGGGCAGGCCGTCCATGCTCAGCCAGGGGCGGTACTTCTTCTCGAGCTTCTCCCACACGCCGTGGCGCTCATCCGGCGTCAGGTCCTCATTTTCATACATCAAATGCTGGAATTCATCCACCATGCAGCCATAGGGGATAAAATCGAGGCTGTCTTCACAGTGGGCAAGCTCATATTTTGCCGTTTGCGCGCCGAAGAAATATTTATGATAATCCTGCGTCAGAAATTCCATGCTCATGGAGTGGCATTCGCAGGCCTCGATGGTCGGTTCGCGCAGGTCCGGGTAGATATCGCTGTTCATTGCGCGGTAAAATGCGAAGGCGTGACCGGCCTCGTGAGTCAGCACATCGACGTCTCCGGCTGTGCCGTTAAAGTTCGAGAAGATAAACGGAGCCTTGTATTTTTCAAACATCGTACAGTAGCCGCCGGGGGCCTTGCCCTCGCGGGACAGCACGTCGAGCAGCTCGTTGTCGTAGAGGAAGTCGACGAATTCCTTCGTCTCCGGGCTGAGCTCCTCATACATTCTGCGGCCTGCGGCGAGGATCTCCTCCGCCGTGCCCTCCGGGGCCGGGTTGCCGTCCGGGAAGCGGAACTTGTCGTCGTAAATGTACAGGCGGTCGACGCCGATGCGCTTGCGCTGGGCCTCCTTGACCTCCGCAATGACGGGGACAAGATCGTTTGCGATCTGGTCGCGGAAGGCCGCCAGCTCCTTCTGTCCATAGCAGTTGCGGCCGAGGCGGTCATAGCCGAGCTGAATGAAGTTCGGATAGCCAAGCATGCGGCCCTGCGCATTGCGGTTGTGGACGAGCTTATCATAGATCTCGTCCAGCTCCGCGCGGTTTGCATCAAAGACCTTGCCCTCGGCCTCGTAAGCGGCGCGGCGTACGGCGCGGTCGGCGCTGACCTTGTACTTGCCGAGCATCGGCATGGGCATGGTCTTGCCGTCAAATTCCACGGTCATGTTGGCATAGAGCTTCTGATAGCGGGACGTCAGGCGGTTTTCCTCCTGCATAAGCTCCACAAGCTCCGGCTTGAAGCTGCGGCGGCTGATCTCAAGCTTCAGGAACAGCAGGCTGCCGTAGTGGGCCTCCAGCTCCGGGCGGAACTTCGAGTCCAGCATGGCCTCGTTCAGGCGCTGGAAATAGACGCTCAGCTGGGGCCAGCTCTCGTCAAAGAACGTTGACTCGGCGTCATAGAATTCATCGCGCGTGTCGATGGTATGGCGGGCATTGGCAAGGCTTCCCATCGTGTTGAACTCCACGGACAGGTCCGTAACGCGGTCGTACTGCGCGATCTGCTCCTGCGCGCTTTCGGCAGCGAGGAAGGCCTCGGTGCAGGCCGTCAGGTTCGCCTTCATGGCTTCCAGGTCGGGACGGGAATAGGGCATTTCAGAAAACTTCATGGGATCGCTCCTTTCGTATCGTTTGGGGTGTCGCCGGGAGATATTTCTACTCTATAGAGATATGCGCTTCGGGATCCGACGGTTCCAGCAGGCAGAAGCCGCCGCGCATCAGGACGACCTCGCCCGTGGGCGACGGTGCCGCGCTCTCGGCAAAGCGGACGCGGCCTGCAGGCAGGACCCACTCCCCGATGGAATGATTCACGCATACGATCAGGCTCTCATCTCCGAAGGCGCGTGTAAAAGCGATACGGCCGTTTCCGGCGGCCAGCACGCGCAGGCCGCCGCGCCGCAGGGCCTCGCTGCTGCCGCGCAGGGCGGACATCATGCGGTAATAGGCCCGCAGCTCCTCGTCCTCGTGCCCCCACGGATAGCAGACGCGGCAGAACGGATCCTCAAAGCCCTCCATCCCGGCCTCGTCGCCGTAGTAGATGCACGGCATACCGGGCAGTGTAAACTGCAGGAAGGCCGCCATGCGCAGCCGCATCAGGGCGGTCTTGCGCTGCACCGGCGTCATGCGGCGGTGCGCCCGCTCGTCCTTCGTGCCGCGGAACGGCTCACCCAGCACGGTCAGGATGCGCGGCGTATCATGCGTGCCGAGGTGGTTCATCACGCAGGAGAGCACCTCGGGCGGATAATTCTCCGCCAGCGTCATCAGGCTTTCGCCCAGCGCCGTGCCGTCATCCGCATCCGTCAGGAAGGCCACGATGGCGTTGCGCCACGGGTAATTCATGACAGAATCCAGCTCGCCGTCGACAAAATAGCGGCGGGAAACGCCATAGGCACGCTTATTCGACGCGTCCTCCCAGACCTCGCCGAGCAGCAGGCTCTGCGGATCGATCTGCCGCATCCGGCGGCGCAGGCGGCGAACAAATTCATCCGGCAGCTCGTCGACGACGTCAAGCCGGAAGCCATCCGCTCCGAGGCGCAGCCAGTGGGCGATGACGGAGTCCTCATCCTCGATAATATAATGGAGATACGTCTCGTCCAGCTCCTCGACGCACGGGAGCGTGCGGATGCCCCACCAGGCCTCGTAATCGTCGGGATAATGGTGGAAGCGATACCAGCGGCGGTACGGCGAATTCGGGTCGGACGCCGCGCCGTGGCCAAACACATGCTTCGCGTCAAAATAGACGCTGTTGCTGCCCGTGTGGGAGAACACGCCGTCGAGAATGACGCGCATGCCGCGCGCGTGAGCAGCGTCACACAGGGTGCGGAAGTCCTCCTCCGTGCCGAGCATGGGATCCGGGCGGCGATAATCCGCCGTATCATAGCGGTGATTCGACCACGCCATGAAGATCGGGTTCAGGTAGAGAACGCCGACGCCCAGCTCCTGCAGATACGGCAGCTTTTCGCGGATGCCCGCGAAATTTCCGCCGAAGAAATCGTTGTTGCGCACCTCGCCCTGCGCATCGGGGCGGTACTCCGGCAGCTCATCGGGGCTTTCATGCACCCAGAACGGCTGGAGCTTGCCGGTCAGGTCGCAGCTCCCGCTGCGGGCGAAGCGGTCCGGGAAGATCTGATACATCACAGCGCCCGGCGCAAAGTCCGGTACCCGGAAATCGGCGGGAATGACGCTGAACTGCCACTTCTCCCCCGCCTCCATATTCGTATCACGCCCCTGTCGGAACAGGCGGAAGCTGCCGCCGTCGCGCTTGTCGATGCGGAACCAGTAAAAATGCAGCCCGGTCTCCTGCCGCGTGAATTCCAGACGCCAGAGCTCATAGCCGTCCTCGCCGCGCGAGGCGAAGGAAAACGGCAGCTCGGCGCACACAGCGTGCTCGCTGTCCTCCAGCATCAGGCGGACGCCGGAGGCGCCGACCTCCGTCGGGATGCGGATCTGCAGAACGCAGCACTCCCCCGTCCGGAGCGTTCCGAACGGGGTCTTGTACTGCGTCTGACGGCTGTCAAACAGGATGCGCATCTCAGTCGAGATCCCAGATCTCGTCCGCGTATTCCTTGACGGCGCGGTCCGAGGAGAAGATGCCGGCCTTGGCGATGTTGATGAGGGACATGCGGGCAAAGTGCTGCTTATCCTGATAGACCGCGGCGACATCGCGCTGCGCGCGGGCGTAATCCTGGAAATCGGCCAGCGTCATATAGGGGTCAGCCGTGCCGAAGCGGTTCGTGAGCAGCGAATCGACCAGATCGTCGAAGCGCTGGCCGAGCACGCCGGACGTGAGCATATCGAGCACGGCCTGCAGCTCCGGCGTGACGAATTCCGTCGGATGGTAGCCGCGCTGCCACAGCTCCTCGACCTCATGGGCCTTCATGCCGAAGAGGAAGATGTTCTCGTCGCCGACCTGCTCGTGGATCTCGACGTTCGCGCCGTCGAGCGTGCCGATGGTCACGGCGCCGTTGATCATGAGCTTCATGTTGCCGGTGCCGGAGGCCTCCTTGCCCGCGATGGAGATCTGCTCGGAGATATCGGCGGCCGGGATGATGATCTCCGCAAGGGAGACCTTATAGTCCTCGAGGAAGACGACCTTCAGCTTGTCGTTGACGTCCGGGTCATTATTGATGAGCTTCGACGCAGCGACGATGAGGCTGATGATCTGCTTGGCGCGGATATAGCCCGCGGAGGCCTTGGCCGCGAAGATGAACGTGCGGGGCATGAAATCGCCGTGCGGATTGGCCTTGATCTGGCGGTAGAGATACAGAACATGCAGGATGTTGAGCAGCTGGCGTTTGTACTCATGCAGGCGCTTGATCTGGATATCGAAAATGGAATCCGGGTCGACGCGCACGCCGTTCTGGTTCTCGATGAGAGCGGCGAGGCGCTCCTTGTTCTTGCGCTTGATGGCCATGAGGTCCGCAAGCACCTTTTCGTCATTCTGATACGGCAGGAGCTTCTCGAGTGCGCGGGCATCCCGCAGGAAGTCGCCGCCGATGAGCTGCTTGAGATAATCCGTCAGCAGCGGATCGGACTGGCACAGCCAGCGGCGATAGGCAATGCCGTTCGTCACGTTCAGGAAGCGCTCCGGCGTGATCTGACAGTAGTCGCGGAAGATGCCGTTGCGCAGGATGTCCGTGTGCAGCTTGGAAACACCGTTGACCTTGTGGCAGGCGGCAAGGCAGAGGTTCGCCATGCGGACCTCGTTGTTCGCGATGACGGCCATGTAGTTGATCTTGCCCCAGTCGTTCGGGTAGACGGCGCACAGGTGCTCGATGAGGCGGCGGTTGATCTCCTGACAGATGGAGTAGACGCGCGGCAGCTGCTCGCGGAACAGGTCGACGTTCCAGCGCTCGAGCGCCTCGCTCATAACGGTGTGGTTCGTATAGGACAGCGTGCGGCAGGTGATGTCCCACGCCTCGTCCCAGCCGAAGTCGTGCTCATCGATGAGCAGGCGCATCAGCTCCGGCACACACAGGGCCGGATGGGTGTCGTTGATGTGGATGGCGACCTTTTCCGGCAAGTTCGTGTAGGTGCGGTATTTCTTATAGTGCTTCTTCAGGATGCTCTGCAGCGAGGCGGAGACGAGCAGGTACTGCTGCTTCAGGCGCAGGCGCTTGCCCTGAATGTGGTCGTCTGCCGGATAGAGGACCTTCGAGATGGTCTCGGCCATGGCGTTGCGCTCCAGCGCGCGGACATAGTCGCCGCGGGAGAACGCAGCCATGTCGAAGCTCTGCGGCAGCTTGGCGCTCCACAGGACAAGGCGGTTGGCGGCGTCGCTGTCATAGCCGGAGATATACATGTCATACGGCACGGCCATAACGGAGCTGTAGCCGACCTGTGCGACCTTGAAGCGGTCGTTGTCCATCCACTCGCGGACCTCGCCGCCGAACTTGACCTCGACGGCATCGTCCTCGCGGGCCTGCAGCCACACGTCGCCCATCTCGAGCCAGTTGTCCGGGAATTCCATCTGCCAGCCGTCGACGATCTTCTGCTTGAAGATGCCGAATTCATAGCGGATGGAGAAGCCGGTCATCGGGTAGTCCATGCCGGTCGCGGCATCCATATAGCAGGAGGCCAGACGGCCAAGGCCGCCGTTTCCAAGGCCGGCGTCGGGATCGATGGCGTAGATCTCATCGATGTCGAAGCCTGCATCGGCCAGTGCCTTGCGGAACTCCGCCTCCAGCCCGAGGTTAAAGAGGTTATTGCGCAGGCTGGTGCCGACCAGGAACTCCATCGACATATAATAAACTTCCTTGCGCTCCTTTTCGGCGCAGCAGTTGCCGAAGACGCGGTTCTTCTCCGTCAGCAGCTCGCGGACGCTGATGCACAGCGCGCGATAGACCTGCTTCTGGGTGGCGTCGGCAAGCTCGCAGCCGAAAATGCGGCGCAGCGTGTCGTTGAGCAGCTCCGTGGGCTGAATGGCGCGCTCGGGACGGGCGTCATTCTCCGCAAGCTTCTGGATCTTCTGTTTGGAATTTTGCTTCTTGTTCATGGGGCCTCCTAATATTTTCCGTCATTCCGGAATCAGCGTTTGAAATCATGATTTATTACTGCTTGCCGTAGAGCAATTCGCTGTACAGCTGCATATATTCGTTGGCCGGGACCTGCCAGCTGAAGTCGCACTCCATATCATGGCGGGCCAGCCTGTTCCATGCGTCGCGGTCGCCGTAATACAGGCCCGCTGCGCGGTCGATGGCGCCGAGGAAATCATCGGCGTTGTAGCTCTGGAACGTAAAGCCGCGGCCCTCACCCGTTTCGGGATTGTAGGGCGGGACGGTGTCGCGCAGGCCACCGGTCGAGGCGACGATGGGCACGGTACCGTAGTGCATGGCGATGAGCTGGGACAGGCCGCACGGCTCGGACTTTGACGGCATGAGATACATGTCGCAGCCCGCATAGACACGGGAGGCGAGCGCCGGGTCGAAGCACAGCCGGACGGCGATGCGGCCGGGATACTGGCGGGCCAGTGCGCTCAGAGCGTACTCATACTGCTTTTCGCCCGTGCCGACGATGACGAGCTGGATCTCGCGCTCCATCAGGCGCTGGCCGATGTAGCACAGCAGGTCGATGCCCTTGTGCCCGGCCAGGCGCGTGACCATGCCGAGGATAGGAGCGTCCGTGTCGGTGCTCAGGCCCATCTCCTCGCGCAGGGCGCGCTTGTTGACCCATTTGCCGTTCATATCGGCGGCGGAATAGTTCGCGCTCAGGGCGCAGTCCGTCTCGGGGTCAAAGACGTCGGTGTCGATGCCGTTCGTGATGCCCCACAGCCACGCGTTGCGCAGCACGCCGTCCAGGCGGTGGGCATAGTATGGGTAGCGCAGCTCCTCGGCATAGGACTTCGAGACCGTCGTGACGATGTCCGAAAGCTCGATGGCGCCCTTCATCATGTTGATCGCGCCGTCGAACGTCAGGCTCGCACGGTATTCATCCGGCAGGCCGAGAATATTGTCGAAGAACGACGCATCGGCCCAGCCCTGATACTCCACGTTGTGGATGGTGAAGACGAGCTTCGTCTGCGGGCACCAGTCATGGTACAGCGCGCGCAGGTACACGGGCGTCATGGCCGCCTGCCAGTCGTGGCAGTGCAGGATATCGGGCTTGAAGTCGAGGAAGTACAGCGCAGCCATCACGGCCTTTGAGAAATAGGCGAAGCGCTCACCGTCGTCGAAATCGCCGTAGACGGTGCTGCGCGCGCCGAAATAGTAGTCGTTGTCGATGAAGTAGACCTGCAGCTTCTTGCGGCGGGACTTCAGACGCAGGATACCGACATAGCTCTCGCGCCACGCCAGCTCCATGGAGAACGAGCCGACCTGCTCCGTTTCGACGGCCGGGTTTTCCTTGATGCGCTTATAGTACGGCAGGAACAGGCAGATCTCGTTGCCCTTCAGCTTGGACAGCGCATTGGGAAGTGCCTGCATCACGTCGCCCAGGCCGCCCGTCTTGACAAACGGCGCAGCCTCGGAGGCGACCATTGCGATCCTCATACGACCTCTCCTCTCTTGAACACCAGCGGATGATCCATGGTGCCGCGCAGCACGGCGCCCGGACGGACGACGACGTCCATATCCATGATGACGCACTCCAGATCGGCGCCCTCGCCGATGGTGCAGCGCTGCATGATGACGCTGTTGCGCACGGATGCGCCCTCGCCGAGCTTCACGCTGCGGAACAGGACGGAATTGACAGCGGAGCCCTCGAGCACGCAGCCGTCGGCCACGACGCAGTCGTCGATCTCGGAATGCTCGCCGTAGTAGGCAGGCACCTCGTCGCGGACCTTTGTGTAGATCGTCAGGTCCTCGCGGGCGAACAGGCCATGGCGGATCTCCGGACGGATCAGCGCAAGGCTGTTGTGGAAGAACTCCGTCGTGCTCTCGTTGAACAGCGCCACGCCGTCATAGCGGTAGGCGTTGACCTTCATGCCGGTCTCCGCAAAGCCGTGCATGACAAGGTCGCGCTCGAAATGGTAGCGGTTGTGGGCCACGGCCTCCGTGACCTCACGCATGAGCAGCTCGCGGCGGATGACGAACAGGCCCATTGAGGCAAGATACTGCTCGCCTGCGCAGTAGTCGACGGCCACGTCCGTCACGCGGTCATCCGCGTCGACCTTCACGGCCAGATCGAGCTGCTTCTGCCCGTTGCAGATGCCGTCCTTCACCACGACGGTGACGTCCGCGCCCGAGGCGGCGTGGGCCTCGACGATCTTTTCGAGATTGATGGCGCACAGCACGCCGCTGTCGGCCAGAACGACATATTCCTCCGTGGAGATTTTCAGGAAATTCATGGCGGAATCCAGCGCCTCGAGCTTGCCGCGGTAGCTGCCGTTGTGGCCCATGGCAAACGGCGTCAGGAATTCCAGGCTGCCTTCGCCGAGCTCGAGGTCCCACTCCTGCCCGGAGCCGATGTGGTTCATAAGGGACTGATAATTATACTTCGTGATGATACCGATATGGCGAATGGCAGAATTCGTCATGTTCGACAGGGAGAAATCGATCTGACGATAGCGCCCGCCATAGGGCAGAGACGCCATGGTGCGCTTGTTCGTCAGCTCACCGAGGGAGCTGTCATAGATGTTCGCAAAGATGATGCCCATCGTAGTCATGGTTCTTGTCCTCCCTCTCAATAGATCTCGCCCGGCTTGATGGCGGTGTTCTCGGCAATGGTCTTGGCCTTGCCGACCACACTGATCTTCTTTTCCTCACCGGGGGCGAACGAGCCGCCGATCACCGCGCCGCGGCAGATGCGGCAGTCCTCGCCGATGATGGCGTGGCGGATGATGACACCGGACTCGATGTGGACGTTCGGCATGATAACGCTGTCCTCCACGATGGCGCCGGAGTCGACCGTGCAGCCCGTGGAGATGATGGAGTGCGTGATGGTGCCATAAATTTCGCAGCCCTCGGCGATGAAGCAGTTCTTATTCTTCGACTCACGGGCGATGATGCTCGACGGCATGGCGTAGTTCCGGGCATAGATGCGGTTGCCCTTCTCACCGTAGAGGTTGAAGGCAGGGTTCTTGCCCAGCAGGTCCATGTTGGCCTCCCACAGGGAGCTGATCGTGCCGACGTCCTTCCAGTAGCCCTGGAATTCATAGGCGAACAGGCGGTAGCCCTCGTTCAGAATGGCGGGGATGACGTTCTTGCCGAAGTCGTTCTCAGAACGCGGGTTCTCCTCGTCCTCGATGAGGAACTTTTTCAGCACGCTCCACTTGAAGATGTAGATGCCCATGGATGCGTTCGTGCTCTTCGGATGCTTCGGCTTCTCCTCGAATTCGTAGATGGAGCCGTCCTCGCGCGTGTTCATGATGCCGAAGCGGCTGGCCTCTGCCAGTGGGACCGTGCGCACGGCGATGGTGCAGTCCGCCTCCATCTGCTCGTGGTAGCGCAGCATGGCGGCATAGTCCATTTTATAGATGTGGTCGCCGGAGAGGATGATGACATCGTCCGGATCATAGCGCTCGATGAAGGCGATGTTCTGATAGATCGCGTTCGCCGTGCCCTTGTACCACTCGGATTTCTTGCTCTTGGCATAGGGCGGCAGGACCTGCACGCCGCAGTGGCTGCGGTTCAGACGCCACGGCTGGCCGTTTCCGATGTACTCATTGAGCTCGAGCGGCTGATACTGCGTCAGCACGCCGATGGTGTCAATGCCGGAATTCACGCAGTTGGAGAGAGGAAAATCGATGATGCGATACTTACCGCCGAACGGGACCGCAGGCTTTGCCGTGTTCTCCGTCAGCACCATCAGGCGGCTCCCCTGCCCGCCCGCCAGCAGCATCGCGACGCAGTGCTTTTTCTGGAAGTTCATGGTCATTTCTCCTTCTCGTCATTCAGGATTTTGCCGTTTTCTTGCGCGGGGCTGTCTTTTTGCGGTAGAAGGCCACGGAGAGCGGCGCGAGCGTGAAGCTGCCGGAGAAGGGCAGGCCGTGCAGCGGCTCCTTTTCGGCCGTCACAACGGGAAGCTCCGTTCCCTTGCCGCCGTAGCGGACCTCGTCACTGTTGAAGACCGCCTCGTATTCGCCCGGCTTCGGCAGGCCGAGGCGATAATCCGTCCGGGTGACCGGGCAGAAGTTGCAGATCACGATCAGCTCGCAGCCGCGGCGATCGATGCGGCGGAAGGCGATAACGCTGTTGTCGCGGTCGTCGGCGGAGATCCACTGGAAGCCGTTCCAGTCGGAATCGTTGTTCCACAGGCTGCTGTGATCCAGATAGAAATGGTTCAGATCGCGCACATAGTCCTGCATCTGGCGATGGCGCTCATAGTCGAGCAGGAGCCAGTCGAGCTGCTGTGCGTAATTCCACTCGATAAACTGCGCAAATTCGTTGCCCATGAAGCTGAGCTTCTTGCCGGGGTGGCCCATCATGAAGCCGTAGAACACGCGCAGGTTGCTGAATTTATCGTCATATTCGCCCGGCATCTTGTTGATGAGGGAGCACTTGCCGTGCACCACCTCGTCATGCGAAAGCGGGAGAATGAAGTTTTCGGAATAGGCATACGTCATGGAGAACGTCAGGTCGTTGTGGCTGCCCTTGCGGAACAGCGGATCGAGCGACATATAATGCAGCATGTCGTTCATCCAGCCCATGTTCCATTTGAACAGGAAGCCGAGGCCGCCGTCGTAATCCGGCTTCGTCACGAGCGGGAAGGCCGTGGACTCCTCGGCCGCCGTGATGGCGCTGCGCCGCACGGAGAACACCGCGCGGTTGAGCTTGCGCAGGAAGGCGATGGCCTCGAGATTCTCCTTGCCGCCGAACTTGTTCGGGTGGTACTCGCGGCGGCCGTAGTCGAGGTAGAGCATGGCGGCCACGGCGTCGACGCGCAGGCCGTCGATGTGGTACTGTTCCAGCCAGTACACGGCGTTCGAGATGAGGAACGACTGCACCTCGCCCTTGCCGAAGTCGAAGATGCGGGTCGTCCAGTCGGGGTGCTCGTTCATGAGCGGGTCTTCCAGCTCATAGCAGCAGGTGCCATCGAATTCATAAAGGCCGTTCTCGTCCTTCGGGAAGTGGGCCGGGACCCAGTCGAGCAGCACGCCGATGCCGGCCTCGTGGCACTTGTCCACAAAGCGCATGAGCTGCTTCGGCTCGCCGTAGCGGAACGTCGGAGCATAGTAGCCCGTGACCTGATAGCCCCACGACGGCTCATAGGGATATTCGGACAGCGGCATGAGCTCGATGTGCGTGTAGCCCATGTCCTTCAGGTAGGGCACGAGCTCATCTGCCAGCTCGTCGTAGGTATAGAGGCTGCCGTCCGGCTTGCGCCGCCACGAGCCGAAGTGCATCTCATAGATGTTCATCGGGCAGTTGAGCAGCTTACGCTTGCCCTGCTTGCGGCGGTAGTCGGCATCGCCCCAGGTATAGCCGTCCAGCGTACAGATACGGCTCGACGTGTCGGGCAGCGCACAGTTGCGGAAGGCATAGGGATCGGATTTATAGACGGCGGAGCCGTCGCGGCGGCGGATATAGAATTTATAGGCGTCGCCCTCGCGCGCATAGGCGGAAAAGGCCTCCCAGATGCCGTATTCGACGAGCGTCATCGGCAGGTCCTCGGTGTTCCAGAAGTTCCAGTCGCCGGTCACGCTGACGCCCTGCGCCCGCGGGGCCCAGACACGGAAAACATAGCCGTGGACTCCGTCGCGCTCTGCGGCATGGCAGCCCAGAAAGGTATAGGCGCGCAGCTCGTCGCCGAGAGAGAATCGTTTGAATGCATTATGCAGCGTCTGTTCCATGGTGATCTCCTTCTTTGCTCAGCTTGCGGGGATACGGGAACCTCTGATTGCATCAGAGCTCCCTTCCAATCATCCGCCCATGCTTATTATACAACATTGCACAAAAATTTCAACTGTTCCGAAAAATTTCTGGCGCGTTTGTCGGTTTTTCCTGCGATGTTATTCTTTTGCAGGCTTTCCGCCCATTGTACGCCGTTTTGGCCGCAAAACATGCGGAAAATGGGGGTTTCCCCGGACAGCGCCGCATTTTTCCCGCCGCCGGGACGTAAAATCCGCGTAAAATGGGGTGTCAGGCATTTGCAGCTCGTACAGGGCAACGATAAAAACGTACAAGCCGATTGCGTCTGTAGGGCGTTCCCTGAGCGCCATTGGCAACTGCAAGTATTGGGACGATAATTCGGCGGCATGAGGCTTTCAAATTTGTCATTGCGAGGAGCGAAGCGACCTTGGCTCTCCCTCTGGGAGAGCTGTCACCGAAGGTGACTGAGAGGGCCTTGGAGGCACTGCCGATAGGTTCAGGCCATCGCTAAAATGGCACGCACCTCCGACTTGTCATTGCGAGGAGCGAAGCGACGTGGGAATCTCGCAGGACCCGGCTGGATAACATGGCACTTCCGGCGAAATCGCAACTGCCTTCCCGAGATTGCCACGTCGGCCGTTGGCCTCCTCGCAATGACAAACCTTTGGCTTTCACCGTTTTATCGGCAGCCTGTACCGGTCGACAGCATTGCGCCGGGAGCGGCATGTCGCTCCCCTACCATATTCCATCAACGCAAAGGAGGCGATCCCATGGACGGATCCACGGCCAATCTGCTGCGGCGCTTTTTGCAGCGCGCGCCGGACGCCCTCACGGACGAGGAGCTGCTGACCCTGCTGCTGCACGCGGGCACGGGCGCGGAGGAGCCCCGGACGCTCGCCGCGCGGCTCATCGGCCAATTTGGCTCGCTCGGCGCGGCCCTCTCCGCTTCGCCGGAGGAGCTGGCCAGCGTGGAGGGGATGGATGCATCGCGGGCGCTGCTGCTGCGGCTCGTGACGGAGCTGCACCGGCGCTACTACCTCTCCCGGCCGTTTTCCGGCGCGCGCCTGACGGGCACGACGGATTTCGGCAATTTTCTGCTGCCGTTTTTCTACGGCGCGCGGGAGGAGCTCGTCTACCTGCTGGCGCTGGACGCCGCCGGGCGGCTTCTGACCTGCACCTGCCTGAGCGAGGGCAGCGTGAACTCGGCCAACGTGCCGATGCGCAAGCTCATGCGCGCCGCGCTGAGCGCGAATGCCAGCGGCGTGGTGCTGGCGCACAACCACCCGGCGGGCATTGCCCTGCCGTCGCACGAGGATGTGGAGCTGACACGCCGCCTGCAGCAGGCACTCGACGTCGTGGACATTCTGCTGCTGGACCATCTGGTGATCGCGGATGACGACTTTGTGTCGCTGCGCGACAGCGGCTACCTGCGCTGACGGATATCGCGGCATGTAAGGGAGAACTCCTGCCCTATTTCAGACTTGCATTCCATCCTGCGGCGTGCTATGATAAAATTTGCGAGGTTTGGGCCGCAGCACATCCCTGCGGCCCCAGCAACGCCAGACCAATTGGATCATTTTGAAATTCACCATACAGGAGTCTTTTCGGGAATGAACATTGTTATCATCGGAGCCGGCAAGATCGGCGCGACGCTGACAGAGCAGCTGCTCCGCGAGGGTCACGAGATCACCGTCGTCGACACGCGCACGGCTGCGCTCGACGCCATCGGCAACACGCTCGACGTCATGACCGTCGAGGGCAACGGCATCAGCATGGACACGCAGGTGGAGGCCGGCGTGCCCTCTGCCGATCTTGTCATCGCCGTGATGTCCACGGACGAACAGAACCTGCTCTCGTGCCTCATTGCCAAGCGCCTCGGCGTGGGCAACACGATCGCCCGCGTGCGCAACCCGGAATATACGAGCGGGCTGCATCTCATTCAGGACGACCTCGGGCTGAGCATGGCGCTCAACCCGGAGCTGGCCAGCGCCACGGAGATCGCGCGCATCCTGCGCGCCCCGGCCTCCATCAAGATCGACACGTTCTCGAAGGGCCGCGTGGAGCTGCACAAGATGCGCATCGACCCCGGCTCCATACTCGACGGCATGAAGCTCTCGGACCTCGGCCGCCTGCAGTCCGGCGCGCTTGTGTGCGTTGTGGAGCGCGGGCAGCACGAGGTGTACATCCCCGACGGCAGCTTCACCCTGCTGGCGGGCGACCGCATCAGCGTGGTGGCAAGCCCGAAGCTCGCCGCAAAATTCTTCCACAAGATCGGTGTGCAGACAAACCCCGTCAAGCGCGTGATGCTGCTCGGCGGCGGGCGCATCTCCTACTACCTCGCGCGGCAGATGCTGGACTTCGGCGCGAGCGTGAAGATCATCGAGTCCAGCGCCGCCGTGTGCGACTCGCTGGCAGAGCGCCTGCCCGAGGCCACGATCATCCACGGAGACGGCACGAGTGAGCAGCTGCTCGCCGAGGAGGGCATTGCAAAGATGGACGCCGTGGCCTCGCTGACGGGCATCGATGAGGAAAACGTGCTGATGAGCCTCTATGCCCGCAGCGTCTCGAGCGCGAAGATCGTCACGAAAATCAACCGCACGACATTCTCCCACATCATCAAGGGCATGGACCTCGGAAGCGTGTTCCATCCCCGCTATATCGCGGCCGACCACATCGTCCGCTACGTCCGCGCCATGCAGAACTCGCTCGGCTCAAACGTCGAGACGCTCTATAAGATCGTCGGCAACAAGGCCGAGGCACTGGAGTTCCGCGCCACGGAGAAGTCCGCCGTCTGCGGCAGGCCACTCATGGAGCTGCCCACGCGGCCGAACCTGCTCATCGGGGCCATCAACCGCGAAGGCCGGATCATCACCCCCGGCGGCCGCGACACCATCGAGCCGGGCGACACCGTCGTCGTCGTGACGGCGGCGACAGGCCTGGACGATCTGGACGACATTCTGGACAAGCGGAGAGTGAAAGCATGAATTACCGCATGATCCTCTCCCTGCTGGGCGACGTGCTGCTGGTCATCGGGGCCTTCCTGCTGCTGCCGTGCATTGTCGCCGTGATCTACGGCGAGCCGGAGCTGTGGGTCCTGCTTGCCTCGGCCGCAGGCAGCGGCCTGCTCGGCGGGCTTTTTATCCTGCTGCGGCCGAAGCGCCGCCGTGAGCTGCACGCGCGTGACGGCTTCGTGATGGTCGCGCTGAGCTGGATCCTCATCTCGCTCGTCGGCGCGGTCCCGTTTACGGCCTCCGGGGCGATCCCGTCGTATCTCGACGCCGTGTTCGAGACGATGTCCGGCTTTACGACGACCGGCGCAAGCATCCTCCGCGCCGTGGAGGACCTGCCGAAGTGCCTGCTGTTCTGGCGCAGCTTCACCCACTGGCTCGGCGGCATGGGCGTGCTCGTATTCATGCTGGCCATCGTGCCGCTGTCCGGCGAGAGCATCTATCTGCTGCGGGCCGAGTCCCCCGGCCCTTCCGTGAGCAAGATGGTTCCGAAGATGCGCACGTCCGCCGCGATCCTCTATGCCATCTACTGCGCCATGACGCTGCTGCAGATCCTGTTCTACCGGCTGGGCGTGCTGTTCGGCTGGGGCGAGATGACGTGGTTCGACAGCCTGTGCCTTGCCTTCGGCACGGCCGGTACGGGCGGCTTTTCCGTGCGCAACAGCGGCCTTGCGGACTACTCGGCCTACCTGCAAGCCGTGACGACGGTGTTCATGATCCTGTTCGGCGTGAATTTCTCGGTGTATTTCTTCCTGCTGCGCCGCCGCTTCAGGCTCGCGTGGCACAACAGCGAAGTGCGCTGGTACTTTATCATCATTTTCGGGGCCATCGTCCTCATCAGTGCCAACCTGCTGCTCACGGGCGGGTTCTTCTCCACCGTGTTCCAGACGATCCACCATGTGGCCTTCTCCGTCGGCTCCGTCATCACGACGACGGGCTTCGGCACGGCGGATTTTGCGAAATGGCCGGAATTTTCCAAGACCGTGCTGCTCATCCTAATGGCCATCGGCGCGTGCGCCGGGTCGACGGGCGGCGGCATTAAGGTCAGCCGCGTGCTCATTCTGGCCAAGACGGCCCGCGCCGAGACGCGCCACCTGCTGCACCCCCACTCCGTGGAGGTCATGACGATGGACGGCAAACGCGTGAGCAGCGAGGTCATCCGCGGCACAATGGCGTTCTTTATCTGCTATGCCGCCATTGCCGTCGTGTCCATTCTGCTGGTCTCGCTCGATAACTTCGGGGCCGAGACGAGCGTGACATCCGTGTTCGCCACGCTGAACAACATCGGCCCGGGCCTGAGCCTCGAGGTCGGCCCGTTCGGCAGCTATGCGAACTTCTCCGCCCTGTCGAAGGTCGTGCTGACGCTCGACATGCTCCTCGGGCGGCTGGAGCTGTTCCCCGTGCTGCTGCTCCTCAGCCCCGCAACATGGCGGAAGCATTAAAGGCCAAATGTAGGGGCGAGGCATGCCTCGCCCGTCCGCGAAGCGGCATAAGGACGGCCCATTCGGTGCAGAGCACCATTGTCAGCGCCGCGCTCCCAGATTTGTCATTGCGAGGCCCCAAAGGGGCCGTGGCAATCTCCTGCGACCGGTCACGTTTTCGCCGGAAGTTCCCTGTTATCCGGCATTGTACTGTGAGATTGCCACGTCGCTTCGCTCCTCGCAATGACACATCAGGGGAGTGCCGTGGTGCACCAGTGCCCTCCTGCCGTTGAATGTCTCTGTACAAGGCGCTCAGTGAGCGCCGCTACAGACGCAATTGGTGCATACCGTTTTATCGACGGCCGGTACGAGTCGGAAGTGCCTCCCCGAGATTGCCACGGCCCCGTTGGGGCCTCGCAATGACAAACCTTTGGCTTTCACCGTTTTATCGCCAGCCGGTTCAAACCGCCAGTACAGTGCCGGGAGGGGCATGCCCCTCCCCTACAGCACGCAAAAGCAGCCCGGCAATATCACTCAAAATCATCCAAAATTCGATCATTCTGGAGGCGACTGCGCCATGCAGGACTATTTTCATCCGCAAATGACCCAACAGGAGCTGCTGGCCATGTCGTCCCTGGCGCTGGCGCACATCGGCGACGCCGTGTTTGAGCTGCTCGTGCGCACAAAGCTGTGCGTCGAGGGCGGCACAACGAACGGCCGCCTGCATCAGCAGACCGTCGCGCTCGTGCAGGCCCCGGCGCAGGCGCGCTTCGCCGCGCGCATCCAGCCCCTGCTCACGCCGGAGGAGGCCGCCGTCTATCGCCGCGGCCGCAACGCCCATCCTCACGGCATTCCGAAGCACGCCACGCCGGGCGAATATGCCCGCGCAACAGGGCTGGAGGCCCTGTTTGGCGCACTGTATCTCTCCGGGCAGACCGCGCGCATCGAGGCGCTGTTTGCCGCCATGATGGAGGAAGACCATGCCATTTGACGCCATGTTTCTCACGGCCGTCGCCGCAGAGCTGCGCCCCGCCCTCGTCGGGGCCCGCGTGGACAAGGTCCAGCAGCCCGCGCGCGACACCGTCGTGCTCCAGCTGCGCGGGCGCGACGGCGGCGGAAGACTGCTGCTGTCCGCCAACGGCAACCGGCCGCGCGTCCACCTGACGCAGGCGCAGCTGGAAAACCCCGCGCAGCCGCCGATGTTCTGTATGCTGCTGCGCAAGCATCTGGCGGGCGGCAGGCTTGCCGGTATCCGTCAGCCCGCGGCCGAGCGCATGCTCGACCTGACGTTCGACTGCACGGACGAGCTGGGCGTGCCCTGCCGCAAGCATCTGATCCTCGAGCTGGTCGGGCGCAATTCCAACCTGATCCTCACAGGGCCGGACGGCCGCATTCTCGACTGTCTGCGCCGCGTGGACTTTGAAATGTCCGAGCTGCGCCAGCTGCTGCCCGGCCTGTTTTACCACGAGCCGCCGCGGCAGGACCGCCGCATCCCGCAGGAGACGACGGAGGCCGAGCTTCTTGCCCTGCTCGACCGGCCGGATGCGGCCATGCGGCTGGACAAATGGCTGCTGGCCCACTTTGCGGGCCTGTCGCCGCTCATCGCGCGCGAGCTGTCATTCCGCTTTGCGGGCGAGACGGACGCGCCCATCCCCACGCTGGACGCCGCGCGGCTGGCGGCATTTCTGACGGCGGAGTTCGCCGCCCTGCCGCCCGTACAGATGCAGCCCATGCTGCTGTGGAAGGACGGCGCACCGACGGATTTCACCTATCGCGACATCCGGCAATACGGCGGCTATCTGCGCGCCGAGCCGTGCGAGAGCTTTTCCGCCCTGCTCGACCGCTTTTACACCGAGACGGACCACGCCGAGCGCATGCGGCAGCGGTCGCAGACGCTGCGCAAGGCCATTTCGAACCTGCACGAGCGCACGCGCCGCAAGCTGGAGCTGCAGCGGCAGGAGCTGGAGGCCACGCACGACCGCGAGCAGCTGCGCCGTCAGGGCGACATCGTCACGGCGAACCTGCACGCCATCACGCGCGGGCAGACGCTGCTGCGCGCCGAGGATTTTTATGATGAGAATCTGCGCGAAATTGAAATTCCGCTCAAGCCGAACCTCTCCCCGCAGCAGAACGCCGCGCGCTTCTACAAGGACTACGCCCGCGCCAAGCACGCCGAGCAGGTGCTCACGCAGCAGATCGCACAGGGCGAGATCGAGGAGGCCTATCTGGGCGGCGTGCTGGAGGAGCTGGCTCGCGCCGAAAATGAGCGTGATCTGAGCGAAATACGAGCGGAATTGGAGGCCGGAGGCTATGTCCGCCCGGCGGACCGCCGCAAGCAGGGCAAGCAGCAGCCGTCAAAGCCGATGCACTTCCGCTCATCGGACGGCTTCGACATTTTTGTCGGCCGCAACAACCGCCAGAACGACCAGCTGTCGCTCAAGACGGCGCGGCGCGACGACCTGTGGCTGCATGTGCAGAAATTTCACGGCACGCATGTCATCATCGCGTGCGCAGGCATCCAGCCGCCGGACGAGACGATCACGGAAGCGGCCGAGCTTGCGGCCTACTACTCCGAGGCGCGCGAGGGGCAGAACGTCCCCGTCGATGTGACGCCCGTGCGCTTCCTGCGCAAGCCGAACGGGGCCAAGCCGGGCATGGTCGTGTATGACCGCTACCGCACGGTGCTCGTCACTCCGGACGCAGCCCTCCCCGCCCGCCTCCGCGTGGAATGAGAAATAACAGGAACGGCACGCTTTGCGTGCCGTTCGTTGTTTTATGATATATAATTTGCAGGGGCATGGCATGCCACTTCCCTACAACGCACGACCGGAAGCTGCGCACAGCTTTTTTATTTTTCCATTTTCAATTTGCTGTATGCCGTTCCCTACAGATGATCCCGGATGGCGCGCAGGGCCTCGGGGGTATCGACATCGGCCAGCGCCTCCGGCGGGACGTCGACGGCAAGGTAGCGCTCCGGATACTGCCGGATGACGGCGCTGCCGCCGCGGTCTCCCTCGAGCGCGCACAGGGCCGGGAAAAATTCCCGCGGGAACAGGTTCGGATTGCCCCGCCGCGTGCCGCAGGCCGCGCCCACGATGCACGACGGATGCTCCCGCCACTGCCGCACGACCGCGCGCACGGCCGATGCCGACAGCAGCGGCTGGTCGGCCACGAGGAAGACGATGCCGTCGCACTGCGCCAGCGCCTGCGTGCCGAGGCGGACCGTGCGGCTCAGCCCGTCGCCGGGCCGGTCGTTGCGCACCGGCTCGAAACCGAATTCCCGCGCGAGGGCTGCAACGGCGGGATACTGCGTGACGACGGCGACGCGGTCGAATACTCCGGCCGGAACGGCCTCGAATGCCCGGCGGATGAGCGGCTTGCCGTCCAGCTCCGCCTCGAGCTTGTTCGCACCGAAGCGCACGGCGTTCCCCGCCGCCATGATGACACAACCGAGCATGGTGATACCTCCAGTAAAAGGGATAATGGAATATGGAAAATTTCGCAGGGGCACCGGTCGTGCGTTGTAGGGGCGGGGACAGCCAGGCCCGTCCGCGAAGCGGCATAAGGACAGCCAAATCGATGCCGTGCACCGTTCCCTGCGCACGCCCCTTGATGTGTCATTGCGAGGAGCAAAGCGACGTGGCAATCTCGGGAAGGCAGTTGCAGCCCGTACAAGCCATCGCCGACCGCATGCAGTATTGTAGGGGAGGGGACAGCCGGACCCGGCACTGCACCGGCGGGAAGTGCGGGCTAATATTAAAAAGGCAATGGCCGCCAAGTTTGTCATTGCGAGGGCGCTTCGCGCCCGTGGCAATCTCGCAGGACCGGGGTGGATAACAGGGCACTCCCGGCGAAAGCGCGACTGCCTTCCCGAGATCGCCACGTCGGCCGTTGGCCTCCTCGCAATGACAATTCGGGGGCGTTTACCATTTTAACGATGGCCTGTACCAGTCAAGAGTACCGCGCCGGGAGGGGCATGCCCCTCCCCTACAACGGCGGGTGCAGTCGGCAGCATTGCGCCGGGCCCGGCTGTCCGCTCCCCTGCATTCACATTATTTTCCGTTTTTAACTATAGTATATCCGCAATCGGCGGGGTTTTCCAGCTGGAGCGTTCGCCATTGCCGAATTATCCGTTATCTATAACATAGAATAACGTTTTCGCTTTCCACGCTGCGGAATTTATGCTATACTTCAAATTACAAAGAAATTTTCCGCAGAATCTGTGCACATTGCCGGTATTCTGCTGCGATCCAAAAGGAGGGTTCCCCATGGAGGTTGGCAAGAGCGTCCGCCGTGTGGACGCATTCGACAAGGCAACCGGGCGCGCAAAGTACTGCGATGACCTCTGTGACCGCAGTGCGCTCGTCGCGCGCGTGCTGCATTCGACCATTGCAAACGGCGTGGTCAAGTCCATCGACACGAGCGCCGCCGAGCAGATCGAGGGCGTCGTGAAGGTCGTCACCTGCTTCGACGTGCCGCAGATCAAATTCCCCACGGCAGGCCATCCGTGGTCGACGGACCCGCACCATCAGGACGTCGCCGACCGCCTGCTGCTGACGTCCCGCGTGCGCTTCTACGGCGATGACATCGCCGCCGTCGTCGCGGAGAACGAGGTCGCCGCCGCGCAGGCCCTGCGCGCGCTGCGCGTGGAATATGAGGAATATCCCTTCGTGCTGGACGTGCAGGAGGCCATGAAGCCCGATGCCCCGCTGCTGCACGAGGAATTCCCGAACAACATCCTCGCCCACACGACCATCCGCAACGGCAACTATGAGGAGGCCAGCCGCGAGCCGGGCCTCATCAAGGTCGAAGGCTGGTACGACACGCCGACCGTGCAGCACTGCCACATCGAAAACCACATGTGCTTCGCCTCCATGGAGGCCGGGCGCATCGTCATCTACTCCTCCACGCAGATCCCGCACATCGTCCGCCGCGTCGTCGGGCAGGCTCTCGGCATCCCCTGGGGCAAGGTACGCGTCGTCAAGCCGTATATCGGCGGCGGCTTCGGCAACAAGCAGGACGCGCTGTATGAGCCGCTGTGCGCCTACCTCTCCACCGTCGTGGGCGGCCGCCTCGTCAAGCTCGACTGCACGCGCGAGGAGACGTTCGTCTGCAACCGCGTGCGCCACGCCATCCGCACGCACATCATCTCGTGGGTGCGGCCGGACGGCACGTTCGCCGCGCGCAAGATCGAGTGCTTCTCGAACCAGGGCGCTTACGCCTCCCACGGCCACGGCATCGTCGCCAAGGGCATGGGCGCGTTTCCGCAGCTGTATCCCTGCCCCAACGTCGACGGCGACGCCTACACTGTGTTCACGAACCGCCCCGCCGCGGGTGCAATGCGCGGCTACGGTATCCCGCAGGCCATGTTCGCGGGCGAATCCCATATTGAAGACGTCTGCCGCGTGCTCGGCGTCGACTCGCTGGAGTACCGCCGCAAGCACATGATGCCCGTCGGCTTCGTTGACGGCTTCTCGAAGAACGAGAACCATTCCGACACGCTCAATCAGGTGCTGGACAAGGGCGAGGCGTGGATGGACTACAGCCGCAAGCACCGCGAATACGAAAACCAGACCGGTCCCGTGCGCCGCGGCGTCGGCTGCGCCCTGTTCTGGTACAACACGGCCGTCTGGCCCATCAGCCTGGAAAGCTGCTCGTGCCGCATGGTCCTGAATCAGGACGGCTCCATCCAGCTGCAGACCGGCGAGACGGAGATCGGCCAGGGCTGCGACACCGCCTTCGCCCAGATGGCGGCGGATGCCGTGGGCATCCCCGTTTCGGACGTGCACGTCGTCACCGCGCAGGACACGGATGTCACGCCGTTCGGCACGGGCGCCTATGCCTCGCGCCAGACCTACGTCGGCGGCTTCGCCATCGCCCAGACGGGTGCGCTGCTCAAGGAGCGCATCCTGAAGTACGCCTGCGAGCTGACGCGCCAGATGCCCGCCCTGCTCGACATCGTCGACGGCAGGATCATCCGCAGGACGGACGGCCGTGTGCTGATGACGCTCGGCGAGCTTGCCACGGAGGCGCTCTACAGCCTGTCGCACTCCGAGCATCTGACGGCGGAATCTACTTACCAGATCAAGAACAACGCCTATTCCTTCGGCTGCTCGTTCGCGGAGGTCGAGGTCGACATCCCCCTGTGCAAGGTGAAGCTGCTGAAGCTCATCAACGTGCACGACTGCGGCAAGCTCATCAACCCGCAGCTTGCTGAGGCGCAGGTGCACGGCGGCATGTCCATGGCCATCGGCTACGGCATGTCCGAGGAGCTGAAGTTCGACCCGAAGACCGGCCGCCCGCTCAACAACAACCTGCTGGACTACAAGCTCTCGACCATGATGGATCACCCGCATCTCGAGGCCCAGTTCGTGGAGAACGCCGAGCCGACGAACCCCTACGGCACGAAGGCCCTCGGCGAGCCGCCCGCCTGCTCCGGCGCGCCGGCCATCCGCAACGCCATCCTGAACGCCACGGGCATCGGCATCGACGTCGCGCCCATCACCCCGCACGTTCTCTTCGCCGCATTCGAGAAGGCGGGCCTGTTCGAAAAGGAGGAAACCGCCCATGTATGATATGAAAGCGCTCTATGAGGCGCATTCCGTGGAAGAGGCCGTCGCCCTGCGTCTGGAGCATCCGGAGGCGCAGATCATCGCAGGCGGCTCGGACGTGCTCGTGCAGATGCGCGAGGGCAAGCGCGCCGGAGCGGAGCTGATCTCCATCTACGGCATCGACGCCATGCGCGGCATCTGCATCGACGAGGACGAAAACATCCGCATCGGCTCGCTGACGAGCTTTTCCCACATCACGCGCGACCCCATCATCCGGAAATACATCAACGTGCTCGGCGAGGCGGTCGACATGGTCGGCGGCCCGCAGATCCGCAACATCGGCACCATCGGCGGCAACACCTGCAACGGCGTGACGTCCGCCGACTCCGCCTCCACGCTGCACGCATGGGAGGCCATCGTGGAGCTGACCGGCAAAAACGGCGTGCGCCGCCTGCCCATCAAGGACTTCTACCTCCGCGCGGGCAAGGTGGACATCCGTGCCGAGGAGGGCGAGATCCAGACGGCCATCCTCATCCCGAAGGTAAGCTATGAAAACTGCTTCGGCCACTATATCAAATACGCCATGCGCAACGCCATGGACATCGCCACGACAGGCTGCTCCGTGAACGTCGTGCTGAGCGAGGACAAAAAGACCATCGCCCGCGCGCGCATCGCCTATGGCGTGGCGGGCCCCGTGCCCATGCGCGCCCCGAGCGCCGAGGCGCAGGCCAACGGCTGCCCGGTCTGCCGCGAGACGGTCGACGCCTTCGCGCAGGCCGTGCTGCAGGACATCCATCCGCGTGACTCGTGGCGCGCCTCGAAGGCCTTCCGCGAGCACATCGCCGTCGAGCTGGCGCGGCGCTGCCTCATCCGCTCGATCGAGCTTGCAGGAGGTGCGGTAAAATGAACAAGCAGTATAAGCTCGTGCGCTGCAACATCAACGGCAAGGACGTCGAGCAGATCGTGGACGTCCGCGCCTCGCTGACGGACATGCTGCGCAATGATTTCCGCCTGACATCCGTGAAGAAGGGCTGCGAGGTCGGCGAGTGCGGCGCGTGCAACGTCATCATCGACGGCGAGTGCTTCAATTCGTGCATCTACCTCGCCGTGTGGGCAGAGGGCAAGCACATCCGTACGCTCGAGAGCCTGCTCGGCCCGAACGGTGAGCTGTCCGACATCCAGCAGGCCTTCATCGACGAGGCCGCCATCCAGTGCGGCTTCTGCACGCCGGGCTTCATCATGACGGCCGTCGAGCTGCTTGAGACCGGCAGGGAGTACACGGACGACGAGCTGCGCAAGCTGCTCTCCGGCCACCTGTGCCGCTGCACGGGCTATGAGAACATCCTGCGGGCGGTGAAAAAGACCATGTACAAGCGCCTGGGCAAGGAACTGCCCCAGAGCTGAAACGGTTCAACAGGGGAGGCCCCCGGAAGGGGCCTCCCCATTTTTGTTTGACGGCTCCCGCCAAAAGGATTATAATAAAACTGAAGAGAGGAGGGTTCTCTATGAAAACCATCATCACCATCGGCAGACAGTTCGGCAGCGGCGGCAAGGAAGTGGGTATCCGCGTGGCCAAGGAGCTGGGCATCCCCTTCTACGACAAGGAGCTGCTTCAGGAGGCGGCCAAGAAGAGCGGTCTGTGCGAGAAGATCTTTGAAAATTTTGACGAGCGGCCCAAGAGCCTGCTGTACTCCATCGCCATGGACTCCTATATGTTCTCCCTGCCGGGCGCCGGCGCCGGGGACTCTCTGGAGCAGCAGGTGTATCTGGCAACCTTCAACACCATCCGCCACATCGCCGATCAGGGCCCCTGCGTCATCATTGGCCGCAGCGCGGACTATGCCCTGGCGGACAATCCCAATCTGCTGAGCCTGTTCATCTGCGCGCCTCTGGAGGACCGGATCGAACGGGTGGCCAAGCGTCAGAACCTGACGCCGGAGAAGGCCCGCCAGCTGATCATCAAGACCGACAAGCGCCGCGCCTCCTACTACGAGTATTACTCCTCTCAGAAGTGGGGCGCCGTGGACAGCTACGACTTCTGCATCAACAGCAGCTATCTGGGTCTCGGCCGTACCGTGGAGCTGATCCAGGCTATGGTGGCCCACAAGGAGCATCCCATCCCCAGCCCCACGGAGATCGATCCCACTCAGCAGCCGGAAAAGTGAAAAAAGCAAAAAACGG
>ENA-OWPN01000470-OWPN01000470.1-human-gut-metagenome-genome-assembly--contig:-NODE-470-length-56204-cov-13.437924_pt1 | contig 56204 bp, 56 predicted proteins | sample MGYA00248266_ERZ651850 | MGnify/ENA primary metagenome ERZ651850 (study PRJEB26924, sample SAMEA4378296) | human gut metagenome | biome: human gut; feature: human-associated habitat; material: faeces... | reverse complement strand
CACCAGCAAGTATCCCAAGTATTGGTAAGTAGTTTTCTCTACGCAAGGGAGGCTGTCGGCAACGCCGGCAGCCTCCTTCTTATTTTCCATCCTTCGCTGCTACGAACCAGCGGCCTTTTTCAAACCAGAGATAACTCTCCCTGCCCCGTATGCGGCAGGTATATCTCTCTCCCACGCCGCCTACACTTTGGCAGGCTGCGCGGCGCACGTCCAGTATCTTGTCGATATGATATCTGCGTATTTCGTCAAACTCGATCTCGATAGGACGCATCTTCCCGTTGGCGTCAAAATGCACCGTCACCGGCACATACTTCTTTTCAAGTTCCATGGATATTCCCCCTATCCTGCGAAGTAGCCTATCGGATGCACGGTATGGTCATCCTTGGGATTGATGCAGCCCAATGCCGGGTCAGACATGGTGATGGCGCGGCGCACACTCATATAGCCATATCGCTGCCGCAGCCTGTCCACGGCTACGTCGATTTGTTCCCACGCGCTCCGACGCCTATCGTTATCAAAAAGCGAAGTTTGTATACCAATAGTCGCATCTACCAGTTCGGCGCCGCGCACACCAATGCTGCGTACCGGCAGCGTCCACGGATAGCTGCGACGGAACAGGTCGAACGCCACTTCTGCGATCTCCGCACTGGAGCAGGTGGGAACTGCCAGTTTCTTTTGCCGGCAGTACCAATGCAGCTCCGTATCCCGGACAGCAACTTCGACCACCGTACACTTTGATGCCAGCTCCCGCATTCTGCTGGCTACACTTTCCGCCAACAGATACAGCATGAGACGCACATCATCGTCGCTCACCAGATCGCGCGGCGTGGTGGCGCTGTTGCCCACCGATTTTATGGCACGGATATGATCACTGCGCTGCACAGGCGATACATCAAGCCCGTTGGCGAAAGTGTGCAGCACCAGCCCCATTTTCCCCAGCTTGTATTCCAAAAGCTTCGGCGACGCCTCGGCAAGCTGCCCGATGGTATAAATCCCAACACCGCGCAGCTTGCGCTCTGTGGCAGGACCAACATAGAGCAGATCGGATGCTGGCAGCGGATAGACAATTTCTTTATAGTTATCCCGCTCGATACGGGTGATGGCGTCCGGCTTTTTATAGTCACTACCCAGCTTCGCCGTGATCTTATTGTCGGAAACGCCGATGCTGGCGGTGACCCCCAACTCAAACTTGATCCGCTCGCTGATCTCTTCAGCAATACTCACGGCCGAACCGAACAGACCGACGCTGCCGGTCACATCCAACCAGCTTTCATCAAGGCCAAACGGTTCGATCTGGTCGGTGTATTTCTCGTAAATCTCGCGAGCCATCTTACTGAATCGGATATACTCCCTCATATCGGCAGGCAGCACCACCAGATCGGGACAAAGCTGCTTCGCCTGCCAGATGGTCATGCCGGTTTTGACGCCTCGTGGTTTTGCTACATAGTTGGCCGTAAGGACGATTCCGTGACGGGCTTCCGGATCACCGCAGACTGCCACCGGCTTTTGCCGTAGCTCAGGGCGACGCTGACATTCCACAGATGCATAAAATGCGTTCATATCTACGTGTAGAATATGCCGTCCCATCTATCCGTCCTCCTCTCAGTTTTCTCAAACATTATAATAGAACATAAGTTCTATGCGTGCAAGAGGTAAATACTGTCGGCACAGCTCATGACTGTCATTTTGACGACACAAAATATAGGAGGCATGTCTGTACAGTTCTTACAGCGGTTGTGTGGTGATGGACATGTACTCAGAGATAATGTCAGGTCTGCAAGGAAAAATTCTATGCTTTATACAAAAGCCTTACCCCCAAACGGCACCGTTTAAAAATCTTCAATTCTTATCAAAATGCGGAGAACCTATCGGCGATTCCGGCTCCCGCGTTGTATCCAGCACGATTCTATGAGAGAAACGCCTCGCATCTGCGGCAGTCATTATCCGGAAGCAATGATGCCCTTTGACGCGCTTTTTAGTTGCAGAAACAACAAAAAGCGGTCAGAAATTGTGCAAAAAAACATTGCCTGTCACCAGAAACTTTGGTACTATGAGAATGAAAAAGTGTCGATTGTTGGTACGTGTCCCGCCGAGAGGAGATATCCTATGAACGTGACCGTTGCGGATTGCCTGAGACTTCCCACACTGCGTGAAGCGCAGCTAGTCGCCGGTGCAAAAGGGTTGGATCGTGCGGTGTCCTCCGTCAGTGTGCTGGAGTGGCCGGAGACAAATCTATTATCTGACGAGTTAATTGTCGGAAACGAACTGGTTATATCTGCTCTCGTGACCATTAAAGATGATGTTGCCCGACAGTGCTGTGTATTGCGGCATTTGCGAAGCATGGGCGCGGCAGGACTTGTTCTGTTTTACGTTGGGGTCTTTATTCCTCAGATCGACGATGCACTGATTGCCGTTGCGGATGAGATCAACCTCCCGCTGATTGCCATGCCCTTTGGCCGCATGGACTTCCGATACTCGGATATGATCACGGATATAGTCGAGCATATCCACAAGCGGCGAATGCAGGGCAATTATTATACCGCCGAGGTGATGAACAGCATTGCGCTTTTGGAGCCACAGCAGCGGAACATCAACACCGCCTTGCGCCTGCTGTCCGACCGTATGCGCTGTACTTTGCTGCTGACGGATCGGTATCTGGAACGAAGGGGCGCGGCGGCATGGCCGGTTTCCAACCAATGGGACTACCCGGCGCTTTTGCAGATGCTGCAAAAGCGGAAGACTCTATCAAAGGGACAGCAGACAATGGAATTGGAAGGCCACAGTTTCAAACTGTGGGATATACCCGTTCCGTCAAAGACCCATCGAGGGATGCACCTGCTGGCGCTGGACGAGTTTGACCAAATGGATCCTGAAAGGCTGCAGCAAGCAGTAGATGTTGTTGCGTTATTCTTGAACATCTGGGACAAAGGCACTTATTATGACGGTACAGATGCGCTGGTAGAAGCGGTCCTGACAGACGATCCCGCCAAAATGCGTAGACTCGCACAGCAAATGGGCATTTCCATAAGTGCCGTTAACACCATGTGGGTTTTGCAGCTTTCGGATCTGAGGACAGGGCAGGAGCTGACCGCCAGCCAAAAGCTGGACGTTGTCCTGAAGCTGAAGGTGTACCTGCAGGAGCACCATAAAATCGTCATCGTTGATAGCTATGGCACTTATATTGTCGCCTTGACCGACGGGATGCTGCTTGAGGAAAATACGCGGGAGATGGGTGAGGCTTTTGTCTCCCTGCTTGAAAAAGAGGGATATGCTGCACGCGGCTGTGTCTTCGACGATCTTGAGAACACCTCGCAGGCCCGCGATGCATATAACCGGATGATACGCTGCTTTGCAGAGCTCTGCGCTGTGTATCCGCGGCGCAAGATCTATTCAGGCAGTGATGTGCGCTATGTGCAATCATGTATCGACTACGTGAAGCAAGGAGAAGAATCAGTAGCGAGCTGTCTGCTGCCGATTCGAAAGCTGAAGGATACCGCAGACGGGGACATTCTGATAGAAACGCTATGTACCTATCTTTTGGACGCAGAATCTAATACGCAAAGCACGGGTGACCTGTTATATATTCACAAGAACACCGTACACTACCGGCTTAATAAGATACGGAGTGTTTTGCGGTGTGATCTGGTGCAAATGCCCGCGACCCTCGCCGTATATGAGGCGGCGACGGTCTATCGCATCCTAAAGGAGCTTTAGTCGTTTTCCACAATCCAATTGAGCAAACTCCACAAAGAGAGACTGCATATGCGGTCTCTCTTTGTTTTCGCGGCCAACAAAACGGGAGAATCCTTGGTTTGCCACCCGATGACCTATACACCGAGACTCTGTATACTTTTAAGCAGAGATGGCGGGAACGCCACAAAAATTAAGAATATGGAGGAACTCGAAATGTCTACTGTTTTGTCACGTCAGGATATTATCAACATCATCTATGGTGCCACCGTCCTGGGTGCCGGCGGTGGTGGTTCTGCCAGCTCCGGTTTGGAGATGCTGGAGAACTACATCAAGGAACATGGTGATCCGAAGCTCCGCATGATCTCCACTGGCGAGATGAATGTCAACGCCTATGCCGCTGTGACCGCAGGCATGGGTTCTCCCGTTGCACTGAAGGACAAGGACTTTACGCCCTACGCCGTCAACGCCTACAACGCTCTGGTGGATATGGCTGCGAACATGGGTCGCACCCTGAGCTATACGATTCCCGTTGAGATCGGCGGCTTCAACACCTTCGTTCCCATGCTGATCGCCATGATGAACGATATCCCCGTCATTGATGCAGACGGTGCCGCCCGCGCTGTTCCCGCTCTGGACACGCTGCTGCTGCACGTCAATGGTCTGGATACCTCTCCTTTGGCTATGGCCGACCACAAGAACAACCGCCTGACCATTGAGTTGGCCGATCCCCGCGATGCACACGAGGCCGAGGTCATCGGCAGAAACATCTGCGTGGCCTTTGATATGATGGCCGGTCTGTCCGGCTGGATGGTCAATCAGGCGCAGATCGAGGCCGCTATCGGCAATGGCACCATTACCCGTGCCAAGACCGTCGGCGAAGTGATGGCCACGTATAAGACCGAGAACACCACCGAGAATTTCTATGCGTATCTCGCCAAGCATTCCAGCCTGAAGTGCCAGGCCGTTTGCCGCGGTAAGATCACCAAGGTGGAAACAAAGACGGCCGGCGGCTTCGATTATGGCACCGCCACTGTCGCGGGTGAAGACGGCTCCACCTATACGGTTCTGTTCCAGAACGAGAATCTGGTCATCTACAAGGATGGCATCGTGGTCATGACCGCCCCCGACATCATCTCCTTCTACGAGATCAATGATGGTATGCCTCTGACCAATGCTGATACCAAGGAGGGTCAGTATGTGGACATCGGCATTATCGAGGTGGATGAGCGCTGGTGGAAGAACGGCGAGGCCGCCATCAACGATGTGTGGGCTCCCTACTTCAAGAACGTGGAGTACACCGGCAGAATCGTTCGTTATCCCGCCAAGTAAGCGCATTCCTGCAGAACCCGACAACAGCGAGCTTCCTTACATCGACGAAAAGCCGGGGACGGGGCACAGTTCCCGTTCCCGGCTTTCCGTCTAAATGAGAGCATTCCCCGTCCCTACATTTTAGAGAGAGGAGAATAACAACATGGAAGAAAACAAGACCAATGTAACGGAAACCAAGCAAGAGGATAAGGGCTTATCCCAGATCCAACCCAACGAAAAACGCTCCTGGTGGAGTATCGCTTTCATTTGGGTGGGTACCATGATCTGTATCCCCATGCTGATGGTCGGCGGCATCTTCGGAGGTGTGCTGACGATGAGCTCCATCTTTTGGGCCACCCTCATCGGGTTTGCCATCTGCTGCACCATGATGATCCTGGGCGGCATTGTCGGCTCTGACACCGGTCTGAACGCCACCATGTGTTCCACCAGAGCCTTCGGTATGACAGGTGCCAACTTCACAATGGCGCTGGTTATCTTTATCTGTGAGGCAGGTTGGTTCGCCGTGCAGACCGCCACCTGCGCCGTGGCCTTCAACACGCTGATGCTGCATCTGGGCGTGGAGTTCCCCTTCTGGCTGAGCTGCGTCGTTTGGGGTGTCGTCATGTTCATCACCGCCGTTTACGGCGTGAAGTGGATGGCGGTTCTGAATTATATCGCCGTTCCGCTGCTGGTGCTGCTGTGCGCCTATGGCGGTATCCATTCCATCAACACCGCCGGTTGGGGCAACATCACCTCTGCCGTTTCGGAGAACCTGATGCCCCTGCCCGCCGCGATCTCCACCGTTATCGGCCTGTTCGCGCTGGGCGCTACCTGTAACTCTGACTATACCCGCTACTGCAAGACCCGCGGTGACGTGGTGAAGGCCACCCTGATCGGCGTTATGCCTGCGGCTCTGCTGATGATTCTGGTGGGTGCCATCATGTCCATCGGCACCGGCAACTACGACGTGGCCGCCATGTTCGCAGGTCTAGGGCTGCCTATCGTTGCCATGCTGGTGCTGATCCTCGCCACATGGACCACCAACACCGGCAACGCCTATATGTCCGGTCTGGCCGCCTGCAAGATGTTCTCCATCAAGGACAGCAAGCGTCCTCTGGTCACCATGATCTGCGGCGTACTGGGCGTCATTCTGGCGATTGCCGGTCTGGCGGATTTCCTGAACACCTATATCAGCATTCTGGGCGCGGTGGTGCCTCCCATCATGGGCGTCGTTATCTGCGACTACTGGGTCATCTGCAAGGCCAAGAAGGAGAACTGGTCTCCCGTGCGCGGCATCAACTGGATCGGCATCATCGCGTGGGTCATCGGCGGCGGCTTCGCGCTGCTGGAGACGCTGGGCGTGGTGACAGTGTTCTCCTCCGCACTGGACGGCGTGATCATCGCCTTTGTGGCCTACTGGATCCTCTATTCCCTGCTGAAGAATACCAAGCTGGCCGGCTCCGGCGATATGACTATCGAAGAAGCCTGCTCCGTCGCACAGTAAGGAGTGTTTGCTATGAGTAAAGACAAAGCGTTAGATATTGTATTGTCCGAATTTCTGGAGCTGGCAAAGGTACCCCGCCCCTCACATCACGAGGAGCGCGTCAGCGAGTACCTGTTCCAGTGGGCCAAGCGCCATGGTCTGGCCGTGGAAAAGGACAACATGAATGAGATCATCATTGACAAGCCCGCATCCCCCGGCTGTGAAAATGTACCTCGTGTGATCTTCCAGGCGCACATGGATATGGTGTGTGTTTGCGAAGAGGGTGTCACCTACGATCCCATGAACGACCCTATCAAGGTCATCAACGATGGTGTGACTCTGACCGCAGATGGCACCAGTCTGGGCGCCGACGACGGTATCGGCGTGGCGATGTGCCTGTATCTGCTGCAGGACGACACCCTGCGTCACGGCCCCATCCGCGCCATCTTCACCACCAACGAAGAAGATGGTATGGACTCCATGGACATTGATCCCAAGTATCTGGATGGCGACTATCTGGTCAATCTGGACTGGGAAACGCTGGGCTCTCTGTGTAACTCCTGCGCTGGCGGCGACTTCTTCAACTACAGCCACAAGGCCGAGTGGGAGAAGCCTATTGTGGGCTGCAAGACGCTGACCATTTCCTTCAGCGGCTTGCTGGGCGGTCACTCCGGCGTGGGGATCAACAAGGGTCACGCCAATGCGCTGGTCAGCATCGCTACGCTGCTGGCTATGCTGCGGCAGGGCGGCGTCAGCTACCGCGTGGTCTCCTTCAGCGGCGGTCAGGCGAAGAACGCCATCCCCGCATTTGGCACCGCCACCATTGTTCTGTCTGCCACCGAGGAGGACAGGGCCAAGGCTATCATTGAAACCTTCCGCGCAGAGTTCGTGGAGGCTTTCGGCAACATCGAATCGGATATGGCGTTCACCACCACCTTCGGTGATACCGCGCCCGACCGCGTACTGACAGGGGAGGTTGGTTATGGTATGGTGGGGCTGATGACCACGGTTCCCAATAACGTACATACCATGAGTCCGTTCATTGACGGGCTGGTGGAGAGCTCCGCCAACTTGGGTGTGGTGTCCGTGGACGAGGATATGGTGCGCTTCACGGTGTTTGCCCGCAGCAGCGTTGCCTATCAGGCCACTCAGATCGGTGTGATCTGCAGCGCACTGGCCAATAGCTTCGGCTTTACCTTCGATAGCGAGGGTCATGTTCCCGGCTGGGCGGTCAATCCCAACAGCAAGCTGACCCATATCGCTTGCGAGGCCTACAAGTATCTGACCGGCACGGATATGATCGTGGAGCCGGTACACGCCGGCGTGGAGTGCGGTGCCTTTGCGGAGAAGAATCCCCACCTGGACATGATCTCCGTTGGTCCGACGCTTCTTGACGTGCATACGCCCAATGAAACCTGCAAGATCGAGGATGTCAAGATCACTACCGAGCTGCTGATCGAAATCCTGGAGCGTATCGCCAAGTAAAAAGACTTCATCTTACTTCCAATTTAGGCTACTTTCGACCATTGTCTCCTTACAGGTCAGGAGCCGGACTGCATGATACGCGCAGTCCGGCTCCTGGCAATTTATGTATGCCGAAGTATGCTCCATATGATTACCTGTCGATTTCACGGCTTCTGTATTGCAGCCAATGAGTCCATGAGCGAATGGAAACCATCTTCTCCCAGCATGGCCGCGGCATCGAAGGGGATGCCTTCAGCGGCCGTAATAGCCGGATCGCAGCCGGGCATATCCTCGCCCACTGCGGGTACGGGTTCCGGGTGCATATTGGACAGTATCTCACGAACCAGTTGCTCCACTGTTTGCCGGTCTATCCTTGGCGCAGCCGCGGACTCCGGTGTTTCCGGGCAATTCATATAGTGGGTCACGGCGTTGACCAGGAACTGTGCCTTGCGCCGACCCTGCTCGTTCAAGATCGCGGCTACCTGCTGGTGGCTTGGGTCACCGGCATTGAATTGGACGGTAAATCTGAAGGAATCCTTCTTTTCGCCCATATGGATCACCTACTCGTCTTCGTAGCCGCATACAAGAGACCGTACCCGGCAGCGTTGGCGCCAATCTCCTCCACAAAGATGGCTGTACCGACCTTACCGGACTTTTCGATCTGTTTCCGAAGCAGCAGAGAGCCGCCGCCTACAAAAATAACCTTGCCGGTACGCAGCTCGATCTTCCGCTCCCGCAGAGTACGGAAAAGGTCCGCCACGAAGGACTCCGCGCCGCGCTCTACCAGTGTTTGGATCTCACTGCCGTACTCTGTACTGCAACCTGTGAGAATGGAGTCAATGTCCGTTTCCTCCAGCAGCAGATCATGGTCGGCACGAATCTTGGACAGCAATCGGTTATAGAGTGTAATGACGCCGTTTTCCAGCGAATCGCAGGAAGCCCAGTCTGCTGCGCCATAGCGCAGGGAGAGGTAATCGGCAGTAAAACCGCCTATGTCGATCACAGTGGCCTTGGCAACCGTGCCGAGCTGGAGCCGCTTGAACACCGGAGCCGTGGCTGCCAGCGCCTGCGGGAAGCAGACCGCCTCCGTGATGCAGATGGAGTATTTCCTCCCATTGAATTCAAACCCGATCACACCGCGGTCCAGGAAATACTGGGCAAAGCGTTTATACTGCGTTCCATAATGCGCAGGCGGCAGCCCAACGGCAAGCTGAATGTTCATCAGCCGATCCGGGACATACTGGCCCGCCGCGTTGATCTCGTAAGCGATGGCGAACAACGTCAGGATAAAAAATCGGTCGTCCTCTGTTTTATCCCGGGTATAGGGGATTCGCTGGTCGGAGAGCGTGTAGTATTTCCCCCGATAAAATAGGATGTTGTCACCGAAAGGGGGACGGGTATCGCTCTCTACCAGTCCGGATGTAAATACCCGACTGGCTGTTTTAATTTGTTTATTTCCGTGGTCTACGCAGACTAACATAAGATCAGCTCCTTCTCTTTTGTGCTTATACTGTGTTTATACGACTTTAATACGCATTACTGCAACAGATAGGAAAAAAACAGACGTGGAAATCTCCACGTCTGTTTTATACACATTTGTCAGAACTTCTTTAATTCCCTCAAAGGATTTTGGAGCGCATTGAAGATATTGAACCGGCTGGTCGATCAGCTATCTTTCTCCATCATCAATCAGAAGAAGATCGTCCCGTGTTGCGGCATGATTGCGTAGCTCATCCGAGAAGCCGGAGATGCTGAACAGGACGTACCACACTTTTCGCCGATCCCGCTCCCATGCGACATCGCAGACCTTAGCTTCCAACGCATGAAGGACATTAAGACCAACGGGTTCTTTCCAGTACTTGCACTCTCCCAAAATCAGGTTCTTGCCCTCCGGATCAAGAGCTGCAATGTCGATCTCATTCTTGGCATCCCAATACCCACCCAGCTTGGAGAACTGGAACGGCCATGCGTTATTGACATTCAATTCCCACATCCGCTCCTGACAGATATCCTCATATACGAAACCGATGTGGCTGGTGGTGAGGCCCTTACAGATCTTATCCATCACGATACCGCTATGCCCGCTTTCGATAAAGCTCATATTGGGATAGATAAACGCGAACCAAAACCGCAGATAGTTATCCTTGATCTTGTAAAGGCCTCGCTTGCTCTTTTCGGGATTTTCCTCTGTGACAGGCACCCTTCGTTCCAGAATATCCAGATCCATCAAGGTCTTCAGGTACTTGGTCAGGCTCGTTGACTTGACCTCCAACACAGCGGCAATCGTGGAAAGCTTGTGATTTCCGGCAGCGATCGCCTTGATAATGGAAAAGTAACTGCCGACCTCACTGACCTCCTGCTGCAGCAAAAAATGCGGTTCATCATAGAGATAGCCGGAGCGGTTCAGTACGCATTTCTGGATAGCACGATAGATATCGCTACTCTCCGAAAATAACTCGATATACTTGGGGACACCACCTGTAACAGAGTATAGCTCAATGAGTTCTCTGCGGGTTTTGCCAGGGAAAAACTCATGGTAATAGGCGAACGGGATCTGCTTGAGCCGGATCTGCGCGGTTCGCCTTCCGTATAAAGGGCTGCCGTAGGCCAATGTCTGAGACTCCATCATGGAGATCAGGGAGCCGCAAAGAATGACCATAACAGACCGCTTCTTTAGTATTTCTTCCCATATCCGCTGGAAAATGGAAGGGAACGCAGGCTCTGCCTTGCCCAGATACTGAAATTCATCCAGTACGATAACGGGCTTGCTGTCATGCTTGGCATCCATGATTGCTTTGAATATCACGTCCCAGCTTTTGACATCTGCATTACGCAGAAGATCGCTATCAATAAATTCTGCTGCCTTCTCCTTGAATGCCGCTCGGTTTTGCGCTTCGGACTCTTCACTTGCAAGGAAAAACAGGGCGTTTTTATCCCGAATAAACTCGGATATCAGCGTAGTCTTTCCCACTCGCCGGCGTCCATACAGTACGACAAGTGCGCTGCCATTCCGCTCATACTCACTTTGCAGCGTCTCCATCTCCTGCTGTCGATCAACAAATTGCTTCATAAGCTCACCGCCTCCATAAAGTATTATACAGCAAATTATAATAATTTCAATTATAACTTTTCAGATCTTCTATAAAATCTGGCGGCAGCATGAGGGACAGCTTTTCAAGCGATATGACGAAATGATTCTCGAAGTATTCATCACGATACCATGCCTCATAGCGGTCAATGCCATATTCTTCTTCCAGTACGTCCCTATCTGCCCAATCCTTTACGCAGCCATCCTGTTGTTCCTCCCGGACACTTTGCAGTAGGGCAAAACGCCCGGCATCGTAGTCGGCGTATAGCTCAGTGAAGCTGCTGGAATCCAGATTCGTCGTGCAGTGTGTGGTAAGCAGGTAAAGCTCGCAGGCCTTACACTCCTTTGGGTCAGCCGAGATCACCCGAACCATCTCTGGTGCCATAATGACCATATCCAGCGTGATCTCGTCGAGCTTCTTGGGCGTCTGGTAGAGGTCAGAGAACCGCTGCTCCAGCTCATGGATCTCCTTTGGAAACAACGGCGGTTCAAAACAGCAATAGATGTCAGGCGTATCATTTTCTGTCTCTCGGTCAGATCCGTCACGGATCTCCGTGATGGTGCCATAAAGGCCACGATATTCACTTGCCTCTGTTGCCATAACAGCGGCGCCGACAGTGTAGGTCATGCCGTTGTATGTATAGCGCATACCCTCTTGGTTGATGATCATTTTATGTCCTCCTGATTATATTCCTCCCAGCCTTCCATGCAGTTGGTGCGTGCGCGATCAGCATCGAAGCACTGACAGCGCGTATAGCCTTCTTCCGTTTTGAAGAAAAAGCACGGGGCAAGCCCATCGTCTATCTCTACTACGGACTTGGCTTTGACCTCTATGCCTAACAGCTCCGTATCCTTCTGTGTGAGCAGCTTTAGCCAAAACTCCCGCGGGGAGAGCGTGGAAGTTCCCTCATATGCCATTGCATAGCGGCTTGCCGTGGGCAGCGGTGTGAATGCAAAGCCCTGATGCAGCACATTGTCCAACATATACGTTTCCGAGCTGCGGTAATAGTAGATCCGCAGCGTGTTCGGCACTTTCCGCTTCGGGCACCATTCCGGTGCCCGTCTGTTCAGATCACGGCTTTTAAGATGCCTGGCTCTCTTCGGCAGGGTGCAATAGCTTTCGCCAAAGTGCATCATGAGTCCCTTTGACTTCTGGGGCGCGGGGATCGCATGGTAATACCGTTCCGGGCAATTCCGACAGGTATACTCCTGCGGGGCAGATTCTCTTTTCATGTTTATACTCCTTATTGACTTATATTTGAGGCCCCGGAAATCATCCGGGGCCTCTGACTTATGAGCGCAGTGTAAAGCGGTTTTCGCCCGTAAATGCACTTTGCAGGCGTCTTACTTCCGCCTCCAGTGCCGCTATGATCTGTTCTACCTGTTCCGGCGTGTAATCGTAACACACGCGGCTTGCACAATTAGAAAGCGAATGGATAGCGTCTACGGCTCGTTGTGTGCGCTGTTCAGCCACACGCACGAACCGTTCCGCCTTGGTTTCTCTTTGCCTCAATGCTCGATACCTCCTTTACGCAATTTCCTGTTCGCCCCAGCGAATGCTGAAACGGCCGTCTTCATCTATGTCGCGGTATAACAGCAGCGATGTGAGATCGTAGTCCACTCCAAATCGTTCGTAAATATCATCCATATCTGCTTCGTCGCCCTTCATGAAGAGATTGAGCTTCTCTTTTGCCAATATCATCTGCATCAGGTTGGACTCAATGCTCTGTGCATAGGTCAGGAAATAGATGTCCTTCCAGTCAACGGAATTAAAGCGGATGAAGCGCATGTAAAACTGGCTCATGCGGGAGTTGTTATAGTGCAACTCCGGGATGATGACTTTGTTGACGAACTCAAAGTTGACTGAACTGGGCAAGCTCTGCTGCGTACACAGCAGGATGCCGTTTCCGCTCTCGCGGAGTGTTTGCCGTAATGCCCTGCGTTTCGCAAAGGTAGTCGTCGCGCCGGTCACAATGAAAAGTGGCCGGTTGGGAAACGCTTCCCGCAGGGCTGCCGCATAGGCGTCCAGCACCACGGTATGGCGGACGCCTATGGCCACGATCTCTTCTGCCCAGCCGCCGGTAAGCTGGATCGTTCTCCGCAGCTTCCCGGGAAGCTCGCCGCTATACTCCGAAACCGTATTAGGCGCGGCACTGATCCGCAGCAAAAGCGTGATCTGCTGGATGATCCGCAGCATGGCATCTTTCCTCGCGTTATTCGTTGAGGTGAAATAGTTCTGGCGCATGGTATGGAACTCCTTGACCGCCTGTACCCATACGGCCTTCTCCTCCGCTGAAAACGGAATGGGCTCCTGATGGATACGTTTGATGTCCTTCCCGGTGACCTCCTCAAAGGTACGGGTTATTACTGTCTTGGCGAGGATATCACGCAGACTATCTGCATTGTAGATGTCCTGTGTGCGCTGTCCGACACCAAATACGGTGATTTTCTCCGGCAGATGTGAATTGGCAAACAGCGTGTAGCCACGACGATAGGCCGGGATCGGTTGACCGCACCACGGGTTAGTCTCTCGTGTCGCCGTGCCGTCCTTATCATAGTGATAGATGGTGTGGCAGCAGGATAGCATATTGATGGAATTGTTATAAAGCAATTCCATCTGCGGTGCGAACTCAGAGATGTTGTTCCGGGTACTGGTTCCTGTGGTCAGCAGCTTTGATTGGCATCGTCTGAAACAGGACAGCACCGCCTTGGCACGGCTGCTGTACGGATTGCATATCTCATCGCTTTCATCCAGTACAAGACAGGTCTTGCGGCTATGGATCTTCAGCCATTTTTTGATCTGCCTGCGATACTTGCACAGCGCATTAAAGGTCATCAGCACAAAGTCGCCGGGCTTGATCCGCTCCAGATCCCTCAGCCGTTCCACGAACACATACGACACGTCATAGTTGGGCAGCACCACATTCCAGTTATTGCGGATAGAGATGGCCGATGAAATGACCCAGGTGTTACGATACCCTTGTCTGTCCATGCGGTATTTCCCATAGGCAATGCCAGCCAGCGTCTTACCGGAACCCTGTTCCCATTGCAGCAGCGTATAACGCTTTTGCAGAGCAAGATTCAGGTCGTGGAGTTGGGTATCGTTCAGCAGGATCTCCTCCTCGTTCTCGGCATCCCATAACCAGAAATCATCCAACCATTTCCCAATTCCCGTGTCCGGGGTCATTTCCTGAAAAGGCTGGCTCTGGATCAGGTATTCATGCCGCTTTTTACGCAGCAGCCGTTCGTAACCAGGGAGTGTTTCACCGCGCAGCACTGCTTCACAGACCGGGATAGGTTGGCGCAGCTCTTCGCTCATGCGGCGTCGCACTGCGGCACTATACCCTTTATAGGCGAATGAATAATCCCGCTTGACAAGGTGGATCTCATCACGTTCCGGCTGCCGGTTCTGACGTCTGAGTGTCTGACGAAGATAATGCAGTACCTTCGCCTCGGTCAACCGCCGTTTGCACCATTCCTCATATCGCATCTCTGGCGGCTGTGTCTCCGTATAGAATCGATGCAGATACGCGCAGCATTGGGCATACCGATCCTTCAGGGACGGATGTATCCTGATTTGGTACAGCATCTTCTCTACCGTATAAGTAAACGATGCAGAGGTTTGACGCTCCTTTGCCAGTTCCCGCAGGATCTTGGCGCGATTTTCCTTCAGCATGGCCTTTGGCATTTGCAGCAGCGACATGTGGATCGCTTGTGCTGCACCAGCATAGATGCCGCCGGAAAGATCGTTATCCATTCCTGTGTGATAGCGAGCCGGTGTTTCGGAATCCACGCCCTTCTTCTGCCAGAACTGCAGCTTTATTGGGAAGCGCGAAACACCCATCTGCGCAAAGGTATCATCCGGCAACAGGATCTGACCAAGAAACCGGAATTGTGCCTCCATCTTCCGAATCATTGAGCTGTCCGAAAACGAGTCGGCCAGAAATGAGTTGGGTACGATTAAAGCCAGGATCCCCAGCGGCTTCAAGAATTGGGCAGCCTTCAAGCAATAGTAGAGCTGTGATAGATACTCCTTTCCATTCTCAGCCATCCATTGCAGGTTGAAGGGCGGGTTGCCTACCACATAATCAAAGCGTACCTGCGGTATATAATTGCGAATATCCTTATTAACCAGATTGGCCTCCGGATAAAGATATGACGCCACCTTGAATGCCTTGGTGTCCAATTCACAGCCGTAGACATTGGCTTCCACCGGCATTACGTTGAAGAAGTTCCCCATCCCACAGGTGAGGTCCGCTACCAGATCGTCCTCTTCCAGTCGAAGGCAATCCGCCACGAACTGACACAAGGCGGGCGGTGTAAAGAACTGGCCGTTTTCCAGTTCTTTTTTTGCCTCACTGTATGTATGGTAGCTCCGATAGTTCTTCCGGGAAAGCCCGTGCAGGCCCCCATCCCCTGTATAACCCTGAAAAACATCCTGCTTCGTGATACCATATGCTTCGCAGCAGTTGTTGTCGATCAGGTACAGGAGCTTTTCGTTAACTGCTCTGCGACTGCTCTGGGGGATCGATTCTGTCGAGGGTGTATACTTCATGACGACACCTCAGCATGAATAGTCAAGATACGTTTCGGCAAACTCCTTTGCAATAGACGCCGTCTTAAACTTCAGATCCACGCGCCCATTTTTGAACATGCGCAGTTGTATGAGCTTCTGGCAGTCCGGGAACTGAAACACTGAGGTGGACACATCGGAATAACCGAGCAGCTCGGAGAATCCCGCAGGCTTGCACCCAAAGGTATTGGTTTCAAAGTGCGCCACGCCGGCAAGGACATCCTTCATGCGGTCTGCAAGGCTCCAGTCTTCACGACCCCAATTTTCATCACAGGTGCAAAAGTATCCGCCAAAGCGAAGCGTATCCCCTTTACTGTCGTAGCTGGGCTTATCGTTGTAGCTATGCGCTGCCTTGTAGCATTTAATCCGCAGCTCCTGAAACGCGCGTTCTACAAAGCTGAGTCCGTCCAACTGTATGAACATCTGGTCAATCACGTCCTCATAGTGCAGCGAAAGAGCCCGCAGATTGCGATGATACTCCTTGCTCGTATCCATATCGCACCTATACGGGTCCGGCTCTGTGGGGATCAGATGCTCTTTGATGGCATCCGTTGAGATCGTTACGCTATATTTCTCATTGAAATGCTGTGTGAGCTCAGAGATGAACCTACTGTGGAACTTCTCCAGTTCTCGGTTCAGATCCGTTATCCCGAACCGGTAATTGCTCCCAAAGTAGGGCAGCGACCCATCCTGCCCTATGCCGAGCAGGTCTCTTTGCGCCTGAATCGCTTTTTTCCACTGTTGGCGTATTTCACGGAGCGCACGGCAGGATTCATCATACGCCTGTTGATGGGTTTCGCAGAACATCAGGTCATCCTCCGGCAGGCGGGAATCCGCCTTGATCTCAACTTGCTCCAATTTATCGAGTAATCCCATAATTAAAAGTCCTCCTACAAAAACAAAAGCACCGCTGAACTGTCGTCAAACAATTCAGCGGTGCTTCTCCGCATTTATTCTTATTGTGCTGCTTCGATTAACACGTTTGGTATCGGGGGAAGGGGCATAGATTTACACTGGACTTTACTGCCGCATAAATTGGTATGTTAGCTTCCTTCGATCCCATTATACCCATTATACTGAGAGATGGGGATATAGGAGGGCGGCATTTTTCGCCGCCCTCCTATACCATTCGTCATACTATGCGCACATCGCTTCCGGCAGCTCCATCACAAAAGGGTACGTTTCCAAGGACACATGATACATGGAGTTCATGGTCTCAAAAACGGCCTTTCTGTCAGTGAGAGATTGGATACGGACGACCCGTGAGGTGCAGACCAGACCGCTATGATGGCGTATCCATGCACGGCTGCCCTCGCAGAGCGGTGCGGCCAACCGGCCGGTAAGAATGACCTGCTTCTTATTCATTTTCTTTCTCCTTCCTTCGACCTGTGTGGTCGTGAAAAGCGCGATCATTATCCGAATCGAAAAACAGCTTGCGAATGATCTAATAGGCACACTTGAGAATACTCCGCACCATGTGCACGGTGGTATTCTCCCTCTGTGCGATCTCCCGCGTACCGTAGCCATCTGCCTTGAGTCGCAGTACGTTCATATCACGGCGGGGCATATGCCGGCCCAGATCGTGGAACAGCAGGCCGATCTCCATCTCCAGAAAGCTCTCATCCGTTGCGGAGAGCATATCGGACAGAGACAGGCCGGCATCGTCCATAACAGCATTGAGGCTGACCGTCGGTGCTGCACGCTTGGTAGATGCCTGATGGCGGAAGTGGTCTGCCAGGCGGCTCTCCATCTTGCGCCATGCAATGGTGGCGAAGCTGAAACGGCTGGACTCACCCTGCGTGGTATAGTCCATGACTGCCTGCAAGTAGCCAAAGACCACCACATCGTAATACTCATCCTCCGGCAGCTTCTTCTCATTGAGAAAAGCATAGACCAGATTGTGATGCTCCTCCGCAAATAACTGCTGCGCCGGGGTCATGGGGGTATTTTCATTCATTACAGTTCCTCCTATATGCCGGGAGCCGCAGCCTGTGTTTTACACAGACTGCGGCTCTTCACATGTTTCAGATCCTTATAAGGTCTGATAGGTTCATTTAGTGGGGAAGCTCCTCACGCTCGCCATCGATCACATCCGCACCGGAAATGCAGAAATGCTGGCCGCTGTCGGCAACAGCATACTCGGTGTTTGCGGTGGCATACTGGTCCTCCTCACCCTCACGGGCAGCAGACAGCTCCGCACGGTTCTTCAGCATCTCCTTCGCCTGCTGGCGGAACGACTCTACAAAGGCGCGGAACTCGCCCACCTGTTCAGGCTGGAGATCTTCCACCTTACGGAAGGTCGCCACGCTATAGGTATTGTTGCCGTTGTCCACGCGCTTCAAGCCGATCTGCACCACGCTGCTCCATGCCGGACGGCGCCGGGCCACAAACGCGGCGTTCATGAAATCATTGAACGGTCGCAGGCTGGTAGGCGGCAGAGAGAGCTGCAGTGGGATATAGTCACCGTCCTGCAGAAGATACAGAATACGCATATTCTTGCAGGCCTTCCCCCTTCCGTCTGTTGCCGTCCCGTAACGGTTCAGCTCACAGGCAGCGCAGGCGCCGCCGGGTGTACCGTAGCCTTGCTTTCCGTCCACGGTGGAGCACAGAGGGGCGGTGTTATCATCGTATTCGCAGCCCTCGGGCCAATACGCGCCACTGGCATGGTGATACAGGATAACGCCCTGCAGAAAACGGGTATACTCCGGATTCTCCGGGTCGCCGGTAGGCAGCTCGAATTGCAGTGCGCCGCCGGACGGGATCTTGACCTTGGGAAATGAGAGCGTCAAGCCCTCCATATCGTCGGCAAGATCATCGTTGCCGAAATCAAGGCCGGCCATGGTGGGAAGGTTGAATGCACTGGCAGTTGCCATCGTAGTAGTTTCAGGATAACTCATTTTTTGATCCTCCATTTTATCTTTTTTGTTTTTTCACATTACGCCGCGGATACCTGATTCAGCCGCGACCACACACTTCTGGGCATTGCCAGAATGCTGTAGCCGATGATCTCCAGATCCGAGGCGCGGTCATAGCTGCTTACGTCTTGACTGTACCGTGTTACCGCATTGGAAAGACCGTACAGGCTCAGGTCATGGCCTTCGATCAGATGTTGCAGGATGCCCTCACCCTCCGAGTCCGTAAGGCCGAACTGTCTGCTGGCCAGCTTCACAACGCCGGGTACATCTGCGGTGTTCATGGGGACGGCCGCAGCCTCCCGCATCATGCCCACCACCTGAGCGAACCGCGCTTCCTCTGCGGCGGCACGGACAGTGTCCTGCACCTTCAGCAAAAAAGCGTGATCGTCTGCAGCCAGCGTCTTTTCGGAATAGAGCTGGAAGTTCTCCTCCGCATCCGTTGCCCGGCCAATATGGTTGCGCTTTGTGGCGGCGTCGTTGACCACCATACCGTTGCTGCATACCAATCGGTAGATCAGAGGCTGGATGTTGACAGAGCCTAAGCCCACCTCGCTATTGCTGATGACCACACCGGCCTGCACTGTGTCACCCGGCGTCACATCCTCCTGTAAACGGGGATTGACCGCCTTGATATACATGCGGGAGTCGGTGATCTGGCAGCTCTCGATGCGCACATCGGGGATCTCCGCCAGGATGGGCAGCACCGCTGAGGCGATACTGTAGTTGTCCATGCGCAGATAACGATTGCTGAGATAGGCGCGTGCCTTACCGTCCAGCACACGGATCATGCGCTGGGCAGGTGTCCGCTCCAGCCATGTGTTGACATTGTGTGCCAGTAGTCCGGGGTCTTCGCTGCGCATTCGCTCATAGTACTTGGCAGGGATACTCAGATGCGTACCGATCTGCCGGTGGGCGATGTCCCCGATCTCCAGCGGTTCGATACGGTCTGCGCCGTCACTGTCCAGCACGCGAAGTGTCAGATCGGGACCATAGCTTTCCAGACGAAGATTGCCGGTATTGACCACATAATCCTCTTTGGCACTCTGCTGCCGGGTGATCTCCGCGGCAAGCTGCTCCAGTGTTAAGCCTGTTTTCATGGCAGCCCCCTCCTTACCAGTTCAGCGCGATGGCATCATCCGTCATGCTGGCGGCGATGCCCTCACGCTCGAACACCTTCAGGAGCCGGGGCCAGTAATGCTTCTCCGGCAGGTTCTTGAATGAGGTCTGCGCTTTCTCTACGTCACCCTGACGGATGCAGATGTCACCGTTGTCCTTGATGACAAGGCTGCTATAGCCACGGGAATTGAGGTCGTAGATCAGATCATCCAGAACCTTGCGTCCCTGCTGCTCGAACCAGACCTGCGGATCGATCTCACGGGGCGGAGCAGGCAGCTTCTCGGAGGTGCCGTTCTCCGCCGCACTCTGTACCACAGGTGTGACCTTCAGCAGCGAGCAGGAGAAGTTGGCCTTTTGGTCAAAGGTCACTTCCGCCTGATCATAGTCGGGAATACCAGAGATGGTGATACGGCCTGTACCGCCGTGAAGGATCAGCTTCTCCGGCTCTGGGCTGCGCCACTCCCATGTGGCATCCGGATACACTGCTTTCAAATATGCTGAGATCCGGTGGTTAACATGGCGGAGCAGCAGTGGGCCGAAGCCATCCTCCTCTTCCACAGACAGTGCGCGAAGACTCTGGCGCTGTGCGTCATAGGCTGCTCTGCGGGCGGCGCGCCGCTTTTCGTTTTCCTGTTCCTGTATATAAGGGAATACGAATGCGGCCGTGACCCAAATCGCCCAAATGGTAAATGCGGCTGTCAGAAGCCAGATCTGTGTGTCGCTGCGTACAAACGCAACGATGGCCAGAACGGCTGCGATAAGGACAGATACGCCAGACCAGATGGACTTCTTCTTATTCATGCTTTGCACATCCTTTCCTTTTCGTGATGAAAACAAAAAAGAGGAGCTGCCACGCATCCTTTTGATACATGACAGCTCCTCTTATGCCCGGCATCCTATCCGGGCAAGGGTTCTCGTTCTCCGTCGATCTCCGGTACCTGTTCAGGCACTTTCGTGTCATAGGGCTGGAGATACCGCCATCGCAGCGCGATGACCTTCAGACGCTTATCCCGCGTCCAACCATCCCGTTTCAGATAGTCCTCCAGCTCCAGTGTGCCTTCCACACTGATCAGCGCGCCGCGGCACAAGCCTCTTTTGGCGAACTGTGAGGCAATAGCCCCAAAGGCAACGACCTGATAATACTGCGTTCTTGCGTAAGCCCCCTTACCGGTACGCTCCGCAAGGTCGAACCGTAGATAGAGCCGATTATTGGCGCTGATCTTCAGTTCAATATCATCCGATACAATACGGCCAACGACGGATATGTTTGCCATTACACTCCTTTCTGCCTTACGGCTTAAATATCTATAATAAAAAGTGCCGGCATACAGCATCAGCAATAAGCCAAAGCTGTCATGTCGGCACTAAATTACAATCTTAACAAACGTGTGCGATCCGAAAGGTATTCGGAAACCCTGAATAGGCGATGCACAAAGAACAACTACAAGTGCATTGTAGCACTATATATTGCGATTGTCAAGAGTCGCAATTCTATATATAGATATTTATTGAAACACACGAGAATCAATGATGTGCTGCAGCGCAGTGATTGCGGTGGAATATGACACGTCTTCAAAAAGGAGTGCGGATGTAATCTGCTCATAGTCACTCCTATATGCATCGGAGTCAACGATCTGCCGAAGGAGATTATTCATATCCACCCCCTCTTGTGCAGACAGGCAGACCTTGTGCGAGCGGCGTTCCAGAATGACCTCACTGGCTAATTGTCGCAGAGTATCATCAATCGTGACGATCATACTCAACTTATATATGTCATAAATGTGCCGCGAATGCTCTGTGATCGATCCATTGAGGTAGTAGTCTGCAAGTGCAAACAGCTTATCCAGCAGGGTACGCTCCGCTGCCTGCACATTGATTGAAAAAGGTTGCAGATTGTATTCGCGGATAATATCTTCTCTGCCGGTATCTTTCAGGAAATCATAAATGAAACTGGATGCGTCCATGGGATGATTCGGGAATGCGCGCATGGAAACAACGGTTTCAACGATAAGCTGCTGCTTCAAATACGTTGCCCCTTGCAATGCAGGGTAATTGATCACATAGCGATTATAGTCGCGCCGACTGCGGATTTCTTCAGCATTGCTCAGGGATAATCCCAAGTCATCAACTACCGCCAAAATATTTCGCTTGAGTGCTTTACGCTGCCCTTCACTGGGACGGTCTTCAACATTCAAATCAATGTCCTCAGAAAAGCGCTGGATCAGCTTATAGCATTTTGAGAGTGAAGTTCCGCCCTTGAACACCATGTCTGGCTGATAGGAAGTCATCCTCCTTAAAAACTCCGTGACATAGTAGTCTTTTTCAATGATGCTGGCCGCAATCCCTGTCGCATCTGCCGTTCGTAGTATAGCTTGCTCGAACAATTCTCTATTACTGTGTAACATGATAGATGATCTCACTTTCCACCAGAGTGCGCATAGCCTTATCAGGAAACGCAGGTGCGTATTCTGTGATGTCGCGTCTCGTAATGCCGTTTTTTGTGATAAACTCTATGGTCAGTTTCTTCCTCCCTTCGGAGAAATAAGGTGCCGGCATTTCATTCATAAGCTCCAGGAAGCTCAACACAGCAGCATTTTTTGCCGTGACCTTACTTCTGGCTCTGCGTAGAATAACACGCTGCTTCCCGATAGCTAACTCACGGGAACGTGTCTTTTCGTTGTTGGTACAGACTTCAATGGTATTGGGCATTTGCGTTGACAGCCCCAATTGGTTTAAGAAAGCTGCACCGGAATAGTAGCCGTAACAGCCAGAACTATCCTTTACATATTTTTTCTCGATTACTTTGCGGGGGTCGAGCAGACTGGTGCCAAATGCTGTCTCAGTGGGAATATAATAAATACCGCGGTCAAAACGCACCAGCCTACCAGTTCTACACAATTCGTTCAGTTCTTTGAAGAGCCACGGGCGTGAATAGCCCCTGCAGTCAATCTCATCAAGTAAGATCGGCTCGTTACAGCCGAAATTCGTTGTGAGTCTATCTAAAAGCGTCATATCACAGCCTCCTTCTAATCATAGTATGCTTTTCTTGATTTGAATTATACTATAATCAACGCACTGTGTCAACATTGCTATAATCCGACGCCGCCTCAAGCCCAAGAAAGCCATCGGTCGGGAGAGATTCGTCTATGAAGCTGCTGCCGGTCTGTACCTGTGCAGGAGATTTGTGTGCAGAGGATTTGAAATAGAAACGATATCGGCGACCAACCTCTATCTTGTCCTGCCTGGGCAGTACAAGTGTCCTTTCACGCTCCTGACTGTCTATGATCCGGATATTACGGTACTTGCGGAGCGGCGTCTGTGTGATGGCAATGCAGGTACCATCAACGGTCGTGTAGTGCCCGGTGATAATTAGGCGGTAGAGTTCTGCTGTTTTATAGGCAAGTCCTATGGCGAGGATGCCGCTGAGCAGAGCTGTAACGGTATCGAGGGAAAAGAAAATAGCTGCCAGACCTACAAGGAAGAAAGCCGCCCCTGCCAACGCGGTGAGGAGCAGCTTTCTTCTCAGGGGCAGCGGTGCTGTCCTGAGCTTGTCCATCATGACAGCCTCTCAAAGATGATCTGACGGCGCAGATAGAGGTTTGCCACAGCCTGCAGCACAGGGCGGCAGCAGACGAAGGGCCTGACCATATCCGCGATATTGTCGCTGGTGGTGGTATCGTCTGCATACAGGGCGTCCATCAGCTGCGAATCAGAGTGGATCGTATGGATGTCATACTCCACACACTTGATCAGTTCTGCCGTGGATAAGAGTGCCTGACGGGACAGACGATAAACCCGCCGTTCGTTTGCGCTGCGCCGGTCCTTGCGAAACAGCTTCCTGGTAACCGCAAAAGGGACATGGCCGAAAACCGTCAGCTTGATAAACGAGATCAGCCGCAGCAGCAAACTGTCTGAGATCGGCACCACGTAAAGCCCTGACAACAGAGCATACAGTGCATCCTCATCGGTTTCGCCGCAGCCCTCCACCACCAGTCCGCGCTGCATTAGTCGGCGCATACAGTCGGAGATACTGCGCTGGGGTCTGATGCCGCTGGCTTTCAGCTTGGCAGAATAAGCATTCTCAAGGGATCCGGCATCCATGATCTGCCAGTTCAGTGCTGCCCAAAGGATCATCTCCTGGATGTCCAATGCATATTCCCGGTTGTTGATGATGACCATAGGGCAGGTCATATCGCCCATGCGGCCTTTGCGCTCGAATCGGCCGACGGCCGTATAGTATTTCTGCATGAATTTCACCTCACATTTTTCACGAAGCCTTGGAGCTTTTCTTCAACGGCTCATATTCAAGGCTATTCAAAAACTCCGCGTTATTCCTCAGCCGCTCGGCGGCTCTATGTACGGCCGCGCCCAAATAGTTGGCCTTGATCCCATAATAGGCAGCAATGTCCGTATTGCTCAGGCCGATAAATTTCAGCTGCATCGCCTCGATACCCAGCCGTGCGACACCGTTGTATTGCTGCTTCGCGCTTTCCAGAAGCGATAACGCATCTACCTCAGCCAACTGCTCCTGAAGACTGCGGATGCCGGAGGCCATGGCACGGTGATTGTCAGCCTCCGTGTCAAAAATCTCCGATACAGGAAAGCTGCGCCGCTCCTTGCTGTGCTGCAGCCGGCAATAGGTACGCAGACCGTTCTCAACGACCCTCTGAGCATAGGTGGGAAAGCTGGCGCCGCCGTCCGGATCATACGTCACTGCGGCCTTGCAAAGCCAAATGCAGCCCTCTTGAAACAAATCGTCATAGCCGAAACCATAGCGCTGCTCATTGACCTGAATGCTGGTACGGATGGCCCAGCGTACCACGTCCATATTCGCCTCTACCATACTGCGCTGGGCATCAGTAAGGGCAATATCCCTATTCTTCATCGTCAGATTCACCTCTCTTTCTCTGTGGTTTTAGGCGTGCTCTCTATGCGACCTCTGCGCCGTGGATACGAAACTTATCGCAGGCGCAGATCAACCGCTCACACATGTACGCGCCGAATTGTGCGATATGCGCCTGTTCCTCGTGCAGACCGAACTCTGTCTGCATCCATTGATACGCCTCTTTCTTGGTCATCAAGCCGGAACGCCACAGGCGGTCAAAAGCCCGGTGTGCCTGGATACGCTTATGCCGAAGCTCTCCGTCAGCCAGAGAGCCCATGGGCTGCCGTGTGGCGCGATGGGCAGCCACATAGCTGTTGCAGGCGGGATAGCGGTCACAAACATACAGATAGCTTCCTGCACTACGACTGTTGCCATATACAAAGCTGGCAGGATGCAAGGTAGCCTTAGCTCCGCAATTAGGGCAATGGATATTGACTCTTTTCAGAATGTTCACCTCCTTCTTTCGGCTTGTGTGCGTTCATTGTTGGCAGCTCTCCCACAATTGGGATAAACTGCACCGTTTCGGGTCTTCTACGTTCCAGACAAGCCAGCTGGTGTAGAAGCGTTGGAATCCCTCCAGCGTCATAATGCCGATGCAATCATATTTATCCACAGTCTCACCGGACAGTTCCTCGAATACCGCCACAGGTATGATTGACGGCACGGCATTGTGATTTACAGACAGAAGAAAACCGGAGCACCCGTCACAACGCTGGCAATCAATGAAGCAGCTGTTGCGCCAGTTACAGCAGGTTGCCTGTAAAAATCGGTAAAAACGCTTGTCCATAAAATTCCCTCTACTATCATTATCCGTAAAACGAAATCAAAAGTGCGCCACTTTTTGAAAAAATTTTCAAATTTCTCTGCGGCCACGGGGTCGGAGGCGTCTGGAGACGATAATTGCCACGGCAGCTGCCGCAGCTAAAATGATACAAATTGCTTTTTTCATTGTGCATTTCTCCTTAATTTTCAGTTCGTTCACAGTAGACCACAAACCGCTGCCGCCCGCCGCCGGCGTGGGGGTGGCAGGTCAGCCGCGTCGCAGTTCTTGTCAACTTTCAGGCTTCTTTACCTCACAGGGGCGGTGGTTTGAATCACCGCCCGCTGAAATGTTACCGGGTTTATCTGCAAACATTTCATCAGAGCTATTGATTTTTATCTCACGGTGTCGTATACTATCCATTGAAATGTAGCATGATAATACCAGCAAGTTTTCAATGGAGGTTGGGCTATGGAAATAAAACGAGATCGCTATTTGAAAAAAATCATCTCCTTCATGTGGGATGGTCAGGTGAAGGTGATCACTGGCATCCGCAGATGCGGCAAGTCCTTTCTGCTTCGCAATCTGTTCAAGAGTTACCTTCTCGGTGAGGGTGTTACCGAAGATCATATTCTGTCCTTTGAGTTGGACTTGACCCGTGATATTCGCTATCGCAATCCGCTGGAGCTTTCGGCTCATGTCCGTGAGATCGTAGAACACAGTGCAGACCAATATTATCTTTTTGTAGACGAGATTCAGATGTCCGACGAGGTTCCGAATCCTTACAATCCGGACGGAAAGAAGATCACCTTCTACGATGCTCTCAACGATTTGAAGTCCTTGTCCAACTTGGACATTTATGTGACCGGCAGCAACTCCAAAATGCTGTCCTCCGATATACTGACTGAGTTCCGGGGACGGAGCGATGAGATCCGTGTGCATCCGCTTTCCTTTGCCGAATACTATTCAGCCGTAGGCGGTGATAAGCAGGATGCCTTTGAGGACTATGCCTTCTACGGCGGTATGCCGCTGATTCTGTCCCGTCCCACGGATGCCGCGAAAATGGCTTATCTGAAATCGCTGTTTTCTGAGGTCTATCTGAAGGACATTGTAGAGCGGAAGAAGATCAAGCGTGAGGATGTGCTGTCCGCGATTCTTGATCTGCTGTGTTCGTCTATCGGCTCTCTGACCAACCCAACGAAGGTTGCTGCCGCCATCAACACAGTGCAGAAGCGTAGCGGTGAAAATATCGTTGCCTTGAACACCGTGAAAGCCTATATGGATCACTTATCGGATTCCTTCCTCTTTACCGAATGCAAGCGCTGGGATGTGAAGGGCAAAAGCTATTTTGACTATCCCAACAAATACTACTGTGAGGACATTGGACTGAGAAATGCCCGTATCGGCTTCCGCCAGCAGGAAATGACGCACATCATGGAGAACATCATTTTCAATGAGTTGATGATCCGTGAATGCGCCGTTGACATCGGCATTGTCTACGGCAACGAGAAAAATACCAAAGGAAAGGTCGTGCCGGTCGCGCGGGAAATCGACTTCATTGCAACCTCCGGTGGCAAGAAGACCTATATCCAGTCTGCCTACGCATTGGGAACAGCGGAAAAGGCGATCACCGAGAATAAGCCTTTCGCGCTGACCGGTGATTCCTTCCCGAAGATCATTGTCCGTCATGACATCCGTAAGCGTTGGTATGATGAGGGCGGCATTCTCAATATTGGCGTCATTGACTTCCTGCTGGATGACACGCTTGTCTGAATCCTCTCAAAATAAAACTGCTCACCGTGATTGGCTCATGGTGGGCAGTTTTTCGCAGTACACCACATACCTCTCCCGCCCGCCGCTGGCATAGGGATGGCAGGTCAACAGCGTCAGCAGGTCGCGCCCCTGCTGTATCTTGATCTTATCTACCTCATGGGGCGGGATGATCCGAATGTCGGCCACGGTATAGGTCAGCGTTTCCCACAGGTTTGTCAGCGTAACGGTATCGCCAACCTGTAAGCAGTCTATATGCCGGAAGTAGTCCGCACCGCGCCAGCCCCGGTGGCCGGCGATGACACAGTTGGTGTTATCCCCACCGATGGGTGCGGAGGTATTGCCCAGCACCGCCGCGCCTGCGGCAAGGTGAGCGTCGGACGCACCCAAGTAGACCGGCATGATAAGCTCCATAGCAGGTATCTCTAAGACGCCTATGATCTCGTCAGCTACGCCGTAGGTGGTCAGGTCGGCGGCAGGCTCCTCACAGGCTTCAAGGTCGGTGAGGTTGCACTGCTTTTCTGCGTAAAGCTGGCGGTTATACTCTTGTAGAGCCGCCAGCAGTTCGGGATATTGCTGCTCCGGCTCGTCACGGTCAGCCAGGAACTCCTGCACAGCAGTTGCGGCGCTGCTTTGGAGTCTGCTCCCCGTGAACACCGGCCACAGCATGACATAGATGCCCGCCACAGCCAGCAGTGCCGCCAGTAAAAGGGATGTCTTACGCATGGCGTTTTCTCCTTATTAAGAAGTACCCGCCGCCTATCACTGCCACCACGCCAAGGCCGATGCCAAGACCTGTAAGGTAATGCTGCGTCCACGAGGATGCCACAGGTTTTTCTGCGGCGGCAGTCGCTTCCTGTTCGGGGGTGTAGGGAACACGGTGGCCTCGCACCAGCAACCGGTGGGTGTTGACGCCAAACGGGGTACACGTCACCAGCGTGACCTGATCCTTGCCGTCTTCGATTTGGAGCAGCGATGTGTCCGTAGGCAGTACTGTGTTGATGGCGTCCACTTTGTATGCCAACGTATCGCCCAGCACGTGGATGTAAAACGTGTCGCCCTCTGCAAGCTGATCAATGTCCGAAAACAGCTTGGAACTCGCCATACCACTGTGCGCCGATAGCACCGCGTGGGTGCTGCTGCCGCCTACCGGCAGAGATGTGCCGACCACATGGCCAACTGACTTTTCCAGCGTGTCCGCGTCCGTGCCGTGCTGCACCGGCAGATATACGTTGATTTTGGGGATGTCCACATAGGCCATGACGCCGCCCACGGTAAGCTGCTCCGCATACGGCAAGGGAGGGGCGGAAGCCCCTCCCTCAGTGATAGCTGCGCCGGACAGCATGGCGTTGTACTGCTGTGCCGCTTCACGCTGAACGGTCAGCTCGGCGTCATCGGTGTCCGCGATAACTGCGGTGTAGGTGGTTTCCACATCGGAATGATACTTTTCATTCAAGAGTTCTCCCACCAATGGGTAAAACAGAAGCCCCAACGCCGCAACGCCGCAGGCTGCCGCCAGTAGCCAGCACTTCACTGCTCGTTCTTATGCTTGCGGGACTTGGCGACGATAAACGCTGCCATGCTCAGCAGCAGGACGCTGCCCACCGTATACATCCAAACGCCATAGCCGCCCGTCTTAGGCAGGTCAAAGCCGGGGTTATTGACCACGGTCAGAGGCACAATGGCGTTGCCCTCGCTCATGGTGACATCCTTGCCGTTGACGGTGGCAGAGGCGGTCAGCAGCTTGGTGCCGCACTTCTCGCACTGGCCGCTCTCGCTGGTCTTGATAATGATTTTGACCGCGTCCTTCAGCAGCACATAGCCCTTGTCGGTAGCAGTTTCGGTCAGGGAATAGGTGTCGTCCTCCAGCCCTTTGACCACGATGTGACCGCTGCTATTGGGAACGAAAGTCGTGGCGTCGGTTTTCTTGGCGGCAAAGCCCTTGGCGTAATACACGCCATCCTTCTGCTCGGCAATCACGAATACATCATCGGTGTCGTTGTGCAGCCGGAACTTCACATTCCGCAGATTGCCACCGTTGTCAGAAAACTGCTTGAGAACGTCAATGCCGTAGGTGTAGACATGGCAGCAGTCCTTGAGGGTATCAAAGTAGGTAGAGTTGGTGCGCTTCCAAGTCAGTACGACCTCGTTGAGGTTGTCGGTATCGCCCAACTTGGCATCGGCGGTCAGGGTGGCAGCGTAGGTAATCCGCATGGTGCAGTCGCTGTAGCCACGCTTGACGCTGTCGGTATACACGGTGGCCGCCTCGTTGATCTCCGCCAGACCGGTATCGGTCATGCGGATGGTCATGGTGTTGGCGGTATCATCGTAACCCACGGTAAATTTGCCGGAGTTCACCGCCCAGGTGGCAATCTTGTCGGTGCAGCCGCTATCCTTGAAGAACTCGATAACGACATCGTTCTTGTTATACCGAATACCCTTGCTCATGGTGTCCACATAGGTGTACTCGCTGAGAGCAGATGCTTTAGACGTGATGGTGGGCAGGGTGCTGATAATCTGATAGTCCACAACATCGCCCACGGAGGCGGTAGCAGTGTGAGCGTAACCGTCCTTGATGTCGGTCAGGCTGCCGGTATTCTTGCCGGTGGAGTTCTTGCTCTCACGCACGGTCTTCTCCAACGTAGGGTTGCCGGTCTGGTTCTTGGGGTAAACGGTCACATCGTAGTTCCATGCCGCACCGTCCACGGTGGTCATGGGCAGGGACACGAAGATGGGATTGCAGGTGGAGGTCACGTTTTCAGGGACGCGGGTTTCCACCACCAGGTACAGGCCCTGCTCCATGTCGGATGCAAAGGTGTGACCGGCAGCGTCCGTCTCGGCCATGGCCGTGCCATTCTTGACCGCAGCTTCCAGCGCGTTCTTGACGGTGGTGGCATTGGCGGACAGGGCAGCGGCCAGCTTATTGTTGAGCATATCGCTGGTGAAGTAGTTGACGCCGCCCTCGGTCTTGTGTGCTTCTGCGCCGGTCAGGCCGATGGCAGACAAGACGGCGGTGCTGCGGTCACTGTTGTCGAAACCATACAGCACACCCACCTGACGCTGACCGTCCACCAGTTCATTGTTCATGGCGATGTCAGCGACGCGGAGGTAGGTAAACTCCACGCCCTGAATGGCGTACTTGCTCAGCTTGTCGATAACCGTGTCGTCATGCAGGCCGGTGGAAACGTAGGACTCAGCATCCCACGCGCCATCGTTGCTGGCCTTGGTGATGTCGTACTTGTAGACGGAAAGGGATGCTTTCTTGCCGGGGTCGATGGTAGGCGCAGAATCTGTTGCGGCAAATGCTGTGGTCATCAGCCCAAGGGCCATAAGCGCCGCCAACAGCAGTGCCAACACGCGATGGATCTTTTTCATTTAGCTGTCTCCTTCATAAAATCAGATTTTTTGCAAAAATAAACACCCATGCAAAGCATGAGTGCTGCAAACAGGAAATAGGTTGTAAATCCCGTTCCGCCCGTGAACGGTAGGACGAATCCCGCATTGTTGCAGGCGGTAATGGTAATGTCTCGGTTATTGCTGTCCAACGTTCCTGTGAACAGCGGCTCGGTCAGGAGGGTGTACCCTGCGGGAGCTTTGGTTTCGGTAATACGATACTGCGCGCCAACCTTGAGGTCGCTCCACTTGGCGATGCCTGTGTTGTCGGTGGTCACTCTGCCGACCTCCGTCCATGTCTTACCGTCTGTGGAAGTTTCCAGCAGCAGCTCCGCACCGGCAAGCGGTGCGCCCGTCGCATCCACCTTGCAGACGCTGATGCTGCCCTTGGCGAGTACGTTCTCGCGTGTGACCTTGATATTGAGGTTTGCTGTGGTCAGGCTGAAATCGTATTTGGTCTCGTCCAGCACATAGCCGTCCACGGTGCTGATCTCCTGATAGAAGTATTTGCCAAGTCGCAGGCCGGAGAATGTCACCTTGCCGGTGACATCGGTCGTGCCATCCACGATCTTATTGCCATCGGCGTCGAAAAGACGATACACCACGCCTGCCAGCGGCTGCTTGGTTTCTGCGTCCACCTTCAAGACCTCAATACTGCCTTTGACTGGCATATTCTCGCGAGTGACCTTCAGCACCTGCCCGTTTTGGTTCAGCACAGCGGAGTACGCCGTGGTATCCAAAACATATCCGTCCGGTGCTTTGAATTCCTTGTAGGTATAGCTGCCCAACCGCAGGTTGGAGAAGGTCAGCTTGCCGTTGGCATCCGTATAGCCCTCCGCGACCTGCTTGCCGGAAGTATCGTATAGGCGGAAGCCCGCACCTTGCAGCGGTGCCTTGTTATCAGCGTCCACCTTGACGATCTCAATACTGGCCTTGGCAGGCGTGTTGGTTCTCTTTTGTGTAATGTTCAGCGCGGTCGCCGTAATGGTGATCTGATACTTGGTGTTGTCCACCACATAGCCGCTGGGCGCGCTGATCTCCTGATAGCTATACTTGCCCTGTGGAAGATCCTTGAACACTGCCTTACCGTCTGCACCGGTGGTCATGTCAGCCACCTTTTTACCATTGGCATCAAATAGCCGATAGGTCACGCCTGCCAGTGCCTTGCCGGTTTCCGCGTCCACCTTATTGATGGTCAGGCTGCCTTTCTCCTCCACAATTTTGACCTTAAAATGAATGTACGCCCACACAGGGTCGGGCAGCGAAGTCAATGCCGCACACGCCTGGTAGTTGCTGCCGTTGCTGGGTTCTAACAGCACAGCCTCCGTGCCCTCCACATCCAGTGCGTAGCCGTAGTCGCTGCTGATATAACCGTTCAGCTTCGCTGCAGCGTCCTTTGTGGCCGTCACGGTCAGTACATTACGCCGCTGGCTGACGGTTACGCCACTGATATTGGTCCGAAAATAGTACTGCGACAGCACACCATTGGTATCGGTGGCTGTACCCACATACTGACTGCCGTCCCATGTCAGCGTAATGGCGTTGGCGTCCGAAAGCTGATTGCGGTACTTCACAGCAAAGCTGGGGATCACGCCATGACCCATGATGCGGTCAATAAGGATGTCATACGCCTCCTGCACGCCGTCGCCGGCGTAGTGGAACAGGTTGGCGCAGGTGGTATCATACAGGGTGTAGGGATAGGTCGTGCCGCGGTAGCCGCACACGAACTCCCAAATCACCGCCTGTGTCGCCAGCTGCGCGCAGTCGGGATGGATGCCATAAAAATCATAGTTGCCGCCGTAGCCATAGGAGAGTGCCAGCGTCACAGCGTACCGCTGATTCCAGCTCAGGCTGCTCCAACTGGTGGAGGAGTAGCTCAGATCGCCGCCGGCAGAGCGAACGGACGGCTCCATGCAATAGGCAGGCACCGTTACGCCCGTATCATCTCTGGTAAAGTATTTCAGCTTTGTGCTGGTAAACGCGCCCCACTGCGGCACGGGCGTTTTGTCCTCATGGTAGCGGTACTCGTTACCGCCGCTGATCGTGCCTGTGACCGTGGCTGCGTGGGCGGTCACGATGGACAGACCCATGATTGCTACTAAAAGGCATACCAGCGTCAACAGCTTAGGAATTGTTCTCTTCATGCTCGTCCTTTCTCCCAACGCAAAAGACCGGCAGCTCACGCTGTCGGTCTTCTGGTCGGGTATTCAGTTGGTTTATCCGTACAGCACCACCACGATGTATTCGTCCGATGCCGCATTGTAGCGGGCGGTGCAGTTGAACCGCGCATACGCGCTGACCGTTTCCGCGCCGTCCATGGCGGCGAGGCAGGCGAAGGTGGCGTCCACGTTGCCCTTTACGGCGGCGGTCAGTGCCGACTGTCCGCCATTCTCCGCCAGCCATGCCACGCTGTCCGCCGTGCCAGGGAAGTAGCTGGAGTCGGCGGCGGTCATACTGGTGTCGATGGTCACGCCGTACTGCGCTCTTGCGTACTCGTTGCCCGCTTGAATGGCCTCCGCGATGGAGTAGATGTTCCCGCTGGCGGCAGGCTTCGGCGTGGGCGTAGGTTCGGGCGTAGGCACAGGCGCAGGTTGTTCCTCCTGTTTCTCTGCCGGATTCTGTGCAGGTGCCGGCGTGGGTGCGGGCGCAGGTTTATCCTCCGCCACAGGCTCGGGTGTCGCCGGCTCTTTCGGTGCAGTGGGCGGTGCCGTTTCAACAGCTGTAGCCTGCTTTTCTGCGGCGTTATCCGCATTCTCTGATGCATTTGCCCGCTCAGGAGCAACGCTGCTCTCAGCTGTATCGCATCCATCTTCTGTTTGCGGCAGCAGGGATTCGGTCACCGTGCGCTCCTCTTCGTTCTGCTCGGCCTGACTTGCTGCATAGGTAGAGATCATGTTGTTGGACTTGGACGAATCCGAGCCCGGTGCCGGCTGGACTGCGCAGCCTAACAGACACACGGCACTCAAAATAAGTGAAACTAAACGCATTCTTTTTCTCCTCATGGGCGTTCTCTCCTTTACGTAAATATCGCAGCACTGTTTAATGTGCTTTGAAGATATTTACGACTGGAGCCTCGCCTTTTTCAACACTATGTACTGTTATTTGGGTTTTGCGGCGATTGCATTTGCCGCTCGGGCGTGAAACGCTGCTCTGCCTACCACATATAAAACACCCTCTTCCTGTATGCGAAAGACCGCCGAGTTACCACCCGGCGGTCTTTACAATTTTGACTGTACCAAGTATAGCACATGGTGATTTACGGCGAAATCGCAAAACAGTGCCAATCTGCTGCCATCCTCTGCCGATGTAGTGACGTGGCCTTTGGTGTGCCATATATTTTACACTTTTTTAACTGCAATTCTCGTGTTCTCTATGGTAAACTGGTATTGTGCATAATGATAAAGTCAAAAAAGCAGAAGGAGGGCAATATTTGATGAAGCATGATATGTCGTACCTGAAGGACCTGCCCATTGCCGTTTTAGGCGGTGGTGCGGTCGGAAAGACCTGCGCCGCAGATATGAAGCTGGCCGGACGGGAAGTGCGGCTCTATTCCCGCACCCCCAAGGCCGTGGCGAATCTGGATAAGACCGGCATCCTGCTGGATGGCGTACAGCGGAACCTGTACGGCTTTGAGCGGTCAGGTCGCGCGTTTCTGGATCTGGCCAGCAACGATATGGCCGAGGTGGTAAAGGGCGCGGGTCTTATCGTGATTGGCATTACCGCCAACGCGCAGGAGCACTACCTGCGCACTTTGGTGCCGCTGCTGGAGGACGGTCAGGTCGTACATATCTTTACTGATAACTACGCCACGCTTCTGCTGCGCCGCTTCATGCGCGAGGCCGGCTGTACCAAGAAAGTCATCGTGGGCGGCTGGAGCTCCGCTCCCTACGGAACGCGGCTGGAGAAGATCGGCGGCTTTACAATGCCCCATGTAGGCGCGAAATATCGCGCCATTACCCTTCGCGGCGCGACGCAGCCCATGACGGATATCGATGATTTTCTGGAGTCTGCCAAATATTTGCCCTGCATGGACGCCGTCACCCACGGGGATGGCCCTGTGGCCGGAGATACGGTGCTGGATATCGGCTTTTCCAATGTCAACCCGGTGATCCACGTTCCCGCCTCGGTGCTGGGTGTATCGAGCATGGAAAACTGGTCGTCTATCTATGGCAACGACCCCGACAGCTATTCCATGTACTCTCACGGGCTGTGCCCATCCATCTGCCGGGTGCAGTACCAATTCTATCAGGAGGAATGTGCCATTGCCGATGCGATTGGCATCCGCATCCCGGACTATGCCTACGAGTCCTTCTTCTCCCGCCGCAGCATATTGACGCAGGAGTACATGGGCCTTGGCTCCGAAGGCGAGGATAATGTGATCTTCCCGCTGGACAAACCCTGCGACGAGGGTAATACGGGGCCCAACTCCATCGACCACCGCTACATCACCGAGGACATTCCCGTGGGCTGCAAGATCTACCACGACCTAGGCAAAAAGTTCGGCGTACCGACACCGATCATTGACAGCATGATCGTGCTGGGCGGTGCCATGCACGAAACCAGCTTCTTTGAAGACAATCCCTTCGATTTGGACTATCTCGGCATCGGCCATTTGGACAGAGAGCAGCTTCTCCGTTACCTGCACACCGGTCAGCTACCGGCCTGATAGCACAGGCACAACACTGATACGTTCATGATGCTTGAATAATTCACAAAAAAACAGCTGGTCGCATTTGCGGCCAGCTGCTTTTCGCGCATCCTAAATATGCTGCTTGATAATTCGGGTGATGATCCCCAGCGCAACGCCGTGTTCCTCATCCAGATGGGTAACGGCAAAGCTGACATCATCCTTTCGTCCGGGTCTGCGCCGATCATAGCAGGAATGTGCTATGGCATTGGCACCGTTGCTAAGGCGGATATACACAACGCCCTTATGGATATGGGTGACCTTCCCGGCATATTTGCCCTGAATACGGCATTTCTGGAGATTGTCATTCTTGCTGTTGCCGGATACGCTTTTGATGTCGGCTTTAATTCTGATGTGCTCCGGCTCTGTGCGGTCAATCTCCAGCACGCGTACCAGAGTCTTGTCGCCCACAGCATAGCGGTCATGAGCATCGCCGATCCAGTCCCACGAAAGGTCGCGAGCCAGAATGGATGTCTCCACGCCAAACACTTCGACCCGGACGACCTGCTCCGCCACAGCGATCACACGAGCCTCCACCACGCGCCCGTCATAAATACGATACTGTCCGTCACCGTCCTTACCGAAATAGTAGATCTGCTGCTTCTTCAGCATGGCGTCTTTTCGGCTGGCAACAACGGTTCGGCTTTTGGCGTCGATGCCCTTGACCATAAGATCCACCTCTGCGCCCAGCATCTTATTGAGGATCTTCTGGTGTCGGAGGATCATCTCATTATAGTCAGCACCGTACATATCTGCCGGAAAGTCCAGCACCATCTCCTTCAAGGGAATCACAATGCGGAATCCCTTGTAGTCCACAATGGCAATGGTTTTCCCCGCCTCCGTTCTTTCAATGCCGCTCAGCATACCGGAGAGCATGCGCCGGGTGCGGTAGGCATTGTGAATCTCGTGCCAGATAATGTCCTCCATCTGCGCCTGCGTTTCCGCTTCACCCCGGGCATCCAATGTCAGAATATCTCTCTGCTGGACAGCGGCAGGGGCAGGTTCAGCAGAGGCGGCAGCATCCTCAGTAGGCGGCGTAGCCTGTTTCTCCACCTCTACCGTCTTTTTTGCAGCGGTTCGTTTGCGGACGGTGCGCTTCGGCTTTTCAGAGGGCTGGGGATCCTCCGGCACAGTCACCACTTCCGCAGGCTCGTCGAGAACACCCTCTGTAGGTACAGTATCCTCCACAACAGGATCGGCTGCGTTTTCCGGCAAACACTCTTCTGCCACCGGCTGTTCCGCCGCTCCCTCCGGGACGATGGGCAGCACCGGCGCTTCCGGTATCACGGCAAGTTCTTCTGTTTTCTTTCTCGGCATATTACTTTCCTCCTTAGCTCACATTTTGGTTGACATGATGGAATCCTTATCGGTTTTGACAAACTCACTGCGCCTGTTCGGCACTTTCTTTGACTTAATAGGCTGCTCTGTTTGTTTCGGCGCGGGCGAAAACACAGGGCTTTTACGCCATTCCGGGATATGGGCGGAGGCCTTGCAGTCCCGCAGCTTCTTTGCCTCGTAGTGATTGGTATAGTCGTACTTATCTACCTGCAGCACCTTGTTGCCGCGTGCGATAACCAGCGCGCGGTTTACCGGCAGGCGCAGCACCTCATCCATAGTCAGTAGCTTGCGCTTGCCCACGCCGCTGGTTTCGCGGAACTCCGGCGTGTAGTTGCTGATACGCCATGTACCCAACTGCTTAGCCTTGCTGGAGACATGGACGCTGACCTCCCCGGTGCGGTCACTGAGAAATTTGGCAGTCAGCTCATCGGTGCAGCCCAGTGCAAGCTGATAGTCGCAGCAGCCCAATATCTCCTGCCATTGGTTGTAGGGATACCGGTTCTGCAAGCCCGCCAGATTCTGAAACACGCAGCTCATGCTGACGCCCCGCGAGCGGATCACACTGATCTTCCGGCTCAAGTCTGGAATAACACCGCAGGCTGTCAGCTCCTCCCCCAACACATGGACGGGGACTGGCAGCCTGCGGTCGGCACAATTCTTGTCTGCGTAGCGAATCAGCTTGATAAACGCAAAGGACAGAAACAGGGATGTAAGGAAATCAAAGGTGCTGTCCTGATCGGATGTGATGCAGAAATAGGCACAGGGCTGCTTGCCCGGCAGCTCCATGTCAATTTCATCATGGCTGGTGATCTGGCAGATGGGCCGATTCTGAAACACCTGCAAGCGGCTGCCCAGCCCAATGATAACGCCGCTGCGCACCGTATCTGAGGATTGGCTGAACAGCGCATAGGGTGCTCTGGCAGGATGGCTGGCAGGCAGCATGGAAAAACGGTTGTCCAGCTCCTTCTCCGCGTTCAGCACCAGCAGCTTATAGACCTCGCCGATATTCCGGCTCTCCGGTGGATAGCCCAGTGCCACATATAACACCAGCGCTTTCAGCAGGTTCATCTCCGCGGCGTTCCAGAAGTGGTCGCCCTTCTCGCTGCCGGTATTCCTGATGATAATGTCGCAGAAGATTTGCGCCATCAGCTCATCACCCTCAATCTCCGCCAGGCAGTTCCATGAATCAGAGTTCTCCGGCTGGATTAGGTTGAACACCTTTACCACGTAGCCCTTGCTGCGCAGATATTCGCTGGTCTTTTCGTAAAGCTCCGATTTCGGGTCAGTGATGATCAAGGACTCCTTGTGGCCGTTGTGGGCCTCGGACGCGCTTTGCAAAATGCGATTGATGCAATAGGCTCGCGTTTTCATGGAGCCGCTGGCGCCGAACACGGCGATATTGCCGTTAAGCCGGGAGTTCTCGGGAATACACACCACCTGATTGTCCAGCTTGCCCAGTATGACGCCGCTGTGTTTGCGGATATCGGACACCAGATCAAGGACACCCTTCATCTCCGCTTTCTCCATGAAACCAGCCGTTCCGTAGGTGCCTTTGTTGGAGTAGGTCAGGTTGCGCTCCGCGTCATACTCCCCAACATCGGAATAGCCCATGCGCATCACCATGACGATCAGCAGGCCCAGCAGCAACAGGCAAAGCCCTACGCCGATGAACCCGCTCTTACTGAACAGTGCTTCGCAGCAGGCGGAGAAGGACAGCACCGGCGCGGCCGGGGAGCTTCCGTCGCCCGGCGTTCCGCCCGCGTCCTTCCACTGTTGATAGTTCCGGGCGAATTGCGATAGATAGCCGCCGCCAAACAGCAGCCCTGATAGAAATAGCGGGAGGGCGAATAGCAGAGTTCGCAGTTTCTTTTTTTCTACGGGAAAAACCTCCTCTCGAACGCAGCAAAGTCAATGGCCTGCACAACAGCCCTGTCGCCGCAGTAGCGGCGCAGCACTTCGGCCTGATGGTCGAAGCAGATCAGGATGCCATAGCGGTCTTGAAGTCGCAGTGCCGTATCGAACCGCCTGATCCGCGGCAGGTCACAGTCATAGGCAAGCAGCACCGGCGCGCCATCCGGCGTCATGGCGTCATTCTCCACTGTTTCACTCAGCTGCCGGGGCTCCAGATCAAGGAGCAGCAGCTCGCGCAGGTCATTGTCTAGTTCTTCATCACAGAGGAGGCGCAGCAGCACCTCTCCATGATGGTCGTTGGTCAAGAAGCAGAACCGCTCATAGCTGCCATCCAGAACGAAATAGTTTTTGCCACCCTGATCAGTCAGTAGCTCATAGGCCAGTTCCATGCTATCACCCAGCAGGAGACCCCGCACCGCATCCGGGTGATACTGGTGCGGCATTCGTTCACGGCACAGCACCGTCTGCATGAGTGCCTTTGTCCGCATCTCAGCTTTATAGCTCCATTTCATCAGCGCGTTGCCCATGTTGTAAACCACGTGGATATGCTGCGGTGTCAGCAAAACGCCCACGGACCGGGCACCACGGATTTTAACAAAGGTCGTCCCCGTCTCTTTGATCTCACGGGAGGTGTAGAAGGCAGGTGTGCAGATGCTGCCAATCGCTGTTTCGCCGGGGCGGAATACGCCGGGTTTTTCATCGCGGAAGATACTAACGTTGGCGTTACGCATGGTGATCAATGTCTGCGAGACACGGTGGAGTCGAAGCCGCTGCTCCGGTTCACTCCTGATGTGGTTGGTGGCACAGGCTCCGGACAGGTAGAAAGAAAACCTCTCCGGGTTGTGCTCCAGCAGCAGCTTTTTCGCCGCGGCGGTGAGCCGGTATCCACGCAGTCCGTTCTTATAGTAGGACAGCAAAAGCCGCTGACGCTTCAGCGACTTGACCACGTTCTCTTTGTAGCTGGTGCCACCGGCGAGCCTGCTCAGTTGGCTGGCCGGCAGCTCACCGGACAGGGCGACCAGCGCCAATAGCTGATAGGCTTGTGATAGGCTACCGGGAGCTTTCTGTGGTAGGGTACTCATACTGACCACCTCCTTCTGGTGTGCAGTACCCAGACTGCCATGACCACGGTATTTTTCGCCCACGCCGGTCATGTGGAAATGCCCAAAAACACAGGCTTTGCCGTACCATCGTCATGTGTACCGTTTTTGATACGGTCGAAACACTATAAATCGGATATAGATCTGAGCCGATTCTCGCGGTCCGAAAGCCAGCCCTGAAAACGCTCCTTATCCATCACCGACACGCGGGTACAGTCACCGTCGCCGATCTCCGTCGTGTTATAGGCATCGCACAGCAGACCCGTATCATCCTCCATAACGAAAGTGGCAATCACATCCAAAAGCTGCTTGAGCTCCAGATTGTCATAGTCACGCACCCGGTTGGGGGACAGCTCACGGCTGTAGATATGAGAAAAGCAGACAACACAGTGCCGGAACTTGGGCAGCGTGTGTGTCTGCGCATACTTACTAAGCGTGTAGTAGATGGGGTCTGTCAGATACTCGCAGCTATGCTTCTTGCTCTTCTTAGGCAGTAGGCAGGGGAGCGTGATTTCCAGTATGCCATCTTTCTCTATAACAGAGATGCCCTGCATGACACCAGCCGATGTCAGATACTCGGCTTTTCGGATGGTGGTCGTCTCATAGATCAGGTGCCGCAGCCGGCAGGCAATGACCTCACCCCGCAGTGCGGCCTCTGTGGACAGCATTTCATAGTTATCTGAATGCCGCTGGATATTCGTGTTGTCCATAGCGTAGAGCGTGTTGGACAGGCGGGTGATCTCATTCAAAATGCTCTCTATCCGCTGCGAGAGGGTGGCTCTGTCCACAAGGTTCCTCCTTCCTGAAGTACTGTACGCAGCCTTGCTCATCCACCATGCAGTAGGCGGCGATATGAGGGATGTGCAGGTGCTGCATTTGGTCTTCTTCCTCAATGATAACGAGCCGTTGCCCGGAATCATCTTCCGCGGCCAGCGCGTGCTGCAGCAACGCTTCCTTACCCGGGCCTACATAGACGACCTCATATACCTCGCCATCGGCGAAGAATACCAGCTTTGCCGGCATATTGTCAGGGCTGTGATACTCCACCTTTTCGATAAAGTCCAGCAGCACCCATAGTGCCGCTGTCAGTTCTCTGTCCTCGCGGCAGTCAGGGACATCTCCGTAGCAATCCCGGTCAGTGTTATAAAATATCCGCTGCTGCTTGACCAGATAGCGTAGCAGGTTTTCAATCACGCCCTCCTTGCCCGGATACAGGCGTAGAAGCTGGTCACGGCGCATGCAGTGATAGACGGTTATGTTCCGCAGCAGCTCTGCGGCCTCCTGTCCATAGATCTGTTCTCTGTTTCTCATAGGCGGCATCACCTCCGTAATGCGTATTAACTCCGTATTAAATGCGTATTGATTTTGTAATGCGTGTTATCTCCGTATAAACGCCGTATTAGGCTTCCGGTCGCTTCATGCGGCGCAGCAGGTCAAGCAGCTCGCGTCGGTCTGTGGTAATAAGGTCGCGTTCCAGTGGGCTGGCCTTGATTTCCACCGTGATATTGTTGTTATTGCTGCTGATCAGGCCATTGCCCCGCTCAAAGTGGGTGATCTCCATGACCTCCGCTTCGGAGAGGTGCAATACCTGCTGAACGCGCTGGGCTTCCTCGTCCTCCAGATTCAAGATGACTTTCGTGCGGCAGTTGTTGATGATGCCCTTGCCGTACTTGCCGTTGTCCAGGGAGAAGAAGTCGTTCAGATCCTGCGTCGCGCAAATGCCGCTGCCGGAATAGGCGCGGATGGTCTTGAAGATCTCCAGCACCATTTCAGCCGCCAGACGGTTACCGATGCCGAAGGTGCCGGAGCCGCCGCCGATGAGCTGCCAGCATTCGTCGATGAAGATGGCCTTTTCCTCCGTGCGGTTGGCTTTGGCTTTATCCCACACGAAATCCAGAGCTACGAACATCCCGATAGGCAGTAGATCACCGCTGAGTTCCGAGATGTCCAGCACCGTGAATTTGTTGTCCAGATTCACATTGGTCTGCTGGTTGAAGGTGCTGGCCGAGCCGTGTACAAAGCGGTTGATGATGTTGGAAAGGCGTTTGGTATCGCTTTCCTCCCGCAGAACGTCGTAGAGGTCGCCCAGCACAGGCATCTGGCGGTAAACGTTGGGGTTATCCGGATCACTGAGAGAAGCGTTATCATGGGTGATACCTTTCCGTGCGTAGGTACGAATCAGGGCATCGTCCAAAAGCTGTTTTTCCTCATAGGACATATCGGGGATCAGCAGGGCAAAGAAGATATGGAGCCGCTGAATTTTTGCTGCCAGCTCAGAGCGTTCGATACCGGGGCCATCCAGCGTTTCCTCCACGGACTTGTCTATCTTGCGTATCTCCAGCACGTTGATGCAGCTTTTGGAGGCGGGGGAGATACTGATAAACTCGCCGCCTGTGTTGATGCAGGCACGGTGGAACTCATGACCTTTCAAGGGTGCCAGCATGAAAACCTGTATGCCCTTACGCCGCATACGGAGTGCCATCAGCAGGATCAGGAAGGTCTTGCCCGCGCCGCTGGTGCCGCATACGGCAATATTGGCGTTTTTATAAACCTTGGAGTCAAAGATGTCGATGATGACCGGAGAGTTGTTGTACTTGTTCAGGCCGAACAGGATGCCGTTTTCATCACTCAGCTCATAGGACGTGAAGGGATAGCAGCTTGCCACGCCGGTGGTCAGCGCATTGCGCTTGGAGCGTTCAAAGAGGTGCTTCTCCATGCTGACCAGCGGCAGCGACGATAGAAACGCCTGCTCCTCATGAAAGGCGCAGCTGCACACGTCCATATCACGGGACACGAGCAGTTTTTTCAGTTCATTGACCTTCCATTCCAGTTCATCCACTGTGGGAGCTGTCACTGCGATCAGCAGGTTCAGGTAATAAAAGTCCTCGTTGTTGCCCAGCCCTTCCTTCAGGAAGTAGCCGCTTCGGATAGCACCATCCAGATCATCAAAGTCCGTGTTGGTATCGCTGGCATCCTTGATCTTACTGCGGTTGATACGAAGCTGCTGTCCCAGCCGCTGTACCATGCGGGCTTTCGGCTGGCGGCTGATGAACATATCCAGATCAATGCCATCCCCGGCGTTGACGATAAGGGACAGCCAGCCGGCTGGTACCTGCGCCTTATAGCCGGTAGAGGGTACCAGCAGATAGGCGTAGTAGAGTCCGTCAATACAGATATGCCGCCCGTTGGTAAAGTCGATGCTGTCAGGGGCGAAAAACTCCGTACAGGGAATGGCGTCGATCTCAGATTCCAGTCCTTTCTCCTGATACTGGGCAACGATCCGGCGAACTCGATCCGGCAGCGATGTAGTGGTGTTGCGGCACAGCAAATGGTAGAGGGTATCGACCGTAAATTCATCATCGTTTTCCGGGATCAGCACCTCATTGCCGCATTGCTTGAGATAATTGACTGCGGTGCGGGCTGCCGTTTGCAGGGAGGCAATGGCCTCCGCTTCCTCGTTATCCCGTTTCCGGCCTGCCCATGCCTCATATTCAAATACCATGAAGAACCGGCGCGAGGTGGCTTCCCGTGCACCGATCCGGTCAATGAGCGTCAGGTAGTCCTGCTGCAGCAGGCGACAGTTTTCATCGGTTTCCTGCGCCATCTCCTGCTGCACGATCTCTCTGTGCCGGTTCAGGTCGGCACGCTTGGCAATGACCTTGATCTGCATTTTGACCGGGCTGATTTTCAGAAACGAAATAAATGAATAGATGATGTTTCGCTGCTCTCTGGCACTGCGCAGCAGGAAGTTGATAGGTATAACTTCGACAATCTTCAGGTAACGGTGATCCCGTGTGTAGATGATGCCGTTTTCGATCTTCTCCACAGGCAGGTATTCCGCCACTGGATTGATGTACTTGGGCGCGTCGTCACCGCTCTTAGCTTTTCGCTTCCTGCGTTTTTTCCGCTTGTCCTGTCCCTCTTCATTGCGTGTAATAATACGGCGGTTGCAGAGATATTTCAGAACAAGAAAGATAAATGACGAGAGGCTTTCGCCGTTGATGCCAACCAGCGCGATGATGCCAAGAGGCAGCGCGGTCAGGCATAGAATGATGATCTTGGCAGTCAGCGTCAGTGCGGACACCGAGAACACCGGTATGCCGATAGCCAGCACGATAACCAGTGCCTCGGCTGTATTGCGGAGCTTCAGCAGTCCGCCGAAAAAAGTCCCGCCCTCAATAAAATTGGGCGGGATGATATAGGTGTCATATTCATTTGGTTTACTCACATTTAGTTCTCCTTCCTACCCTATGATCCAGAACGGCCCACCGGCACCGGCACGGCCGCTGGCTTCATTCAGGATGATAGACAGATCCCATGCCTGTTGGCTTCGGGTATAGTTGGCAGGGTCTGCCACCAGTATCTTTCCGTTCTCCACACCGCGCAGCACGATGAAGTGGCCGGAGCTGGTGAAATGACCTTTCAGCATGATTGCCACCACCAGCTTGCCTTGAGAGAGCGCATCCACAATGCGCTGCCCTTCTGTTTTCCCGCAGCCCTGTACCGAAAGCCCCCACGCTTTGGCAGCACCGGGGATCAGCGAATGGTAGGAACCGCTTCTACTGCACCAGTAACCGTTTTCATAGGCCCAACGTGCCATCTCAACGGGATCGACCGTCTCGTTGGTCAAAGAAGATACCACCATTGCCATACAGGTAGGCCCGCAGCCGTAGGTGCCGATGTCGTCGGTGCCGTAGGGCTTGTGCGCGTACCGCTTGTCCAACTGATTATAGTAGACCACCTGCGTCGCGCCATCCGAAAAGCGAATGTCGCCCAGAGATACAAGGCCGGCGGACTCGGCGGGCAGCAAGCCCTGCATCATACCATCGCCCAGGAATACGCTCAGGTTCTGGGCGTAGTTTTCCGCCAGTCCCTTTTGTTCGTCCGACAGAGCGAATATCTTATCCTCAAAATAGGCCTCTCCGTTGTAGACGATGGTATATATCTTCCATATCTCTGTTACTTCCGTTTCCGTCACCGTGACCTTACCGGTTTTGGGATCTGTATTCGTTTCCGTTACCGTAGTCGTGCGAGACTCCTCCGTGCTCGTGAAGGTATAGAGGGCGTCCTTGGCCTTACGGATCACATCCTCCATATCCTTGAGGGAGATAGATGCGTAGTCCTGATTTTTGGCGGCACAGTACATGGCAATGAAGCGGTTGGCATTGTAGGTCGGGGAGCTTTCGTATGGATTGATGATCTCCTTCTGGTCGGCACCGGAAGCGGTAAAATCCGTGTCAATCCGGGCGCGGACATCCTCCTGCCCTTCCTCCAGCAAGTCGCTGATCGCCTGCGAGATCTGATTGATGTTCTCCACAATGGCGGCGTTGTCATTAAGAATCGGTGTGTCTGGACTTCCTTCAACCCCTGCCTTGGTCAACCCGCCGAAAATCAGGGAGGGCAGCAGCATGATGAACAGGACGGGAAGCACCAGCAACCCGGCAATGATGGCAGCAACCGCCTTGCGATGTGTCCAGAGTGCCGCTGCCGCCGCACCGTAAGGGCCTGCGGCAGCAGCGCCTTTTGCCGCGCCGCTTACCGCTTTTCCGGTTTTGATGGCGCCGCGCACAGCGCCGGCAGCGTGTGCGCTGATCTCAGCGGCTTCGTTCAGACCGCTGCGTTCTTGCTGGGTCATATCAGGTCTTGTCCTTTCTGCGAGGCGGGTCAGGCAGACGCCGGATCAGGCTCTCACGATAGGAAATGCCGCCATCCGGATTCTGATAGGGCTTTTTCTCCACTACGTCCTGTGCGTACTGCCTATACCATTTTGTGCCATCCACGGTGGTGACGGTGGTGTATTCCCGTTTTGGCTCCATATACTGTTCAGTGCTGTACATGGCAAAGGCACGACCGTCAGGTTCTTCCTCAGAGGTCTCCGTGCCGGTGATATGCCCACCACCGATCTCCACACTGGAGAAGTTCGGAATATCCGCCGCACCTTCACCAAGAGCCGTATAGCCCAAATAGGACTTGAGAGCGTCCGCCGCCATATTGCCGGACATGACATCCCCAGATCCCGCACCGCCGGTGGCAATCCGGCTGATAACGTTATTGGCAATATCGCCTCCCTTGGTCATAGAGGTACGGAACGCCATGCCGCCAACGCCGCCGCTGCCTGTGCCGGTGGCGTTTCGGTATGCGCCGTTATAGAAGCTGCGATTGGCAACACCGGCCAGACCACCTTGCAGGAAGGTATTGCTGTCACCGCCACTGCCACCGGTGCTTCCGGCTCGCCCTGCATTACCGCCTCGACCGCGTCCAGCGACGCCACGGGCGGCAGCGATGCTCCGCGCGGCCAGCATCGCTTCTGCCAGCATAGAGCCACCTGTATGGCCCACATTGATACCAAGGCCCTGCATGAAACTGTCGATCTTCTGTGAGATCTTCAGGAAAGCTACCGCGCACAAGAACCAGACGAACAGGTTTCCGGCCACGCCTTCTTTACCGGAAGCCGAGACCTGAGACTGCACATCCGATTCCGTCAGGGCAAAGGCAGGGATCGTGAACGCACATATAACCAGTACGGACAGCACGATCCCTGTGATATATTTCATTTTTTGATTCATGATCGTCTCCTATAGGGATAAGGGATTTGCCAGGAAGGTTCCCACCATGGTGATGAACAGGCGCAGGCACCATGCATTCATCAGCAGCAGGAATATCTGGCCGCCAAACATCCGGCACCACGCCTTGAAGATGTTGGAGGTGGTCTGTGCCGCACCTGTAGCGAAGGCCACCGGCGCCGTGAATACCAGAACACCCAGCAGCACATAGCGCTCTGCCGCCTCAAACAGTAGCTTGATATAGTTCCATGCCAGTATGAGGACGAGGATCAGGGCAATAAGAGCCACGGCGCCATTGGCGCAGACACCGATGATGGTGAGAATGACCGAGTTAAAGTCGGCAAAATTCAGTGCGGGCAGTTCGGACGACATGATCCATGCGTAGGGTGTCCCGCCGATCTTCAATATCAGCTCCACGATTTCATCCGCGAAATAGGCCAGCAGAATGAACAGCACAGAGCGAATCGTCAGCTTTACCGGGTCTTCCGCTTCCACACCGGCCACAAGACCGTAGTTCTTGAAAAGCTGCCAGATCAGGTTCAGCAGGATCATGCCGATAGCCAGTGCAACAAAGATGTGGTACATCGTCTCCGCGGCGGGAAAATAGCGTAGGAAGGTACTCATATTGCAGCCCAGCGCTCCCAGCACAGAGGTGTTGATAAGATCAAGTCCGTACATGACCTGTTCCGCGATCCATTCTACAATGCCATCTAATATGCCCATAGCACCACTCCTTTCTCAGCTGGGCAGCGATGTGTTATCCGTTCCATCTGCCATCTGTGAAGAAGGGCGTTACATAGGACATGATGAAGCCCAGACCGTTGAGGATCGCCCAGGTGATGATGATACGCTTGAGCCATGCGCGGCTTTCATCCACGGTGCGGCCGCTGCGGGAGAAGTTCATCAGCAGCAGGGCCACCGACGCGGTGACGATGGCGGCGATGGTGGAGATCAGAAGGATCTGGTTATAGACATCCTTCATGATTTCATTGGCCTTCTCCCATACAGTCGCGGCAAAGACCTGTTGGCAGAGCATGGCGGCCATGGTCACGCCTGCGAAGGCCGCGTATAGTGCCTTGCCAGGACTTTTCCTGTGGAGATGTGTGTTGGTCAGGTCATGTTTTTTCACTCGTGATACCTCCTGTGATACAAAAATGTGGAAAGGGGCAGCCCTGAAGGCCATCCCCAGCAAACTGCCCAATAGCCCGGAAACACAAAACACCACCCTCGAAAGGATGGTGTTCTGTGTAACGAAAGGAGACTTTACAGTTTTGGGCATGCTTAGTATAGCACACTCAGTTTTGCACCGAAATCGCAAAACCGTGCCAATGTTGTGGCAGGAGAGTGCTGATTATATCACACGCACGACAAATCCTTATCCCCCATCCCAATACTCATGTCATTCTTCATGCCTTGCAGTTCTTTTTCAAACACCATGGTCTTATATCGTGATTACTACATTTTACAGAAAACCTCTTGTTGCACAGTAATGTGCAACAAGCCCAATGTGCATCGTTGTATATATCAGCAAGAGCGTTATCGAACGGAGGGGTCATGCTTGCACTTTTTCACAGATTGTGCTAATATAATAAAAAAGATAAAGAAAAAATGGGGAGATTTTAGAATAATGTCAAATAGGAAAGAACGGAATCGACAATTTCAAATCTTCCTAAGTAAGAAGATGGTTCTCCGCAGGCAAAGACGAAATGGACGAATAGCGCGAAGAAAGAAAAGCGCAATTCGGCACGGCGTCGTATACACTCCTTCACGGGTGCGACAGCAGCGGGGGAAAAGGCAGACTCATACCCTGACTCCCCCCGACATTTTCAGCCTTTTTCAGAATTCTGCCGAAACTGTGGCTTTTTTTGATAAAACTGTTTGGACAATTAGAAATTGTAAGGTTCAAGACTCGATTTTCTTCGATTTGTCTAATATTACTGAAATCACAACTGATGCGATTATGTATTTGATTGCAGTGATCAAGAATATGCGGCGACTAAAGACGTTTCGCATCACTTGTCGAGGAAACCTTCCTCTAGACGAGAATGCAAGGGACATTATTGAAAAGTCAGGTTTTTACTCCTATATGCAATCGAGTTCTCCGCATAAGGTTACTGGTGATTCCACTCATATGAAAATTTCTTCGGGTACTGATGCGGATGGACAGCTTGCGAGTTCATTTTGCGATTTTGTCCAGAAACAGTGTAATATGACGATCAAAGATACCAAGAAACTTTATCCCATGCTAATTGAACTCATGACAAATACTCATCAGCATGCGTATCGCGAGAATCAATACGGGATGATGGAACGCTTTTGGTATGTTTCCGCATGGGTAACCCAAATTGGTGTCCATTTTGTTTTTTTGGATACGGGTGTGGGTATTCCAGCCACCGTACACAAAAAGGTTCTTGAGCGAATGGCTGAGTTGGTCACAGGGAATGATGCAAAATACATTGAGTCTACTTTGCTCGGTGCATTTAGGACGGAAACAAAACAGCTTAACCGCGGGAAAGGGCTTCCTGGGATATACGAAGATGCTCGGAATAACAAAATCTCCAATCTTTGTATTGTTTCCAACAAGGGAAAGTGTACTGTTGTCGGCGATAGAATTCGTTCGGAAAAGTTAAACACAAGTCTAGAGGGAACTTTATTCGTCTGGGACATCCTAGGAAAGGAGGATATGTATGATTACCATTAACATTGCTAATGAGTATACCAAAATGCCTGGTGGCCGTCATGTAGGAGAAGGGCAGTTTTCCGGTGAAGACTTCCGTAAATCTATGTTAGCCCCTGCTTTTCAGAAGGCACAAGAGAAAAAGGAGGACTTACTCGTTAATTTGGATGGCGGTTACGGTTATGCAACATCTTTCTTAGAGGAGTCTTTTGGTGGGCTCGCACGAGAAACTCTTAATCCAGCTGTCTTAAAAATAAAGCTTATATCCGAAGAGGAGCCGTCTCTAATCGCAAAGATTTATCAGTATATGCGGGATGCACTGAAAGAGCAGGGTGTTGCATTATGAGTAAAAAACGACTTTCCCCAGAAGCCAAGTTTAGGGTATTTGTTTTGCTGGTCTTGGTTATTATTGTTGGTCTTGGTGGGCTTATCCTCTATAACATTAAAACTAACCCAAGTTTTTGGGAAACCTCCGTTTCAAGCTGCATAACTATTATAATTGCCCTTGTTTTTTCGTATTGGCTTGTTCAACGGAAAAACGATCTACGGAAACAAAAAGAAATATTGGCAAGCCTGCTTTTTGATCTTCGCACTCAATTTGAAAAGGAAGACATGTATGATTTATCCCAGATGTCTCCGAGCAGCATAAATATGCGCAATCGCGATATTAGCAACAAAATCGAAATTCTCAACGAAATAAAGACAGATTTCAATATGGAATCTGAAGTAAACTTTATTCTTGAAAGATTTGATGAGTACAAAGATTTTGTTGGAAACCACATTGATGATCCAGATTACTTAAAGAGTTCTACTTCAGAATTGAAGCGCCCAATTATGCTTATTTCAACAAAATTATTTAAGATGGCGTTTAAACTATACAGTTAATGGAGCAAGTAGGCAGATACCAAAAACGCGCGAGTGAATGTTTCGCCATCTGCCTATTTGCATTGGTCGTTTGTCATTTTTCTGCATCGAGATCATACATCTGATTTGAGTCGAGAACCCATATTCTGGTCAGAAGTTGGCACTCTTTCTTACTCAACATCAGTTGCATTATCTCACCCCTCCGGCACAAACTTCTCCAGCAGTGCCAGACTCTCCTTTGAAGAATACCCCCACAGCACCGAACTCAGTGCGTCAATCGCCATCTGACGCTTGCGAAAGTAGGTGCGGTAGCTGATGTCCCGGATATGCGGCTCCAGCTTTTCGATGATCTCCTGCGTGTTCGTCAACTGCTGCGGCGACAGGTAGGTGTAGTACAGCAGCCAGTAATAGCTTTCACCATACTTGTGCTTTGTCCGCAGCAGTTCCACAGAGGTGTCCAGAAGCTTTAGCATCTTGTAGCTGCGCTCGATGCAGCGGGCATGATCCTCAATCGCCGAGCCCTCGAAGGTGATGCCGGCCACATAGAGGGATTCCAGAAACTCCTCTATGCTGCTGCCATATTCGATCTGGAACTGTCGGCGCACCTGCTGTACGGACAGCTCCAAACTCCACACCACGTCCCGGTACTTGCGCAGCAGCATCCATGTGTCATGGTACAGGGGATTCTCGGTTACTTTGGGTTCTTGTGCAGTCTTTTTCATCGTTCAACCTCCTTATCGCCGCGCATCCCCGTCGGGTGCAATCTGAGTTCAAAGTGATAGACTTCCTGAGCCTCACCACAGGTGACCACCAGTCGAAGCCACCGGCGCAGCGGAGGTACCCCTTCTATTGTAACCTCGCAGTCGTCGGATAATGGTAATAACATATATTTGGATTTTGGGCATGAAGCGCACGGCAGTCCTTGTGCCACAAGGATTTCACGCATCTTCCGCTCGATCCGATGGCGGTTCATTTCTGAAACGCTACCGGACTCATTTGAACCGCTTGTTGCCGTCGTGGTCAGGGCGGTTTCCTCCTGAAGCTCCAGCTTGATGCCAAGGCTCATGGCGATCTCTTCCTTGTCCACCACGATGTCAGAAATCTGGAACATGGTGGAGAGATAGTTCTGGAGATAGATCGTAGAGCCATGTGTGCCGGAGAAGGCTGCCAGTTGCAGATAGCCCCGTTCCGCCATGCGCTTGAGGTATCGGCCAGCAGTCGCCTTAGAGATGCCCCAACGGGAGGCCAGCTCCGCATAACTGACCAGCGGGCAGCCTGTACCATTGCGAAGATAGACCACCGGCCCGACGTCTGAACCGAGGACTTGCGGATCGTTATAGACGGTGTTCAGCCACAGATCCAATACAGCGTCCATCTCTGAGCAATGACCGGCGCTGACCAGTTCTGTGGCTGTAGAGACAGGGAAGAAGAAAAAGCCGGTATCTTTCTGACAAGGCGCGTTGTAGTCGAGAATCGTATTGTGACGCCGCCAACCGCGAATCTTGAATTTGACCAGCTTGCCATGTCCGAGAACAAGAAAGCTGATAAGCCCTTTCTTCTGCAGTCCCTCCAAAGCGGCCAAGGTCTGGCGTTGGAAGCGTGTGCGGAAATACTGGGATAGTTCCTCCACGGACATGATCCATTCGCCGGGGTAGATGGTATAGCTGATGCCATCAATGCGCTTGTATGAGGTGCGGAAGTTTGCATAGGCGCAGAGTACGACAAAATAAAAAAGACCGGAGCCTCCGCTCACGCGAATGCTCCGGTCTGCTATCAAGGCTTGTACGAACTGCCGGTAGATCCGGCAGCGTGGATAGTCTACGATCTGTTTGATCTCAAGTGTATATTCTGACATGGAAACCTCCTGAAATGCGCTTCCCTAGCGGGAAGCCGTGTGTTATAATTGGCATAGAGCAAAAGCGGCGCAGCATTACCGAATGTGGAATGATGTTTCGCCGATAATGCTGCGCCATTGCGCTATTTAGATGTTGGTACGATTCATGTGCCTGATGGTTTATTTCTTGTTTTGTCTGAACCCCAATGAACCGAATCCCTTAGAGGTAAAAACCTAAAGGTGCGTTTCTTGCGTGGTTAGGCCAACAAAATCGGTCATCTCATGGCTCTTCTCTTGGAGTTGACACCAACGCTGACACCAACCGCTACAGGATTTCATGGTACGGGATGGGAAAGAAGAGGAATGCAGATTCCTCGGAACCCTTGAAAATACTGACTTCCTGGGATTATATACGCTGCTATGGGACTATAAGAAATTCACGGTGCATTTCTCATAACCCGGAGGTCGGAGGTTCAAGTCCTCTCTCCGCAACCAACAAATAGGATCGCAAAACTGTTGTTTTCAATGGTTTTGCGGTTCTTTTTTGTTTTTTGCAGAAACTGCGCATTCCCATTTCACCCATTTGACACCAATCATTGACACCAACCGTTTTCCTGACACCAAATGACACCATTTTCGCTGGCAAGTTATATCGAAAAATTGGGCCGCGCTTCTGCGTTTTTTACTACACCAAGACTATCAGCAAATCGCTTCTCTACTATGTGGTACACTTCTAAGCCCAATCCCTTTATCTCTTTCCTCAGTGCGCTGTAACTCTTAATGCCAAAAGACAAACCGGGTGCACTCCATTTACTTGCACTAAGGGCAGTGTCTGCAACCTTTGCCGCACCGCTGACATGAGAAGTCAGTTTAGGTATACGCCACCACCTATGTGCCGCTGCTGTTGACCAGCCCGGTCACGTCGCCCTGCGCGTTCTTCAGGTAGAAATACTCCGTCCCGTTGTAGGGGCGGGAGAGGGAATGACGCAGTTGACTTACGTCATTCCCTAATATAGCTCGGATTTTCGATGTCAGAATTTCAGACGATAGAGTTTACCGCGAACCGTTTGTGTCGCTGGAATCGCATACGCCTCCTTTTCGCTACTTAAGCAAGGAATGACCTGCTTGGGCCGGTGTTCTCTGCATAACAGTCAATTAAGGATTACGTGACTTGTTGAAATTCCAGCCCTTCAGGTTTTTAGGGTCTCCCCTCAAAAAGCTTGCGTAAATATAGAGCGGTATCAGATAGATGAGACAGTAGCTTACCATAATTACATAGGGTAGTATTCCCCTGTGAAAGCCCACCTAACTCCTTGAGCGTCGAGATTTTTGCTGTCTGTATTTCGCTGCCGAGAACGTGGAGCAGGGTATTACAATCCCGCCCCACGTTCTGCTGTGTCATTTTCTGCTGCTTAAAAGCACCTTGTCATAACTTAACCTATTCTGCGCTGCTTAGAATCGGAATTTTGAGACATTTCCGGCACAATCTCGGACTCCTGACTGGAAAACCATTCGGTTTTCTTCCCGATAATATCCCCGGATACTGCATCGACCTTGTAGGAATACGCACACTTGTCCGTGTAGAACTCCAAGATGTAGCAGGGTTTGCCAGAATTGCGGCTGAGCACCTCCTTGGTGAACACAATCTTCTGTGCTGTTTCATCCAGCCCCGCATCATCTAATGCAATCTGCTTTGCCTTTTCCAAGCCGATAAACTCCGGGGCAGGTGGAATGATCTTATCGCAGGTCTTATCCATGATCACGCCCAGAACGGCGTCAATTTTGTAAGTCCAGCGAGCAGAGGCACTTTCAAAGGCGAAGTAATAGTAGGGCGACTTGATGCCGCCGGCAACCAGCGTTTCCTCGGTAAAGGTGACTTTTTCGCTGACCCCGGCATCGTCCAGTGCGATTTTCTTCGCGCCCGCCAGAAGAATAAAGTGGTACCCTGACGCTGTCTATTTTGGACAGCAGAGACAATCTCTACATCATCAAGGGCAACAATCCGCTAACGCTGTATCATTTCCCGCGCATGGGCCTGTTTGTCTACGCCAGCACGGAGCAGATACTCAAGAAGGGGTTGAAGAAGGGCATGCCGCGCATGGAACAGCCCTTTGAGGTGATGATCCGGGAGGGGGATATATTGCGAATCGACCGGCAGGGGCAGTACACCGCTGAACGTTTTGATACCCATAACCTGTGCGACGGCATGACGCACTTCGGTTGGCCATATTGGGACGTGTACGCCGGACAGGACGAGTATATCAACGATCTGAAATCCGTAGCGTCTGCCTACGGCTACACGCCCTATGACATAGATGTGTTTCTCGGCTACGGCCTGTGCCCGGAGGAGATAGAGGAGATCATGTGCTGCGGCGAGGTCTGACAAATACTGGCAAGAGGAGGAAACCACATGAAATGGAACGGGAAGATAGCCTTGGAGCTATGCAGCGTGCCGCCAGCGGAAGGGACTCTATTGGGACTAAGAAAGGAACATCGCCATTGAAAATTGGGTATATTCGCATATCCACTACGGACCAGAACACTGCTCGGCAGGAGTTTTTGATGGAGCAGTTGGGCGTAGACGAGGTCTACATCGACCGCATGAGCGGCAAGAACACCAACCGTCCCCAGCTGCAAAAGATGATGGCATACGTCCGCCGGGGCGATACAGTGATTGTGGAGTCCATCAGCCGTTTTGCCCGCAATACCCGCGATCTCTTGGAGCTGGTTGAGCAGTTGACTGCTAAGGGTGTGGAGTTCATCAGCAAAAAAGGAGGCCATCGACACCGCCACACCCGCTGGCAAGTTCATGCTGACCGTGTTCGGTGCTGTGGTGGAGCTGGAGCGGGAGTACATCCTTCAGCGCCAACGGGAGGGCGTCGCCATTGCCAAGGCCAACGGCGTATATAAAGGCCGAAAGCCAATACAGCCGCCGGAGTTTGAAAGTGTCATGGCCAAGTGACACAACGGCAAGCTCACTGCCTCTGAAGCTATGCGGCAGCTGGGAATGAGCAAAAGTACGTTCTATCGAAGGATAAAGAGTCAGCCATTGCGCTGAAACTACCCGGTCATCTACGGCATCGATGACATTTCGAAATCAAAAAATATTGACTATTCGTACCGAATAAGATATATTTTAAAATAGAAGGAGGCGATGGCGTGGAAAGACGATTGGCACGGATCAACAGCAGCGCAGCTGGGGGAACGGCAGGTGCTGGCGCAAAAACACATAAGGTAACTCTCCCCTCACGTTGGCTTCAGACCATGGGTATTACCGATGAGGCGCGGGAAGTGGAGTTGACCCTTGACCAAAACAGAATCGTAATCACAAAAGTCGTCACCATGGAGGAGTTTATCAGCGAAAAAAAAGCGCAGTCCCACTGCGTGAAAAAGCTGAAATTCTGGAACAGTAAGACGCTGTGTACTACCATCGCAGTGGATTTTACGGATCATACGCTTTGCGTAGAAAACCATACAAGGCAGCTGGTGAAAACCGCTTTCGGGAAAAACAAACTTCCTGCCTGGGCTGATCTGATGGCCTTTCTGGAAGAACGGTGCGTCCCCCGGCAGCGGGAGGGCATTCGAGAATATCTGGATGTCTTGGGATTGGATGAGTACGACCCGTGGGAGATCGTCAAGTGCACACAGGGCCGCATGGCGGAAGACCAACAGTGGATCGAGGTAGCGGAATGAGCATACATTTTGTGACAAATGAAAGAATCGCCGAAACATCTTCAAAAGGTAATCAGGAGAAGTGGGTGGAGGGTAATCGCTGGTACAAGCTGGATCAGTTTGGGTATGAGGCCTTGGCGGAAACGATGATCTCGCAGCTACTGGAATGCAGCAACTGCGAGAAGGACTACCCGTTCCGTTTTACCCGTTACCAAATGGAATGCATTACCGCCCATGGCGTCGAACGGACGGGATGCAGCAGCGAAAACTTCTTGTTGCCGGGGCAATCCATCATCACACTGAGCCATCTCTATAAGCGTGAAAGTGAGGTATCCCTCCGAAATCTTTTGGCAAGGCAATCCAGCGACAAGAAACGTATTGCCTATTTAGCCGAGGCTGCGGCAGAGCTGACTGGACTGGATTTGTTCCCGCAATATCTGACGCTGTTGTTTGAGGTGGATGCGCTGTTCTTGAACGATGACCGTCATTTGAACAATATTGCGGTTTTGGAAAGCGGCGGTAAATATGACTATTGCCCTATCTTTGACAACGGAGCAGGATTGCTTTCAAACATGCGGACTGCTCCGATAGATATTGAGCCGAAGGCCCTGGTCGCGGCGCAGCGTGCCCGACCATTCGGTACGACATTTAACCGGCAGGCGGGAGCTGTCCGGGCACTTTATGGAGCGCAGCTGCGCCTGCCTAAGCTGTCAAGAGAAGAGATCCTCGCAAGACTGGAGTCGCTGCTGCGATACTACCCGCAGCGAGACCGGGGACGCATCACAGACAGAGTGTGTACTACTATTCTGCTGCGGCAGAAGCAGCTTTGATTTTAAATATGATGTTTCCCGGAAACAGCGGTTATAGCGGAGCAAAGAACCTTAAGGCTGGCGAACCAAATCATACTTGGAATCGCCCAAGGCTTTGAGATAGGCATCGTATGCTGCTTCCAAGGAGGGATACTTTTCTCCTTTTTCCAGGATTTCCTTATATTGCGTTTGCGAAACAAGTGATTGAGAAACGGCAACATAGTTTTTGCCGTTTTTTGTTCGCTGGCCGGTCGTGGTTTCGGAAACATAATATTTTCCGTCACCGGTTTGGATGATTACG
>ENA-OWPN01000442-OWPN01000442.1-human-gut-metagenome-genome-assembly--contig:-NODE-442-length-59396-cov-8.650596_pt1 | contig 59396 bp, 43 predicted proteins | sample MGYA00248266_ERZ651850 | MGnify/ENA primary metagenome ERZ651850 (study PRJEB26924, sample SAMEA4378296) | human gut metagenome | biome: human gut; feature: human-associated habitat; material: faeces... | reverse complement strand
AACGCCATACGAAGTACATTACTCTAAAAAGTTGCACTTAGCTTGACAATTCGCCATCAAAATAACATGCCGCCCTTACAAAATGGCGGTCAGGCTGAAGTATATGCGAAAAAGTGGAGAACCCGTGTAACGTTGCATAACGAACATAGTACACATTGGCATATAAATTTCATATACATAGGCGAAGCTATTATTGATGATAGCGCCACGTCACGACAATACATGTAGTTTAAGACAGAAAGAAGGTATATCTATGAAGACAATACGCATCGGCGGCGGCCAGGGCTTTTGGGGAGACCTGATCGACGCGCCGATTATCATGGCGAAGGAAGACAACGTAGATTATATTTGCTGCGATTACCTGGCGGAATTGACCTTGTCCATCATGCGGCGGCAGCAGGAAAAACGGCCCGAAGCCGGCTACGCCCGCGATTTCATCACGTCGCTGAAGGGCATGCTACCCTACCTGGCAGAAAAGAAGACGAAGGTTATTACCAACGCCGGCGGCATGAACGTAAAGGCCTGCGTGGAAAAGGTAAAGGAAGTCGTCAAAGCCGGCGGCTACAACCTGAAGGTCGGTTACGTCCTCGGCGACGACGTGCGGGAAAAGATTCCCCAGCTTCGCGAGCAGGGCGTCCAGATGCAGCACATGGATACGGGCGAAGATATCGACGGCATCCTGCCGAAGATGGTCAACGCCAACGTCTATTACGGCGTAGAGCCTATCGTCAAATGCCTGGAAGACGGCGCGGACATCATCATCCTGGGCCGCTCGACCGATACGGCTATGTTTGAAGCGCCCCTCCTGTACGAATTCGGCTGGAAGCTCGACGACTGGGACGCCAAGGCCACGGGCATTCTGGCCGGCCACCTCTGCGAATGCGGCGCCCAGGCTACAGGCGGAAACTACGACTACGACTGGGAACACGTCCCACGTCCGGAGCTTTTAGGCTATCCCATCGTCGAAGTCAGCGAAAAGGGCAGCCTCGTTCTGGCGAAGACGAAGAACACCGGCGGCCTCGTAACGGTCCAGTCCGTCAAGGAACAGCTCATGTACGAAATCCACGACCCGTCGCAATACATTACGCCCGACGTCGTCGCCGATTTCAGCAAGATTACGCTGGAAGAAATCGAACGGGACCACGTCGCCGTCCGCGGCGTAACGGGCAAGCCCGCTCCCGACACCTTGAAGCTCTGCGTCGGCTACCTTGAAGGCTACCGCAATATCGCCTACCTGCCCTACAGCTGGCCGAGAGCGCTGGATAAAGCCAAGATGGCTGCCAATATTCTGGACAAGCGCATGGCCATGAAGGGACTGAAAGCCATTCGTACCCATATCAGCTACTTAGGCGTCAACGCTCTCCATGGCCCGCTGGCTCCGGAGCTCGACGCCGATTTGAACGAAGTCGTCCTCCGCTACGCCATCATGACGGAAACGAAGGAAGAAGGCCTGAAACTGACGCCGGAAGTCGCCGCCGTCAGCAACCTGAACGGCCCGGCCCAAGGCTGCTTCTTCGGCGGCCGTACCCGTCCCAGCGAAGTATTCGCCCTGTGGCCGACGCTCATTCCCAGAGACGCCATTACGATGGAAACGCACGTAGAGGAGGTTTAACGTCATGAAAGTTCAGTTGAAAGATATAGCTCACGGCCGCTGCGGCGATAAGAGCGATACGTCCAATATCTGTATTTACGCCCGCAAGCCTCAGTATTATAAGGCCATGGAACGGCAGCTGACGGCGGAAGCCGTGCGCCGCCACTTTGAAGGACTCGTCTTCGGCGACGTCGTACGCTACGACTTGCCCCAGCTGGACGGCTTCAACTTCGTCATGCACCATGCCTTGGACGGCGGCGCGACGCGCTCCCTGCGCCTCGACACGCTGGGCAAATGCATGGAAGCGGCGCTGCTGCGCATGTACATTGAAGTCGACGACGAATAAACAGGAGGTGTCCACTATGGCAAAACCGTTGGAAGGAATTCGCGTATTGGATTTGACCCGTGTACTTTCCGGACCGTACTGCACGATGCTGTTAGCCGATATGGGTGCAGAAGTTATCAAAATAGAAACGCCGGAACATGGCGACGACAGCCGCGCCTATCCTCCGTTTGATAAAAACATAAGCGCCTATTACGCGAACCTCAATCGCAATAAGAAAAGCGTTGCACTGAACTTGCGCGATGAAAAGGCGAAGGATGTACTGCGGGAACTGATTAAAAAGTCCGATGTATTCGTAGAAAATTTTAAAACCGGCACGATTGCCAAAATGGGTTTTTCATACGAAGAAGTTAAGAAGATGAATCCTAATATCGTCTTCGCTTCTATTTCCGGATTTGGACAGACCGGCCCCTATCGCCTGCTGCCGGGGTACGACATCATTGCCCAGGCTATGAGCGGCATGATGAGCGTTACCGGCTGGCCCGATTCGCCGCCGACGCGTACGGGTACGGCGATTGGCGACGTGTTGGGCGGATTAAATTGCTGCATTGGCATTTTGGCAGCTTTGCAGGGCCGCAACAGCCAAGGTCACGGCGAATATGTCGACGTTGGCTTGGTAGACTGCTCTGTAAGCGCGATGGAAACCATTACGGAAATTTACATGGTAGAAGGACGAATCCCGCAGCGTTCCGGGAACCGTTATGAATTTATTTATCCTTACGATTCCTTTGAAGGCTCTGACAAATGGGTCGTCATCGGCGTAGGAAACGATGCGATTTGGGAACGGTTCTGCAAAGCGACGGGCCATGAGGACTGGCTGGCAGACCCTCGGTTTGCCCTCAATAAAGACAGAGCCAATCAAAAAGACCTTCTTCACAATATGGTGACGAGCTGGACAAAACAGCATACGGCAAAGGAAATTATTGAACTTCTGCGGGCTCACAGCATTCCCTGCGCTCCTATTCACGACGTTTCGGATGTCGTTGCAGACGAACATATTGCCAAGGCGCGCAAGATGATTTGCGAAATAGAACATCCTATTGAAGGTACGATGAAAGTAACGGGCAATCCTATCAAAATGACGGAAGCCGACGAGTACAGTTACGCAAAAGCGCCTACCTTGGGCCGGGACACGCAGTCCGTTTTGCGCGACGTATTGAATATGAAAGAAGATGACATTGCCTATTTTGTCAAATAATCATACGTACTTTCCGTAAGAAAGGAGAGCTATTATGCTGGCTATTGTTGGTTTTGCGACGATCCTGGTGCTGCTGGCCGCCATTATGGCGAAAAAGCTGTCTACTATGTCGGCATTAATCGCGATTCCCATTATTGCCTGCCTGGCTATCGGCGAGGGCGGTTCCTTGAGCAAGTATATGCTGGACGGGATTAAAATCGTAGCTCCTACAGGCGCGATGTTCATATTTGCCGTATTGTTCTTTACAATCATGGGCGACGCCGGAGTTTTTGAACGAATTGTCAATAAAATCATGAGCATCGTAGGCACGGACCCGGTAAAAATTTGTGTCGGCACCTTTGTTATCACGCTGTTAGTCCATTTGGACGGCTCCGGCGCGGCGACGTTTTTAATTGTCATTCCGGCTATGCTGCCTGTTTTTGAAAAACTCCAGATGGATAAACGGGTGCTGGCGACGATTGTAGCTCTAGGAGCAGGGACTATGAACATTGTTCCTTGGGGCGGGCCTACGCTTCGCGCGGCTGCGTCGTTGGAAATGCCTGTGACAGAGTTGTTTTCCCCCATGGTAATTCCTATAGCAGCCGGCATGGCGGCTGGCGCGGTTATTGCGGTCATGTTCGGAGTAAAAGAACGGAGGCGGCTGGGAGCTTCGCTGCAGCATTTGGATCTCAGCGTGAGCCAGGTGTCGGAAGAAGAGCTGGCCCTGCGGCGGCCTAAGTGCTTCTGGTTTAACATTGCGCTGATCATCGTGACGGTAGTAACTCTGGTGAAAGGAACGCTGCCTCCGGTAGGATGCTTCATGATCGCGCTAGTCGTCGCTTTGATTGTCAATTATCCCAATTTGCAGCTGCAGAGCAAGCTCATTGACATGCATGCAAAATCGGCCCTTATGATGGCAAGCGTCTTGTTTGCCGCCGGTATTTTCACCGGCATCATGAAGGGCACGGGTATGCTTCACGCGATGGCCGAAGGGCTGGCGGCGATTCTGCCGCCGTCCTTGGCAGTGCATTTCGCCGTCGTCATAGGCGTTATTTCGATGCCGGCAAGCCTGCTGTTCGACCCGGACAGCTTTTACTTCGCCGTCTTGCCCGTATTAGCTACGGCTGCCGAAACGGTCGGGTTATCCGGCGTAGATTTAGGCCGAGCCGCTATTTGCGGACAAATGACGCTGGGCTTCCCCTTGTCGCCGCTGACGCCGGCAACCTTCTTGCTCATCGGCCTGACAGGTATTGATTTGGGGAATCACCAAAAGCATACCTTTATTTGGGCCTGGCTGGTATCCTTAATTATCTTGTTTGTATCCATTCTCATTGGCGTTATTCCTTTGTGATTGGAACAATAGAACTACCTTGTTTTCCGGTATACACGCGACTTAGCCGTTTCCTGTATTGGCCGGAAAACAAGGTAGTTTTTTTCTTGCCCGATTTGACAGCCTCGCCTTGTTATGGTATGATAAACAAAGTTAGGCGACATGAGGCCTAGCTTTTTTAAGTTGCAGTAAAATTTTCTTGACTTAGCCTGACAGGTGTGGTATCTTATAAAGGCAGTCTTGCGCAGGCACTGGGTTTGCGCGTAGTATCAGACTATTTTTAAGAGAGGTGTAAGGGAATGCGTACAGCGATTACATTGGCATGCACAGAATGCAAACAGCGTAACTACCGGACAAACAAAAACAAGAAAAACAATCCGGACCGTTTGGAATTGAAAAAATATTGCCCGTTCTGCAAAAAACAAACCGTACATAAAGAAACGAAATAATTTTGATGGAATAAGATGTGCTTAATCTTATTTGGGTGTGAGAGGTTATATGGCACTTTCAAAAAAAGCAGCACAAAAGAATAAGAAGAATCCGGGCAAGTCATTTTTTCAAGGCGTTAAGGTGGAACTGAAAAAGGTCATCTGGCCGACGAGAAGAGAGCTGATAAACTACACGGTCATGGTCATCATCGCGACGATCGTCGTCATGGCGATTATCGGCGTGGCCGACGGCGTTTTTGGTCAGTTGTTTAATTTGCTTCGAGCCGTTGTCGGATAGGGAGGCCTGCGCTTAAATGGAATCTGAAAAAAAATGGTATGTCATCCATACGTATTCCGGTTATGAAAATAAAGTAATGGCTACGTTGGAACGGAAAGTTAAATCCATGGGATTGGAAAATGTCATTAACCGCATCCTCGTCCCGATGGAGGAAGAAATCGACGTCGGCAAAGACGGGAAGAAGCGCGCCGTGAAACGCAAGGTTTTCCCCGGCTACGTCCTCGTCGAAATGGAAGTCAACGACCGTTCCTGGTACGTCGTCCGCAACACCCCGGGCGTAACGGGGTTTGTAGGCTCGGCGACGAAGCCTATTCCCTTGGAACCGGAGGAAGTTAAGAGCATTCTGAAATCGCAGAATCTTGACACGGAACCGAAACCGCATATTTCCGTTGAAGTAGGCGAACAGGTCCGCATCACATCCGGTCCTTTTGAAAACTTCATTGCGACCATTACGGAAATCAATGAAGAAAAAGGAACCCTCAAAGGCCTTATCGATATGTTTGGCCGGGAAACTCCAGTAGAAGTCGACTATTCTCAAATTGAGAAAAGTCTGGAATAAATACTTCTAAAATGCGGCGCAAGCCGCGAGTGGGAGAATCGTTACGATTCGCGTACCACATCTTGTAATGTGAGGAGGTGTAAATCACCATGGCAAAAAAAGTAGCAAGAATGGTAAAACTTCAGTGTGAAGCTGGCAAGGCAACTCCGGCGCCTCCGATTGGTCCTGCATTAGGCCAGGCTGGCGTTAACATCATGGCCTTCGTAAAGGAATTCAACGAACGTACGGCGAAACAGGCTGGTTACATTATTCCTGTTGAAATCACTGTATACGAAGACAGATCCTTTACCTTCATTACAAAGACACCGCCCGCTGCCGTATTGTTGAAAAAAGCAGCTGGCCTTGACAAAGCTTCGGGCGAACCGAACAAGAAAAAGGTTGCAAAACTGAGCCGCGACAAAGTCCGCGAAATTGCAACGACAAAGATGCCTGACCTCAACGCCAACGACGTAGAACAGGCTATGAAAATGATTGAAGGCACTGCCCGCAGCATGGGTATTGAAATCGTAGACTAATTCCGATTTCCCTGCCCGTGGAAGGGGCGAATGCCCCGCTAAACCACTAAGGAGGAAAAGACATGGCAAAAGTAGGCAAGAAATATGCTGAAGCCGCTAAAATGTACGATAAATACAAATTGTACGAACCGGCTGAAGCCATCGACATCTTGAAAAAGATGGATACGGCTAAATTTGACGAAACTGTCGAATTGGCTGTAAACTTAAACGTAGATCCGAAATATGCCGACCAGCAGGTTCGCGGCGCTTTGGTTCTGCCTCATGGCATTGGCAAAACGAAGACTGTTCTCGTATTTGCTCAAGGCGATAAAGAAAAAGAAGCTCAGGAAGCCGGCGCTGATTTTGTAGGCGCAGACGACCTGATTGAAAAAATCAAAGGCGGCTGGCTCGATTTCGATGTAGCTATTGCTACGCCGAACATGATGGGCAAAGTTGGCCGTTTGGGTAAAATCCTCGGGCCGAAAGGCTTAATGCCGAACCCGAAAGTCGGTACGGTTACGATGGACGTTGCAAAAGCTGTTTCCGAAAGCAAAGCTGGTAAGGTTGAATATCGTACGGATAAGGCCGGCAATATTCATTCCCCTATCGGTAAAAAGTCTTTCGACGCTAATAAATTGATCGAAAACCTTACGACTCTCGTCGACACGCTGATTAAAGTAAAGCCGTCGGGCGCGAAAGGCCAGTACATCAAAACGATTACTGTCAGCTCCACGATGGGCCCTGGTATCCATATCAACCCGTTCAGCGTAAAAGGCATTGTAAAAGCTGACGAACAATAATAATATCACTCTTAGCTGTAGACTGAAGGTATGTATAATGGACGCAAGTCCGCCATCTGAGGCTAAAACTAGTAGATTATTGAGTACTACTGATAACGACTAGTTCGGCCTCATGGAAATGAGGCCGTTTTTATTGCTAAGACGATATAAATCCAAATCAAGGAGGTGTATCGAAGGAATGTCTATGTATGCAAAGCATCAGGTTTCTCCTGCTAAAGCCGCTGTCGTTGAAGAAATGAAGGAAAAACTGCAGGCAGCTCAGGGTGTTGTATTCGTTGGATTTACGGGTTTGACCGTAGCCGACGTTACGAAGCTCCGCCGCAAATTCCGCGAAGGCAATGTTGAATACAAGGTTATCAAAAACACCTTGACTCGCATCGCCGCCAGCGAAATCGGTTTCGAAGGGGTATCTGAATTCCTCGAAGGCCCGACAGCTATCGCCTATTCCACGGAAGACGCCGTAGCTCCGGCTAAGATTTTAAAAGAATTCATCAAAGAAACGAAAACAGAAGCTCTGACGGTCAAAGTCGGTATTGCCGACGGTCAGATCATCGATGCAGCAGCCGTCGACGCGTTGGCAAATCTGCCGAGCCGCGACGAACTTATCGCGAAAGTTGTCGGCAGCATGCAGGCTCCTATTTCCGGTCTTGTCAACGTACTCCAGGGCAATATCCGCAATATGGTTTATGTGCTTGACGCAGTACGTGCTAAGAAAGCAGAACAGGAAACTGCTTAATTTAAATTACACTATTTAATTTGAAAAAATCGATACTATGGAGGTATTTTAAAATGACTAAAGAAGAAATCATGCAAGCCATTGAAAACATGACTGTTTTGGAACTTTCCGAACTCGTAAAAGACATGGAAGAAAAATTCGGCGTATCCGCAGCTGCTCCTGTAGCTGTTGCTGCTGCTCCGGCTGCTGGCGCTGCCGCTGCTGAAGAAAAATCCGAATTCGACGTTATCCTCGCTTCCGCTGGCGACAAGAAGATCAACGTAATCAAAGTTGTCCGCGAAGTAACGGGCCTCGGCTTGAAAGAAGCTAAAGCTCTCGTTGACGGTGCTCCGAGCCCTGTTAAAGAAGGCCTCTCCAAAGCTGACGCTGACGCTCTCAAAGCTAAATTGGAAGAAGCAGGCGCTACTGTTGAATTGAAATAATTTCAGAAGAAATTATACGCTCCCAAGACCCGCTGATGTTGGGTTTTGGGAGTTTTTCTATGCCTCTGTTTCGTAAGGGCCTAACCATAGGGAGGAGGAACGGATATTGAATTCATTGATTAGTCCTGAAAATACGTGGATGCTGCTGGCGGTGATGTGCGCGTCCGTCGCTGCGTCGATTTATTTGGAACAGACCTATGCCTGGGCTTCGAAGGTGTCGGGAGCCGTCATCGCCCTGATTCTCGCCCTGGTGCTGGTCAACGTCGGCGTCCTGCCTACGCACGCGCCCTTGTTTGACGACATCGTCTGGGGATACGCCGTGCCGATGGCCATTCCCTTGCTGCTGCTCCAGGCCAACATGACGAAGATCTGGCGGGAAACGGGGCGGATGCTCTTCGTGTTTCTCATCGGCTCGGCAGGGACGATCTGCGGAGCCCTGCTGGGGACGGCGATTTTCGGCTCCATGATAGACGGGCTGCCCAAGGTGGCGGCCATGATGACCGGCTCGTATATCGGCGGCGGTGTCAACTTCGTGGCCCTGGCCGACGCCTTCAAGACCGACGGCACGTTGGTGTCCTCGACGATCGTAGCGGATAATCTCACCATGGCCGTTTACTTCCTCGTCCTGCTGGGATGCGTAAGCAACGCCTTTTTCCGCCGCTATTTTACCCATCCCCATATCGACGCCGTAGAGCAAAGCGGGCAGGCCGATGAAGGCAAGACGCTGGCCGCCGCCTATTGGAGCCGCAAGGACATTTCCCTGCGGGACATCGCCGTAAACGTCATGTATGCAGCCGTCGTCGTCACCTTGTCCAAGTGGATGGGCTCGTCCCTGTCGGCCGTCATTCCGACGGACAACTGGCTTCTCCACATGGCGAATACTTTCTTCGGCAGCGAGTACGTGTGGATTACCTTTATTTCCATGCTCGTCGCCACCTTCTTCGACAAAAAGGTGGCCTCTGTCAGCGGTGCTCAGGAAATCGGCACCTATTTCATCTATCTCTTTTTCTTTGTCATCGGCGTGCCGGCGTCCATATCGGAAATCCTGCGCAACGCGCCGCTGCTCTTTGCCTTCTGCTTCCTCATGGTCGTCGTCAACATGTTGTTTTGCTTTGTCGGCGGCAAGCTGTTCCGCTTCAATCTGGAAGATATTGTCCTGGCCTCCAATGCCAATATCGGCGGTCCGACAACGGCTGCCGGCATGGCCATTTCCCAGGGCTGGACGAAGCTCGTCGGCCCGTCCATGCTGGTCGGCACCTTCGGCTACGTCATCGGCACCTATTTAGGCATCATCGTCGGCAGTATATTAGGCGCGTAATCAAATAAATGATACATGTGTATATGACAAACCCGCCGCCTTTCTAGGGCCGGCGGGTTTTGTCGTACTGCGTTGCTGCGCAGGAGCTGCAAGATATAGAAAACTTGTATGCTGGGAAATACGGGGCAGGCATTAGACAAGGCGGCGGCCAGACGTATAATAAACGTATACCGATGCAGGAAGGTGAGAACATGGAATATGTATTGTTAAACAACGGCGTGTCTATGCCTGTGCTGGGCTTCGGCACCTTTCAGATTCCCAATGGAGCCCCTTGCCGTGAGGCTGTAGCGGCGGCCCTTGCCGCAGGGTACCGGCATATCGACACGGCCAGCTCGTATCAAAATGAAGAAGACGTCGGCCAGGCAATCTGCCAATCCGGCGTCGCCCGCAGCGAATTGTTTATCACGTCGAAGGCCTACATTCACGAAATGGGCTATGAACAGACGAAGGTTGCCTTTGACCGCCAGCTCCGCCTGCTGGGGCTGGACTATCTCGACTTGTACCTCGTGCACATGCCCTTCGGCGATTATTACGGCTCGTGGCGGGCTATGGAAGAGTTGTATAAGGAAGGGAAGATTCGGGCGATCGGCGTGAGCAATTTCAGCAGCAGCCGGCTGATGGATTTGTGCTATAACGCCGACATCGCGCCGGCTGTCAACCAGATTGAACGGCATCCCTTCTATCAGCGGGCAGAGGAATTAGCTGTCATGGAAGAATTGAACGTGCAGGCCGAAGCCTGGGCTCCCTTCGCCGAAGGAATGAACGGCATGTTCACCCAGCCCGTATTGCAGGAGATTGCCGCGGCTCACGGAAAGAGCGTCGCCCAGGTCATTCTGCGATGGGAAATCCAGAGTGGGTTGCCGTGCATCGCTAAATCAGTCCGGCCCGAACGGATTCGGGAAAACTTCGCCATCTGGGATTTCGAGCTGACTGCGGATGAAATGAAGGGCATTGCCGCCCTTGATTTAGGTCATCCGCAGATGCTCGATACGGAGCGGCCCAGCGAAGTAAAACGGGTCTACGATTTCCTGAATAACCCCGTCGTCACCTCGCTTCATGAATAACGGCACACGTAGTATGAAAAAGAACAGCGCCTTCCCTTGGGAGAGCGCTGTTTTTTGAAGACGCGTATTCAATTTATTCGGAATAGAAAAAGCCGCAGGATGCAGCCTGTGGCTTTTTCGCTGTGCTTATGAATTTGTGATTTCATCCTTTTGCCAACGCTTAGTATAACAGCCCTTTCGGCGCTCGTCAATAGACGCAGGGCTCTGCTGGGAACGAAGGCGGCGGGATGCAGTACATTGTGCATTTTTAAGTACCTGAGACGATAACAAGTATTTACGAAAGAATGAGAAGGGATATATTTTAATTTGCAACGAAATTGTAAAGAAGCTGTGACACAAAATGGATTGAATCGCGGCTATTTTGTGATACAATGAAGACAAGAAATTGCAGTACAAAGGAGGGATATTCGATATGCGTATTTGGAAACGGTCTATTATCGTAGCTGCTATTGTCGGCGCGTTATGTGCTCCGACCTTTGCGATGGCTTCTCAGGCAAATTCCTTTGGCGATATGAGCTTTACAGGCGCGCAGCTGACGGAGTTCAAGGCTCGTCCTCATCATCCGGGCCCTCCGCCGCCGCCGAAAAAGAAACCGAAGCCGCCTAAAAAAGTTAAGAAGCCAAAACCGAAACCGCATAAGCCCGGCCGGCCTATGCCGCCTCCGCCCCCGCCGCGTCATCATCGCTAAGGGGATGCATGAGGTACATGCTGAAAACGACAGGAATTTCGCAGAGAGATTTCTGTCGTTTTTGGCATACGCTGCGTTATGAAATAGTTTTGAAAGGAGAGGTGCGTCATGTCGAAACGAATGGCCGCATATCTTGCCGCCGCAGCCTGCGTCGCCGTCTTGTGGAGCGCGCCGGCTCTTTTGGCCCAAGCTGCCGGACAAGATAATGCGGCGAGAAAGGGCAGCGCCTATATGACGGTACTGCGGGCGAGACAGCTTCCCCCGCCGCCTGCGCCTCCGGCAGCTCCGCCTATTCCTGCGCCGCGGCCTATTCGGCCTATACCGCCGCCGATGCCGCCTCCGCCAGCGCTTCATCCGGGACGGCCTCCCCAGCCGCCGCCCCCTCCGGTTTCACCGCCGCCTGCGCCGCGGCCGGACAGACCCCAGCCGGCACCTAAGCCGCCGTCTCTGAGTCCGCGGCATCCCATTCCGCCGCCGCAGCCGCCGGAAATTCCAAAACCGAGGCCCATTCGCCCCATCCCTCCGCCCATGCCGCCTCCTCCGCCGCGGCGATAATAGGGGGAGGGAGTATAGCTATATTTTTGCCAAAACCTCTCATTGTTAACTAATAGGTTGCGATGAGAGGTTTTTTGTCGTTCCGACTGCAGATTGCCCGTTTTTACTAAGGGTGAAAAATATGCGATAAATTCATAAAAATACATTGACAAATAGGAATACGCAGGATATCATCAAGTATTTCCGTTCGTTCCTACAGAAACAACGAAACCGGGTGCGTTGGGTTATCATGGATATGTCTAACCTGTTCCGGAAAGTTGTACAGGCGGTCTTTCCCAATGCTGTCATCATATGCGACCGGTTTCATATCATCCGACTGGTGCTGCGGGCTATGGAACGAGTACGCAAGTGAATCCAGAAATCATTCCCCAAGAAAAGCCGTTACTTCAAGCGGAATAAACGGATTCTGCGGAAAGCCGGCCATACGCTGACGCCGGACGAACTGGTGTGCCTTGAGGAAATCCTGTCGCATTCGGAGGATTTACGGAAAGCGTACGCTCTCAAAGAAGCCTTTTACAAGGTACTGGATATGAAGCGAACTCCGTATGCAGAACCAGTGCTGCAGGACTGGCTGGAATTAGTCCGGTCTGCTGACCTGTAAGAATTTCAATCGCTGCAAAAATCGTTTACAGACTGGTTTGAGAAGATTGTAAATGCCCTGAAATACCCATGGTCCAATGGGTATACAGAAGGGTGCAACAATAATAAAACGAACCAGCTTGGGGATTCGAAGCTATAGTCGGTTTAAAAAACGAATTTGATATATAGCCTAATTAACAAGCGGGAATGAGACGCAAAACATTGTAACAAGAGCAGATACCTCAACATTTGACAAAGAACCAAAAATAAGCTAACAAATTTGCTGAAATCGTTTGCTGATTTCGTGTATTTGTTAGCTTATTTGAATGAGTGTGAAAAAATTTGCAATATGTCAGCTCATCGGATGATGGGACATGTAATGCGACAAGGCAGCGCGGTTGGTAATGCCCAGCTTTTTGTATATTTGGCTCAGCGTCTTTTTTACGGTCACTTCGGCGATGTTTAGCTGTTCGGCGATGGCTTTGTTGGTCAGGCCGGTAGCGACCATGGCGGCGACTTCTTGTTCCCTCTTGGATAAGGGCAGGGCCGGCTTGGCGAGAGCCGTGCGCAGCGTCGACAGAGGCTCGGCCAGGGAAAGGCCTTGCGCCTGTTCAATAAAGGGCGCTGTCGCTGCGTCGGAACAGAGCCGTTTCATCGTCTGCGGCAAGTATTCGGCGTGTTCGGCGAAGGGCATGACGAGATGGTCGGGCTGAGCCAGTACGATGGCCTGCTTCAATACCGTTGCCGCTCCGTCTATGTTGCCGGCGTGCTCGTAGACGCAGGCGAGAAGAATCGATTCGTAAATCGCCGGCAATATGTACTGCGAGGCCATAGCCGTTTTATAATGTTCCGTCGCCTGCAGCAGGAGCTGAGGAAATTCTCCGCGGCTCAGCAGGACCTTATCTTGTATGACGGCGGCTGCCGGAGCAACGGGATAATAACACCCATTTATATCTAAGGGGGGGGGGGGGTGAGGTATGAATGGGTGCGGAAGCCGACGAACTGTTCAGCATCGACTGGAGGAAGGCTTCGCACAGGTGCTTTACAGCCGTGCCGCATTGCGGGTAGACCTGGAGCTTCAGCGAGTGCAGACGCTGTATTTCTTTCTGCAGCGCTGCGGCGTCGCCGCGGCAAAGGGCCAGGCGAGCTAAATAAAAATGAGCCGTTTGCAGATGGGAAATGCATTTCGGCACGATAGAATTGGCATGAACGTACTGGGTCAGCGTCTGTTCCGCCTCGTCGAGACGTCCTGTCAGGTATTCGTATTCGCCGCGGATAAAATCGGTCTGACACGGAAAGACGTCGGCGTGAATCAGCCGTATATAAGAGACAGTAAATTGCCGCAGCCCTTCCGCCGTTTGTTCCAGTTGTCCCGGCAGGGAATGATAGAGGGACAATGGCGACGGCGAGCCGAAGGTCCAGGGCAGGATGAGGTCGTGCGGCGACGGGAGAAGCTCCCGGGCGCGCTGGACGTGCTTCGTCATAGCGGAAAGATCCGGGTACGAGCAGAAACCTTTCATCACCTCGGCATAGGCCGCGTAGTACAGGCGTTGGGCGGCGTCGGCGAATTCCGTCTCGACGCAGTCCGCCAGAACGGAAAGATATTTGACAGCGAGGAGCCGCTTGCCGCAGCGGAAGGCGTATAAGACGCAGTAAAAGCAGCCTTCCAGATGAGCGGCCCGCTCTGCGGCGGAAGCGTGCTGCAGCGTATCGGCTGCGACGTCATGGGCGAAGCCGTATAGGCTTTCCCGGCCGCCTTGCTCGATTGCCGTCAGGACCGTATCGTAATTGCCGGCGCGGCGGGCCAGGACGATGGCCTGCTTATAGTCGCCTTCCTGCAGGTACCAGTGCGCCGCCCGGAGCTGCTGCGCCTGCTGCCAGCGGCGGCTTTTCCGTGAAAAAACGTGGTGCAGATACGAGGCCAGCAGGGGATGGAAGGAATAGGTCCCGTCATGGTAATCGAAATATAAGAAGGGATTTCGTTCCACCTCGGCGTCGAGAAGATCCTTGGCACGAGGTGAATCCATCACATAGGACGCCAGCTCTCCCGTAAAAGATGAAAAGAGGGAAAGGAGCAGGAAGAGATTTTTTCCCTCTGCGTCGAGATTGGCAAAGGCGTTTCGTTTTATGTAGCTGTACAGCTTGTATTTGTCCTGCGCTGTCAGGACTTTTCCTCCACCTGCTTCGGCGTACCGCTGGAAGTTGTGCATGCCGTACTCGACGGCGAACAGTTCCTGATCGTTCAGACGGTTATACGCAATGGAATTATTCAGATAGATGATTTCCCAACCGTCATTACGCTGTGTCTTTTGAAAAATAAAGACGCAGCGCTGGTATTCGTGGATGAACATGTTGTAGGCTGGATCTGTCGTGATGTCGGAACAAATCTGGCAGAGCCACGTCGTATCGCTCAGCGGGCGGACAGTGTATTCCTCGTTGCTGATGCGGCAGGGGACACGCTGGCTATGACCGCGGCGGAAGGCCTCTGTGACGGCTTCATAGCCTGTCAGCTGCATATGTTTTCCCGCGCCGGCCCAGATGACGTCGTCCGATAAATGGGAAAAGAGCGGCGTCAAGTCCAGTTCTTCAAAATACGCCGTCATAATCCGTTTGCTTAGCTGCAATATAAGCGCTTCTTCCGTTAACATGAAAGCACCCCCCTTTACAGGCAGATAGATAGACTCATGAAAACACCCCGAAACACATGGGAAAAACTGCAAGTAATTACATTATAATACGGAATAAGGTCCTGGAAAATATACTTTTCACAATTTTATAAATATTTAATGAGCTTTGTGCGAAAAAAGAGAAAGAAATTCGCCGGAGCTCGTTTTTTATTAAAGTATATACTTTTGTATAATATATTTACCTTAGTACCTTTCTTTATAATATAAGTTGAAAAAGTATATGACTGCACGAACTGCGGAGCAGTTGGCAAAAAGTTTTGCATGACGCATAAAAAGTTGTTACAAAGAATAAAAATACGATAAAAGACCATAGAAACAGGAGGGTTACATGACGATGAAAGTCTGGACTAAATATATATCAGTTATCATTGCCTCCAGCGTGCTCCTTGGGGGTCACGCATGGGCTGTCGAATTGCCGCCGGCAAATGAGCTGGCCGGGATGAATGATTCGGGCGTGCAATTGAGCCGAACGCGGCAGTATCTGGAATGGCAGCGGACGATGCAGCGCATTTCCGAAGGCCGCGAAGCGAGCCAAGTAGAAGACCAACGGGAAGCGATGCCGGAAGATACGTCGAAAGCCGTTCGCTTTCAACTGAACGACATTATCGTCGACGAGTCGGACGTACTGAGCAGCGAAGAAGTACAGGCCGTGACGGCGTCCTATATCGGCAAGGAAGTTTCCATACAGGACTTATATGCCATTGTAGAACAGATCAATGAACTGTACAGCGAAAAAGGCTACATGACCTGCCGGGCCTACTTAGCCCCGCAGACCATTAAGGGCGGCGTTGTCCATATCAGCGTCGTCGAAGGCAAGACCGGCACCGTAACGGTACAGGGAAACAACTCGACGCGGGAAGATTACATTCGCAACCGCGTCGCTATTGAAGAAGGGAAGATAACTAATATTTCCGATGTCAATAAGGATCTTCTGCGGTTCAACGCGACGAACGACGCTCAGCTGCGCATCGCCATGAAAGCCGGCGAGACCTACGGCACGACGGACTACGTCATTACGGCCTACGAGCCGCAGCAGCAGGTCTTCGGCCTCTTTTCCGACAACGCCGGCAGCGAGACGAGCGGCCTGTACCGCGGCGGCATGTTCTGGCAGGCCCGGAGCCTGACGGGTGTCCGCGATTCCCTCATGATGACCTCGGTCTTTTCCGAAGGTACGAAATCCTTCGGCCTGTCCTACTCCCTTCCCATCAACCGCAATGGGACGAAGCTGGGGATCAGCTACAGCACCAACAGCGTCCACATTACGGACGGGCCTCTGGAAGACCTGGATGTCAAGGGCCATTCCTACGCTTACGGCATTTCTCTGACCCAGCCCATTATGACGACGGAAACGGTGAAATCCGAAATGGGACTGGAATACGGCTACCAAAATTCGAAAACCGACTTCATGGGCATGCACTGGATCGACGATACCGTCAAGGGATGGTCCCTGTTCTTCGACCAGATCGACTACGGCCGGACGACGATTTTCTATCAGAAGCATGCCTACCGCGTCGGCGATTACGACGACATCGCCGGCAATACGAAGCATTTCGGCAAGTACTACTTCAATACCTTATACCAAAAGGCCTTTCCGTCGGGACAAATGATTACGGCCCGCCTGGACGGGCAGCTCAGCAGCACCCAATACCTGCCGTCGGCTGAGCAATTCTACATCGGCGGCATGTACAGCGTCCGCGGCTATACAGAAAGCCTGCTCGGCGGCGACAGCGGCGTCATGGGAAGCGTGGAATACACTGTTCCCCTCACGTCGTCCAAGAAGACCAACGCCTACATCTTCCTCGACGGAGGCCGCGTCTGGGGTGAAAGCGCCTACGACGATACGCTCCTTGTCGGCACGGGCTTTGGAATCAAGACGGCGATCGGCGACCACATGTCGGTGAACGTCGGTATGGGCTTTCCCCTCATTCGTACGATCAACGACGAAGAGCAAAGCCGGGCCCGAGTCCATTTTTCCTTCAATAGTCAATTCTAACGCATTCATTTGAGGAGGCACTGCGATGAGATACATACGACACTTTACGCGCAAGCAAGAGCGTAACCAGCTGAAAACTTTAGAACAGCAAAAACACGACCTCGACTTGGCAAGAAAAGTCCTGACGGCCGTTACAGCTTTTAGCTTTATCGGCAATCCCTTTGCAGCCATGGCGTCGACCGTTACTCGTGTTCCTGGTGCGGCAGGCGGGGGAATAAAGTTTGATAAGAACGTTGCCAATATTTATGCCGAACAGATGAAAGGCGACACGGCGGTGAACCGATTCCAGGACTTCAAAATTGATGCCGGTGATATTGCCAACATGTATTTTCAATCTACTGCGCTGCAAGGAACAGATACATGGGCCAAGAACTTAGTCAACTTCGTCAACAGACGCATCGACGTAGCTGGCACGGTCAACGCTATCAAAGACAGCAAAATCGGCGGCAACCTGTTCTTCCTGAGCAGCCACGGCATGGCCGTCACCGGCAGCGGCGTCATTAACGCCGGATCGTTGACTGTTTTGACGCCGACGCAGGATATTATGGCTTTGCAGAATAAACTGAATGGCGATTGGTCGTCTGCTGATTTTGCGCAGATTACGGATGCGTCGCAACGAATGGCAATTCCTCTAAATCAGAATGGTACGATTACCGTTGAGGGTACAATTAATACGTTAGGCGACGTGCAGTTGTATGCCGGAAAAAAGGTTAACGTGTCGGGGAGGATTCAGACAATGACCGGCGTTTCTGAGTTGCCGGATAATATCTTTTCACAAACTGTCAATATTGGCGATAATGACATGGCTTTTTGGGAAGAGGATTTAACAGCAACAAAAGTCGGTAACGGCGATATTGTCTTAGCGGCAAAATCGTCCGTTACGGACGATCGCAGCGGCAGCGCCGACGCCAGTATTGACATCAGCGGTAAATTATACGGCCACGATATTACTGTATCGGCCGAGTCGGAAGCATCTTTTGCCGATGACGGCGGAAATATCGAAGTTAGGGAAATTGATACAAATAAAGTTCTGGATAAGTTGAATTTAGGCACGCTGAATGCCGATTATGCCGACGTGTCCAGCAAGGCAACAGTCAATATAACAAATGGTGCCGAAATCAAAGCGACGAACGACGTTTCCATCACTGCGAACAGCACCGCGTCTGTTGATGTCGGCGCGGCTCCTACGCAAAATGAAGATGGAACATACGGCGGTTTTGTTCCGGCTGCCGGCGTCGTCGTAGCTGATGTAGACAACACGGCGAAGGTTACGATGAGCGGCAGTACTGTTGAAGCCGGAAATAACGTCGACGTGAAGGCCAATGCCGCGACTGAGCTGAAAGTAAGCGCGGCTGATGCCGGCGAAGATGAAGCCAGCGGCGGACAGAAAGCCGGCGGTCAAGAACCGGCCAGCCTGGTTCATGCAGCTGTGGCTGTCGTCAGCAATACTACAGAGGCTGCTGTTGAAATGAACGGCGGCACGATTACAGGGAAAGGCGACGTCAACGTCAATGCCAACGTAAACAACAGCCTGGACGTATCGGCACAAGTCGGCGCGCCCGGCGCATCGGCAATGGCAACGGCTGTGGCCGTTGTACAGTCCAAGGGTTCTGCAACAGTAGATGTAACCAATAATGCAGCCATTACAGGGGCAAACGTCACGATTGCCGCTGAAAATACGGTAGACGGCAACGTCATTAACGTGGACAACGGCATCGGCGTGCCGGAAGAAGACCCTGCGGAAGAACAGCCGGAACAGGGCGGTTCTTCCGTGACAGATGAGCTGAAAGATGCGGCGTCGCAGATTTTATCCGGCGACTCGCTGACCGACGTCATTATGAACGGGATTACGGGCAAAATCGACGAAGCGACGGGTACGGAAGACAACGGCAGCGGCGGCAAGCAAAATGCATTTGTCAAGAAGCTCGGCAATATGCTTGATTTAGGCGCCAGCGTGGCCGTCGTAGAAGAAAGCAACGCCGCAAATGTATCTATCAACAATGCGGTAATTACGGCAGGAGAAAGAAATTCTGAAGGTGTACTGGAAAATCCGGGCAAGGTAGATATTCATGCGAATACGGTCGTCGACGGCACGTCCATGATCGTTACCGGCCACGCCAATAAACAGACTAATACGGCAAAGAAAAAAGGTTCGTCCGGCAGCGGCGCGGCGGCAAATACCGGCAATATCATAGCCGATGCAGCCGTGTTGTACAATAAGATCGACAACGACGCCGCTGTTGAAATCAACGGCGCAGCTATTTCCGGCAGCAGCGTAGATATCAACTCGTCTGCTCAAATGCGGTATAATATCCGCAAGATGTATGATGCCTTAAAAGATTCTGTAGAGGCGTTAAAAACCGCTTTGGGAGATACGTGGGACGATACGAATGAGTTCTTTAAGCAACTGGACGAATTAGTAACGAAAACCGGCGAAGCTGTTGACGCTGTAGAAGCGGAAGGACAAGACGACGCCGTCGTGGAGCAGCTGTTTAATAAAACCGTTACGGCCTTGCAGACCATTGCGGAAAATGCCGATGCTGTGACCGATAACGCCTCGGATATTGTTGATGATGTCAAAGGGGCGAAAGAGGCTTTTGACTCGGTTAAAGAAAATCTGGAATCCTTTAAAGATACGAATAACTACGTCAACTACTATGTCCATACGGAAAGTACAGACGGCATAGAAAACAGCGCTGCAGGCGGCAAAGCCGGCGGGTTTGAATTGGGGATTGCAGGCTCTGTCAACGTGACTAATGTAAACAATACTGCGGCGACGGGCATTGGCGCCGGCACGACGATTATGACGGACGACGCTAATATTGCGTCTAATACGCAGACGGAAACCATAAGCATTACAGGCAACGCCGTGGAATTAATGGGTTCTAAAAAGAAAAAGAATCCGTCAAGCGGCGCAGGCAGCGCTACGGGAAATTCGTCGTCGGCTAACGTCGGCGTCGGAGCCAGCGTAGCTGTACAGGATATTACCGGCAACAGCGTCGTCATGGTCGGCGAAGGCGTCAATATCAGCGGCCTTAATAACGGAGCGGCCGAAACGATTACGATCGCGTCGAAAAACGTCATGGGACAGCAGGGCATTGTCTACGGTGCAGGCATTAGCGGCGGAAAGTCCGGCAGCGGCGCGGGAAGCGGCTCCGGCAATATCGGCGTAGAGCTGCAGGGCATGGTCAATCTGATGAACGGCGGCTCGGACAGCGTCGTCAGCATAGATGACAACGTAAATCTGACCGGCCGGACAGTAAACCTTACGGCAGATAACGACAGCCTGATTACGGCAATGACCGGCGGCGCGACGCTAGGCAACGAAAATACGGCCGCGTCTGTCGGCGCGAGCGTCGGCATGGTCAATTATGATGTCAACAACATCGTCGTCGTAGGTGATAATGGTAACGGCAATGCGACCGAAAGCGGCGAGAAATCGACAGAAGAACAGGCTGCCGATGATAAGCGCCAAGAAGGTACGGAGCTGGCAAAGAATTTAATAAAAAATGCCGGTATAACAATAGCGGCTAATCCGAGCGGAACGACTGCCGAAAAGGGCACGATTACGGCATCGGAATTAAATGTCAAGGCCAATACGAACGGCCTTATTACCAACCTTGCCGTTGAAGCGGCAGCTAATACGAAGAGCAAGAATAAAAAGCAAAACAGCGCATTGACGAATCTCAACAATGCCGTTGGAAATAATAACGCTGCTAACGGCCTTATCGGCGAAAACGGCCAGGTCAACCAGCATCTCGACGCCGGCGATGCCAACGCCAATACTGCCGTGAATACGGGAAATACTACGTCCGGCGGAGCTATGGGCGATACGGGTACAACATCTTCCGGAACGACGACCTTGGTAGCGGCCAGAGGAAGCAATACGTCTACTAAAAACTCTGTAAACGTAGCGGGAGCCGGCAGTGTAGCGATTAATCTCCTCGACGGTGAAACAGGGGCCTTTGTTGATAACGTCAATATTAATATGCAGAAAGATGCGTCCGGAAAGGACGGCGCTGTAACAGTAGGAGCAAGTGATTCTCTCTTTGACGGTGCATTAGCCGGCGCGGCGGCGATTAACTGGTTTACTGCCAAAAATTCTGGCGGCAGCAATACCTCGAATATTCCTGTAAATGCTGCTGGCGGCAGTTCCGGCAATAAGACGGAAGTCAGCGTCGGCGGCGCCGCAGGCGTTTCCCAGCTGGACCGCAATATTTCGTCTGTTATCAGCAATTCGACGATTACAAATGCCGGCAATATTGAAAATACGGCGACAAAGAGCGGTACGGAGCTGGCGACAGGGCTCGGTCTTGCCGTCGCGGGAAGCAGCGATACGAGCGGTACGAATGTGGCCGTAGGCGCAGCCGTTTCCTATAACGAAGCGGACAGCGATATTCACGCCTTCCTGATAAACAACATGGTCAAACATGAAGATGGAACGGAAGGCAAGACCAAGACAAATATTACCAATAAAGCGACGAATAAGGATCTTCAAATTGCAGGAGGTATCAGCGTAGGCGTTGCGAAAGGTGGTCAAAACGGCGTCGGTATTGGCGGTACAGCCGTTATCAGCGATATTGACAGTAATCTCCAAAGCGGCATCATTGGCGGTGAGTATGAAGCTATCGGCGACATGAACGTCACTGCTACGGTGGCGACGACGCAGATCAGCGCAGGCGTAGCCGGAGCGGCTGCTGTAGGCGCCGGCAGTACGTCTGCGGCCTTCGGCGGCGCTGTCAATTACAGCACTATTGACAATACGAACAGGGCTTTTATCGATAGTGCGACCATTACGGCAGCTGGCGGCGTTGCTGTCAGTGCCGGCGATACGAATTCAGAAACAAGCGATTTTGCTTCTTTTGTAGAAGATCATGGTATTGACGCGTCGGGAAATACGGGAACAGAATGGGCCGATAATGGCTATAAAGACGAGGAAAACGGCGTCAATTTCAGTAATGAAAACAATACGGGCAGCACCATTGTCAACGTTGCGACGGCTGTCGGTATAAGTACAGGCGCAAGCAGCGGCAGCGGCGCAGCGGCTGTAAACGTGAGTCAGGTAACCAACGACATGAGCGCCGATATTACGGGCGCGACGATTACAGCCGGCTCTGTTGCCGGCACGGCTGACACAAATACGAATTTGGTTACTGTTTCAGCGGGCATCGGCGCGTCCGGCGGCAAATTCGGCGGCGCTGGCTCTGTAAGCTGGAATGAACTGAATAACGATAATAAAGTAACCATTTCCGGCAGCAAGATTACTACGGGCAGCCTGACGGAAACGGCTTTAAATAAAGCCGATATTGTCAATGTAGCCGGGCAGCTCAGCGGCAGCGCGTCCGGCGTCGGAGTAGGCGCGTCTATGGCCTATAACGACATGAATAATACGACTGGCGTCTATCTTAATGGCAGTACCGTCGACCTGACTGGCGGCAGTGTGGGCACCGTTAAGTTGAATGCTGAAAACGAAGCCGACATCATGGCGATTACGGCCGGCGCGACGGCGGCTAGTACTGTTGCGGTCAACGCCATGGTTGCGGTGAATCGCGGCTCCAATTCGACAGAAGCCGTTGTTGGCAACGATGAACAGGACGTTACGATCAGTGGCGTAACATCCCTGAATGTTTCGGCGACTGACGAGACGGAAGAAATGACTATTGCCGGAGGTATTACCGGCGCAGGAACAGCCGCAGTCGGAGCCGGCGTGGCTTACAGCGACGTAGGCGGCAGCAGCGGCGATAATGACAACGCGCAGCAGAAAACCCGTGCCGAAATCAATCATGCGTCTATTACGACGGCAGGCGAAAATGTCCGTATCGGCGTAGCCGTAAATGATGTGTCCAAGCTGACGACGATTGCAGCCGGCGGTGGCATCGGAGGTACGGCGGCCGTACAGGGAGAAGCGGCGACGGCTCTCATTAATAAAGTTGTCAATGCTTCCATGACTGGTGTCGGTATTAACAAAGATGATGCTGATAATAAGGCAGCGGACGTCGATGTGACGGCAAACAGCGACAGTAAAATTTTGACCAGCGCGGACGTGCTTACCATCAGCGGAACGGCCAGCGTCGGCGCAGGTGTCGCTGTGAACCGCATTATGCAGCAAACGAATGCGTCTGTGAACGGCGGTACGATGCATGTCGGTGACATGCTTGTCAGTGCAAACGGTACGCCGTCTATTACCAATATTGGTGTAGGCGTCGGTGTAGGTAATGCTGCCGTCACAGGCTCCGTTGCAGTTAACATGATCCAAAATGATGTGACGTCCCATATCGGCGATGGCGCGGATATCACAGCTGACAACAATGTCGGCGTCCTTGCGACGAGCGATGAAAGCATTGCCAATTATGCAGGCAGCGCGACGATTGGCGGTACGGCGGCCGTAGGAGCCTCTGTCAGCGTCAACCAAATTGAAGGAAATACGAAGGCAGAGATTACCGGCGATGATACGAAGGTTAATGCTGCCGGCAAAGGCAACGGTTTTGGCATCAAAGATACAATAGAAGACGATAAGATTTTAGATAGCGTCGTTGATGAAAATACCTTTAATTCGACGGCTTCGCTGAAGGACGGCCGTGATGAAAGTACGTACAGCGGCGTTGCTGTTTCAGCTTCGTCTACCCATACATTGAAGTCTTTCCTTGTCAACGGCGGCGTGGCAGGTAATGCAGCTGTCAACGGGACGGTAAATGTCAATCAAATCGGAGGCATGACGAATGCAGCTATTACTGGTGCAGATATTAACGTGGCTGTTGGTCAAGCTGGCGATGTAAACGTCATAGCTCATGATTATACAAACAGCGCCGGCCTCGTCGGCACGGCCAGCATCGGAGCTATCGGCGCCGGCGTAGGTCTCGGCAGCGATACGAATACGGTAATCCGCGGCGTAGAAGCTTCCGTATCCGGCAAGAGCGATAAGACGAATAGTACCATTAATGCCGGTGAGCTTAACGTAGAAGCTGATGCGAAGCAGGGTATTTCTTCTCTTACCGTTAGCGGAGCAGGCGCCGGTATAGGTGCCGGCGTATCCAATGCCACGAGCGTAACGCTGTTGGATGGTAAGACGATGGCATCCGTTAAAAATGCGAATATTATGGCCAGCAATGCCGATATACTGGCGACGCATACGAGCAAGCTGAATACGATGGGCGCTGTGTTAGGTGTAGCAGGTATGGGCGCAGGCGTCGGCGTAGGCGTTAGCGTCCTCAACGAAAACAGCGAAACGAACACTAACGTGGAAAATGCGGCGATTACGATGACCAGCACAGGCGATGTTAACATTAAGGCTGAAAATAATACGAAGGTCGACTACCAGTTGTATAATATCGCAGCTGGCGGTGCGGCCGGTGTTGCTGGCGCAGTGGGTGTGTCCAACGTTAACAGCAAAGTCAATACGTCCGTTTCCGGTTCCTCCATTGGCAGCGAGTCTGGCAAGGCTCATGACATCAATATTAACAGCGCTAATCATATTGATTTCGACAACAAATCGGGCAGCGGCGCGGCTGGAGCAGTCGGCGCAGGTGTCGGCGTGGCTGTTAATACCATCGACAGCCAGGTTAATACGTCGATTAACAATTCGAAATTGTATGCGGCAAACGACATCACGGCAACAGCTGAAGAAACGCGCTATGTGGAACAAATGGCCGTCAACGCCCAGGCCGGCGCAGTAGCAGGCGGCGCAAACGTCATGATTACCAACGTCGGCAGCGCCGTAGATAGCGCGTACGGTTCCAATTTGCGGACTGACGGTGAAGGAAATGTAGAAGACGGCGGTATAGATATCGACGCAATATACAAAGAAGCCAATGATGCCGTTGAAGGAAACAAACTGAAGTCTGAATATACGAATGGTTTCGTAGATGGCGATGACATTTCCAGTGTCACAGCCGGTAAGGGCGGAGAACAAGAATCTGCCGTCAAAGTAACGATTCACAACAATGCGGTGCTCGACGCCGGAAATGAAGTAACTGCCGACGCTACGGCCGACACGAACGTCACGATGGACGGAATTCAGGCTTCGGCAAGCATGGCAGGCAGCGTCAGCGGCGCTGTCGGCATTTTAGACGTCCACCGTAACAGCAGCGTAGAAATTACAAATGCGGTTATTAAGGCTAAGGATCTGTCCGTCGGTACGACGCAGAAAGGCGCATCTTCGCTGGATATCTATCAAGGCTCCGTCGGCGGCGGAACTTCTATCGGCGCGGCCTACGGCTCGGCTGTCTCGACAGGCGTAAATAACATCAATATCACGGGAAGCACCTTTAACGTTGACGGCAATATTGACGTCAATGCAAAAGACCAGAGCAAGACCAGCGTCAACGCTATCGGCGTTGCCTTGGCAGGCGGCGGCGCAGCTAGCGTTATCATTGCCGAAGGCACGAACGACAGCGAGACGACCGTCACCGTCGACGGGACGGCGATGAACGCCGGCGGCGATATCAGCGTCAATGCTGAACGCAAAGCAGACGGCGACAGCCTCTCTGTCAGCGCCATTGCCGCCAGCGGCGGATTGGTCTTTGCAGGCGCTGGTGTGTCGGCTATTGCCAATGAATTCGGTACCGTCGGAGCGGAAATTACCGGCGGCAGTACGTTTACGGCAGGAAATGATATTTATCTTACTGCTCTGAACTCCCCGTCCGTTAAAGCCGTAACCGGAGCGGCCAGCGCCAGCATGCTGGCGTCGGCGGCACTTACGGTAGCGGAAGCCAATATTGGCGGCGAAGACGACGACGAACATCTCAAAACGATTGTTACGATCAGCGACGGCAATACCTTCACAGCGGACAGTCTGACGGCGGAAGCGAGTGCAACTGCCTCGCAGCAAGTGGATATGAAGGGGATTAGCATTTCTGCATCTACTTTTGGAATCAGCGGCGCGGCGCAGGTCAATACGGGCGGCGCGGCAGCTTACAGTGACGTGGTGGTTACTGTTGGCAATAATGTATTTAAAGGACAGGAAACAGGCATAGATTTAGCGATTCATGGCGACAATACGGTTACGCAGACTGCAAATGCCCAAGGCGTAGGCGTAGGAACGATGTTTGCTACAGGAACCAATCTGGCGGAAACGAAGGCTCAGCTTAGTACGCAGGTGACGGCGAAGGGCTCGGCAGACGGCAGTAATGTTCATGACGTAGACATGAAAGCGAGCAGCTATGCCAAGATTGATAACAATGCCAACGGGTATGGCGGCGCTTTGGTCGATATCAGCCCTTATGCGGCGAAAGTGGAAAACAACTACACGGCCGATACGGACGTCGTTATCGGCGGCACGTGGAAGACGACGGGCAGCTTTACGGCTCAAGCCTTGAACGGCATGGACATTGACCTCAAATCCGACGCCGTCCGCGCGGCAATCGTCGGCGGCAGCGGCACATGGTTGAATAACGTTATCAACAATTCGGCCAACGTGACTATCGACAATGCGAACATCACGACCGACGGCGCGCAGCGCTACATTGCGCAGAATCAGGTCGATTACGTCGGTGAAATCGACGGCTCCGGCTACGGCGGCATCAACGCTAACGCGACTGACTATAAAGACGACCTCGACTTCACGGCCGGTGTGGACATCAAGAACAGCGCCCTTACCGGTGCAGGCGACGAAGGCAGCATCACGGCCTTTGCCTCGACGGAAGGCACGATCCATTCGAAGAACAGCCTGAAATCGGCCGGCGTCATTCCCGTCGCCCTTGCTTTCAGCGACCACGACATTACGTATAACAACAGCGTCAATGTAACTAATGCTACGCTCACTACAGACAAGAAGGATCAGGATATTACGCTGGCGGCGACGGACGACACCGACGTGAAACTCGAAACTATCGCCGATACCCAGGGCGGCGCTGTGGGCGCGGCTTCGGCGGAAGCATCGAATACGTTCGACCGCAGCGACAAGATTACCGTCGGCAGCGGTTCTACCCTTCACAGCACGAATGACATCAATCTTTATGCCGGTGCAGATACGGCAGGCGTGAATTCCAGCCTGATTCTCGAAGTGCTGGCTGACGCGTACAATAAGACCGCTATTCCGCTTGCTACCAATCCGTCGGTAGAGAATAAGATGACGCAGGCCAATCAGGTCGAGCTGGACGGCACGGCGGAAAGCGTGCGCCACATCAATGCGAAAGCTGAAAAGGGATCGACTACTGTCTCGCGTTCGGCACAGGAATATAAAGTCTGGACCGGTACCGGCGGAAACAGCACCGTCGCGTCCACTGCTTCCGGCGAAACGATTGAAGACGAAACGGCGAATAACTGGGTTGATATTTCAGGCAAAGCCACAGCGGGCATCCATAACAAGCTGGACATCACCATCAGCGGCCAGACGACGACCACAGCACCTACTTACAATGCTGACGGCACGGAAATTGTAGAAGAAGGCGGCATCAGCTATGACGGTATTCAAATTGATATCGGCGAAGGCTCCGACTGGTTCAGCAAAGACGATATCCAGCCTTCTGACGTTACCGTTGTCAATGGACTGTACCAGAGATATCAGGACATCGTCGCTCTTATGCAGGAATATGATTCGGGATCGCAGGCCTTTAAAGATTGTGAAGCGGAAAAGAATCTGCTCCTCATCGAGATGGAAAAAGCAGGGTTGGCCGAAAGAGACAGCAAGGGAAATTTAATCCCGCTACCGGATATGGAACTTCCTGCCATTGAGATTCCGGATATCGTCGTATCCGGCGGTAATATCAATATCAGCGCGGACACGCTGAAAGGCGACGGCACAATGACTGCTCAGGGCGCTCCCCAGCTCTCCATCGAGAACAAGAGCGACCTCTATCTCCTGATCAATGACCTCACCATCAGCGATAATGGTGGTCTCATTAATGTGGCGACGGAAGGAAGCAATTCTTTCAGCGGTACACAGCATGCGGACGGCGTTACGGGCGAAACTTCCAAAATATCCGTCAAAGGGACGAGCGGAAAGTCTGAGACCTTCGGCAGTAACAAGCACGTACAGGCGGATATCAGCATTTTAGGGAATGTCACCAATGCGGCCGGCGACGTTGAGATCCAGAACGACAATTACAATATCCTCATGCAGGGCAATGTGAACGGGCGGAATATCCGCGTCATCGCTGCGAACGGCAGCGTCACGCAGACCAGCAGTCAGGGCATACAGAATATCGGGCACGACCCGGTCAATCTGATGCAGTTCAGCGAAGCTGTAGCGAAGAAGATCCAGACGTACCTGTATAATAAAGGCGAAGGCGGAGATCTTTCTTTCGGTTCTTATCGGGAATATCTGGAGTGGCTTATCAATGACGTGAAAGTGACGAAGGCTGAGCTTGGCTTTGCCGAAGATCAGAGCCTGGAAAGTATAGAAGCGGCCCTTACCGATGAGAGCTCGCCGTATCTGGCCGGAGATAATATCTACATCGACGCAGTAAACATTAATGTAGGCGGTCTTATTCAGAGCGGCTACGGAGAATATTCGGCGCAGCTTACAGACGCAGACAAGTCGAAGATCGATCAGATTAAGTCGGCTTGGGAATCTGGCGTGAACTCCGGCAAAAACCTCACCGACGCGGATATCATGAAAGATGATACGTACCTTGTCAACAAGGGCGGAGCAGTATGGAATGAAGAGACCAAGGTCTACGATTATCAAGTCAAAGTTTATTACAACCCGTCTACAGATGAACTCGTCACAGAGAGCGTCGCGCCGAAGGGCGGTCAGATTCAGCTGAGCGGTAAGATATCCAGTACCGGCGGCGGCCGCATTATCGCGGCGGACGGTACGGCGGATATCAGCATTGATACGTCGGCTGTGGACAAAGACGTGAAGGTGAACAGCATTACCGGAAACGACTTGTCCGGGCTTATCACTATTACGGATAAGAACCAGACCAACACTGACGGCGATTATCTTGTCACGGAGTATCGGAACGGGCAGCATCGGTCGTACTATACCGGCGACGATACATCGTCCCTTGGCTGGACGAATGGCATGCCGGACTATAGTCCTCTGAAAGGTTCGCAGTTTACCTGGACTGGCGGCGTAAGTGGTGAAAGAACGGAAGACAAGAGTTATACAGAAAAATTTGTTCTTTGGGGATTGATTACCTACGACAAGAGTGAAGATTTGCTGAACCATATTTCACAGGTGGGCGGAACGATTAATACCGGTGCCGTTACATCCAATGCAGGCGACGCCATGGGAGATGGGTCTATGATTACCGGTGGGTATAAAGGGGACGATTTCCTTACTATCCATTGGGATTATTCCAATGACGACAGCGGGCGTAAGACCGATCCCGGCGCGCCGAATAAGAAATACGACGGTACGGCAGGAAAGATCTTCGGTTACGGCTGGTATACCTATAATTGGAAAGAGATTAAAGGCGACCAGATGGCGTCCAGCACCGGCTTGAAAGCCGACTATGATATCGGCATCGGCTTTATCGGTGACGGCAAAGGCGATATCTCTGTTACATCTGGCGGCGATATGACGCTGGCTGGAAACATCAGCAACGCATCTGTCGTCGACGGAAACAGCCAGATTGTCGGCAAAGGCAGTGTCAGCCTTACAAGTCAGACTGGCGCAATCACCGGCAACGGAACTATCCATTCCGACGACGTAAACCTCAAAGCTGCGGAAGATATTAATGTAACCCATGCGTCTATCGGCAGCGGTGCGACGGTCAATATTGCTTCGGACAATGGAGATATTCATTTCACGTCTTCGAAGGGCGACCTCTCTATTGAACAAGTTGTGACTGGCGGAGTAAATCCGATTACTGCTGAAACGGGCAGCGTTTATCTCGAAGCGGCAGGTAGCATCCTCGACGCGCATACGTTCGGCGACTATGCCGTGAAAGGCCAGCGCATCGACCTTATCAGCAGGACGGGATCTATCGGTACGGAGGACACTGCCCTCACAATTCTTGGCGGCAGTGAGCTATACAGCTCCGATACGATGGCCTCCAGCGTGAACGCGTCTGCCTCAGGCGACATCGTTCTCACCCAGACAGACGGTAATATGCGTCTTGGCACGATTGTCAGCGCAGACGGCAATGCGGTGCTGACCGTTGAAAACGGCAGCTTTGTCGACGCTCATCCGTCGGAAAACAGTTCGTCCAGCAGTGCGCAGGATAAGATTGACCGCTGGTTAGAAAGCGGCCTCATTGATGCGGAGGACAAGGCAAACGAGAACACAAATGCTGCTAACAAAGCTAAGGCTGAACGCGTAGAAGCGCTGACGAATCGAGCGAACTCGCTTGCAGGCGGCGATAAAGCAAAAGTCGAAAGCTACTACTGGGCCGCGGCAGATGCCTTCTATAAAGACGAAGGCATACAGCAGGCAAAAGAGACCTATCTCAATGCGGTTGCAGAAGCAGACGGAAACAAAGAGAAGATTAATGCCGCGTATGAGCAGTATCAGAAGGATTATCAGAATGCCAAGACGAAGTACTTCGAAAATAAAGGGTTCAGTGACGGAGAGCAGGATCTCATTACGAGTTATGCGGAAGTCTCGAACAGCAACAACTACGGCTGGAGCAAGAATGAGCTCCTCTACGCGATTCAGGACAGTGTTCTCAACACAAAACCTGGCGAAGTACAGACGGTTGATACGCCGAATGTGTCCGCTATGAATATCACTCTTAATGCGGCCAGCGGCGGAATCGGCATTGACGGCGAAGCGCAGACGATCAACTATGCGGATCTGAATAAGGAAGAAAATCTTAAATTGTTAGCAAATGCCAAGGCAGGAGACCTCACTTGGGATGAAGCTAATCAGCAGGTCACCATCCGCCAGCAGCAGGCCATTACCGTGCAAGTCAAAGATGAAGGAAAAGTCAGTGTAACCGGTAGAGACAACGTATACTTGGCCGGTGTCAAAAACACGATGCTCGACATCAACGACATTGAAACGACCGGCGACATTCGCCTCCAAGGCGATTTGGGCATCGATGTAGATTCACTCAAAGGCCAGGATCTTACTATTACCGGCGGTAAGGGAAATGTTACGAGCAGCAACAATGCAGACGGATATATCCATACGGAACTTACAGGCTCGATCGACGCTAAAGCAGAAGGCACGATTTCCTTTGAAAGCGTTAATGGCAGCGACTTGAAGATCCTCGCGGCGGCAGTTGGAAAAGATCTCAACCTCAAAGCAGCCGGAAGTATCCTCATGGAAAATGTAGCGGGCAGCCAGGCTCAGGGCCACATCAACGCCAATGTAATTAATCTTGAAGCCAGTGGGACTATCGGCACATCCGATACGGCTATCCGCATTTTGGACAACGGCGCCGTTGTTAACGCGACGGCCGGCGATGGCATTTGGCTTTCCGGCGAAAACAGCACTGGCTCTAAGGATGGCAGCCTCGTCATCGGCAACATCGAAGGCGGCAGTTTCGACCTGACCAGCGTCAGCGACGTCAGCCTCGGCCGCGCCGACGATCCGAATACGGATGAAGATGAAGCGCTTACAGGCAGCATCACGACGACAAAGGGCGACGCGTCTATTTCGGCAGTCAACGTTGATTTGGCCGACGGCACAGTCAGTGTAGGGACGAATGACTTCAATGTCATTGCTACGAACGGCGACATCACCCAGTCGGAAGCTTCGAAAGGCCTCACTGCTAATCACGTCAACTTGTCTAGCACGGGCAGCCAGCTTCTGCTGAGTGAAACCAATCAGATCAAATCCGTTACGGTCAAAGGCTTGACCAATGACAGCCTGACCGGCAATGTGGAAATCCACAGCGCCGCCGACAATTTCGACGTGCAGTTCGGTGATACAGCTGGTGATACTGCTACTGGTATTACTGTCAACGACGGCAGCATTAAGATTCACCATACAGGCAGCGAAACAGGAGCTCTTACCGTAACCGGCTCGGCGACGACGCAGAAGTCCGATGGCAGCGGTGTGAATGGGGACATTAACTTCCGCAGCGAACAAAGCGCTATCGACGTCGAAGGCACGATGAATGCCGGAGACAACTTCTCGGCGACGACGAACAGCGGCGCGATTTCCTTCAACGGCGACGTTACGGCCATGCGCGGCGACGTCACAGCTGCGACTGGCAGCGGTGCCGTGACCTTCGACGGCAGCATATCGGCAGAAGAAGGCAATATCAATGCGACGACAGACCAGGGAAATATCCTTGTAGACGGCAGCGCTGTTGCTAAGACTGACATCCTGCTGGACAGCGGCAGCGGCGCTATCACGGTGAACGGCATCGCAACAGCTGGCAATCAATTCAAGGCGGATACGGTAGATGGCAAGATTACTCTTGGCGGCGACGTCACCGCAACAGCGGGAACTGTGAACGCTCATACTACTGCCGGCGGCATTGAAGTCAAGGGCAACGTAGATGCGGGAACGGATATTGCTCTGGACAGCGGCAGCGGCGCGATTACCGTAACCGGCAGCGCGACGGCTGACAATAATTTCTCGGCGACGACAGGAAGCGGCGACATTACTCTGGGTGGAAATGTGAAGGCTGAAACAGGCAAAGTCTTGGCCCAGACGCAAAGCGGCACGGTGCTCGTCAACGGCAGTATCCAGTCGGCTCTCAATACGGAGCTGCAGGCTGGGATTACGGCTGATGACACAGGCAATATTACTGTCAAGGGCGACATCGCTTCGGGCAAAGAAGTCTTAGCGACAGCTGCGAACGGCGATATCGTCTTTGAAGGAACGACGACGGCTAGTGACGGCGACGTGAAAGCAGAAGTTACCGGCGACGGCTCCATTACCTTCAACGGCGCGGTGACGGCTGTAGCGGAAGGCGAAGGTGGCGGCAACGTCGTGGCGAACGTTTTCGGTACGGGTGACATCACGACGGAAAGCGATGCTGTATTTAATGCCGGTAAGGACGTGCTGTTCACGACGAACGTCGGAAATATCACGGCCAACAGCGCGGTAACTGCCGGCGAGGACATCATTTTCAAGGTACTGACTGAAGGTGATATGACGCTTCGCGATGACCTGAAGTCTGAGCAAAACATTGATTTGAATGTAAATTCCGGCAATATCCTCTTTGAAGGTACGCAGGACGGCGTCCATGAAGACATCTATGTAACGTCGAATGGCGGCGACGTGACCGTTTCTATCAACGAAGGCGGCAAAGGCGATATTAAAGACACGAATGGCAAAGGTGCTGATGGAGACTGGGCGAATATTCGTGCCGAGGAAGGCAATGTGACGGTTAAACACGACGGCGTCGGCGACGTTGACTTGTACGAGCTGTATGCGAAGAAGGACGCCGGCGTTTCCGTAGCTGATGGCAATCTCCACCTCGTCAATGTCAGCGGCAACCTCGTAGCTGTTTTCGTGAAGTCCGAAGGCAAGGACATGGATGTGGAAAACATCGAAGCGGCCCAGCAGATTGCGATTTCCGGCTCCAACATGGATCTGGACAGCATCACGCAGCGTGAAGACGGCGACGGTTTCCTGGTCATTACGCCGGAAGGCACGGCGGACGATCAGCCGATTGACAACCTCGTGATTGGCGACATCCTGACCAACGGCGGCGTGCGCTTCGACCATCTGTGGCTGAATACCGGCAATATCCACGTCAGTGAGGGAGCGCTGCATCTGGACAAGGTTTACGTACAGGATAAGGCCACCTTCAGCACCGATGACATGACGACGAACGTCTTCGGCTCGGCTCCGGTCTACGATGACAGCGTATCGAGCTCGTACTGGGTCAACACGAGCATCAACAGCCCGAAGGACGACCTCGCGGCGTGGAACAGCGACGAGCTGAACGACAAGTGGATGCATATCTTCTTCTCGCCGGAAGGAACCGTCCAGATCAGCAACGGCAATCTGCTCCATCTGGCCGACCACAATTACGTATACAATCAGCGGTACAGCCAGGTTGATTGGATGAACCTGTTTACTGACGAAGATTTCTACAATTTCTATGACAAGTATTACGCGCCTGACCTGTCGTACCATGAACGGTACGGCTTGACGAGCGGCAGCGGTCACAGCGTGGAAAACGCTGAGGAAGACGAGGTCATCGTCGAATAAGGAAAGGCAGTTTGTATGAACTACATGGCGGCAGGGGCCCTGCATGACAGGGCTCCCAGCTGCTGTAAGAGAAAGGATGGGATTCCCATGAATAAAAAAGCAGAATTATTTCAAGACTATTTAAAAGAAAAACAAATCGCGGCCTTTACGGTCGACGAAATCAAGGACGATGCGCTGAACACCGTCGTCTTCCGCTCCCACATCGACGTCGGCGGTAACCAGCTCCCGACGCTGGTCATCCTGGACAGCAGCATTTACTGCATGATCCGCCTTCTCGTCGCGCCGAAAGCCCTTCGCGATGACAATAGGGAAGCCGTGCTGGAGCTCATGAACGGCTACAACAAGAAGTATAAATCCTTTAAATACTACGCCGACGACGAAGGCAACCTCGTCATGGACACGTGCGTGTTGTTCAAGGATGGAGAAGCCGACGGCGACATGATTTACACCATGTTCAACGTCATCATCAACCACCTGAACGAATCGTACAAAGACACGATGAAGGCTATTTGGCAGTAGAAAAGAATAGTGCAGTGCATAAAAAACGGGCCTGTCTCGCGCAATCGCGCGGGCAAGCCCGTTTTGCTGTTATGATTTTAAGCAACTAGCCTGGCATGGCGTTGGCCGTAATCAACGCAAGAGCCCCTTCAAGATGGCACTCTTGAAGGGGCTCGTTGTGTTTTGCATACTTTTCAGTCTACACGCTGAGTGTACCAAGTTTTCGGCAGATAGTCAATGCTGAAATTTCTCCTTATTATGCTATGCGTAATCTATTTTTTATAGTTTTTGTAATACCTCTGGGCTGTTACAGGATCACTTACATAATATTTCTTTGTCGGGATTTACTCCCAGAGGATTTTATTCTCACTTAGACAGAGGATTTGCATGAGAGAGGCTATGTTTTCGATGCAATAAGTGAAATATAGCTAGATTCAATTTGCATAAGATGAACGTTTTACTTGAATCTATCTTGCGAAAGTCTTCGATTTAAGGTATAATATAAATACCAAATGGTCATGATACAATGTACACTTAAAGCAAATGTACAACAATATTTAAGAATGAGAAAACCAATTCTTTTAACATGACAGAATAAGGGAACGGATTCAAGGATTTTTATGGATTTCCCAATAAATGAGGAGTTTACACCATGGATAATTGGATAGATGCCGCTCGGCTTACGGTTATCGTAGGGCACTTTGGCAGCGGCAAAACGGAATTTGCCGTAAATATGGCAATGGCCTTGGCTGATAAGGGGCATCCCTTTGCCTTGGCTGATTTAGATGTCGTAGACCCGTATTTTCGCTCGCGCGAATGCCGGGATATGATAGAAGAACGAGGCGGCCGGCTGATTGCCAGCTCGCAGATGCATGTAGATGCTGACTTGCCGTCTATGCCGCCCGATGTATTTGCCTTGTTTGATAATCCTGAGTTATATGGGATTTTAGATATTGGCGGCGACCCGTCGGGAGCCAGAGTGCTGGCCCGCTATCGTCATGATCTTCAGCGATGCGGAGCCCGTGTGCTGTGCGTCGTCAATGCCAATCGGCCCTTATCGGATACGGCAGAAAAAGCCGAACGATATGTACGGGCGATTGAACAGTCGTCAGGAATGAAAATCGACGGCTTGGTCAATAATACGCACTGCTGCCAGCTGACTGACGTTGAAGACGTCGTTGCCGGCGCGAAGATGGCGCAGGAAGTATCGGTATTAACCGGAATCCCCGTAGTCTGCCATGCTGTCCCCCTACATTTGGCAGATCGGGTTTCGGATTTAGTATATCCTGTATTCCCTATGCAGTTGTACATGAAGAAACCTTGGGAATGACACCCGCAAAGAAAGGAGACGTAACACCTATGGCAATGCATTTGACTTTCAGAAAAGAGCGTTGTAAAGGATGCGGATTGTGCATCACCGTATGTCCCAAACAGATTCTGGCCTTGGAAGACGGTACGAATATTAAGGGCTACCGGCCGGCACACTGCACGGATGAATCGCTCTGCATCGGCTGCGCAAGCTGCGCAAGAATTTGCCCGGATTCGATCATTACTATTGAAAAGGACTAACAAAGAGGAGTGTGAACTGTTCCATGAAAAGAGAAATTTGGAAGGGCAGTGAAGCTATAGCTGAAGCCGCAATTCGTGCAGGCTGTCGCGGTTTCTTCGGATATCCCATTACCCCGCAGAATGAAATCCCTGAATATATGTCGCTGAGAATGCCTCAGGTAGGCGGCGTGTTCGTACAAGCTGAGTCGGAAGTCGCAGCTATCAACATGGTATACGGTGCAGCCGGTTCCGGCGTTCGCGCTATGACGTCCTCGTCGTCTCCGGGCGTCAGCCTGAAACAGGAAGGCATCAGCTACGCCGCAGGCGCACAACTGCCGGCGGTTATCGTCAACGTCATGCGCGGCGGCCCGGGCCTTGGCTCCATCCAGCCGTCCCAGGCAGACTATTTCCAGGCAACCCGCGGCGGCGGCAACGGCGACTATCGTACGCCAGTCCTGGCTCCGGCCAACCTGCAGGAAGCTGTCGACCTGGTACAGGAAGCTTTCGACATTGCTGACCAGTACCGCACGCCTGTCGTCGTATTGGCAGACGGCCTCATCGGTCAGATGATGGAACCAATCGTATGGAAAGAACACAAACAGCGTCCCCTGCCGCCGAAGGACTGGGCATCGAGCGGACGCGGCGACCGTGACCACAACAACTTCATCAACTCCCTGCTCATCGACGCCCCGTCGTGCGAAAAACACAACGAAGAGCTGCTGAAGATTTACGCAGAAATCGAAAAGAACGAAGTACGCTGGGAAGAAATCATGCTGGAAGACGCAGAGCTGGTCTTCACGGCCTATGGCACGCCGGCCCGTATTGCCATTACCGTTGCGGAAAACCTGCGCAAGAAAGGCATCAAAGCCGGCGTATTCCGCCCGATTACGCTGTGGCCGTTCCCGTATGCCCGCTTGAGAGAAATTGCAGAACAGGCATCGGTTAAGGTATTCCTGGACGTAGAAATGAGCGCCGGCCAGATGGTCGAAGACGTCAAGCTTGCCGTCGGCGACCGGAAACCGATCGATTTCTATGGCCGGTTGGGCGGCATGATCCCGACCGTTTCGGAAATCGAAGCCAAGGCAGAAGCAGTCATGGGGGAGGTAAAATAATATGAAGACTATATATGCAAAGTCCAAAGGCTTGCAGGATACCGAATTACATTACTGCCCCGGCTGCAGCCACGGTATCGTGCATAAATTAATTGCGGAAACGCTGGAAGAAATGGATGCGATTAAGACGGCTATCGGCGTATGCCCCGTAGGCTGCTCCGTATTCGCCGGCAACTACTTTGCCTGCGATATGCTGGAAGCCGCTCACGGCCGTGCGCCTGCCGTAGCGACGGGCGTAAAACGCACTCATCCGAACGTCCCCGTCTTCACCTATCAGGGCGACGGCGATCTGGCATCCATCGGCGCGGCAGAAATCGTACACGCTGCCATGCGCGGTGAAAAATTCACGACGATCTTCATCAACAACGCAATCTACGGCATGACGGGCGGCCAGATGGCTCCGACGACCCTGATTGGCCAGCGCGCTACGACGGCTCCCTTGGGCCGTACGGTAGAACAGGCGGGCAAACCGATGCGCGTAGCAGAAATGCTGTCGACATTGGATGGTCTCGTCTATGCAGAACGCGTCTGCGTTGTCGATATTCCACACTTGATGAAAGCGAAAAAGGCGATCAAGAAAGCCTTTGAACGTCAGATGAACGGCGACGGATTTACCTTTATCGAAGTATTAGCCGCCTGCCCGACGAACTGGGGTATGGATATTCATGAAGCAAACAAGTGGCTCATGGAAAATATGGCTACGTACTATCCTCTTGGCGTAATTAAAGATGCGGAGGTGCAATAATATGAAACACGAAGTCATACTCTCCGGTTTTGGCGGCCAGGGCGTCATGTCTATCGGTAAAAACCTTGTAGAAGCAGGGGTAGAAGAAGATCTGCAGGTTTCATGGGTGCCCTCGTACGGCCCGGAAATGCGCGGCGGCACGGCGAACTGTACGGTTATTTTGAGCGATGAACGCATTGGTTCCCCGTTGGTAGAATATCCGTCGGAAGTCGTTGTCATGAACCGCGCGGCATTGGCAAAATTCGGCCCGCACGTACAAAAAGGCGGCATTATGTTCATCAACAGCAGCATTGTGCCGGACAAGGTAGACCGTGACGACGTCAAGGTATACTATGTACCGTGCGACGACATTGCCCGCGAACTGGGTAATCCCAAGGTCAGCAACATGGTTATGCTCGGCGCATACGTAGCGGCTACGAAGGTGCTGAAAGTAGAAACCATCGAAAACATGATCCATGAAATGTTCACGGGCAAGAAAGCAAAGCTCGTTCCGCTGAACATGGAAGCCTTAAAACGCGGTATTGCCTGCGTTGAAGGGTAAGGAACGCTAGACTATAATTACATAGCAGAAAACCTTTTTGCGGGTTTCTTATAAAAAATCCCGGTACTGTCTCATCAGGCAGTGCCGGGATTTTTGTTGTAGATTTTTCGTTATAATTGTTGCATTGAGAGAGTGTGGATTGTTTTTAGATAAAAAGATCGCTTCTTATTAATTGCAATTCTTATTATAGGACGATATTTTAAAGAATTAAATACAGCATTACACTGTATTTAATCTGCTCTTAGTATATAAATATGTTTAGTTTATTGATATATCATATCAATAAACTGATGTAAGATTACTAAAATTTATAAGAAATACATAGTATATTTCTAAAAAGAATAAGAAATATGCAGAAAGTGACTTGTAAATGCTATATACCTATGATACCATGTAATTAAGATAAAAAAAACAGAACAACGTTCTATACAACGGAACAAAAATAAATTTAAGGAGTGATTCATATGCAGTTTTCTGAAAGAATGTCAAGAATTCAACCGTCGGCTATTCGTGATGTACAGAAAAAAATATCTAAAAAGCCAGGAGTAATTTCTTTTGCAGCTGGCTTGCCGGATCCGGATTTATTTCCGTTGGAAGCATTAGCGGTTTCGACAGAAAAAATGATTCGGGAAAAAGGTAAAGAAGCTTTTCAATATGGATTGACTAAAGGCTACGGGCCGATGCTTGATAAAATCCTCGAACGAATGGCTCGTAAAGAAAATATTCATGCGACTGTGGACAATATCATCATGACGACAGGCTCTCAGCAGGGATTGGCGTTGACTGCTATGATGTTCCTGGAAGAAGGGGATATCGTTGTTGCTGAAAATCCAAGCTATTTGGGCGGAATCAATGCTTGTCGTCCCTATGGGGCTCAATTTATAGGCGTAGATACGGATGAAGATGGAATTGATACGGAGCAGTTGGATAAGGTATTAAGTGAAAATCCAAAAGTTAAGTTACTGTACGTTATTCCTAATTTCCAAAATCCGACAGGCAAAGCTTGGACACTGGAACGGCGCAAAGCCTTTATGGAAGTTATCAATAAGTACGACGTCATGGTAGTTGAAGATAATCCTTATGGAGAAATTCGGTTTAAAGGCGAATTCGTTCCTACGTTGAAATCTATGGATACGCAGGGAAAAATCATATATTTAGGTTCTTTCTCGAAAATATTGGCACCCGGCCTTCGCCTGGCATGGATGTGCGCGAATCCGGAAGTCATCAAACAAGCCGAATTGATCAAGGAAGGCTGGGATTTACAGTGCAACCAATTTGTCCAGGTACAGGCTGTGGCATTCATGAATTCCTATGACCTTGAAAAACACATTCAGGGAATTCAGCAGGCGTACAAGGACAAATGCGAGCTCATGCTGGCTGAAATGGAAAAAGAATTTCCGGCTAATGTGAAGTTTACGAAGCCGGAAGGCGGCATGTTTATCTGGGTTGTCCTGCCGGAACACGTCGACGCCAACGCTTTCTTAGACACGGCTTTAGAATACGGTGTCGCCTATATTCCCGGCGAATTCTTCTACGCTAATGAAGGCCCGAAGAATACGATGCGCATGAACTTCACGACCGTATCGGAAGAAAAGATCGTAGAAGGGATTCATTTGCTGGGAAAAGCACTTGACAGTGTTTGCTAAGCTGTAATTTGAACTTTTTGAAGGAGAGAAATTTGATGAATAACTTGAAGAATAAAGAAAGAATTGAAAAAAGAGCAGACTTCTATCGAGAAGATATAGAAAATATTGCTACGTGGTTGTATGAACACCCAGAGATTGCTTTGCAAGAATTTGAAAGTTCGAAAATGCTTTCTCAATATATGAGGAAACAGGGATTTGAAGTTATTGAAGAATTGGCTGGAATGAAGACCGCGTGGAAAGCTACCAAAAAGAATGGCACTAAGGGCCCAAAGGTTTGTTTTATGGCGGAATATGATGCCTTACCGGTTGGTCATGCATGTGGACATCACATGATTGCGGCAATGTCTGTTGGTGCTGCTTGTGTTTTAGCTGATATCCTGCAAGATTATGAAGGTGAAGTAACTGTTGTAGGTACACCTGCAGAAGAAACTGGCGATGGAAAAACTTATTTGGCAGACCAACATGTTTTCGACGACTATGATTTAGCACTCTCTCTTCATCCTTGTTATCAAACCATAGTATGCCCTAACATGATTGCAATTGGCGGTAAAGATTTTAAATTTACTGGCAAAGCAGCGCACGCGGGTGCGAATCCTTATGATGGTGTAAATGCATTGGATGCTACAATTTTATTCTTTAATAATATCAATGCATTGAGACAACAGATTAAAGACGGAACTCGGATCCATGGTATTATTGTTGAAGCTGGAAAAGCTGCCAATATTATTCCTGATGAAGGAAAAGTTCGTTTAGAATGGCGTTCAAAAGATCAAGAATACTTTGATGAAATTACACAGAAGATTGATCGGTGCGCAGAAGCAGCAGCGTTAGCTACTGGGTGTTCATTGGAAAGTGATTGGTTTGAACCCATTTGCAAAGGCTTAAGGCATAGCGAAGTTTTGACGGGATTAGTTTCTGATATCATGCAGGGCTATGGAATTGTTTTAGATAAAGATGTTTTTAACGGCTCTACGGATGTAGGAAATGTTAGCCACATTATTCCGACGTTATCTCCTATGTATAGCGTAACTGAGTCTCCTGATTACGGTTTACATACTAGCGAATTTCTGGCAGCGACTCGTCTTCCCTATGCGGCAGAAAGATTACTTCTCGGCGTGAAAGTGTTATCAATAGCTGGTCTTGCCGCTTTTGAAGATGCGCAACTTTTGGATAATTTGCAAAAGGAAAAAGCTGAAATACAAAAGAAATGATATTATAAGTAGTAATGTCCTCTGCAAGCATTGATAGCCAGCATGAAATACTCTGTATATATTGTTTTTAGAAATAAGGAATGTTGTTATGAATGGCTTACGAAATAGAAGAATGATTGAACTTGCCATTGATAATAAGCGTGCAGAGATTATAAATATCTTGTTGATTTGCTATTTGACCATCCAGAAATTGCTTTACAGAAGGTCCAGAGTGCTAAATTTCTTGCAGGACACATGAGAAAACAAGATTTTGAAGTAACGGAACAATTGGCAGGAATGAAAACTGCATGGAAAGGAACCTAAAAGCGTGGTACTGGCGGTCCTAAAGTTTGTTTTATGGCAGAGTTTGATGCACTGCCAGTAGGCCATGCTTGTGGTCATCACATGATAGCTGCAATGTCAATTGGTGCTGCGTGTTCTGAAGTAACAGAAAGTATGTTTATTAGTTTAACAGCTACTGGAAGTGTCAGTCAGATTATTCCCATGTTAACTCTTTTATTTCAGGTTTCTGAGTATAATTATGGATTACATACAAAGTAATTCCGAGATTCTACTCTACTCTACTTCGTATGCAGGAGAATACTTAGTTTTAGGTGCAAAGTTTGTAATTTTGCAGGAATTGCTGTGTTTGAAGACAAAATTTTGTTAGAACATTTGAGGGAGGGGAAAAAGAGTATTACAAGAATCTGATCTTGTAAAAGAAATATGGATTTAATAAAGACACATTTTGCTTCAATAATTATTAAGGAGGCGTAAACAGAATGAATACTCATGGTTTCAATGTTAAGTTAGTTTTTACTATGCTGGTACTAGGGGCTTGTTATTCTATTACATATACAATTCCATTTATTCAATATATTTGGTATGCTCCGTTTAAGGAATTTATCAATGGAACTAACATGGAAATGGGCATGTTGCTCACTATTTTTGGATTAGGTAACATTTGGGGCGCTCCTCTCGGTGGATGGTTTGCCGATCGCTTTAATTACAAATATATTTATGTTGGTTCAGTAATATTAAATGGATTATTTACTATTGCATTTGTAATGTATCCGACATATTTCTTTGCAGTATTAATTTGGATTGGTTTTTCTTTTTCTACTCTGTTCATGAATTATCCAGTACACATCAAAATTATTCGTAGTTTGACTACTGATGAAAATCAAGGAAAGATTTTTGGGTTTAATGAAACTTGTGTAGGCATATGGAATATTATTATTAATGTTACAATGATGGCTATTTATGTTAAATTTTTGGAAGGGGTTGGAGGATTACAAGCTGCAATGTTAGGTGTAGCTATCTTTTCTATTGCCCTTGGAGTAATTGTTTCATTTGTATTAAAAAGTCCTGAAAAACGGGAAAAGAGCGGAGAAAATTCAAATATTATTAAAGATTTTAAAATGGTAGGTAAGAAACTTGAAACATGGTTAATTGCCATTTTGATTTTTTCTATGTATTCTTTTATGGTAACAATGACGTATTTTACACCCTATCTTACCAATGTTTTAGGAATCACAGTTGTATTTACTGGTGGAATAGCTATTTTAAGGCAATATGGCATGACACTATTAGGTGCTCCTATCGGGGGTTTTCTTGCCGATGCGCTTAAATCGCCGGCTAAAATATTAAGAGGTGTTCAAACTATCGGCGTTATTGGATTTGTCATCCTGCTTTGCGTGTCAACTATGACGGCACCAATGTTAATTGCTTTAATGATTATTTTATCAGCGGCTGTATATATTGGGAGAGGTTGTTACTATGCGACAATTACCGAGGCTGGCATTCCTAGAGAGTTGACTGCATCGACTGTAGGTATTGCGGCTGCAGTTGGGTTTTCACCAGATTTATTCCAGTTTACTTTATTTGGGTATTGGTTGGATACCTTTGGAAATGCAGCATATACATATATGTTTGTCTATCAAGCTGTCATTTTGTGTATTGGTATTTTAGCAACAATTGCTATTAGCAGAAAGAAAGTAAAAAAGGCAACAGAGAAGTAAGTGAAGTTTTATCCTAATTTATATCATGCTCATAAAATAGAACATTATTCTATTTTATGAGCATGATAATGAAGTCATAATAAACAGATTTATAAATTGCATTGTAACGTTCCAGCTGAATTTTGAAAATTGAGACATAATAGTGTTACAATTTAGTTATAAATAAACTATATTGTAGAGGAGAGCAACCAAAATGAATAATAACAGTAATATAGCAGCTGTAGAACGGGCATTGGATGTTTTATTACTTTTATATGGAGAGGGAAAGGAGATGGGCGTCTCAGAAATTGCCAACCAATTGGGGGTATATAAAAGTACGATTCATCGCACATTGGTTACGCTGCAATCTAAACACTTTGTTCAAAAAAATGAAGTGACCGATAAATATTGGTTAGGTGCTAGTTTGTATGCTATTGGAATGATGGTAGCCAATACCTATTCTTTAGCCGATATAGTAGCGCCGGAAGCGGACGTTTTATATATGAAGGTAAAGGATATTGTCAATGTTTCCATTTTGCATGTTGATTCGCTGAACGGGTACAAGAGTGTAGTTATTTATAAGGCCCGCGGGCCGCAGCCGATGCTAAGCATGAATCCTGAAATCGGTTCACACATGGATGCTTATGCTTCGTCTGTTGGAAAGTGTATGTTAGCATTTAACGAGATTGATTGGCAAATTATCAAAAAGACAATTTTTCATTCATACACGACCCATACGTTAACGAGTGCAGAAGAACTACGGGCTGAACTTGACCAAGTGAGAGAAAATGGTTACGCACTAGATAATGAAGAAAGAGAAGTTGGATTATTTTGCGTAGGTGCACCTATTTTTAACAAAGATGGAAAAGCCATTGCGGCCATTTCTATATCAGGGCCTAAGGCTAGGGTATTTGACGATCACTTTAAAGAAAAAGTACATTTGTTGAAGCAATGCGCTCAACGGATTTCGTTATTGACTAAGGATATAAAATAATAAATTTCAAATTAAAGGGGCTGTCATATGAATTATAAAGAAGAGTATCAGAAAAAATTAACAACTCCTGAAGAAGCGGTGAAAATTATTAAAAGCGGCGACTGGGTAGAATACGGTTCCTTTGGAAGTCCTTTGACCGTATTAGACCGGGCGCTGGCGGCGAGAAAAGATGAACTGCGGGATGTGAAAATCAGAACGGACTTTGACCCGATTATGCCGGCCGTCGTCGAAGCCGATCCAGAGGGGGAAGCTTTTACGTATAACAGCTTCCATCTCAGCGGCGTCGAACGGAAGCTCATGAAAAAAGGGCAGTGCTATTACGTGCCGATGCTGTATCATGAACTGCCGTCGTATTTCGAAAAGACCCTTCATAGCAACGTCGCTATGGTGCCGGTTTCGCCGATGGATGAACATGGGAATTTCTATTTAGGGCCGCAGGTTTCCCATAACAAGGAAATGATCGAGTTGGCCGATAAGGTGATTCTGGAAGTGAACCAGCAAATGCCTATCTGCTACGGCGGTTACTATGAAACTGTTCACATTTCGGAAGTCGATTTAATCGTAGAAACGTCTCATCCGCTGGTAGAAGCCATTCCGGTAGAGCCGACGGATATTGATAAGCAAATTGCCGGCCACGTCATGAAAGAGCTGTGCGACGGCGCGACCATTCAGTTAGGCATCGGCGGTATTCCCAATGCCATCGGCGCGATGATTTCCCAGTCGGATTTAAAAGATTTGGGGATTCATACGGAAATGTTTACTGACTCTATGGTCGATATGATTCAGTCGGGACGCGTCAACGGGAGAAAGAAAACCTTAAATCCCGGAAAACACGTATTTACCTTTGCCATGGGCAGGAAGAGCTGCTATGACTTCGTCAATCGGAACTCTTCCTGCGCCACCTTCCCGGTAAGCTATGTCAATGACCCCTTTATCATTGCCCAGCATGATAATTTCATGGCTATCAACGGGGCCATTGAAGTAGATTTGTACGGTCAGGTGTCTGCCGAAAGCTCCGGCATGTTCCAGATTTCAGGGACTGGCGGCCAGGTAGATTTCATGTTAGGTTCGTATCGCTCGAAGGGCGGAAAGGGCTTTATCTGCCTGCCGTCGACATATAAGAAAAAAGACGGAACCGTTATCAGCCGGATTCGTGCCAGTTTCGAGCCCTGCACGATCATTACGACGCCGCGGACAATGACCAACTACGTCGTCACGGAATACGGTGCTGTGCAGCTGAAAGGCAAATCTACATGGGAACGGGCAGAATTGCTGATTTCTATTGCCCACCCTGATTTTAGAGAAGAACTGATTCAAGAGGCAGAAAAGATGAAAATTTGGCGTAAAAGCCAGAAAAAAGTATAAATTCCATGATGTTTCTGACAAGGAGGGAACAGAATGAGCGAACAAGATGTAAAAGTTTTAACGAGCCCTGAACGGTGCAAACAATGTGAGCTTTGTGTAGTGAATTGCCCTAAAAAATGCATTTCCTTCAATGATGACATGAACAAAGCCGGGTATCATTTTACGGTCATTGATCACAGCCAGTGCATTGGCTGCGGAACCTGTTATATCGTTTGTCCTGACGGCGTATACGAAGTGTTAGGGTAATAGGAGGTGGAATTATGAAACAATTTATTCAAGGCAATGAAGCCATTGCGGAAGCGGCAGTACGTGCCGGTGCAAGAATGTTCGCCGGATATCCTATTACTCCGACGACGGAAATTTTAGAGTATTTATCGTGGCGTCTGCCGGAAGTAGGCGGCACGTTTATCCAGGCAGAATCGGAAATTGCCAGTATCCATATGGTAGTCGGCGCGGCAACGTGCGGCGTCCGGGCCATCACGGCATCCAGCGGCCCGGGCCTCAGCTTGAAGCAGGAAGGCATGTCCGTATTGGCTGACGAACAGCTGCCGGCTCTTATCGTCAACTCGGTGCGCTACGGCAACGGTATCGGCACGCTCGTATCATCTCAGTGCGACTACCTCCGCGATACCCGCGGCGGCGGCAACGGCGACTACCGCCAGCTGGTACTGTGCCCGGCTAGTGTACAGGAAGCTGTAGATTTAGTCGGTCTCGGCTTTGATTTAGCAGAAAAATACCGCATGATCTGCGTGCTCATGACGGAAGCCGCTCTCAGCCATATGATGGAAGACTGCGAACTGCCGCCGATGCAGGAACCGCATCGCTACGAATGGGGGATGGACGGCCACTATACACGTCCGCGCATCGGTATTTTCGACCGCGACAGCGTACAGGAAGCGAAGGAATGGATGGTCGAAAAATTTGCCAAAGTAAAAGAAAACGAACAGCGTTGGGAAGATGGCTATCTGGAAGACGCCGACTACGTATTTGTCGCGTACGGCCTTACGGGCCGCAGCGTCATCGGCGCTGTCGAATATCTCCGTTCGCAGGGCGAAAAGGTCGGCTTCATCCGCCCGATTACGGTTTGGCCGTTCCCGGAAAAAGCCTTTGAAAAGATCAATCCGAACGTAAAAGGCGTATTGACTGTCGAAGCAAATGCGACAGGTCAGCTCATCGACGACGTAGCGTTGACATTGAAACGGCAGAAGCGAGGCCATGTACCTGTATTTACCAATCCTCATATCTGGGGAGTTCCGTCGCGCAAAATGATTCTCGACGATTACAAGAGCGTGCTGCAAGGGACGTTAAAGGAGGTATATTGATATGGCTGTAGCAAGAAAAATTCCGTATATTGCCAATAGACCTATGGGTTTCTGCCCTGGCTGCGGTCACGGCGTAGTTATCCGCTTGATTACAGAAGCGCTGGAAGAATTGGGTCAGGATAAAAACATTATTTTCGGTATCGGCGTAGGCTGCTCCAGCTTGCTGGGCGGCGGCTTAAACTGCGACCGTCAGCATTGTCCTCACGGCCGCGCAGGCGCCGTCTGCACCGGCATGAAGCGTGTAAATCCTGATAATGTCATCATTTCCTATCAGGGGGACGGTGACGCTTATAGTATCGGCATCGGCGAAAGCACGAGTGCCGCGTATCGCAACGAACGGTTTACGACGATCGTCATCAACAATACGAACTACGGCATGACTGGCGGCCAGATGAGCCAGACGACGCTGCCGGGACAGAAAACCAGCACGACCGTTGCCGGCCGCGACTGCGACCTGACAGGTATGCCGATGCATTTCCCGGAAATGATCGCGCACAGCTTCCATCCGTCCTACGTCGCCCGCGGCAGTGTTGCCAGTGTAAAAGACATTATCCAGGCCAAAAAATTTATCAAAAAAGCAATTGAAGTACAATTGTCCGGTGAAGGCTATTCGTTTGTAGAAATTCTTTCCCCGTGCCCGACGAACTGGCACATGACGCCTGTTCAGGCAATGGAACATATCGAAAAAGTCGTAAAACCGTATTTCCCCATTGGCGAATTTAAAGTGCCTGATGCGAAGGAATAATGAGGAAGGAGTGAATCGGAATGAAAGAAATACTCTTAGGCGGACTGGGCGGTCAGGGCGTATTGACTGCCGGTACGATGATTGCTGAAATGGCAATTTATAAAGGCTATAAGGCGACGTGGAGCCCCGAGTACGGCTCGGCTATGCGCGGCGGCACGGCCAGCTGCGTTGTGAAATTCGGCGAAGGCCGGATTTACAGCCCTGAAAAGGAAGAAGCTGATATTTTATTAGCCATGAATGATGAAACGCTGACAAAATTTGCCTCTATGGTAAAACCGGGAGGCGTTGTCATCATTAACTCCAATATGGTTACGCTGCCGGAGAATTTTAGAACAGATGTAAAAGTTATTTCTGTACCATGCATGAACTTGGCTGAACGAGTTAATCATCCGAAGGGTGCTAACATCGTTATGAGCGGCGTCATTATCAAAGAAACAGGGGATTTTACGCTGCAGGAAGCAATTGACGGCATGAATGAAACTTTCCGCCGCAAAGGTAAAGAAAAGTTTGAAGCCTTAAATACGCAGGCGATGAAAGTCGGATATATGTTTGACAAGTAAATAAGGTAAAGTACCTTATAGTTAGTGATGAGGTTTTATTCCTTAAGTGAGGTATGATTAGAAAATTATATTAAACAATTTGTTTTAAAATAGAGGCAGTAGATTACAATGGAAAAAAATGTACAAAATGAAAAGACAACTAAAGCATATCCAAGGTCACAACAAAATTTTAATACTTTTTTGAATCGATTAACATTATATTGTGGCGGGACGTCATTATTAGACGGATATATTTTGACGGTTATTGGGCCTGCTTTAATGCATTTGAGACCATTGATGGGAATTGATGTATTTTGGACGGGAGCGATTGGTTCAGCGGCTTTAATGGGAGTATTATTCGGTGGGCCGATTTTCGGTTATTTTTCAGATAAGATAGGAAGAAAAGCACCTTTTGTCGCTATTCCATTTGCAATGGCTATATTGTCTATTGCCTCTATATTTGTTACTGGGCCGACAGGGCTATTTGTTATACGATTTTTAGCGGGCGTCGTCGTAGGCTCAGACTATCCCAGTGCTACGGCGTATTTAGCGGAATATTCGCCGCCCCGGCGGAGGGGTATTATGATCGGCGTGCTGATTTTGATGCTGAGCGGCGGCATGACCTTGGGGGAATTTGTCGGATATTTGACCTATGATTCGGACTATGCCTGGCAGATTTTACTGGGTGCTCCGGCTGTCGTAGCGATTCCGCTGGCCCTGGCCCGCAGACGCTACCCCGAATCGCCGCGCTGGCTTATCAATAAGGGACGCGCTGCCGAAGCACGCGTCATTATGAAAGCCGTTTACGGTTTCAGCGCCGATACGGACGATGTGGAAGAAACGACGGTTAAGACTTCTTATCGGGAATTGCTGCAGCCATTGTATTTGAAGCGGATTTTCTTTGCCAGCGTATTTTGGGCTACGTCGGTGCTGCCGATGTTCGTCATGTATATTTTCGGCGCAGTTCTCCTGCAGGATATACAGCTGGGAGAAGGGCGGGGCGCGCTGCTGGGGAATTCGATTATCGGCCTGATATTCATCGTCGGCGTCGTGGCGGGAATTGCGATTATCGAGAGATTTGGCCGCCGTCCCCTTTTGATTTGGAGCTTCGTCGGCATGGCCTTGGGGCTGCTGCTTCTGGCGATTGTAGAGGAACCTCCGTTTTGGCTCGTCGTATTGGGCTTTACGATTTACGCCCTGGCTTCGGGACCTCCTAATGTGCTGGACTGGCTGTATCCCAACGAGCTGTTTCCGACGGAGGTACGGGCTGCCGGCGTCGGTACGGTTACGGCTATCAGTCGGTTTGGTCCCATTTTGGGAACCTTTGGCTTGCCGTATTTTTTAGAGAACTTCGGTATTCAGGCCACGATTTTAACGATCGTAGGCATTCTTGGCTTCGGTCTCGTCGTTACGGTACTGCTGGCTCCTGAAACGAGGGGGCTGGATTTAGCCGAATCGAGCGGGAGCATTCATGATAAATAAGGAATGAAAAAACAGGGCAGCGGCTGTGCGTCGCTGTCCTGTTTTGCTGCGGGATGTTATTCTTTGATTTGCCGCGCCTGTGATTGGGTGATGGCTGCGATTTCTTCAGCCGGAATGCCTGTAATTTGGGAAATGGTTTCATAAGGAAAGCCTTTTTGGAGCATGGACAGGACGATGCGATGCCGCTCTTGTTCCTGTCCTTCTTTTCGTCCTTCTTCCAAGCCTTCTTCGCGGCCCTTTTCGATGTTGTACATCATGGAAATGTAGTCGCGCCGCGCTTTTTCTTGAATTTCGTATTTACGGCGCAGCTTTTCATTCTGAGTAAAATGCATTTCGCAGTTCATCGCTTCTTTGATGGCCGGTTCGCTCATGGCTAACACCTCCCGTTGTTCGTCGCTGCATTGATGAGAAAAGTAAGCGATCCATTGTTCAGACTTGCGCAATTTTCGAATGTCTCCGATGCGTATTTTTTCCAGCTCGATAAAATGCATTTCCAAATCGCCGATGAGGATGTCGTGGGTTTCATCGTTGCGCACGTGATAGGAGTGATGACACGTCGTATACTGCTCAAAGGCGTTAAAGTCCATCAAGTTGATGGAAATGGCCGGCATCAGGCTGCGGCAGGGCGCGCCTTTATGAAGTGAGCCGCTGTATATTCTTGCCCAGTAGTATAAGGAACGGCGGGCCATATCGGGGTCTTTGCAGACCTGCACTTCGATATTGACCTGAGAGCCGTCGTTCATTCGGGCCCGTATGTCGAGGACAGACACCTTGCCGGATTCGGTGATGGGCGTCATTTCTTTATCCAGAAACTCTAAATCAGTAAACAGGTCGTTTCCCGTTCGGTTTAAGATGCCGTTGATAAAGCTCAGGGTCAGCGATTTTTTCTTCTCATCGCCGAGGAGATATTTGAAAAATACGTCGTTGAGTCTGTTGAGTTCTCGCGTCATGGGAACCTCCTTAAACATATTGTATCACGGTTTTTTTATTCCATATAGAGGCGCGGCCTTTCTCATATAGCATAAGAATCTATAGGAGCGCCGATAAAAAAAGCCCCGCGGTGTCCTGGCAGGGCAGGATATTTCGCGGGGCTAGGAAAGCCGAAGGGAGTGCTTACGGTCGCGCGTCAAAACCAAACGGCTTTGTCTAAGGCTTTGACTTGGCCGGTCGTTACGGTATGGACTTCGGGAATGGCGTCCATGTCGGTGAAGATGCACAGGCAGGCGTCAGACGGGGCGTTCTGCTTGATGAATTCGTCGTCGAATTCCATGAGCTTGTCGCCTTGCTTGACTTCCTGACCGTCTTCCACGAAGACCGTAAAGCCCTGGCCGTTTAATTTGACCGTATCGATGCCGATGTGGAGAAGGTATTCGACTCCGTCGGCTGTGGTCATGCCGATGGCGTGCTTCGTGTCGAAGACGAAGGTGACTTCGCCGTCGGCCGGAGCATAGACCGTGTTTTCCGTCGGATAGACGAAGAATCCGTCGCCGGTCATCTTGCCGGCAAAGGCTTCGTCGGGAGCGTCGGTAATGGGATGCAGCTCACCTGTAAAGGGCGAGTTGAAGTACGTTTTTTCAGCCGGATCTTCTGGATTTGCCGGAGCGGCTTCGGGAGGTTCCGGAGCCGCAGCTGTCGCCTGTGGTTCCGGCGCCTGCATAGGCGCTTCTTCTTCCGCCTCGACATCCGGCGCTGTTTCAAGATACGTTTCCAGATTGGCTTTGATGACGGCGACCTGCGGGCCGTATACGACCTGTACGCCCGTCCCCTTTTTGATGACGCCGACGGCTCCTGTCGCTTTCAGGAGGGCGTCGTTGACGAGGGACGAATCGGCGACGGAGCAGCGGAGCCGCGTAGCGCAGCAGTCTACGGCGGTGATATTTTTCTTGCTGCCCAGGGCGCGGGCGATGGTCTGGCTAAGGGCGTCGACGACGGGAGCTCCGTTGGCGTCGCCGCCTTTAGCCGCCGCTTTGCGGGCGTTGACGTCGGCCTTGGTGAACAGCTTCGTTTCCGTGTCGTCGTCTTCGCGGCCTGGCGTCTTAAAGTCGAATTTCTTGATGAGGAAGGTGAAGATGAAATAGTACAGGAAGAAATAGACAACGCCTACGGGGATGATGTACATCCAGTTCGTCTTATCCTCGCCCTGGAGAATGCCGAAGATAAACAAGTCGAGGAGGCCGCCGGAGAAGGTCAGGCCTACGGCGATGTTCAGCATGTGGGCGATCATGTAGGCTGCGCCGGCCAGGATGACCTGCACGTAAAACAGCAGGGGCGCAACGAAGAGGAAGGAAAATTCAATAGGTTCCGTAATCCCCGTGAGCATAGATGTCAGGGCTGCTGACAGCAGGAGGCCGCCGGCTACCTTTTTCTTTTCCGGCTTTGCCGTGCGGTACATCGCCAGGGCCGCGCCAGGAAGGCCGAAGATCATAAAGATGAATTCGCCGGAGAAATACCGCGTCGCGTCGGCGCTGAAATGGGTGACATTCGGCGACGCCAGCTGGGCGAAGAAGATATTCTGGCCGCCCTGGACGAGGTTGCCGTCGATCATCATCGAGCCGCCGACGCCGGTTTGCCAGAAGGGCAGATAGAAGACGTGGTGCAGGCCGAAGGGAATGAGGGCCCGCTTGATGATGCCGAAAATCAGGGTGCCGATATAGCCCGTGCCGGTGACGAGGCCGCCGAGGGCGAAGATGCCGTTTTGTACGACAGGCCATATGAAGCACATGGCGATGCCGACGAACATGTAGACGACGGTGGAAATAATCGGGATGAAGCGGGAGCCGCCGAAGAAGGACAAGGCGTTGGGCAGGACGATTTTATGATAGCGGTTGTGGAGCCAGGCGACGCCCAGGCCGACGATGATGCCGCCGAATACGCCTTCCTGCAGGGACAAGATGCCGCAGACGTCGGCAATCGTTCCTTCGAGAACACCGTCGGCAACAGAGCCGTCCGGCAGGATTTGTCCCGACAATTTCAATACGGCGTTCGTAGAGGCGTGCATGACAAAGAAGGAAATCATAGCCGCTAAGGCTGCGACTTCCTTTTCTTGCTTCGCCATGCCGATGGCGACGCCGACGGCAAAGATAATCGGCAGGTTGCCGAAGATGACGTTGCCGGCGCTGCTCATGACGGTGAGCAGCGAGTGCAGGAGCGTGCCGTCGCCGAGGGCGCCTTTCAGGCCGTAGGTCTGAATGGTCGTCGCGTTCGTGAAGGACGCGCCGATGCCGAGGAGCAGACCGGCAATAGGCAGGATGGCGACCGGCAGCATGAAGCTTCGGCCGATGGCCTGCAGCACGCTGAAAACTTGGTCTTTCATACGGATTCCTCCTTGGAATAGGGATATAAAAAATGACAGAAATATCTACGCGGCCGTGCGGCTGCGAGGATGACAATATCGTGTTTATTGTATCATATTCCATGAAACCTTTTCTATATGCTGAAGATATTTCGGCATGAGAAAACAGCAGCGACTCTGCGGGAATCGCTGCTGTTTTCGTTTTATATGTTAGAGAGGTATGAATGAACTTGAAAAGAGTTTTGTTATGCCTGCGCGGCGGCCTGGCCCAGCGCGGCGCATTCTTCTGCATTGTTCGGCGTTTCGTTGACGATAGCGGTGCCGATGACAACCGCACCGGCGTCTTCCGTGCGCTGTTTCCAGACATCCATCCATTCGCCCGTGCCCCAACCGTACGAACCGAAGAGGCCGACCTTTTTACCGCTCAATTTAGGAAGCAGCTCTGCGAAGAATGGTTCAACGATCGTTTCTTCCAATTCTTCCGCACCCATAGCCGGGCAGCCCAGCAAAATAACGTCCTTCGATGCAACAGCATCTACACTTGTATCTTCGAAACGAACCGATTCTACATCGGCGCCGGCAGCTTTGACGGCTGCTTCGATTTCCTGCGCCATGGCTTCTGTGTTGCCAGTGCCGCTCCAATATACGATTTCTACCATTATAAATTCCTCCTTATGCTACGATGAGTGATTCTAACGTTGTCCCAACAGCAAATCTGTTTATGTAGTCTTCCCGGCAGCAGCTGAACATTCGGAATATACGGGACGCTTTGTCGGCGTCGCCGTAGACCTTCCAGTCGCCGCAGATTTTGGCGTGGTTCCCCTTGTGGGTAATGAAGCCGCATACATCTTCTAAGGGATATCCGAGAAAAATCCCGGACTCATGGGGAAAACAGCCGCCTTCGCGGAACCGGTCGGCCAGGTGGTCCAGCATGTGCTCCAGGACATCGCCGGCGGCGTAGCCGTACTGCGTTAAAAAGGCCATGACGGCCTGATTCTGCACGTAGGACGCGACCATTGCCGGTCTGTATACATATAACAGGGTGCGTTTGGGACAGGCGTACAATATGCGGAAGTGAAGACCTTTTTGGTTATACATATGATTGTATTTATCAATTAACTTTTCGTAATCTGTTCGAGATTCCAAGCGGGGGAGGCAGAGAAGCGAGCCCATCTTTAATCCCGCTAAGGTAGGCGAACAGTGATTGACTAATATAGCATCGATATTCATGCGCATCCTCCGTTTCGTCATTTGATGACTATATTATACCAATAATGAAAGTAAATGTCAATATATAAATGATACAATTTTTCAATATTAAACAAGAGAAAGGATGGCGGATAGCTATCTGCGCCGCGAGAGTATATAATAAAGTAAAGCGCAGTATCTGTGATGGAAGGAGGAATTTGCATGACACAGGAAACGACCGCCGTCGACACAAGCTGGTGCTTTGGCTGCGGAAAAGAGAATCCTATTGGGTTAAAATTAGATATGAAAGAGATAGACGGCGTGTGGACGGCCTACTTTACGCCGAAGAAAGAGCATGAAAGCTACGGCGACCGCATGCACGGCGGGCTGACGAGCACCCTGCTGGACGAGGTCATGGGAGACTGCGTGTTCCGCAAGGCCGGCAGGCCTGCTTATACGGCAAAGCTGGAAATCCGCTTCCGCAGTGCCGTACGCATCGGCGAAACGGTCAAGGTAGAGGGCTGGATTACGTCGCGCCGGGGCCGGCTGGTCACGGCCGAAGGGCGCGTCGTCCATGAAGACGGCTCTGTCGCCGCCGAAAGCTCGGCGAAGATGATGCTGGCGAAATAATCGCGGCAGAAAGGAGTCGCCTATGCCTGTCAATTCTTTTGAAACCTATCCCATGTCCTGGAAGCCGGCATGGAATAAGGAACGGCCCTTGTACCAGTCGCTGGCGCGGCGTTTGGAAGAGGACATCCGTTCCGGCGCGCTGCTGCCGGGGACGAAGCTGCCGCCGCAGCGGGAGCTGGCCGATTTTTTGGACATCAACGTCAGCACCGTATCGCAGGCCTTCCGCATCTGCTCGGATAAAGGCCTGCTGACCAGCGTGACCGGCAGCGGAACCTTTGTGGCCTACGATGCTGTGACGAATTTGTCCCTTGCCCCCGACGGGACGGAACCCTTGATCGAGTTGGCCTCGATGATGCCGGAGACGATTGCCGTCGACGGCGTCGTCGCGTCGCTGCAATCCATGCTGGCGGAGGAGAAGGCGCCTTCATTCTTTCAATACGGATGCGGCAGCGCGGCGTGGCGCAGACTGGCCGCCTTGGACTTGCTGCGTCGTGCCGGTGCGGTGGAAGAGCACGGGGCTGTCACGGCGGCGAACGGCGGGCAAAATGCCATTGTCGCTTCCCTTCTAGCCCTGTGCCGTCCCGGCGACCGGCTGGGCGTAGACCCTCTCGTATATTCCGGCCTCAAACAGGCCGCCAGGCTGTTGGGCGTGCGGCTGGTTCCCGTCGCGCAGGAACAGGGCGAAATGAGCGCCGACGGCATTCGCTATGCCGTGCAGAATCACCAGATCAAGGGGCTGTACGTCGTGTCGGATTTTCAAAATCCGACGGCTCACGTCATGAGCGAACAAGGCCGCCGCACGATAGCCCAGATTGCCGAAGACGAAGGGCTGTTTATCATCGAAGACGGCGTAGCCCGGCTCATGGCCGCCGATCCGCTGCCGACGATTCAGTCCCTGGCTCCGGAGAGAACCTTTTTTATCCTCAGCCTGTCGAAGGTACTGCTGCCGACGCTGCGCATGGCCTATATCCTCTGCCCTCCGTCCCATGCCGGTACGCTGCAGGACATCGTGCAGAGCCTGCACCTATCGCAGTCGGAACTGCTGGCGGAGCTGACGGCCCGCCTTCTCGTGTCCGGCGCGGCGGAGGCGCTGATTGCGGCCCGTCGTGAAGGGGCTGCCCGAAGGAACGCCATTGCCGAGGAAATCCTACAGGGATATACGCTCTTAGGAAGTTCGGAGTGTCTGAGCCGCTGGCTGGTCCTGCCGGAAGGGCTGACGGGGACGCTGGCGGAAGCCGAGGCGAGACGGCGCGGCGTAGCCGTATATGGCGACGCCCACTTTGCCGTCGGGCCTGCGAGCCGGCAGCACGGCCTGCGCCTGGCTGTGACTGCTCCGGCTGATGACGATGAATTGGCCGAGGGGCTGCGGCGTTTGAAAGCCATGCTGGACGATTGGCGCCTGTAATTGTATGCCATACAATTTTCTCATTGTATGGAAATTTCTCCTATGCTATGATGAATCTGTAAAGAGAGTACAGAGAATGCAAAGGAGGGCTATATGATGAAATGCTATGTTGTCGATGCCTTTACGAAAGAGGTATTTAAGGGAAATCCGGCGGCAGTCTGCGTCCTCGATTCGTGGATATCGGACGAACTCATGCAGCGCATCGCCATGGAGAACAACCTGTCCGAAACGGCTTTTACCGTCAAGGAAGGCGACGCTTACCGCCTGCGCTGGTTTACGCCGGGCGGTGAAATCGATTTATGCGGCCATGCCACGCTGGCGACGGCTTACGTGCTGGCCCATTTCGTAGCGCCGGAAGAACAGGTATTCCGTTTTCAGACGATGAGCGGCGAATTGGTCGTCTCACGGGACGGAGAACGGCTGTCTATGGACTTTCCGGCTTACGAAATGAAGGAAATCCCCGTGACGGACGCCATGGCGGCGGTCATCGGCGCGCGGCCTGCGGCGGCGTATATAGGGCGGGACTTGGTCTGCGTCCTGCCGGCAGAAGACGACGTGCGGCAGGCGAAGCCCGATATGGAAGCGATGAAATCCTTAGACGGCCTGCTGCTGCACATTACGGCCCAAGGGACAGACTACGACTGTGTGAGCCGCAGCTTTGCGCCGAAGCTCAACGTTGCCGAAGACCCGGTCTGCGGCTCCGGCCACTGCCACATCGTGCCTATCTGGGCCAAGGCGCTGGGAAAAGATCACATCAAGGCCTATCAGGCGTCGAAACGAGGCGGCGAGCTGTACTGCAAACTCGACGGCAGCCGCGTGACCTTGGCAGGATACGCCTGCCTGTATTCTGTAGCGGAGCTGAATGTGTAACACTGTGATATATAGAAACGCCGCTGCAATTGAAAACATATATGTTTTCAATTGCAGCGGCGTTTTTTTACAGCATATTCCATATTTTAAGATTTTTACTGTATGTAAGAAAACTGTATATTGTATATGATTTTTTTATATGCTATGATGAAAGCAGTGCATAAGATGGAGCGAAATAGGAAATGTCAGGAGGGATAGACATGGACAGAACGGATATGATGCACGTCATGTATGACAAGAAAGGGCCGGCCGTAGCTAAGCGCTTTGCCGCCCGGGGCTTCGAGGCTGTGTATTGTCCGACGAAGGAAGAGGCTCTGAAGACGGCCTTATCCTATATTCCGGCAGACCACGTCGTATCGTGGGGCGGCTCGGCGTCCATCGACGACATCGGACTGCGGCCTTACGTGCTGGAGCATTACGCCGTCATCGACAGGGATAGGGCCAAGACGCCGGACGAACGGGTGGAACTCATGCGCAGGGCCTTGCTGTGCGACACCTTCCTCATGGGGATGAACGCCGCCGTAGAGGACGGCCAGCTCATCAATATCGACGGCAACGGCAACCGCGTCGCCGCCTTGTCCTACGGGCCGAAGCAGGTTCTTGTCGTCGTCGGCATGAACAAGGTCTGCCCGACGGTCGAATCGGCTATGGCCAGAGCCCGCTCGACGGCGGCGCCGATCAACATCAACCGCTTTGCCGGCTCGGACACGCCGTGCTATAAGACGGGCATGTGCGCCCACTGCACGACGACGAACAGCGTCTGCGCTCAGCTGCTGCGCACGCGCATCTGCCGCCCTGCCGGCCGCATCAAGGTCATCCTGGTCGGCGAAAATTTAGGATACTAATCGTATAGGGGGATTGTACTATGGAAATGAAATTATTTGACAACTGGAAGGATATTCCGACGATTCATCTGGACCTCATGGACCGCAAGATTTTCACGGGCAAGAACGTCATGCTCGTGCGCAATGAAGTGCATCCGAAGACGACGATGCCGGCTCACAGCCATCGGCACGAACAGCTCCTGTACGTAGAGTCGGGAGCCTGCGACGTCATTACAGACGGCCAGGTACAGCATCTGGAAGCCGGCGGCGTAGCCTGGTTTCCGTCGAATGCGGAACACAGCGTCGTCAATACGGAAGACGTACCCCTCGTCGTCTTCGATATTTTCACGCCGATCCGCGAAGATTTCCTGAAATAAGAAACGCATATAAAAAAGACGGTACTGTGAACTGACCCCCAAAAGTTAGACCAAAAATCTAACGATGGGAGGTCAGTTTTTTTATGGCGAAATACAGTTACGAATTTAAGAAGCAACTGGTATCAGAATACCTGGACAATCAGGGAAGCTATGCTTCCATTTCACAAAAACATGGCATGCCGGACAGTTGCCAGTTAAGAAAATGGGTTGCTGCTTACAAAAAAATGGGGGATGCCGGGTTAAAACGCTCTCGCTCCCGGAAAGAATACTCTTTCGAAGAAAAGCTTTCTGTGGTAGAGTCTTACTTAACAAGCGAACTCTCGTATCAGGAACTGGCTCTTCAAATGGAAATCAACAATCCGTCGCTACTTGTCAGATGGGTAAATGACTTTAAAATAGCTGGGCCGGATGCGTTAAGACCGCACAGGAAAGGCAGGAAGAAGACATTGAATACATCGCAATCAAGAGAAACAGAAGCACAAGTTCAGCATACGGAGGTGGATACCCGTGCGGAGCACGTGAAGGAATTAGAGGATGAACTTCTTAAACTCCGTATAGAGAATGCGGTTTTAAAAGAACTGAGGAGACTGCGGTTAGAGGACGAAGCAAAGCGGAGAGGGTTGCAAACGTCATCTTCAGTCTCCGAGGACAATTCAAACTAAAAGATCTTCTCTCCTACACCCATTTGCCGAAAGCCACCTACATGTACTGGCAGAAACGCATGGGCCGCGAAAATCCGGACAAAGAATTAGAAGATACCATACAGGAACTTTGCAAACAGCATACCACCTATGGCTATCGGCGAATCACGGGTGAGCTTACCAATCAGGGATGGTGCGTGAATAAGAAGAAGGTGCAGCGCATCATGCAAAAGCTAAGCCTTCAGGTCACTTGTTTTACGCGAAAGAGCCGCAGATACAGCTCTTATAAAGGTAAGGTGGGAACCATCGCTCCCAATCGGATACGCCGTCGCTTCCACACGACGGTTCCCCATCAGAAAATCACAACAGATACGA
>ENA-OWPN01000440-OWPN01000440.1-human-gut-metagenome-genome-assembly--contig:-NODE-440-length-59718-cov-6.405075_pt1 | contig 59718 bp, 53 predicted proteins | sample MGYA00248266_ERZ651850 | MGnify/ENA primary metagenome ERZ651850 (study PRJEB26924, sample SAMEA4378296) | human gut metagenome | biome: human gut; feature: human-associated habitat; material: faeces... | reverse complement strand
ACTATTATTATACGCTATTTCTCGTCAAAATCAACCATTTGTTGTGACAGAGCCTTTCAATATAATGAAGTCCTTCGGCCACTTTTAGCCGTAATCCTCGCTTTTCGTTCTTCATATCGGCATTCTTAAACTCAATGAAGTTTATGTATCCATCTTTAAAAGAAATAGCATCAAAGCTATTAAACGTATCATTTCCTTTAAACAAGGATTCTACTATCTTGTCATATGCATAGGCTTTATCCGGGATATCGCACAGAATGACCTTATTATCATCGTCCCATGAAATTTCGCTGATAGGCAGGAAGTATTCGTCAAATTGCCGAAACATTTTCTGAACATCTTCTATCTTCATGTCCCAGTCTCCAATTGCTCTTCATACAACTCTCGCAGTCGGATAATCGGCTCAGCTAACATATTATACGTCTCATCCAATTTTCCGTCTATATTTTCAATAACAGCGCCATCGGCTTCCCGTTTCGCCAAATAAAAATGCGTTTTCTGATGAAATCCATGCTTTTTACTGAATACGTCTAAGGCCTGCAGAAAATATGGGCTATGCGTAGTCAAAATCATGCGCAAATCAAGCTGCTTCGCCATCAGTACTAAAAGTTCTGCAAAGTACAGCTGCCACTGAGGATGCAAATGAACTTCTGGCTCATCAATGATCAGCAAACTGTTTTCCCTTAAATACCCATTGTCCAAAAGGCGCCGTATAATGACATATGATTTTAACCCACTTGCCAAGCTGCCTGCGCCAAAGCTTTGGCCTTTTATTTTATATAAAAGATGGCCTTCCTCCAATGCCACATTCCCTACTAGTACTTTCCCTATCATCTTGTCAATGGCTTCCAATCGTTCTTTAGCCAATGTATCATCTATGATGTTATTGCGATTCCGGCTATTTTCATTAATCAATTTCTCAACCAAATCCACTCGATGACCTTGTTTTGTTTTAGATTTTCTCAAGTCCATAAGGATATCAAAGAAATCTGACAATATCATTGGCGTATCAATAAAAACAACATCTTTAAAGTAAAATTCTCCATCAAACATATTGGGGAATTTTACGGTACTGTTAGTAATCTGCAAAACGTTACAGTCGATTTCCCCATCATAAACACGCATTTTTCCCGTTTTTCTTGTATATGCATTTCTTATCTTTCCGTCAAATTCGGTTTTAAATGTTTGCAGGATCACATCTTTCTTTACCTTTATCTTGAAAACTAAATCTTGGATCGTTTCTAACCGCTTTGCAATATTAGCAGTACGCTGTAATCCGCTTTTATCATGGTAGCGTCGCCCAATTTCATCGGTTAACAATAATAAATTATAAATCAATTCAGATCTATTTTTCCTAATTTCTTCTTCTGGCATTTTCATTGTTTCTGCCAGCCAACCTCTCAAAGCTTCTCCAAATTTTAGACGTTCTGCCCTTGGATAAGAATTTAAGGCATCTAACACATATTCCACAGAATCGTCAAGAATTTTATCCTGATATACATTTATACCATGATACAAACTGTACAGTGCCTTACCAACGGTACTTTTTCCACTATCATTATAACCTGTAATAACAGTCAATCCATCTAAACAAATCTCTGCGTCTTTTAAGATACCAATATTTTGTATGTGTACATTCATATTGCCACCTTCTTTCCATGCCTCACAGATATCGAAAACGTATCAATATGCACCCTTCTTGCCTAATACAACACCAATAGTCCGCCAAATCAGCACTACGTCAAACCACACATTCCAGTTCCGCACATACCACGTATCCATCTGCACGCGTTCGTCATAGGATACGTCGCTGCGGCCGCTAGTCTGCCACATGCCGGTTACGCCGGGGCGAACCATATAAAAGTCATCAATGAATTTGCCGTATCTTGGCACTTCGTCTCGAATAATCGGCCTAGGGCCTACAAGGCTCATTTCGCCTTTCAGAACGTTGAACAGCTGCGGCAGCTCATCCAGGCTGGTTCTGCGCAGGAAAGCGCCGCTTCGGGTAATTCGCGGATCGTTCTTGAGCTTGAAATCCTTTTCCCATTCGGCTCTGGCTTCAGGATCATTTTCTAGTAATTCTTTTAATTTTACATCGGCATCAACGCACATGCTGCGGAATTTGTAACAGGGAAATTCTTTTCCATCTTTTCCTACGCGGCGATGCTTAAAAATAACTGGGCCGGGCGAATCTCTGTAAATCCATATGGCAATACCTGCCAAAATCGGCGAAATACAGATGAGGCCAATAACCGTACAGACAATATCAAATACCCTCTTGAGAAACCGATTATACCACTGAGCTAAGTTATTGCGGAAGCTGAACGTAACGATATGACCGTCAATCAGGCTTTCTACATCCAGCGTCGCCAATGGCATCTTTCCCATATCGGGAATAAAGGATATTCTCTTGACCAAGGGCTGCAGCCGATAGACGATTTGCTGCATTTCATCATTTTTTAATCCCGGCGCAATGACCAGAACATGGCGCACGCCCGTACTGCGAATAACCGATTCGGCATCAGAGAAAGAACCTAAATGAGGCATCATAGATGCAACCTTTGGTTCCGGTACCCGGTCTTCCAAAAAGCCGATAAAATCATAGCCAAGACCCGTATCATGCTGCAGCGGATCCAACACGAGAGCTGCCGTCTTGCCGGCTCCCATGACCAATACAGGAACCTGCAGTGCCCGTACATGACCTAATATTTTTTTCGTTATATATCGGCCGGCTACGAGAAAGACAAAGGAAAATACCCACATCAAGGCCACGAAAAGGCGCGATGTCTGAGCGGCAGTCTGCGCTAGATACATGATGACGACTAAGGAAACGACAGCATAGATATTTACCTTAAAGATTTCCGAAATGATACGCCAAAACTGAGTTCGCCGTGTATACAGCTCATGAACCTGCATAAAACCTAGATAGACGACAGGAATAATAACGTGAATCGACAACCACGAGAGGCGGAGATGTGTTTCCGGAACTAATAGATTCCGCAGGTTATAGGAAACACACTCCGCCGCTAATATGGCAATATAGTCAACAATGAGCAGCACGACCGGCAATACCGCCGTGCTGTACTTATTTTTTATGGATATAGAATCGCGCATAGTCTTGTAGTCTCCCCAACCTATAAAACTTTAACCTATATTATACCCCAATTAGACGCAGTCGTCTACGCCCCCCGCTAATTGAAACAAAGCTGTAACAAATAAAGCAAATAAGGACATCTAACTATTGTATCTTTCCACACGCCGACTCTCAATATTACTGAATTATTACCGTTATTTTACATTGGTTTCTTTCTATATATGCAATGCAAAAACCGCAGCACATTGCTGAAAGATACAATATGCCGCGGTTTTACTATATCATTTTTACGCACACCTGTTTACCACAAAAAGCAACGCCGTATTTCCACACAGATGCTATCTCTCGTTTTGCAAACTCAACTTCATATTGCCTATCTTGAATCTGCCGCAAGGCTTCATCGGCTTGTTTTTCCAAGGACGCTGTTCTATCGGCAGCTTTAAATTCCAGTATGACGCCGGCTTTCTGCGTGTCTTTCGGAAAAATAGCTATGTCAAAACGTCCGTATCCGCTTTCTTTGTTGGATTCGACGATATATTGCTTATCCAGAAATAATGCCGATATTCCCAACATGAATCCGTGGTAAAAGCTTTCTTTGTTGGCCGTATCGTAGGTACTGGCAAAACGCAATAGTATCTGCTGCAGCCGGTCTTCAAAATCTCTTTCTTGCCCGGAAAACAGCGCATCAAACAAGGTATCAAAGGTATTGCGGTCTGCGCCGACAGCAACGGTATTCAAGATTTCCTGACTGTATACCTGCTTAATTTCTTCATTGGGAATTCGCAGGGAATAGCGATTGTACGTCGTCGGCGAAGCGGACTCAATTGTCAAATATCCCGTTGTCAATAGCAGCGTATATAATGCGCTTGCATCCTTCTCGATCTGATCGTACATCACCGTTTCATTCAGACTGACGGTCACGGCCTTACCTTCCAATAAGCCTTGAAGCTCTTTGATCCGCAGGCAATCGGCATGAGAAAGAAGCTGCGTTAAAATGTAATTTCCCGACGTATGAACCCAATACGGCATAGGCGTACATTCGTTATCCATATAATTGATAACCGACCAAGGATTATACATATCATCTGTTCCAAACCGATAACCGTCGTACCATTGCCGCAGCTCCGGCAACTTCTTTTCTACGCCCAGGTCCTCTGCCATAGCGACTGTTTCTGCCGGCGTAAATCCCAGGATATTACTGTATTTACGGCTTAATACGGAACACACAGATAGATTATTCAATCCGCTGAAAATACTTTCTTTAGCGACGCGCAGCACGCCTGTCAGCACGGCAAAGTCCAAGGCCCTGTTCGTCTTTAAAGCGCTGCTCAAAAATTGTCGCATAAATCCAATGCACTGATCGTAATAGCCCTGATCCCATGCGTATTGTATGGGCGCATCATACTCGTCCAAAAGAAGAATCACAGGCTGGCCATAGTATGCCTGCATCATTTCCATCAGCCGGGTCAAGGCAAAGGCCATTTCTGTCTGGTCGGCCTGACGATTGACAATGCGATGATAATCCTCCTTCATACATTCATCCAATGTATCGGCCTTCATCAAATACGCATACTGTAGATACAGACGGCGAAGAAACAGACTGAAAAAATTCAGCATTTGCTCCCATGAAGGCGACTGGCCGTCTTTCAACGATATGAAAATAACCGGATATATGCCCCTATGCTTCATGTAAGATAACCCGGCCTTTTCAACAGCAAGACCGTGAAACAAATCTTTGCTTTCTTCTTTCTTATCGATGGAAAAGAAATATTCCAGCATGCTCATCGTCACTGTCTTGCCGAAACGGCGCGGGCGCGTGATTAATGTCACCTTGCTATGGTCATCAATGAGCTGACGTATGAAATCGGTTTTATCTATAAAATAATAATTTTCCCGCAGTTCCTTGAAATCATCCACACCAATGGGCATACGCACGTTCATGTTCTTCGCCTCCCTTACCTAATATCTTCATATTACAATCTTGCATTTACTCCTTTACTATGATATCGAAGAAGTAATTTATATTATATCATACCCCTACAAATTCAAAAATATGATATCGTCTTATCGCCATATCGTTATATCAAATAAAAAAAGAAGAACAGCCTGAGCCATTCTTCTTTTTATCTATATTGCTATATTTCGTTGTCTTACTCTTCGTCTTCCACCATATCGCCGTTGTGGTATACGTCCTGGACGTCGTCCAGGTCTTCCAATGCGTCGATGAGTTTTTCGAGTTTTTCTGTGCCTTCGGCGTCCAAGGTAATGGTGTTGTCCGGAACCATGGTGATGGATGCGTGTTCTGTTTCGATGCCGGCGTCGGCCAAGGCTTTTTCTACGTCGTCAAAGGCTTCGGGCGTCGTTACGATTTCGAATTCTTCGCCTTCGGTCTTGACGTCGTCGGCGCCTGCTTCGAGGGCTACTTCCATGATCTGGTCTTCGTCGGCATTTTCCTTGCTTACGACGAAGATGCCCTTGCTCTTGAACATCCAGCCTACGCAGCCTGTTTCGCCAAGGCTGTTGCCGTATTTGGAGAATACGTGGCGGACTTCGGCGGCCGCGCGATTACGGTTATCCGTGAGGACGTTGACAGTAACGGCAACGCCGGCCGGGCCGTAGCCTTCGTACGTAATTTCTTCGTAGTTCTGGCCTTCTGTAGCGCCGGCGCCTTTCTGGATCGCCCGCTTGATATTATCTTTCGGAATGTTGTTTTCTTTTGCTTTTTGGAGAGCCAATTTCAAGCGCATGTTGCCGACCGGATCCGGGCCGCCCATACGAACGGCAATGGTGATTTCACGGCCGATTTTCGTGGTGATTTTGCCGCGGATGGCGTCGTTCTTGCCTTTTTTACGCTTAATATTTGCCCATTTCGAATGTCCAGACATTCTGTGTTCCTCCTCTTATTGCCACCACGCTTCGCCGGCCAGGCGGTCTAAAATAATGGCCGCCGCCGAGCGGACGGATAAGTGGTTGTAGTCTCCTGCGCCGTATACGGGCTCCAGGATATAATCAAATTGCTCCATCGTCTCTTTCGTCATGCCGTAGCCTGTCCCAAAGAGCAGCAGCACCGGCGTATCGTCTTCTTCGCGCTTGCGGCGCAGCTCCTTATAGGAAATGGTATTGGCATAGGTCCGCGCGTCCGTCGTCACGACGTACGCGCGCTTTCCTTCCGCCTCTTCCACGGCCTTGATGGCGTCCTCAATAGACGGGCGGATGTCGACGATGTCGAAAGCCTGGGTGCGGTAGGCGTTGTACTTCCTGCCGGCCGGGCTTTCCCAAAAGTCCATGATCTTATGCACCATGTCCAGCTGTCCCGGCACATGATGGATAATGAAATATTTTTTCACGCCATAGGTCTTGGCCGAACGGGATATGTCGTGGAGATCATAGTTCGTAATGGCCGTGGCTATGGTGTTGAAGTTTTTGTCATATATGGGGTAGTGCACCAATCCTACGTACAGAGACGATTTCATCAGGCTTCTTCTCCTTCCAGCTCCGCCAATATGGCCCTGTCCTTCGCTGACAGGTCGCAGGTTTCCAGCAGGTCGGGCCGCTTCTGCAGCGTCCGTTCCAGGGATTTGCGGCGCCGCCAGGCGTCTATCTTGGCGTGGTCGCCGTTTCGGAGCACCTCCGGGACGGTCAGGCCGCGGAATACGGCCGGCTTGGTATACTGGGGATATTCCAGCAGAGAAGCGTAAAACGAATCGTCGGCCGCGCTTCCGGCTGCGCCGAGGACGCCGGGAATCATACGAGCCACGGCGTCGGTAATGGTCATCGCCGGCAGCTCGCCGCCGGTCAGGACGTAGTCGCCGACGGAAATGGTTTCATCGGCCAGGCTTTCTTCTACGCGGTAGTCTACGCCTTCGTAGTGGCCGCACAGGAGAATGAGCTGGTCGTACGCCGCCAGCTCCCTGGCCTTGGCCTGCGTGAAGGTTTCACCGGCAGGCCCCATGAGGATGACGCGCCGTTTCGGCACGTCGCGGCGCACGGCCTCTACAGCCGCAAAAAGCGGCCCTGCTTTCATAAGCATGCCGCAACCGCCGCCATAAATCGTGTCGTCTACCATATGATGACGGTCATAGGTGAAATTTCTCGGATTGGTTACATCCAGCTCCAGCAGGCCGGCCGCGCGGGCCCGTCCGATAATGCTATGCCGGTAAAAGGCCTCTATCAATTCCGGGAAAAGTGATATTATATCGATTCTCATTCGTCTACCCATTCAGGCGGGTCGAGCACCATTTTTCCAGACTCTTCGTCAATGGATTTTACGACGTCGGGAATGGCTGCAAAGAGCGTTTCCTTTCCTTCGTCGTCGGTCACGACGTATACGTCGTTGCTGCCCGTCCGCAAGACGTCGGTAACAGTCCCTAATTTCACATCCTGCAAATCGTAGGCCGTCATGCCGATGATGTCGAAGATGTAATGCTGGCCTTCTTTCAGAGGCATCAAATCTTCTCTCGGCACCTGGAGCTCCTTGCCCCGGAGCAGCTCGGCGGCATTGCGATCGTCGACACCGACGAACTTCATAAGGACGACGCGCTTATGGAGCCGCGCGGCGGCAACTTCGTACTTCTTGCCGTCGATGTAGCCGTATTTCATTTGCAGGAAACGCTTCGGAAAATCCGTATCGGGATAAATACGAACATCACCCCGCACGCCGTGCGGGGCAACTATTTGACCGATTGTAAAGAAATCCAATCCAGCCATCGTATGTTATTGGCGAATGGCAACGATCTTGTCGTCTTCGACCAAGATTTCCGTTCCCATTAATTTACCCAAATCATCGCCGACTTGGACGACTACGGTCTGTTCAAGCGTGCCTTGTCTGATTTCGGAACCGATTGCTAACTGTTCAGCTTCGTTTCTGTCATGCTGCGCTTTTGCTTTGGCAGCCTGGAGACGCTGTTTTTGTTCTTCTACGCGGGCCCGCAGGGAAATCAAGCCCTGGGCGTCGATTTTCGCCTGTTCGGTCATCATGCGTTTAGCCTGGAATTCCAGGTTCTGCATTTCCCGATCGATATCACTCAGCGCCTGGTCCGTATTTCTGAGGATTTTATCCTTCAGCGCCTGGGTTACCTTGGCTTTTACGGCGACAGGAACGCGCAATGTAATCTGATCCATGGTTCCTCCTATACGATATCAACGGATACTTTCTTGTTCGCCTTCACTGCCGCAGCCTTGACAACAAGGCGCAGCGCTTTCGCGATTTTGCCTTGTTTGCCAATGACTTTGCCCATATCTTCGGGCGCGACATGAAGCTGATATACTTCGAGGCCTTTTTTCTGAATTTTCGTAACTGTAACTGCTTCGGGCTGTTTGACGAGCGCCTTGGCAATACATGCAATTAATTCTTCCATATGTCTCAGCCTCTCTTACTTCTTCTTGGATGCTTCAAACTGAGCCATGATGCCGGCTTTTTTGAAAAGGGAGCGAATCGTATCGGTAGGCTGTGCACCTTTGCCGAGCCATGCTACTGCTTCTTCAGCGTTGACTACCAAACGGCTGTCAGCGTCTTTAGCCGGATCGTACGTGCCAATCGTCGCAACCGGACGGCCGTTGTTGCGGGCGTCGCGGGAATCCGCTACGACAACACGGTAGAACGGTTTCTTTTTAGCACCTAAACGAGCCAAACGAATTTTAATCATTGAAATTCACCTCCTCTATATGGTATCCCTCTCGGGGAATCAGCTATTTAAAAGGGCAGGCGGGGCAGGAAGCCGCGCCGTTTCCCCTGCTGTGCTTTCTTAGCCTGCTTCATCATCTTCTGCATCTCCGTAAACTGCTTGAGAAGGCGGTTTACGTCCTGGACGCGGGTGCCGCTGCCCTTGGCGATGCGCCGCTTGCGGCTGTCCTTGATGAGCATTTTCGGGTTCGTACTCGCCCGTTCCTGGGCGGTCATGGACGTGATAATCGCTTCAATGCGCTTGAACTCCTTGCCGTCCATATCGATTTTGTCGAGTTCTTTTTTATATTTGCCAATGCCGGGAATGAGGCTCATGAGGCTGCCCATATTTCCCATTTTCTTAATCATCTGCAGTTGGCTAAGGAAATCGTCAAAGGTAAAGCTGCCGCTCTTCATGGTCTTTTTCATGTTGGCCATGGATTCTTCGTCGAAGGCGGCCTGAGCCCGTTCGATAATCGTTTCTACGTCGCCTAAATCGAGGATTCGCGACGCATAGCGGTTCGGATGGAACTCTTCCAAGCCGTCGAGCTTTTCGCTGACGCCGATGTACTTGATCGGCTTGCCCGTCACGGCTTTGATGGACAAGGCAGCGCCGCCGCGGGCGTCGCCGTCAAGCTTGGTCATGATCATGCCGTCGATGCCGAGGGCGTTGTCGAAGGCCGAGGCTGCCGTTACGGCGTCCTGGCCGGTCATGGCGTCTACGACGAGGAGGATTTCATGAGGATGAACTTCTCCTTTGATGTTGACCAGCTCGTCCATGAGGACTTCGTTAATGTGAAGGCGGCCAGCCGTATCGATGATGACGATATCGCGAAGATGGCTCAAGGCATAGGGAATAGCGTCCTTGGCGATCTTAACGGGGTCCTGGCATCCTTCTTCCGTATAGACAGGCACGTCCAGTTCCTGTCCCAATACTTGAAGCTGCGTAATAGCAGCCGGTCGGTATACGTCTCCGGCAACCAACAGCGGGCTTTTGCCTTGCTTTTTCAGCAGCCGTGCCAACTTGCCTGCTGTCGTCGTTTTACCGGCACCCTGCAGGCCAACGAGCATGACGATTGTCGGCGGCTTAGACGCGATAGCGATGCGGCTCTGCGTCCCGCCGAGAAGCTCTGTCAGCTCATCGCGGACAATTTTAATAACTGTCTGGGAAGCATTCAAACTGCCGAATACTTCTTCGCCTACGGCTTTTTCCCGTACGCGCTTGATAAAATCTTTAGTAACGGCAAAGTTAACGTCGGCTTCCAGCAGCGCGCGGCGCATCTCTTTCAGCGCTTCGCTTACATCTTCCTCCGAAAGCTTACCCTTGCCGCGAAGCTTTTTGAAGGCCGCTTGAAACCGTTCTGACAAACTTTCGAATGGCATAAAAAGCCTCCTTTATAGCTCGATTTCTTTCAATACGTGCGCAGCTTGTTCAATCTGCTCGGCAGTCCCCTGCTCCAGCAAGGCTGCGGCCTGATCCAACTTCTCCCGGGCCGCGTCGTTTCGGGCCAGCAGGTGAAGCCGTTCTTCATACTCTTCCAGCGAACGCGATGCCCGGCGCAGCATGTCGTACGCGCCTTGTCTGGAAATGTTCAGCTCTTCGCCGATTTCTGTCAGCGACAGATCCATTTCAAAATACATTTCCATACAGCGCCGTTGCCGCTCCGTCAAAAGAGGCCCGTATATATCGAGGAGCCGTCCCTTGCGCACTACATCTTCCAGCATGTTGTCACCGCCTCCGCATTCAGCGTACTGTGATAGTATACAGAAAAAGGAGATGCCTGTCAAGTAGTTTTACTTGTCAGATGTGATTTTATCGGCAGTTTTATGCTGTCCGAATTATGGGACTGCCTGCTGCGCTTTTCTCACGTTGACCCGGACATTATAAAAGGTACTGCCTCGTCCCTTATCGCTCAGTCGCTGCGACGTCAGAGCGTTGACCGACCGGTCGCCTGGGCAGCGTTCGATCCACCACAGGCCTTCCGACACGACCTGGCCCGGCGCCGTCCGGTTCGTTATATGGAGGGTAAATAGGGCTTCGCCCCGGCTGTTCCAAGCGACGACCTTCTCGCCATCGCTGAATCCCTGCCGGGCCGCGTCGTCGGGATGCATGAATAATACCATCGTACGGGAACGGGTCAATTCGTCCCGTTCATTAAAGGACGAATCCAATACGCGCGGGTCCGTTCCGTTGGTGAAATAGTAATCTCCGTCTTCCTCGCAGGCTGGGAAATAGTCAGGCACGGCCGGCGTTTCCCTGTCATTTCTGATTTCGATTTTTCCTGACGGCGTGCCGAAGGTCAGCTTGTACCCCTCCGGCAGTCCCAGCTCGACGGGGTCGCCGCGGCGCAACGCTTCCCCGTCGACGGGCACGGGCCAGGAACTCGTCGAATCGATGAGCGCCTCGACGAGATCGTTTTCGCTCTGATGGAAAAACGGATCGTCTATTCCCATTGCGTTCGCCAAATCGCAGGCGACGCTCCAGTTGGAACGGCATTGCCCTAAGGGCTCGATGACGGCCTTTCCTCGTCCGACGACGTAGCTGCCGTACGAATAATAGAGGTCGTCATGCTCCAGCGAAGTCGTCGCCGGCAAGATGATATCGGCATAACGGGCCGTATCGGTCATGAACCGCTCGTGAACGACGGTAAACAAATCTTCCCGTGACAGGCCGGCGATGACTTGATTTTGGTCAGGAGCCGTGCAGGCCGGATTGGATGAATAGACAAAAAGGCTGCGTATAGGCCCCTCTGTCTGCAGCAGGGCCGAGCCGATTTCGCACATGTTAATACGCCGTGTCGGCTTTTTCCACTCGTCCTTCGTCACGACAGACTGGTCGAAGGCCGTACTGCACGACGTCGACATCATCAGGCCGCCGCCGGTATACTGCCACGCGCCGACAGCCGCGGGCAGACAGGTGATGAGCCGCACAGTCATGGCTCCGTTCGTATAGCGCGACAATCCCGTACCGAGGCGGATGAAGGGAGCCTTCGCCCGGCCATAAGCCGCAGCCAGCTCTTCTACGACAGCTGCCGGAACGCCTGTGGCCTCCTGTACATAGGCCGGCGTATACTTCGGCAGCACGTCCCGCTGCAGCTCCGTCCAGCCCTGCACGTATGCATCGATAAAGGCCTCGTCGCACAGGCCGTCCCGATGGAGACAATGCAGGACGCCCAAGGCCAAGGCTCCGTCGCTGCCCGGCCGGGTCTGGATAAACCGGTCGGCTCGCCGCGCCGTCTCGGTAGCATACGTATCAATGCACCAGACTTGAGCGCCCCGCTTCTTCGCTTCCCGCACATCCTTGAGAAAATGGAGGTTCGTCGACAACATGCTGATACCCCAGAGAATGATGAAATCGCTGTGCTGCGCTTCCTGAGGCCTCATGCGCAGCGTATGTCCCATGATGCTGTTCCATCCGTAGTTCTTAGCAGCCGAGCAAATCGTCCGTTCCAGCTCAGACGCACCGAGCCGGTAAAATAAGCCGTGGTATGCATTGTGCTGGACCATGCCCATTGTGCCGGAGAAAGAATAAGGCAATATGGCTTCACCGCCGTATGCATCTAGTATGTGCCGCCACCTTTCGGCAATGTTTCGCAGCGCCTCGTCCCAGGACACCGGCTCAAATTGGCCGGAGCCTTTTGGACCAGTCCGGCGCAGCGGCGTCAGCAGCCGCCTTGGCGAATACACCGTCCGCTCGTAATGAGCCATTTTCGGGCACAGCATACCCCGGGTAAAGGGATGCTCAGGATTACCGGCCACCTTGACGACGACTCCCTTATCTCTGTAAGCCAACAGCCCGCAGGCGTCGGGACAATCATAAGGACAAACGGTTTTGCAGATTTCCATAGTCTCACCTCGTATGCACTAGTCTATATCCGCATTGTATAAAACAGATGTATGTTTGTCAAAATCAAAAAACCTTCTATATACGCAAAAAAGCGTTCTGCCGAGAGAACGCCTTTTCTGTACATATACTATTGTATTAAAAGAAATCGTTTTTCTTTCCATATGTCAGCCAGCGTCACATTCGATATGGCGTCGAACAGGCCGGTATGGAAGCTGCCCATGCCCTTGGATTCCGCTGCCGCCTGTTCGCCGGCGATGCCCATAGCCGCTGCAGCCAGCACCGCAGCGTGCCACGGCTTGCGGGCCGACATGTACACCGCCGTCAGTACGCCGAGCATGCAGCCCGTACCGGTCAGCTTTGCCAAAACAGGCGTGCCGTTAGCAATGCCGCAGGCCTGCATTCCATCGGTTACGACGTCGACAGGGCCGCTGGCCAGTACGACAGCCTGATGGGCCGCCGCATAAGCGCCGAATTCTTCAGCCGCCGCGGCAAAAGTATTTTCCGTCACAGCATCGGCCGCGCCGGCGTCGACGCCGGAACCATGAGAGTCTAACCCGCAGAGGGCGCGGATTTCCGAGCTGTTGCCCTTGATGACAGCCGGATGATATGTCTCGATAAAGTCATGGGCAAAGCGGCGGCGCAGGGTACTGCACGATACTCCCACGGCGTCGATGAGGATGGGTATGTCCAACTCGTTGGCCCGCGCTGCCGCCCGCTGCATGCCTTCCATGCGGTCGTCGGCAATATTTCCCAAGTTCACGGCCAGTACGGAAGCCAGCGACACGAATTCCGCCGCTTCCTCCGGGTGAGACGCCATGTTGGGACTGGCCCCGACGGCCAGAACCAAATTGGCGCAGTCGTTCATCGTTATAGGATGGGTAATGCAGTGAGTGAGCGGCTTCGTCTCTTCGACATGGCGAAGGATAGACGCAAAGGACTCATACAGATTATTTTCGTTTTCCATTTTCATATACCTGAATACCTAATTTCTGCTGAAATTCGCGGAGCGTGCCGCTGCGGGACAAGGCCATGAGCAGACAGAAGGCGATGGAACCGCCGATGAGGGTCCCGCTGATGAACATGGGCACGTAGTACATCCACGACAAGCCCGTACGGCCGTAAAAGATTTCCATAACCGGGTAAGACACGACAGCGCCGATAATGCCCGTGCCGATGATTTCGCCAATGACGGCGCCGATAATCTTGCCCTTCGACGCCCGGTACAACAAGCCCGACAGGACGGCGCCAAAGACGGCGCCGGTCAGCGCCAGCGGCGGAATCCCCATGATCGTCATGCGGATAATACCGATGAGAGTCGCACACAGCAGGGCATACCACGGCCCCATGAGGACGGCGCAGACGATATTAATCAAATGCGCCATGGGGCACATGCCTTCAATACGCAGAATCGGCGAAATGACGACGCCCAGACCAATCAGCATAGCCAGCAGCACCAGCCGCAGCACTTTTTTATCTTTTTCCATAAAAAAACTTCACTCCCTTTAGTGTATTCCCGGCATATCTGCGGCAATACGAGGAGCGAAGTTTTTATGATTGCAGCATAAATACACGGCTCCCGCCTGCAGACGCCAAGGCAGCGGTCGGTACTCCCTAGTACCCTCTCACCCCGAAACACGGGTTCCCTCGCTATGTATTGAAAAAAGACTCAGGGCGCTCCCCCTCAATCTCAAGTCTTAGTATAGCAAAATCGAGGGAGATGTCAATTCTATGGACACAGATTTTGCTTACAAACATATAGCCATCGAAGATTCGATGGCTATATGTTAACTAGACCAGTATATTTTTATCTGGAAGCATTCCGTTTAATAATTTCTTCGCACATTTTGATGTCTGCCTGTATCATACCTTCTCTGGCAATCTTTCCTAAAAGAGCCAGACTTTCATCGGGACTTTGTCCCACTAAGCCTTCATCTGCGTCAATATATGCGCCTTGCTCCACTAAGAGAACATTTTCAATAGCTACGCCAATACTGGTTGACAACTTGATTGCACAGCCATTTTTAGCGCCATCACATAATGTTCCACCAATAGCACCAATGACATTGCTAATAGCATGTCCGATTTGTTCATTAGACAATCCCTTCAACAAGCCGCAGCCAGTAGCTACGCCTAAAGATGCAGCAATGGAACAAGCACAAACAGGAGACAGCCGCCCAATATGCATTTTGGCATAAATTGTAACCAAAAAACTCAACGCTACAGCGCGAATAATTTCTTCTTCCGTACATTGATAAAAATCACCAAATACTTTTACGGGTACAGAAGCAGTGATACCTACATTTCCACTGCTGGCACAACTCATAGCCGGCAAATCCTTCCCGCTCATACGTGCATCACCAGCAGCTGCTGCTGCCGCTCTTGCTCGATACACAACATTATTTTGATCTAATTTACTCCAGCCAGCGCCAAATCCAGAGCCAGCCCGCGCACTAAGTCCAGCCTCAGTCAATGCAAAGTTCAGTTTGACAGCTTCTTGAATCATCGAGAGTTCGTCGCCAGATACTGTTCTTGCAAACTCAATAAAATCATGGATAGTAAACGCACTAATAGGCGCATCTAACTGATAAACAGTATTTTTCGCATCGTCTAATGATCCAAATATACACTTTCCATTACATTCTAAATATACAACATTCGTGTGGGTACCATATACAATAGCACGACCGCAACCGTTCTCAGTATACACATAGGCGTCAATAAATAACCCCATGCCATCACGATCCCAGGCAATTTCAATCTGGACGTCGCCATCGGAAATTTTTTTCAAAGAAACTTCTTCATGCTCTTTTGTCAAGCCTGTCAAGACCTCCAAGCCTCTATCAGCATCACCGCCTACAGCGCCTACTGCCGCAGCAACCTCCAAGCCCTTATATGTTGTTCCGGGGATACCTACTGAAATTGAATTTTTATATGTATCCCGATCCATAATAACCTTAACTTTTTCTACAGTTCCGCCAATGACAGCATGCGCTTTAGCCGCCGCAAATGACACAGACGTCGGACCTGTACACCCTAAAGCAGGGGCAACTTCTTTTTGCAAAATTTCCAACAATTTTTCTTTCATATGTTTCAGCTCCCAATCTTAGTATCTTTTATTTAAATTCGAGGCGGTGTAATCGCAAAAATAATCCTTGCAACAGCTTTTGAAGAATTTTTCCATTGATGGATCATCTTAGGCGGAACACGAACACTATCACCTCGATATAAAGTGATGCATTGCTCTCCTAACAGCAATTGTACTTCTCCATCTAAAATATACGCCACTTCTTCTCCTGTATGCTTTGTTGTCTGCTTCGCTGACGATGTTTGTGAATCCAACGTTAACAATAACATTGCAATTGAATGGTTCAAATTTGGAGATAAAACTTCATATTGCAAATCTGGAGATTCTGGAAATATAATCTTTTTCCGTTTTTCCTTGCGTATAACAAGATTTGAAGTATTTTCAGCAGGAGTAAAGAATCGAAATAACGGTATATCCAATACATTGGACAACATCCTCAGCGTAGTAATTGATGGATTAGATACTCCTCTTTCAATCTGACTTAGCATTGATGAGCTAATGCCAATTTTTTCGGCCAATTGCGTAATAGTATATTTCTCCATGATTCTAAATTGAGCAATTGTTTTCCCTAATTCCACATTGCTCATGTTATCGTTTTCCATTGCAGCCTCCGTAAGTTTTACGCTTCACCAGAAACGGGCTGTTTAGGTTTAAAAATGAAGGTAGCTACAATCAATGCTAACCCCGAACCAACTAAACCAAAAATAGCGTATGGAATAACAGTTTCCATCATCATAGAAATAAAGCAAGCTCCAAATCCGACGAACATACTAACAATAACGGCGTTCGCAGTAATAATGCGTTTATGCCGTAATAAAATCCCTGCAAAAATAGGAAACATCAGGCCTGCTGCGGAAAAAGCATACGTAGCAACAATAATATCCAGCACGCGGGGATATACTAAAGCAATAGCTACAGCTAATGCACATACAACAATAGATATGATCTTGGATTTGATTTTTAAATCTTTTTCTGTGGCTTCCGGATTTATGAGTTTCTTATACACATCATTAACTGCATTGACCGTTACAGATTGTATACCGCTGGCAACGGTAGACATAATAGCAGATACAATTAATCCAGCATATATAGCTAAAAACCATACGGGAATCTGCGTCAAAAACCAACCCGCTGCCATTTCTCGCTCTAAGTTTGGATTCATAGCATAAATGCCCATACCAAACAAAGAGGCCCATATTTCTGATAAAATAATTGTAATCCCGCTGATAAATAAACTCATTTTTACATAACTAATATCTTTAACGGCAAAAATACGCTGGAAATACATCTGATTTGTCAGACTGCCTGGAATAATAGCCATAAACCATAATATGACAGTACTCCATCCTAAACTTGCCATTCCTTCCGGGAACGATTTCACCTTATCTGGAACTCGAGCCATTACTTCTGAATAGCCGCCTCCCATATCAAAGAGAAAATACAGCGTAGCGCAGCAAATAACAAACATCAAGCAACCAAAGAAGAAATCAGTCCATGCAACAGTTTTTAACCCTGCCGGCAGCACTAACATCAAGCTAATAATCGAAAATGCAATGATCAGTACTGGAACGGAGATACCTGTTAAATCTGCGTATAACTTACCGAAGGCAATTAAATTACCTATAATCCAACCAAAAGGTACCACCATTGTCAAGAAAGAGGTAAGAATTAACAACAGCTTGTTCCGGCCATATAAGTGATCCATAATATCCGGAATCGTAGCAAAATTTTGACTGCGCAGCCATTTAGCGATAATGCAAATAATCCACATGCCAATAGCAACAAAAAGCCCATAGGTTAAGGCAGACCAACCGCCAGCATACCCATTGCCAACGTGAGCAGTCAAAAAACCGCCGCCTTGAGCTGTAGCAAACTGTGCGCCAACAACGACATATAAAGGAAGACTTCGTCCAGCAACAGCCCAGTCACTGCTAGTAGATTTTCTGCCAATGTACAACGACATGCCGACAGCAATGCTTAATACGGCAAGAGTACTTACAACGATGATTAATACGTTTCCTAAATTTCCTGACATAATGATTCGCCCCCTATCTAGCTGTTATTTCTTTCTATTTTTTCCGTCCATTTTTGCTGTAATTCCTTAGCAATTGCTGTTGCTGCTAAACCTCCAATACAACTGCAACGCAATTCGTTAGGCATTCTTTGTACAGTATCAACCAACGCATCAATAACTTGATCTGCAGGAATAGCGCTTTCAATTCCAGCCAACGCCAATTCTGCTCCCATGAGACCAACAGCAACTCCCATTGCATTTCGTTTTACGCATGGAATTTCTACAGGACTGACAGGCTGATCGCAGATTAATCCTAAAACATTTTTCAAAGTTAAAGAGAATGCATGCTTTACCTGCGCAAATGAACCTCCTGCTAACCAAACTGCCGCACCAGCTCCCATTGCAGCACCAACACCAACTTCAACTTGACAGCCGCCGACACTTCCTGAAAAAGTTGATTTATTACCAACAATAGTACCAATAGCAGCCGCTACTAAAAAAGCTTTTGCTAGTTTATCCTTATCAGCATTAAAACGATTTCCTACAGAAAATATAATTCCAGGCAACGTCCCAGCCGAACCACAGGTTGGAACAGCTGCAATAAGACCTCCGCCAGCACTCATTTCAGATACAGCCAATGCCCTGGCCAGAGCCATAGAAAAATCCATTCCCAAAATAGACTTTCCAGATTTTCCCCATTCTGCAGCTAATTTAGCGTCGCTATTGCCGATGAATCCGCCAATTAAAGGAACATTTCCCTGCAGTCCTCGATCAATTGCCCCTTTCTCTACATCAACAATATGATACGCTTCCTCCATGATTTGCTCTCTCGTAGTCTTACTTCTATCCATTTCATATTGAATTGCCGCTTCTGCAATATCCATGGATTGACACATGCGTTCCATTTCTATAAAGGTTTTAAATTTTGGGGCTGTCGTTATTTTCTCTGCAAAAGGATGTAAAGGAAATACATGTCGTTTAAGGATAATTTCCCCAAGCATATCTTCTATTTTTCCACGCTCTTCGTCAGTTAATTCCCAAATAGTCGAAAGATAGAGCAAATGTCCTTCAGGAATTCCTTTCTCATTAATATCTTTAGGTTGACATATGTCTTGAACAGCATTCAAATTTGGTTTCTGCTTCAATAAGTAGAAATATAAATGCGTATCTCCGGTTATTTCTGTTTTCATACCATTTACAGAATCAATAACAATATTGCCTGCACCGATAGATATACCATTTATATTCCAGCACACTCCCGCATATTCGGCTTTTATACGCATTAAATTCCGATCCGGATTTTCTTCATCTGTTGCTTCATATTTGACTTGAACATTTTTTTCTTTCATGTACTGTGGGGAGTTATTAACGTCTTCGTCATATTCACGCATACCTAAACACCCTGCCATCAAAGCAAAATGGGTACGATGGCCTTTATAAAACCTCATTAAAAAAGGGTGAAATACGAAGGTAATTTTATTTGGCAAGCCCCCCATAATTTCTCGATAATAGAATCCTAATCTTGTTGCTCCGCCAGTATGGTTACTAGACGGTCCGTGCATAATCGGCCCAACTGTATCAAACAAACTATAACTTCTCATCATAAAACACCTCCCAATTATATGATTCTTAAATCTAAAAAGAAAAATATAATAAATACTCGTTTTTATTTGCGCAAAATATTGATTTTTCATTATATTTTATCTTACCTGTATTATAGTATATCTCCAATATTTTTTCAATATAATTTCAAATTTTAAATATAATTTCAAATAAGTATTGTAAAAAAACTATTGTCTTTTAAAAGAAGACAATAGTCCCAAATTGGTTATTTGTTTATTCCATACTTATAATTGGGGAGGTGTTATTGCAAAAATGACTTGAACAACACCTTCGGATTGATTTTCCCATTTATGAATCATTCCAGACGGAATTTTAACACTATCTCCCTCATGTAAAATATATACGGTCTTATCCATGAAAAGAGATACATCTCCGCTCAGTATATATGCAAGTTCCACACCTCCAGTATGCTTTGCATACTGTTCGCCAGTACACTCACCCGCTTGCAGCGTAAGAAGCAGCATTCCTATAGAATCTCTTAAGGTGGGAGATAATACCTGATATACTAAATGCGGAGATTCTGGCAGAACAATCTTTTTTCGCATCACAGGCCTTACAATCAAATTCTCTGTATTTTCTGCCGGGGTAAAAAAGCGAAACAACGGAACATCCAAGACTTCAGCCAATTTTCTGAGCGTTGTTAAAGAAGGATTAGAAATTCCCCGTTCAATTTGGCTTAACATAGACGGACTAATTTGAATACGTTCTGCTAATTCTGTAAGAGTATATTGTTTCATTAGCCGAAACTGCGCAATGGTTTTTCCTAATTCTAAGTTTTCTATATCGGTATCCTTTGGACACATGCTGCAAATCCCCCTATCGACATTGCTATCATTATTATAATCCTATAGAAACCAAGTTGCATATATTTTTCCAAAAAATTATCCCCTTACTACTATATGTCAATAAATCATAATCTGTAGTAAGAGGATATTAAAATTTTATCTATCAGTTATTTCCAGAATTCAACTTCCGACAGGTTGAGGCCAATGGATTCGGCTTTGAAGACCGGATTCTTGCCTTCGGCGCGCTGACGCTGGTAGTCCTTCAAGGCTTTGACGGCAACGTTGCCCAGAATAAGGCAGGCCGGGATGTTGATGAGGCACATGAAGCCCATGAGAATATCGGCAATAGCCCATACGGCGGCCATAGACATGCCGGCGCCGACGAAGATGGCGACGACGCAAACGGCGCGGAAGGCCGTCATGAACTGCTTAGTCGGTTCGCCGCGGTGGATGAAGTTGATGCAGTTATCGACGTAGAACAGGTTGCCGATGAGCGTCGTAAAAGCAAATAATACCATGCTGAAGGTAATCAGCATCGGGCCGAAGCTGCCGTATGCCGCTGTGGCGGCTTGCTGGATGTATACGGCACCGGCCGCTTCTTCCGTAATGGGTACGCCGGAACACAGGCCGAGGAAAGCCGTCGCACTGCAGACGAGCATCGTATCGATGAAGACGGACAGCATCTGTACCAAGCCCTGCTTTACGGGATGGCTGACGTGAGCCGACGCGGCGGCGTTCGGAGCCGAGCCGATACCGGCTTCATTGGAAAACAGGCCGCGTTTGATGCCGTAAATCATGCACGAACCGGCAACGCCGCCAAAGATCGCTTCAAAGTCAAAAGCGTCGGCAAAAATCATGGCCAACACATTGGGAATTTCACCGATGTGGAACAATACGACAAACAGGGCCGCTAAAATATAAATCGCGCCCATGACGGGAACCATGACCGACGTCACCTTGACGATGCGCTTGCCGCCGCCCATGACGCAGTAGCCGACGAGGAGGGCGATAATGGCGCCGAGAATCCACGGCGTCGACGTCTGATCATAAAAGCCGTATACGGCAAAGGTAGACTGGAGGTTGTACGAAGCCAGCATATTAAAGCCGCCGGCATAGGTCAAAATCAAAAAGACGGCGAAGATGACGCCTAAGGTGCGGTTATGCATGGCCGTTTCGATATAGTACGCAGGGCCGCCGTAGCTTCCGCCCTGGCTGTCGCGCCGTTTGTATACCTGGGCCAGGGTACTTTCGATAAATGCGCTGGCTCCGCCAATGAAAGCCAGCAGCCACATCCAGAATACCGAGCCCGGACCGCCCAGGCAGACGGCCGTCGATACGCCGATGATGTTGCCCGTACCAACGCGGGAAGCCGTAGAAATCATGAGAGCCTGAAAGGAGGAAATAGCTCCCTTTTCCACAGGCGCTTCCATGACGACGCGCACGCTTTCGCCGAACATGCGAATCTGAACGAGTCCCGTCTTGGCCGAGAAAATCAGGCCGGCTACGCTGAGAACAACGATTAACACGGGATAGTACATAAAATCATCTAATGCTAATAATAAATCCATACTGCGTCTCGCACTTCCTTTCCCTTTGACATCTCGGCACATCTTGTCTATCCCGGGAGTGCAGACGATAGGACAGTAGAGCCTGAGTAATCAAATAATAAAATCTTTTTTCACTATACAAAAAGCGTAATACGTTTTACGATAGTTGTCAATAATTATACAAGAATAGCCTATATCAAATTGATATGTATTATGCTTTTTCATTGCGTATTGCATATCTTATGTAAACTGACAAAAGATGGAAAACATGCAAGTTTATGGCTCCTTTTGTAATTTATATTTTTCAAAGTACGTGTCAATTTATTTTCTTTACTTCAGCCCTGTAGTATAATAAAAAAAGAAAGAAAGGTGATTATATATGTCCTTACTGCCAAATCTCATTGCGCAAGCCATTGCCTTCGACCGAGGCGACGCCCGGCGCATCCACCATTTCCTCAAGGTTTACGCCTATGCCGACACGATCGGCCGCTTGGAAGGCCTCCCGGACGACGTGCAGGAAACGCTCGCCGCGGCGGCAATCCTCCATGACATCGGCATCCACGCCGCCGAAGAAAAGTACGGCAGCTCCAGCGGCAAATACCAGGAGCTCGAAGGACCGGCGCCGGCGCGGCGCATCCTCTCGTCTTTAGGCTGCGATGAAGGGCGCATCGACCGCGTCTGCTACCTCATCGCCCATCACCATACGTACGACGGCGTAGACGGCATGGATTATCAAATCCTGCTGGAAGCAGACTTCCTCGTCAACGCCTACGAAGACAACCTGCCCAAAGATGCGATCCGCACCTTCTGCCGCAAAGTGTTCCGTACAGAAAGCGGCATCGGGCTGCTGCGAGAAACATTTGATATACAAGATATATAAAAGGAGGAAATTCCCATGACTAACGTAGACAAGTTCATCGATATGGTCCGCCATTCGGACAATATCGTATTCTTCGGCGGCGCCGGCGTATCGACAGAAAGCGGCATCCCCGATTTCCGCAGCGTCGACGGCTTATATAATCAGAAATATAAGTACCCGCCGGAAACGATTTTGAGCCATTCCTTTTACGTCAGCCAGCCCGAAGAATTTTACCGGTTTTACCGCGACAAAATGCTTTGCCTGGACGCCCAGCCCAACGCCGCCCATATAAAACTGGCCGAATTAGAAAAAGCCGGCAAGCTGAAAGCCATCGTCACGCAGAACATCGACGGCCTCCATCAAAAAGCCGGCAGCAAAAACGTCCTCGAACTGCACGGCAGCGTGCACCGCAACTTCTGCCAGCGCTGCCATAAATTCTTCGACGCCGAGTACATGCTCCACAGCGACGGCGTGCCGAAGTGCGACGCCTGCGGCGGCCCCATCAAGCCCGACGTCGTCCTGTACGAAGAAGGACTGGACAATGACGTCATCGAGCAGTCCCTGTACTATATCAGCCACGCCGACATGCTCATCATCGGCGGCACATCCCTCGTCGTCTATCCGGCAGCCGGCCTGGTCCGCTACTACGGCGGCCATAAGCTGGTCCTCATCAATAAGTCGGCGACGGATATGGATAAGTCGGCCGATTTAGTCATCAACGAGCCTATTGGCGAAGTATTCAGCCGCATTACACTATAACGACACAAAAAGGAGACAGGTCCTCTTCGGCTGTCTCCTTTTTTTATGCATACGCACGCATTATTATGAGTTGTAATTCCATTTCAGCAAAAAGGCCGAGTTGACGATGACTATAACCGAGCCGGCATTGTGCACCAGGGCGCCGACGACGGGATTTAATATACCGAACATGGCCAAGGCGACGGCGATGAAATTCAAGGTCATGGAAAAGGTCAGGTTGCATTTAATCGTAAACATCATTCGTTTCGATAAGGCCACTAAATGGGGCAGTTCTTTGACTTCATCGTCTACGAGGACGATATCGGCGGCGTCGATGGCGATGTCGCTACCAATGCCGCCCATAGCGATGCCTACATCGGACCGTTTCAGGGACGGCGCATCGTTGATGCCGTCGCCAATCATGCAGATGCGTTCCTGCCTGTTTTGGTAATCCTGAATATGACGGAGCTTGTCTTCCGGCAGGCATTGGGCATGTACGTCCTGAATCCCTAGCTGGGACGCGATGGCCTTTGCGGCGTTTTCGTTGTCCCCAGTCAGCAGCACCGGCTGTACGCCTAATCTTGTTAAATCCTGCATCATGACTGCACTTTCCCTGCGCACCGTATCGGTCAGGGCTAAGAAACCGGCAAATGCGGAATCGACGGCAACGTATATGATCGTACTGCCTTGGGCAATATGCTCTTCGGCCCTATCTTTTGCTTCTTTCGATAGGACAGCGCCAACCGCCTCCATCAGGGATTCATTACCAGCACAAACTTTTTTCCCCTCTATGCAGGCCGTTACGCCGGAGCCGACGATCATGTGAAACTGTTCCGCCCTCGGCAAGGCTGTGCCGTAAAGCTGCTGGAATCCCCGCACGACGGCTTTGCCCAAGGGATGTTCCGACGACGCTTCCGCTGCGGCTGCCAGCCGGTACAGCTGTTCTTTGCCAATAGCCGTTCCTGCCGCCCAGACAGCTGTCACCTGCGGCATTCCATACGTCAAGGTACCGGTCTTATCAAAGGCTATTTTCGATACGCCGGCCAGGCGCTCCAGGGCATCGCCTTCGCGGACGAGGAACCCGTGCTTCGTCACGTTGCCGATACCGGCCATGATAGCCGTCGGCGTAGCCAATACGAGGGCGCAGGGACAAAATACGACGAGAATCGTAACGGAACGGATTATTTCCCCAGTAACAAACCAGGTTGCAGCGGCAGCCGACAACGCGGCGATGACAATCCATGTCGCCCAGCGGTCAGCGATGCCGACGATCTTGGCCTTTCCGGCGTCAGCCGACTGGACGAGACGGATCATGCGCTGAATAGAGCTGTCTTCACCGACCTTCTTCGCTTCCATCGTAAAAGCGCCGAATTGGTTTACCGTACCGCTCGCCACAGTATCGCCGGCTTTTTTATCTACCGGCAGGGATTCGCCAGTCATGACAGCCTGGTTCACTGACGTCTGGCCGGACAGGATAACTCCGTCGACGGGAATCGTTTCGCCAGGAATCACGCGCAGGATATCGCCGACCTGTACACGACTGGCTTCGATGAGTTCTTCCCTGCCGCCGCGCAGCACCCGGGCCGTCTGCGGCGTCAAGCGGACGAGCTTTTCAATTCCAGCCCGGGCTTTGGAGACGGTCATTTCTTCCAGCAGCGCGCCGAGCTGCATGATGAAGGCAACTTCACCGGCGGCAAAATCTTCGCCGATGATAACTGCCGCTACTAAGGCAATCGATACGAGTACGTCGGCCTTAATGTCAAATTTCGTAATCAGCCCAATACAGGCCTCTAAGATAATCGGCACGCCGCACAGTACGATAGCCACCCATGCCGGCTCAAAGGGCAGGGACCATAGATCAAAAATGCTGACAACCAGGGCAATCCCCGATATGACCAGCAAAACAATATCCTTTTTCATACCGCCTAATTCCAAAAACCATTCGAGTCGCTCAACCATATCATATCCCTCCTAAATAGGTATACCCCTATATGTATGTGCTTTATGTGTTCATTATACATATAGGGGTATAGGCAGTCAAGTAAAATAAAAAAGAGACAGCGCGTCGGAATCTCTCCTTCACGCTATCTCTTATAGTTTTCTGACAACAAGTTTATGCGTGGGCGTTCGTCGTCGCCGCTACGTGTTCTCTCGTCTTTTCTACAGCAGCCTTTGTTTCGGCATTTTTAGGCATGGACCATACGATGACGGCAGCCAGGAATACCAATACGGCAAAGATGTACATGCCGGCATCGCGGCTGTAGTTCTGAATCATGTAGCCCAGCAGCATGGGAGCGAAGAAGCCGCTCAAATTGCCCAGGGCGTTGATGGCTCCGCGGGCACCGCCGGCCACTTCGGGCTGGAAGGTTTCGGCGACGATAGTCCACAATACGGGATGGCCCGACAGCCAGAAGAAACCGCAGAGGCACAGGAAGGCAAAGGACAGCCAACCCGAATAGGACGCCGTAAATACGGAAGCGATGATGCACAGGCCGACGCAAACGTACGGAATGATGCAGTACTTGCGGCGGTTCTGGCTCTTATCAGCCATGCGGCCGAAGAAGACGATGCCCAAGGCGGCAGCGATATTCGGCAGCGCCGACAGCCAGCCAACCATGCCGATATCGGCTTTCAGGATATCCTTGATAATCGTCGGCAGCCAGAAGCTCAATACGTAGAAGGCGCAGCAAATGAGGAAATATACGGCAACCATTTTCCACAAGTTAATATCGAAGACCAATTCTCTGTAGCTCGTCTTCGTCGCGCTCTTATTCGTGGCGGCAGCGGCTTTTTTCGCGGCCGCTTCGGCAGCCAGTTCGCTTTCAATCCAGTTGCGTTCTTCTTCACTCAGCCATTTCGCCTTGCTCGGACGGTCGGCGATGAGGGGCATCCACAAGAAAATCAAGGCGATGGAAGCTACGCCTTCGATGATGAACATTTCACGCCAGCCCCAGGTCGCGATGAGCCAGCCCGAAATGGGGCCGGAAATAATAGCCGATAAGGGGAAGCTCAGCAAGAAAATCGAATTGGCGCGGGCTCGTTCCGCCGGCGGGAACCAATGAGAAATAATGACTAAAATCGCCGGAAAAATACCGCCTTCAGCGATGCCCAAAATAAAGCGCACGACGTTGAATTCAAAGGACGTGCTGATAAATCCGCAAATCGTCGCGCAGCCGCCCCAAATGACGATCATGGCCGCAATGAAATGCTTGGCGCTCTTCCGTTCCGCCAAATGGCCGCCCGGAACCTGCAGGAGCAAATAGCCCCAGAAGAAAATGCCGATGGCCATGCCGATCGCCACGGCGTCTAAGCCCAAGTCTTCCATCATGCCGCCGGCCATGGCAAAGGAAATATTGGCGCGGTCGATGTTGGCCACAATATATACCAGCACTGTCGCCGGCAAAATGCGCCACCATCGCGTGTTTGGAATCTTCGTTTCGTTCGTCATACTACCATCTCCTTCAAAATCTCTGTTCTTTCCATAGTACAACTCAAAATAAAAAAATCTTTCATCTCACCAGAGACGAAAGATTTACTCACGCGTTACCACTCTAATTCATGCCATACGGCATGCCCTCAGCAGGTACGGACAATGTGTCGATACCCTCCTGTCTGTTAACGGCCAGGCCCCGGCTCCGCCTACTGCAATGTTCAGGGAGCTGCTTCGAGACGAGTTCACTTCCATTCCGTTGCCGCTTCCCACCAGCCAGCGGCTCTCTGCAAACTTTCTGGAACTTACTATTTCTCTTCAACGCATTTTTATTTTGACTTGATGTATGCATAGTACCACAACTCATAGTCTTTGGCAAGCAGTTTTTTTGAAAATTTTCAGTAAACTTTTAGGTTAATCGTTTTATGTATCCCATCAAATTTAAGTTAATCGTTTAAATAATAAAGAAAAGCCGCAGCGAAGGCCCTTGTTAAAGGCCGGCTTCGCTGCGGCTTTTCATGTCATTTTTATTTAATATTAGCAAACCGTTCGACGGCTTTCGTAAACTTTTCGATGGTCTTGTCCGGGTCGCCGTGGGCAATGCCGTCGCGGACGCAATGGCGGATGTGCCCTTCTAAAATAACCTGTCCGCACTTATGCAGGGCCGATTTCGCCGCATTAATCTGCGACAGGATATCTTCGCATGGAATATCTTCGTCGATCATGCGGTCGATAGCCTGTACCTGGCCGATGATCTTCTTCAGCCGGCGGTGCAGATTCTCTGCATCCATGCATTGTTTCATGTAGCATTCCCCCTTATGTGCTGACTAAAAATATACGAGCGTCACGCCGGCGCCGCCGCCTTCTACGTCGTCGAGGGCGTACTTCTTGACGAAGGGCTGGCTGTCTAAAAACTCGTGGATTTGACGGCGCAGGGCGCCGCTTCCCTTACCGTGGATAATCCGTATAGGGCTGAATCCGGAAGCCAAGGCCTGATCCAGGAACTTTTCAACATCCGGCAGCGCTTCCTGATAGGTCTTGCCGATGATATTGAGCTCCGTTGCGACGCTGGCCGTGCGGATAGGACGGAAGGAAGACGAAGCGCTTGCCTTGCGTTCCGCCTGCTCTTCCCTCTTGATTTCATCCAGATAGGGGGCGCTGACATCCTGCAGCTTGACGCGGACCGTCATGCCCCGGACCGATACGGTCAGCTTCTTGCCGTTGATTTCCGTGACCGTACCCAGTCCGTCCAGGGAATTGATAAATACACTTTGGCCTACTTCAAGCTGCGACGGGTCGACAGGATCGCGGCGCGGCTTTTCCTTATCGGGCAGGGAAATCTGCTGAATCGCCCGGCGGGCCTGGTCGATAGCCTTGGCCTTTTCCTTGTCGGAGCTGTCCTTGGACTGCTGCTTGAGCTCGCGGATGATCCGTTCCGCTTCGACGCGGAGATTGCGCTTCAAATCAAAGGCTTCGCGGCGGCTCGAGTCGATAATATCCTGCCGCTTGGCCGATACCTTTTCCTTTTCCCGGCGCAGCTCGTCTTCTATGCGGCGCACGTCAGCCAGCTTCTGTTCCAGCTCGGCCTGCTCTTCGTCCATGCGCTTGGACTGGCTGTTGAGCTTGGTTAAAATAGCTTCCATATCGACGTCCTGGGCCTTGCTGCGGAGCTCTTTCGCCTTAGCCAGTATCTCCGCCGGCATGCCGAGGCGCTCGCTGATGCTGAAGGCATGGCTGCTGCCGGCGGCACCGATGCGCAGCTTATATGTCGGCCGCAGCGTTTCTTCGTCGAATTCTACGTGGCCGTTTTCAATGCCCGGCGTATTGTAAGCGTAGTTTTTCAAGTCGTTGTAATGGGTCGTCACCATGACGTACGACCCTTTCCGATACAAGGCGTCCAGTACGGCGATGGCGATAGCGCTCCCCTCGGCCGGGTCCGTACCGGAGCCCAGTTCGTCGGCCAGAATGAGGTCGTCAGCCGTGCAGTGGCGCAGGATGTAGACGATTTGCTTCATATGGCTGGAGAAGGTACTGAGGTTCTGGGAAATATCCTGTTCGTCGCCAATATCAGAAAAGACGTCGCGGAAAATGGGCAGCTCCGAATCTTCGCCGACAGGGATGAACAGACCAGCCTGATGCATGAGGACCAGCAGCCCCAGCGTTTTCATCGAGACGGTCTTGCCGCCCGTATTGGAGCCCGTAATGAGGAGAATGCGGTATTCACCGCCGAGAATGATCGTATTTGGCACGACGGCCTTCGCGTCGATGAGGGGATGGCGGGCCTGGACGAGGCGGACGATTCCCTTCTGCGAAACGGACGGCCGGCAGGCCTTCATCTGCTGGGCCAGCTGCGCCTTGGCAAAGGCGAATTCCAGTGCGGCGACGCATTTCGTACTGTCCATGAGATCGTCATACTGACCGCTCACAAGAGCTGTCAGGCGGCGGAAAATACGCTCGATTTCCTTCGTCTCGCCGATGCGGGCAGCCTGCAAGTCGTTGTTGGCATTGACGATAGCCAAGGGCTCGATGTACAGCGTTGAGCCGCTGGCCGACGTGTCGTGGACGATGCCCGGAAAGGCATGGCGGTACTCCTGCTTGATGGGCACGACGTAGCGGTTGTTGCGAACCGTTACCAGAGCGTCCTGGAAATACTTTTGATATTCTTTATTCTGCAGCACGCCCGTTACATACCGCTTCGTCTGCCGTTCCAGCTCGACGATGCGGTTTCGCAGGCGCATGAGCTCCGGCGACGCGTTGTCGCGAATCTGGTGATTTTGGTCGAACACGCCGGCCATTTTATGAGAAATAAGGGAAAAATCGCCGATACCTTCGGCTTTCTCTGCCAGCTGGGGATATTCCTCCCCCTTATCCATGAAATACTGGCGGATGTCGCCGTACCGCCGGACGTTGTTCCAAATATCGATACAGTCCTGCCCTTCGAGGGTCACGTCGCGCCGGGCCTTTTCCAGGGCCGGACGGATGTCGACGATGCCCCCCATCGGTACGGACGCCTCGCTCTGCAGACAGCGATAGGCTTCTTCCGTATCGTTCAGGCTCCGGGCTACTTCCTCTGCCTCACATACCGGCTTGAGCCGGCGGGCAATCTCCTTGGACATGCGCGACGGCGCGAGGCGTACGAGCATGTTTTGTACTTGATAAAAGCCGAGAATACGCAAACTTCGTTTATTCATCTATTTTTGTTACTCCTGATTTATAAAATACCGCGGAAAAAATGGCCTCGCGTAACACCGCGGTCTTCCTTGCCGAAGACCATCGTTTCCAATCCGTCGCGGAGGCGGACGTACTGCTTCGCCGCGCGGCCTATCCATTCGGGAGAGCATCCCCGCCCTTCAATGCGCAGTATGGAAATGCCGGCCCGCTTCAGCTCGTTGAAATAGGGAACCATGTTCAGTTCCTTGCTGTTCAGGATATGATTGCGGCAATACTGGTCCGTCACGACGGGGAATTGTTCGCTGCGCCGGTCTTCCAAGGCAAAGCCGCCTTTCATGCAGGGAGCGAAGCAGCCAGTCTTGCGGCCCGTTCCGGCAAAGGCTGCGACGGCGCATGATTCGGTAATCATCATTTCCAGCCGTCCCGCTATGACGGCTTCGACGGGGCAGCGGACCGCTTCGGCTATCTTCCCGATTTGCCGCAGCGTCGCTTCGGCCGACACGGTAACGCCGGCGCAGCCCAGCCGCACGTATTCGCCTGCCGCCGCGCTATTGAATATATTTAACGACCAGTCGGCATATACAGGTATATGGGCCCCCATATCCCGCAGCATGGAAAATACGCTCATAGATCCAGCATACACTCCGTCAACGCCGCTCTGCAGGGCCTGTTCCAGCTCACGCCGCACCAGCCCGTTATGCCGCTGCGATACGACGCGGGGCGTTGCCGCCCATAAGGACGCGCCGCCTTCATGGGCAATGCGGACGGCTTCCAGCCACTGGGCGGCAGAAAACGAACGATGGTGGTATGATTCGCCGCCGAAAATCACCCGGTCGGCGCCGCTGTCTGCGGCAGCCTGGACGGCGTCTATGGAATCGCAGCGGACGGCTATGGATAAGGGTATGGGCTGCCCATTGCCTGAGGCTTGGACAAAGCAGTCGTCAGACGGCGTCCCGGCCGACGGGCGAACGTACTCCGCCAGAATATCTTCGGTCAGCTTGTCGGCGCATTGGCGGCGCAGCTCGTTGAGCACGCTGGCCGGAATCATATACGATTCATCCCAAATCCCAGCGTCGGCCAACATAAAGGGCGTATCGCCGAGGCGATCGAGCTGGCTCTTCACCCATTCAGCCGTGGCCGGACGCTTCTTCGCCTTTTGTACGACATAGTCCGATACGACGTCTGCCGTATGACCTGCTTCATCCCAGCCTGTCAGCCTCAGCCGCCCTTCGCCGTCTGCATCGACGTGGCAGTACAAGGCGATGCGCCGCTGCAGCCCTTCGGCATGGCTCTGCCGGTCTTCCTTGCGGGCCAAGCGGTATATGGCGCCGGTCAGCAAATCGCTGCGGCGCATTTCCAGGACAAATTGTTTCTTATTAGAAAACGTACCGACGGCAGAGCGGACTTCATCAATGCATTCCCGTCCGTCAGGCGCGATGATTTTGATCATATCGCCGGCAGCCAAAGGCTCGTCCAATACGGCATCGACGACGTTGTCCCGATGCGCCGAGGCTATGCCGACGCGCCGGCCCTGATTGCCGCCGCCCTGCTCGGTAAGAGTACGGCGGCCTACCGTCCCGGCGAGGAAATCGTGCTGATACGTGCGGTTAAAGCTTTCCGCCGTCAGCTGCACCGCATCGGCCATGGCGTCCTTTCGCTCCTGAGCCGAGCGGCAATGGCTGTCCATGACGCGGCGGTAAGCCTGCACGACGGAACGGACATAGCCCAGCCCCTTCATGCGGCCTTCGATTTTAAAGGAAGACACGCCGGCGTCCATGAGTGCGTCGATATATTCGAGGCTGTTCAAATCCTTCAAACTCAGGATATAGGCGTCCTCCTTCAGCAAGGGGCTGCCGTCTTTCGTCAAATTGTACGGCAGACGGCACGGCTGGGCGCAGGCGCCGCGGTTGCCGCTGCGGCCGCCGATAAAGCTGCTCATGAGGCATTGTCCCGAATAGGACATGCACGACGCGCCGTGAATAAACACTTCAATAGCCATCGTCGTATGACTGCAGATTTCCCGAATTTCATCGAGGGATACTTCCCGGGCCAGGACGGCCTGCGTAAAGCCGAGTCGTTCCAAAAAGCGTACGCCGTCCAAATCAGCGACGGTCATCTGCGTACTGCCGTGCAGGGGCAGATTGGGTACGACCTTGCGGGCTATGGCGGCGACAGCCAAATCCTGCACGATGATGCCGTCTACGCCGATGGAATCCAAATATTTCAAATAGCCCGTCAGCGCCTTCAGCTCCTTATCAGCCATGACGATGTTGACGGTCACATATATCCTTACGCCGAATACGTGGGCAATGCGCACGGCTTCGGCTAATTCCTCATCTGAAAGATTGTGGGCAAACTTGCGGGCGTTAAACGACTTGCCACCTAAATACACGGCGTCCGCCCCGGCGTCAATAGCCGACAACACATGATCCAGCGATCCTGCCGGCGCTAATAATTCTGCCATGAGTCCTCCTTTACAAGCCAATTCAAGTAATACATATAGGCTATTATATCATAGATTATGTAAATAGGCTGTACGTTATTTATCAGCAAAAATTCACAAAAAGAGTGATTGCCCGCCTCTCAGGCAATCACCCTCTCCTATCGTTACATATATTATCTTCGTATAGCCTGGTAGATATCAGACACTACGCTGGCCGTCACGTCATAGGCCGTAGCCTTTACGGAATTTGTCTTCATCGTCATGGCCGTGAATTTCGCAACGTCTTCGGCGCTTAACTCCACGGCGTCGGGCATGAGGTCTTTCATAAAGGCTCCAAAGTCTTCGGCGTCAGAAAATCCCAGGATTTCCCATACCCGTTCCGCCTTATCGGCCATGGATTCTTCCATGAGCTTCATGTACTGCGGCAGGAGCAGGCCGTTGGCCCGGCCGTGGGACAGGCCTTTATAATAGGTCAGGGGATAACCCATGCCGTGAACCAGCGTCGTGCCGGCCTGAGAAATGACGATGCCGGCCAAGGTCGAGGCGTACATGAGGTCTTCGCGGACAGCGTAAGGCAAGTGGCCGCGCAGGTTCGTCAGATGAACGCCGAGGAACCGCATGGCTTCTTCGGCCCACACGTCGCTGACCGGCGTCGAAGCCTTGGCCATGTAGCCTTCTATGGCGTGGGATAAGGCGTCGATAGCCGTATCGATCGTGACAGCTTCCGGCACCTCCATCGTAAAAGACGGGTCGGCCAGGGCCAGCTTCGGATATAAGAGCGGCGACTTGACCGATTGTTTCGTGCCGGCGCTGTGATTCGTCAGCACGCTGATCTTCGTCACTTCGCTGCCAGTACCCGACGTCGTAGGCACGGCGACGATCGGCAACGGCGCTTTATACGGACCTCTGAACAGGGCCGTGTCATCCAACTCGTTCGTACACAGCAGGGCGATGACCTTGGCCGCATCCATAGGCGAGCCTCCGCCGATGCCGACGACGAAATCGACGCCCTCCTGCCGGCCCAAAGCCGCGCCCTTGCGCACCGTTTCGACAGACGGATTGGCTTCTACGTCGTCGAACAAGACCCATTCGATTCCCAAGGATTCCAGCAGGGATACGACGGCATCCTGGGAACCGTTTTGCTTTGCCGAACGGCGGCCCGTAACGAGCAGGGCTTTGCTGCCCAAGGCATTGACGTCGTCGCCGGCTTCGGCTACGCAGCCTTTGCCAAAGTATAATTTTGTCGGCATCTCATAGGAAAACATAGTTTATTCCCCCTGTATTTTCTTGTATTCTGCCCCTAAATCAGCATACAGCTTGACCTCACTTTGTACGCCGTCGACTTCTTCCTGCGACAGCTCGCGGACTACCTTGGCCGGCATGCCGTATACGAGGGAACGAGGCGGAATGACCTTCTTTTTCGTAATCATCGTGCCGGCGCCGATAATCGACTCGTCGCCGATTTCCGTAGCGTCCATGAGGATGGAACCCATGCCGATCAGGCAGCCCTTGCCAATCGAATGGCCGTGCAGGATGACGTTGTGGCCGACGAGGGTATTGTCGCCGATGATCATAGGCAGGGCCGGATAGGTGTGAACCGTCGAATTGTCCTGAATGCTGACGTTTTCACCGATGATAATCTGGCTTTCGTCGCCGCGAATCACGGTGTGGGGCCAAATATTCGCGCCGGCTTTAATCGTAACGTTGCCAATAATGACAGCCGATTCGGCAATATATGCCGTCGGGTCTATCTGCGGCGTATGTCCGCCGAACGAAAGAATCTGTGCCATAGTCTGAATCCTCCTCAAAGAAATATTACTTCCCTTCATCCGCCGCCATATGGCTCCAGGCGTCGGCTACGTCGGCAAATTCCTGCAAGCTCATCGTTTCGCCGCGGCGGCTGCCGTCTATACGGCTGGCTTCCAATATACCGGCAATCTGCTCTTTCGACAAGCCCGCCGATTTAAGAGTATTGGAAAAGGTCTTGCGGCGCTGGGAAAATGCCGTCTTGACGACCTGGAAAAACCGTTTTTCATCCTGCACCTGCACGGGCGGCGTCTGCCGCACGTCCATGGACACGACGGCCGACGTAACTTCCGGCGCAGGCATAAAGCATTTCGGCGAAATTTCAAATAACATCCGCGGCTCCGTATAGTATTGGACCGATACGGACAAGGCCCCGTATATCTTGCTGCCCGGCGCGGCTACCATCCGTTCGGCCACTTCCTTCTGCACCATGACGACGATTTTTTCAATGGGAAGCTTCTGCTCGAGGAGCTTCATGATAATCGGCGTCGTAATGTAATAGGGCAGATTAGCGCAGACCTTAAAAGGCTTATGGTTCATCGTTTCGGCAATGTCGATGCGCATGATATCGCCGTGGACGACGCGGACATTGTCGTAATGCTCCAGCGTCTTGTCCAATACGGGCAGCAGGTGGTCGTCCAGCTCAACGGCGGTTACAGCCGCCCCCGTTTCGGCCAGCGCCTGGGTCAGGGTGCCGATGCCCGGCCCGATTTCCAGTACGGGATCGCCGGGCTTAAGCTCCGCCGCCGCGGCGATATCGTCGACGACAGCGTGGCGGATGAGAAAATTCTGGCCCAGCTTCTTATTCATGCGCAGGCCGAAACGATTGACGACGTAGCGTACTACGTCGGGATTGGACAAATCAACGTCTTTCACTGTCGTCTACCTCCTCTATCTTGGCGAGGGCCTCTTCCCATTCGGCGCGGGTAACGCCGTAGTGATTGAGGCGCTTTAAAAATTGCTTGGCATTTCCGTAGCCGATGCCGAGAATAGCACCGACGGCAGCCCGGCGGTCCGCCGCTTCGGGAGATCCGTTCAAATCAGCCAATACGACGTCGGCCATCGTAAACTGTTCTTCCGGCTCGTACACGGCGCAGCGCGTCTTTTCCAAGGCCAGGCGAATCGCTTCGGGCGACGCCTGTTCTACGCCCAGGTCGCCGTTGGCGATGGCGTCCTTGCGGGGAATGAAAGCGTGCTTGGCGTCGGGAAAGCGCTCGGTCAAATACTTGCGGATGCGCTCGCCGGCGCTGTCCGGGTCGGTCAGGATGATGATGCCCCGCTTTTCATAAGCATACTGTATTTGCCGGATCGTATCCGGGCGCAGGTTAAACCCGTCAGTCGTAATCATGTCGGCGTCGATGCCGCTGGCCTGAATGCGGGCCACGTCAGAGCGGCCTTCGACGACGAGGACTTCCTTAATCATTCCGTTCTCCTTCGGCATGGTCGCTGATATACTTGGCAGCGCTCATGACGGCCAATACGTTGTGTTCAAAGACGATGCCGCCCTGAAGATAAATCATATAGGGCTCGCGAATAGGACCGTCGGCCGACAATTCAATAGACGACCCCTGTACGAAATCGCCGGCAGCCATAATGATCTTGTCGGCATAGCCGGGCATATCGTCGGGAATCGGCGTAACGTGGGCATCGACAGGAGAGAAGGACTGAATTCCCTGGCAGAACAGGCACATATTCTGTTCGTTTTCCAGGTAAATGGTCTGAATCAGGTCGTACCGTTCTTCTTCCGGCAGCGGCGATACCTTAAATCCCAGCTGGGCGAAGACGGCCGCCGCGAAGACGGCTCCTTTAATGGCTTGTGCCGTCACGTGGGGAGCCATGAAAAATCCCTGGAAGAACAGGCGGTAGCCCGCCGCATAGGAGCCGAGCTCGTCGCCCAGCCCCGGCGCCGTCAAATAGTCCGCCGCCGCCGAGACCAAATCTTCCCGGCCGGCAATGTAACCGCCTGTCGGTGCGATGCCGCCGCCGGGATTTTTGATGAGCGAGCCGGCAATGATGTCTGCACCGGCTTCGATCGGTTCTTCTTCAGCAGCGAACTCGCCGTAGCAGTTGTCGACGAAGCAGATTGTCTGCGGGCTTATGGCTTTGACGGTCTGGATAATTTCTCGGATATCGGAAATCTTCAAGGACGCCCGCGTGCTGTAGCCGCGGGAACGCTGAATCAGCACCAGCTTCGGCTGGGCCGCCCCTACTTTTTCCCGGATGCCATCTAAATCATAGGCGTTGTCCTTCAGCGGCACTTCATCGTATATGACGCCCTTTTCCTTCAGGGAATGGGGCGTTTCGTGGGCATAGCCGATAACGCTCTGCATCGTATCGTACGGCGCGCCGATAAGGGATATCATCGTATCGCCGTGCTGCAGGAGGGCACACAGCACCGTAGCCAGGGCGTGCGTCCCCGATACGAAATGAGGCCGTACAAGGGCTTTTTCCGCCTTAAACACGTGAGCGAATACTTCGTCCAGCTTTTCCCGTCCCATGTCGCTGTATCCGTATCCGGACGTACCTGCAAACTGATACGACGAAATCTGGCATTCTCTATACGCCTGCAGTACCTTCTGCGTGTTATGCAGGCAAATCGCGTCAATCCGTTCAAACTGAGCGGCGCAGGCCGCCATAGCCTGCTTTCTGATATGTTCCAAATCGATAGACAAAAACTCAGATCCTTTCTCCTGCTGCGTTTCCTGCATCCTGTCTTTGCTCTTTGCAGGAACGATTCTAATTTGTTCTCACAATATGTATATACTATCTGCCTTCAATCCAGGCGATGACGTCGTCAGCCAGCGCCTCTTCCGAAGGGTACCGTTCCTTTTCAAACCAGCGTATATAAGGCATGCGGCGATACCAGGTCATCTGCCGCTTGGCAAAGCGCCGCGTCCGTATCTTAATGCGCTCCGCCGCATCTGCCAGCGACATCTTTCCCTGGGCGTACAATGCCAGTTCTTCGTAGCCGATGGCCTTCATAGATTGGCACTGCGGCGACACGCCGGCGTCCAGCAGCCCTTTGACCTCTTCGGGCCAACCCGCTTCCAGCATCAAATCGACGCGCCGTTCAATGCGCTCGTACAATTCGCTTCGCGGCAGGGACAAGCCGACGACGAAGGTGTCGTACACGAGGCCTTCCGCCTTTCCGGCCCGCACGAGCTGCCGGCCTTCGCCCTTTTCAATCGCCGCCATGAGGCGCACGAGGCGGTTCGTATTCGACAGCAGCTCATGCCAGTCCGCAGGCTGCCACTCCGTTTGCTCCGCAATATAGGCTTTCAGCTCCTCTTCCGGCAATGCGGCGATGCGCTCTCTGGCCTTCTGCCGCAGCGCCTCGTCGGCGCCGGAGCTGTCAAAGATATATCCTTCCAGCAAGGCCTGGACATACAGTCCCGTACCGCCGACGAGAATGGGGATGGTTCCCTTCGCCGCTACGTCGGAAATAGCCTTCCGGGCCATCTGGCAGAACAAGGCCGCCGAATAGGGCTGGTCCGGCTCGGCGATGTCGACGAGGTGATGGGTATAACGGCGCAGCTCGTCGGCCGTCGGCTTGGCCGTACCGATGTCCATGCGTTTGTAAATCTGATAGGCATCGCCGGAAATGAGCTCCGTATGAAAATGTTCGGCCAGGGAAAAGCTCAGGGCCGTCTTGCCGACGGCCGTCGGGCCGATAATTGCAATTACTTTCTCCATTTATGCCTCCCCGTCTAAGACGGCGTAGCCGACGCGGCTGTATTTGCCGCCGTACCGCTTCATCTGCGGAAACGCCTGTTCCAGCTCGCGGAAATACCGGCCCTTGACGACGACGCGCCGCCGCGCTTTTTTGACGGCCAGCCGCAGGGATTCCACCGTCAGCGGCTCGTGATCCATAATAGGCCGCACGGGCTGGAATTGGCAGCTCGACGCCACGGGCCGGCTGAACATAGGGTCAAAATACAATACGTCGTACGGAGGGGCCGACTCGTCTTCTAAATACTCTTTATAATTTCCCCGCCGCACCTGGATGCGCCGCAAGGCCGCCGTCACATCGTCCATTTCATGACAAAAGTACCGGCATCCCCATTCCGTCACGGCTTCCAGCAGCGGCGAAGCTTCCAGCCCATGGACGACGGACCCGGCAGGCAGGGCAAAGGACGCCGTAATCGCGTCGGCGCCAAAGCCGCAGGTGCAGTCGAGGAGCCGTATCGGCCCTTCCGCTCCGATAGCTTCGAGCAGATGATCTGTCTGCCCCCTTCGAATATGCTGAATGCGAAGCTCTGCCATATTCAGACTGAAAAAGTGAGTGCCCTCAGCCCTCTTGAGCTGCGGCCCCCGCGACGTATACACGAGGATATCTTCTCCGTACGCAGCCTGCAATTCTTCCATCGTCCGGCCCCGGCGCGGCACGAAGGCGGCGCCGATTTCATCGGCCCAGACGCGGGCTTCCTTGGTCAACGTATCTTTTGCCTTCAGCGAAGGCGTTACATATATTTTTTCCATTATTACGTCCGTTTGAATAATTTCGCCAGCTCGTCCGGCGTAAAGCGCACGATAATCGGCCGGCCATGCGGGCATACATAGGGCTTATCCGTATGGAATAAGTCTTCCAGCAGCTGCTTCATCTGGCGGATATTCAGCGCGTCGCCGGCTTTGATCGCGCCGTGGCACGATAAATACGCCAGGGAACGATGGCGCAGCGCCGCCTTGTCTACGGCGTCGTTTTCGTGAAGAGCCCGGCAGATATCCTCGAGAGAATCGGCTATCTGGCTCGTCGGCAAGTCGCAGGGAACCTCTTCCACGCGCAGCGTCGACGGCCCCGCCTCGGAATAGGTATAGCCCAAATCGGCGAATACGTCCGGCCGTTCCAGAAGCAAGGTCATGTCGTCGCCGTCGACTTCCACGAATTCCGCCGTCAGCAGCTGCTGGCTGGGCATTTTCTCCGCCCGCCGGCAGAATTTGTCGTATCGTATCCGTTCATGGGCTGCATGCTGGTCTATGATGTACAAATCCTGGCCCTTCTTGGCGATAATGAAGCAGTCGGCTACCTCGCCCAGAGGAATAAATACGTCTTCATCGCCGTCGAAGGTAATGACCGGCGCGTCGTCCTGCGCCGCCTGCCCCTTCGACGCCAGTTCGCGGCTAAAGGCGTCCCAATCGTCAGCTGAAGACCGGGAGGGCTCATAGGTATTGGCCGACTGCCGCGCAGCCGTTCTGCCCGTCTCGTCCTGACGGCTGTATACGGGAGTCACGACATCTCTCGTTTCCCACACGGGCATACGCCTCGGTTCCTGTACAGCGTCGGCGCGCCGCTGCGGCAGGGGCGAAAGGTCCTCAAAGGGAAGTTCCTGGGCTTGTGCCGGCGGAGCCGCCGTCTGCTCTTTCAGCTCCAACGCCTCTTCCTCCGCTTCCCTGCGCTGTATCTGCTGCGGCGGCATATCGATGTTCGTCGCAATGTCTTCCGGCTTTTCCTGGGCTACCAGGGCCGTAATGATACTGTGGTATACGGCCCGATACACGGCCTGTTCGTCGGCAAATTTTATTTCCGTCTTGGCCGGATGGACGTTGACGTCTACCGCCGCCGGGTCCATGTGAATGTGAATCATGGCGAAGGGGTAGCCCGATTTGGGCAGCATGGCGTGATAGGCGTTTTCCACGGCCTTAAATATGAGGGGGTTGTGCACGATGCGGCCATTGACGATGCAGGTTTGCCAGGCCCGCGTGCTCTTTAATACCGACGGCTTGCCTACGTAGCCTTCGACGGCGATGTCGCCGTCGTCATGGGAAATGGAGAAGATTTCCTTCGCCAGCGCCGCGCCGTAAATATTGGCTATCGTTTCCTTCAGCTCGCCGCCTCCGCCTGTATGCAGCGTCGTCCGGCCGTTATTCGTAAAGGTAAAGGCAATGGACGGATGCGATAAGGCCAGCTTGGTAATCATTTCGCTGATCTTAGAGCTTTCCGTTCGCTCGCTCTTCAAAAATTTGCGGCGGGCCGGCGTATTGTAAAATAAATCGCTCACTTCCATCGTCGTGCCTACAGGCGCGCCGATCTGGTCTTCGCTGGTAATTTCGCCGCCGTCGAGAAGGAGATGCGTAGCAAAGTCGTCGTCGGGCCGGCGCGTCGTAATCTGCATATGCGATACGGCGGCGATGCTGGGTACGGCTTCGCCGCGGAACCCCAGCGAGCTGATGGCAAAGATATCTTCGACGGCGCTGATCTTGCTCGTCGCATGGCGGATAATGCACTTGCGCGCGTCTTCGGGGCTCATACCGCAGCCGTCGTCGGTAACGCGCATATACGACTGGCCGCCGTCGGCTATTTCCACTTCGATAGCCGACGCGCCGGCGTCGATGGCGTTTTCCACCAATTCTTTGACGCACGACGCCGGCCGCTCTACGACTTCGCCGGCGGCAATTTTATTGCGCGTCGCCTCGTCAAGCAAATTTATAATAGAACTCAATTCATGCCGCTCCCTTCTTTAGCTTCTTTCTGCAAGGAGTAGAGAAATGAAATCGCTTCAATAGGCGTCATACTCGACACGTCGACGGAGAGCAGCCGCTCCAGCACGGGGTCGGTAAACAGGCTGTCCGCCGGCGGACGGCTTTCTTTTTTAGCTGCCGGCGCAGGCGTCGCCACGGCTCCCTGGGACTCCAGTTCCGACAGGATGACGTCGGCCCGCTTCAGCAGGCTTTCGGGAAGGCCGGCCAGCCGGGCTACGTGCAGGCCGTAGCTGCGGTCGGCGCCGCCGGGAATGATGCGCCGCAAAAATTTTATATTCTTGCCCCGTTCCTTTACGGCCACAGTGTAGTTCTTTATTTTTTCCGACGTATCGGCCATGTCGGTCAATTCGTGGTAATGGGTGGCAAAAAGCGTCAGGGCGTGGATGTGCTTCAGGCAATACTCGATGACAGCCCGGGCAATGGACATGCCGTCAAAGGTGCTTGTGCCCCGGCCGATTTCGTCGAGGATGAGGAGGCTGCGCTCCGTCGCGTGGCTTAAAATATAGGATACCTCTTTCATTTCCACCATGAAGGTGCTCTGACCGCTCAGGATATCGTCGCTGGCGCCGATGCGGGTGAAAATACGGTCCACCGGGCAGATAGACGCCTCGCGGGCCGGGATAAACGAGCCGGTCTGGGCCATGAGTACCAGTACGGCGACCTGCCGCATGTACGTTGACTTGCCAGCCATATTGGGGCCTGTAATGACCAGGATTTCATGACTGCTGTGGTTCAGCGTCACGTCGTTCGGCACGAAGAGCTCGTCCTTCAGGAATTTTTCAATAATCGGATGGCGGCCGTCCTTGATCTGCACGGCCTGCTTCGTATTCAGGCCCGGCCGTATATAGTGGTTGTCATGGGCGGCGCAGGCCAGGCTGTACAGGCAGTCGACGCGGGCAATGGCCCGGGCGGTCTGCTGCATTTCCCGGATATGGCCCTGTATGTCCCTGCGGAGCTGGCCGAAAAGCTGGTATTCCAGCTCCAGCATCCGTTCCTGCGACGTCAGCACCTTGACTTCAAACTCCTTCAGCGCCGGCGTGATGTACCGTTCGGCGTTGACCAGCGTCTGCTTGCGCACATAGTAATCGGGAATAGGCTTCGTATTGGCGTGGGAAATTTCGAAGTAATAGCCGAATACCTTCGTATAGCCTATTTTCATCTTGATGCCTGTCTTTTCTTTTTCCTGCTCTTCCAGCTCCTTCAAATAGGCCTTGCTGTTAGCGGCAATAGAGCGGATTTCATCGAGCTCGGCCGAATAACCGTCGCGGATGACGCCGCCGTTGCGGATAACCAATCCCGGATCGTCCTTGATGCTGCGGCACAGCAGGTCGTACATATCGTCGTGCGTCTGGATCCGGCCGCACAGGCGCTGGAGCAGATCCGCGTCGGCCTGCTCCAGGATATGCCGGAGCTGGGGTATCGCCGCTAAAGATTCCCGCAGGGCCACCAGATCCTTCGGGCTGGCCGTCCCCGTTTCGATACGGGTCAGGATGCGTTCGAAATCGTAAATCCGGTCCATCGTATCGGCCAGGTCCTGCCGCATGATTTCATGGCTGAGAATCTCTTCGACAGCGTCCTGCCGCATCGTAATATCGGCCATGCGCACCAGCGGCGCTTCCAGCCACTTGCGCAGCAGCCGGCCGCCCATAGCGGTCTTCGTCTTGTCCAAAATCGACAGGAGCGTGCCCTTGCGGCCGCCGTCGCGGACGTTCTGCGTAATTTCGAGATGGCGCAGGCTGGCGGCGTCGATGACCAGACGGCGCTCGTTGTCAATGCGTTCCAGCGAGTTGATATGGCCGATATCGGACTGCATGACTTCGCCGACATAGGTCAGGAGCATGCCGATGCAGGCCGCTGCTCCCTTCGCTTCCTCTACCGCTTCCGCCCCAAAATACCGGACTGCGACCGCTTCGTAGTCGGCGGCATCGTCAGCGGCAAAGGGCGTCACTGCGCACTGGGCCAGCCGGCTGCGCAGATAAGCCTGGACGGCGTCCATGTATTCGTCCATATGGGCGTATATGAGCTCGCTCGGCTCATATACCGAAAAAATATCAAACAGCACGTCGTCCATGGCGCCGGCGTTGCATAGGGACCACAGGCATTCTCCCGTCGTCACGTCCATCAGGGCGACGGCAATCGACGTGTCGCGCGCGCAGACGCAGCTGATATAGTTGTTCTTTTTCGAGGCTACGGCATTTTCCAGGGTAATTGTCCCCGGCGTGATGACCTTGATGATCTTGCGCTTGACGATGCCCTTGACCGTTTTCGGGTCTTCCATCTGCTCGCAGATCGCCACCTTGTAGCCCTTGTGGACCAGCCGCTCGATGTAGGTGTCGGCCGAGTGGAAGGGCACGCCGCACATAGGAACCCGTTCCTTATTTCCGACGCCCCGTCCGGTCAGCGTCAAATCCAATTCCCGCGATGCCGTCAAAGCGTCGTCGTTAAACATTTCATAAAAATCGCCAAGCCGGAAAAACAATATCTTATCCGGACATTGAGCCTTGACCTCCAAATACTGCTTAAGCATAGGAGTCAACTTTACTGTATCAGCCAACGCGCTGCCTCCTTAATGAATTAAATGTCCTTTCAATACCCAGGTCTGCCCCTTATCGACGGCGACCTTTACGGTGTCGCCTACGGCTGCGGACCCGTCGTGTTCCCATATAATCATCTTATTGCCCGTCGTCCGGCCGAACCAGTGGTTTTCGTCGTTTTTAGTCGGCCCTTCGACGATGACTTCGTATTCCTTATGTTCCATAGCCTGATTCAGCTGCAGGCTATATACGTTCTGCACGTCCATGAGGCGCTGCAGGCGGCGGCTCTTTTCCTCTTGGGGAATCTGATGATCCATCTTGGCTGCCGGCGTCCCCGTGCGAGGCGAATAAATGAAGGTGTAAGCCATGTCGTACTGAACCCGTTTCAGCAGATCCAGAGTCTGGCAAAACATTTCTTCCGTTTCGCCGGGGAACCCGACGATGATATCTGTCGTCAGAACCAGGTCGGGGATGCGCTTGCGGGCGTATTCTACCAGTTCCATATATTGGTCTACCGTATAGCCCCGGTTCATTTTTTTCAGCAGCTCGTCGGAACCGCTCTGAATCGGCAGGTGCATGTGGTTGACGACCTTCTTGCTGTCGGCGATAGCATCGATCATGGCAAAGGTCATGTCCTTGGGATGGCTGGTCATATACCGCACCCGTTCGATGCCGTCGATACGGTCCACGGCCTGGAGAAGGGCCGAAAAATCGGTGCCGTCCTTTAAATCCAGCCCGTACGAATTGACGTTTTGCCCCAGCAGGGTAATTTCCTTATAGCCTTCTTTGGCAATCTCCTCGATTTCCCTGACGATGTCGGCAATGGGCCGGCTTACTTCGCGGCCCCGCACGTAGGGAACGATGCAGTACGTGCAGAATTTATTGCAGCCGTTCATAATCGGCACCCAGGCGAAGAATTTCTGGAACCGCTTCGTCGGCAAATCGTGAAAGGCCGGTACAGTCATGTCGGCTTCCAAATAATGGCCTGACTTAGCCTGCCGTTCCCGAATGAGCTCGACGAGCTTGTGTATATTATGCGTGCCGATGACCAAATCGATGTGAGGCGCCCGTTCAAACAGGCGGTCCTGCCATTCCTGGGCCATGCAGCCTGCGACGGCGATGATGAGGTTCGGATTATGCTGCTTGACGTGCTTGAGCTCGCCGATTTTTCCCAGGATCTTTCCTTCGGCAGTCTCGCGGACGCAGCAGGTGTTGAGCAGGACGACATCGGCCATATCCATGTCTTCCGTCCTGCGATATCCCAGCGATTCCAGCTGGCCGGCGTAGCGCTCGCTGTCGGACTCGTTCATCTGACATCCATATGTAAGCAAAAAGTAGAATTTATTTTCTATGATATCCAATGTAGGTTCTCTCCGTTTCCACGAATATATCTGCAATGACGCTCTATCAGGGCTTGCGTTATGGCAAGGATGCCCCATTGAGGTTTACATTATATAATACCATAGGGGCCGCAGAATAAGCAACAAAAAATAGGCCCGGCAGTCCGTACAAAGCAACGTACGTCCTGCCGCGCCTATATTGAGAACCTGTATTTAGCGGCCCATCCTCAATGGCCTGCTGCCGAGCCTATTCGAATAGATATTCTACGCGCTTAACGACCTTTCCCCCTTGAATATACACGCGGGGGACGCGGCGGTTAATATTGCAGAGAATTTCATGATCTATCGTGCCGATCAATCCGGCAATTTCTTCCAACAGAATCGCTTCGCCGCCCTGCTGTCCGAACAACACGACTTCGTCGCCGATTTGAACGCCGGGAATGTCGGTCACGTCGATCATGCACTGATCCATGCAGATATTGCCGACCTGCTGTGCCCGCCGTCCATGGACGAGGACCTCAGCCCGATTGGACAAGACGCGGGGATAGCCGTCGGAATATCCCAGCGGCAGCGTCGCAATGACCGTCGGCCGCTTTGCCGTAAAGTGACGGCCATAGCTGACCGTATCGCCTGGTTCAATCGTCTTGATGTGAGTCACGCAGCACCGCAGGGACATGACCGGCCGGGGCGTGAAGGACGGGACCGGCACTTCGTCGGACGGATTGTATCCGTACTGGATAATGCCGGGCCGCACCATGTCGCAGCGGAAATCGGGATACACTGCCGTGCCGGCGCTGTTGCAGCAATGGCGGACGTTAACGGGAACGCCTTCTTCCTCCAGCCGCCGGCAGAACCAGGCAAAGGCTTCGTACTGCTTTTTCGTATAGCCCACCGACTCGTCGCCAGCCATATCGGCGACGGCAAAATGCGTAAACAGCCCCTCAATGGCTACATGAGGCAAGGCTGCGATCTTCTTGATTTCTGCGATGCTTTCTTCACTGGGCCGGTAGCCGATGCGTCCCATACCCGTATCGGCGGCGATGTGAACATGTATCGTCTGATTCTGCCGCTGCGCTTCTTCGGAAAACAGGACTGCATCCTGATAATGAAATACGGCGGCGTCGATGCCGTACAGCACGACGTCCCGCGCCCGGCGGCCGTCCGTATGGCCCAGGATGACGATGCGCGCCGTAATGCCGGCCCGCCGCAGCTCTACGGCCTCGCTGACGCAGGCAACGGCCAGCCGATCCGCTCCGTTTTCCAAAAACACCTTCGCCAGCTCTACTGCGCCGTGGCCATAGGCGTTGGCCTTGACGACGGACGTAATCAGCGTATCCGGCCCGACGGCCTGACGAATATGCTGCATATTATACGCCGCCGCGTCTAAATCAATTTGGGCCCACACAGGCCGTTTCGTAAAATGCTCCGTTAATTCCAGTACATCCATGGGTTGTCACCATCCTGTCTAAAAAGGAACAGCAGCCGCCAGTCGTCCTGACCGGCAACTGCTTTCCCTACGTTGCTTATATGATTTCTACTATAACTATACTGCACGCTATCGTCTTTTTCAAGATTCGGGCCTACCGGTTGGACGGGTCCACGGCGTCTCCCTTATAATGCTCGAAACGGATTTTTTCCGCCTTATGAACGCCCGTGCCGTAATAGACGAGCAGCAAGGCCGCTACCCACACGATCGTCGCAAAAATGGCGATGCGCGTCGTGGCGTCGAAGGCCGCCGAGATGACGACGACGACGAAAAAGAGGAGTGCAAAATAGTTAGAATACGGCGATAAGGGCATTTTATAGCGAATAGATTTCCGCTGTTCCGGACTCAGCGATTTGCGATAGCTCATCTGGCTGAACAAGATGAGGCTCCACGTAATCATGCAGGCGAAGGAGCTGATAGACGTAGCGATGACGAATACCTGCGCCGGCAGGAAATAGTTCATGGCGACGCCGATAAGCATGAACAATACGGATACGAGTATGCAGCGGTACGGCACCTTATGAGAGCTGACGACGCTCAGCGACTTGGGCGCCTTCCCCTGCAGGGACAGGTTGTACAGCATGCGCCCCGTACTGTAAATGCCGGAGTTGCACGAAGACAGAGCCGCCGTAATGACGACGAAATTGATGATATGAGCCGCGCTGCTGATGCCTAATTTTTCAAATACCATGACGAAGGGGCTTCCCTGATGGCCGAGCTGGTTCCAAGGATAAATAGCCATGATGACCAATAAGGCCAGTACGTAGAACAAAAGGATTCGATACAGCACCTTGTCGATCGCGCCGGACAGGGTCTTCGCCGGATTGTGGGCTTCGCCGGCCGTCACGCCGATGACCTCGATGCCGACGTAAGCGAAGGAAATCATGACCAGCGTGCCGAACACGCCTTCCCAGCCGTTGGGGAAGAAGCCGCCGTGCGCCGTCAGGTTGCTGAGGCCGACAGCCACGCCGTTATTTCCGAAGCCGAAGAAAATCATGGCGCCGCCCGTAATGATAAGGAAGATGATGGTAATAATCTTGATAAGGGCGAACCAGAATTCAAATTCCCCGTAAGCCTTGACGGAAATCAAATTGGCACAGGTCATGATAGCCAGCGCAGCCAGGCAGGATATCCACTGGGGCAAGTCGGGATACCAGAAATGCATGTACACGCCGACGGCCGTAATCTCAGCCATGCAGGTAACAATCCAGAAATACCAGTAATTCCATCCGGAAATATATCCGGCCAAGGGATTCAAGAATTGATAGGCATGGGCGCTGAAGGAGCCCGATACGGGATACTCGACAACGACTTCGCCCATAGCCCGCATGACGAAGAAAATAGCCAGGCCGCAGATAATGTAGGCTACGACGACGGCCGGACCGGCCTTTTCAATAGCCGACGCCGACCCTAAGAACAAGCCGACGCCGATGGCCCCGCCAAAGGAAATCAGCTGGATGTGCCTTTCCTGCAGGCCGCGGTTCAAATCTTCACGAACGACTTTCGCATTTTGTTCACTCATACTACGTCACCTCTGTCATCATAAATTTTCGGCGGCATATGCCCTGAAACGGCTGTTCGTCAGGAAAATACACTACCATTAACCATCGCATGCGTTCCGCTCAGTATACCTTTTTCGCATACATCAAATTACAATACTTATTATAAACTTCTCACTTTACTTATGTCAATGTTTATCTGCTTGTTGTTTGATATTTTTAAAGAGATTCCTTTTATTAAATTTATTTATTTAAATCAAATACATAACTTCATTAAAGGCAGCAAAAAAACAAGCAATTCCTGAAACCCTCTGCTTCCTCCCCTATTCGTCATGCTTATTCGTGCAAATGTCCTTTCTAAACGCATATTTCCCAGATATGCTATAATAAATACCAAGATATACTAGTTTTCCAGAAAAGGACGGTACGATTATGACATACTCTGACATACATCTTTCGCAGCGCCTGCTGCATTTTATCAGCCAAGCCACTTCGCCCTATCACACCGTAAAAGCCAGCGCGGCCATCTTGAAGGAAGCAGGGTTCCGGGAACTGCGCTGGAACGAGCCCTGGCAGCTGGAGCCTCGTCAGGGATATTATATTTCCCTTTACGATTCCAGCCTCATCGCCTTTACAATTGGCCCTGACCCGCGGGCTAACCTGCGCATCGCCGCAGCCCATACGGATTTTCCCTGCCTCCGCGTCAAACCGGCGGCGGCGCTGGCGCAAAAAGGCTACGGAAAGCTCAACGTCGAAATTTACGGCGGCATGATCCGCGAATCGTGGCTCGACAGGCCCCTGTCCCTGGCCGGCAAGGTAGCCGTGGCCAGCGACGATCCCTTCAAGCCGGCAGTACATCTGATCGACGCCAGGCGTCCCCTGCTGACGATTCCCCGCCTGGCCATACACATGAACAGCCATGTCAACGACGGCGTAGCCCTGAATCCTCAAAAAGACATGCTGCCTCTCATGACATTGACGGGGCCAGGCGACGACGCCTCCTATTTTCTCCAATTTCTCGCCGCCGAATGCCATTGCCGGCCCGAGGATATCTTATCTTACGACCTTACGGTGTACTTGTGTGAAGAAGGCTGCCTGATGGGGCTGAAAAACGAATTCATTTCCTCTCCCCGCCTGGATAACCTGACGTCGGCCTACGCCTGCGTCGACAGTCTGGTCCGAAGCAAGGGACACGACGGCCTCCACGTCGTCGCCCTGTTCGACAATGAAGAGGTTGGCAGCCGGACGAAACAGGGCGCCTTGTCCCAGGCCTTCCCCGCCCTGTTGGAAGAACTCTACGCCTCCCTCGGCTATACGCGCCGGGAGTATCGCATCGACGCGTCCGACGCCTTCATCCTGTCCCTCGACGTCGCCCACGCCATGCATCCCAACGTACCGGAAAAGTGCGACATTACCAACATGCCCCGCCTCGGCCAGGGCGTCGCTCTCAAAACGGCGGCCAGCCAGTCCTACGCCGGCGACGCCGAAGCGGCGGCCGCTGTCGTCGCCTTATGCCGCAGGGCCCATATTCCTTGCCAGCGGTTCGTCAATCGCTCCGACATGCCCGGCGGCTCGACTCTCGGTTCCCTCTTATCAGCCAATCTACCCATCCGGACCATGGACGTCGGCATTCCTATCTTAGCCATGCACTCTGCCCGGGAACTGATGGGCGCAGCCGACCAAAAAGGCCTCCACGATTTAGTATATACTTTCTTTTCAATATAAATTATATTTATCGCATATATAATATTTTATTATTAACAATCCCAGTGTTTACGCCTTATTTATAGAATTTTTATTCATATGTATGCATATTATATGATTTAAGTGTAAATAGTTGCAGTAATAGAATTTATCTTATCTTTTAAATATTCAGATATTTTTTGACAAGATTAAGGAATATGCAATTTTTGTATTGACTTGCATTTCTATTCACCTTATAATAAGGGCAGTACACTATAACGTATCATTTGTTCACACTGGGAGATTACATTATGACACTAGGACAAGAAATCAGGTATTACCGCAAGAAAAAAGGCTTGACGCAGACGGAATTCGGCGCGCTGTTCGGCATGTCCAAGCAAGCCGTGTATTCATGGGAGACGGGCTTGTATTCCCCTGACATTTCCGTATTGCTGCGAATGGCCGACTTTTTCCAAATCCCTATCTGCATCTTAGTCGGCAGGCCGGGAATGTTCTGTCAGGATGATAAGGAACACGAATCGGACTGTCAGTACTGCGCTTCGATTTCCGAAAAGGACAGCCGCATCATCCGGGCGCTCCACGCCTTGCCGCAATCGCAGCAGCAAGCCATCGAAACGCTGCTGAACATCGAAGACCTGTCGATGCGGAAATAGCGCTTCCCCTTTGTCAAACGCCGCCAAATGCGATATGATAAGAGAAAAGTATAGTGCAAAGGACAGATTATCTATGGCTACTTCTTTTATCACATCCGTATACGGCCGGTCCGAAACGGAATACATCGTAAAAAAATCCCGCTTCATCGCGACGTTGACGGAGGTCCGCAGCGAAGCCGAAGCGGCGGCGCGCATCGAAGAGCTGCGCAAGCAGTATTGGGATGCCAATCATAATTGCTACGCCTACCAAATCGGCGTCGACGGCGCCCTGCAGAAATCGAGTGACGACGGGGAGCCGTCAGGAACGGCCGGGCGGCCTATGCTGGAAACGCTGAAAAAAAGCGGCGTTACCAATACGGTCGTCGTCGTTACGCGCTACTTCGGCGGCGTCAAGCTCGGCGCCAGCGGCCTGATCCGGGCCTACAGCCACGCCGTCACCCTGGGGCTTCAGGCAGCGGATATCGCCGATTATAAGCCCTACGACATTGCCGACGTTACCGTCTCCTACTCCTTCGTCAGCACGCTGGAACGGATGACTCCGTCCTTCGATATCCTCGTCGCCGACCGCGCCTTTTCCGACACCGTAACCTTTACCCTGCAAATTCCGCAGGAACGGACGGAAGCTTTCAAAGCAGCCCTCATCGACACGACGAACGGAACGGCTCACTTTATCGATAAAGGAAGCCGGACGATACCCATTATTCGGCCAAAAAACCCGCAGTAACAGCGAATACTATCTCGCGTTACTGCGGGTTTTCTCATGTGTTTTCCCTTATTTCTTATATCCAGTGGCGAAATCGACGACGTTTTCCAGCGCCTCGCCGGCCAGGAAATGACGCAGGTTGGCAGCGGCAATGCGGACGATGTTGTCGTGCGTAGCCTGCAAATGGTATCCGCCCGATACGTGAGGCGTAACGTAAAGCCCCGGCGTGCGCCACATCGGGCTGTCTGCCGGCAGCGGCTCCGGCTCCGTCACGTCGACGGCAGCGCCGGCCAAGTGCCCGCTGCGGACAGCGGCGCACAAATCGTCCTGCACGACGTTGCTGCCCCGGCCGACGTTGATAAAATAAGCGCCCTTCTTCATGGCGTCGAAGCGTTCCTTCGTATACAAGTGATACGTTTCCGCCGTGTTGGGCAGGCACGACGCTACGATATCCGCCTTGGCCAGATACTCGTCCAGCTTATCCATCGTACCCATTTCATCGGCTTCAGGCGGCACGTCGCCGCTGCGGCGGCGCATGCCGACGACATGAGCACCCATGGCCTTCATGCGCTTGCCGAACTGGCGGCCCAAATCGCCGAATCCAATGACCAGGACTGTTTTTCCGTACACCGACTCTACCTGGCCTTCGTCATGCCAGTCGGCGTTTTTCTGATTGTCGTAGTATCGGTACAGCTTTTTCATCATGGCAAAAACCAGGGCCGTCATATGCTCCGCTATGGCCAGGCCGAAAGCGCCTGTCGCATTCGTAAGGGCCGCTCCGGCCGGCATGACGCCGTCCTTGCAGTATGCGTCGGCGCCGGCGCTGCTGAGCTGAAGCCAGCGCAGCCTGCGGGCATGGCGCAGCTGGGCAGGCACGACGTTGCCGATGATAACGTCGGCCTTGGCTAATTCTTCTTCTGATACGCTGGCGCTGACCAGCCCCTTGACGGGCCAATACACGACCTCATGGCCCTGCGCGGCCTCTTCAATCCAACGCACATGTTCTTCATGGACTTCCATTGCCACTAAAATTCTCATGCACTATCCCCCTCTATATCCTATTAAAAGATTCATATATACACTATCAAAAACTCTCCGTCTTGTCGAGGCCCTTTCCGAAGCTGGAACGCCTTTCTTCCCTGAGGCCTTGTGCGCCTTCATCGGTCATGGTATAGTAAAACAAACTCACACAGGAGGGATCGCCTATGATTTCCGGCGTCAGCCACATGACATTTATCGTTCAGAATCTGGACAAAGCGACAGAATTTTTTCAGACCATCTTTTCCGCCCGCATCGTCTACGACAGCGGCAGCCGTACCTTTTCCCTGTCGCGGGAACGATTTTTCCTCGTCGGCTCCTTATGGCTCGTCATTATGGAAGGGCCGTCCCTGTCGGAACAAACGTACAACCACATTGCCTTCCAAATCAGCGACGGCGAGTTTGAGGCCTATAAAGAGCGGCTGACGAAGGCCGGCGTTCCCATGCGGGAGGCGCGGAGCCGCATCCCCGGCGAGGGCCGTTCCCTTTATTTTTACGACTACGACAACCACCTGTTCGAGCTTCATACGGGCACGCTGGAAGAGCGTCTGGCAGCGTACAGCCGCCGTCTTCAGGAAGAAGGAGAACGGACTGAACAGCATTCCTCTCGGTAAAATGAAAACACACCCTGTACGGCGCGATTTCGCCTGAAACGCGCTGTGCCGGGTGTGTTGCATATATCGGCTAATTATGAGAATATCTTACCAGTCCAAGGTCCCTGTAATCAAGTAGACGAGCAGCCCTTTTTCGGCGTGGCGGCGATTTTCCGCTTCGTCGAGAATCGTTTCCATATGGGCCTCCATGACGTCCTGGGAAATTTCAAAGCCCGGATGAATGGGCATATCATGGAATACCATCGTATCCGTTCCTTCGAGCAGGTCCGCGTTGATCTGGTACGGCATCATCATATTGATGATAGATTCTTTCTTTTCCTTATATTCGGGATTGGTGAAAAATTCCATATCTACCCACGTATCGGTATATACGCAGTCTACGTCGGCGACGATTTTTTTCAAGTCGGCCTGAGAAATATCCGTCGGCACTTCAACATAATGGCCCGTCTGCTTCAATTCGTCGTAAAATTCGCCGCCTACGGCCATGACCTGGCTGAACGGCGTCAAACCGTACATCGTGCCGCCCAGCTTGGCGACGATTTCGCTCAGGGAATTGTACGTATTGTTTTTCGCGCCGATGTACAGTACCTTCACGTCAAAGCGGCCCGTCTTTTCATACAGGGTCAGCATATCGGCCAGGGCCTGCGTCGGGTGAAACGTATTGTCGCAGCCGTTGATGACCGGAACGGTGGCGTTCTTCATAAAGCCATGCGTCGTTTCGGCTTTCTTAAACCGGCCCATGATGCAGTCGACGTTGCGGCAGACATATTTTACCTCACTGCCCAAATCGCCGATGGTGAAATTGCTGTCCGCCCATTTCTGATTGTAATGACGGCCGCCTAATTCTTCCATGCCGATAGCAAAGGACAGGTAAGTCCGATTCGATGTTTTTTCAAACAAGGTGTATAATTTCTTGCCTTCCAGAATATGGGAATAAGCTTTCTGATTCTGTTTGATTTTTTCGGCTAACAATAAGATTCCTTTGATTTCATCTGCCGTATACTCAGCAAAACTATTTGCGTGTTTCATTCTATGCATCCTCCAAACTTGAAAAACAATACTGTCTGTGCATATCATAGCACAGACAGTATAACTTTTCAAGTTTTTATGCATATTTTATACAAATTAATGCATGTATCAACTGACATACAGCTATAAATCCGCATGATTACGCCGATTATTCCATACGCATATAAATAGTTGCAGTATATTTTTTACCGGCACAGGATACAAATCGTTTTCTCTTTTCCTTATGCCGCCAGTGCAGCTTGCCGCCTCTTGACCTAGAAAAACCTATCTTTCGACGGGCATATAAAAAACCGGCAACAACAGGGTCACCGGTTAAAAGGTCGATTTATGAACTTGGTTTTGTGAACGCTATTACGCTTTAACTACGTTAGCAGCCTGAGGTCCACGAGCGCCATCAACGATTTCGAAGTCAACTTCCTGACCTTCCGTCAAGGATTTGAAGCCTTCTTCCTGGATAGCCGAGAAATGTACGAATACATCGCCGCCATCTTCTCTTTCAATAAAGCCATAACCTTTTTCTGCGCTAAACCATTTTACTTTTCCGTGCATAACGAAATCCTCCTAAAAAAACAATTCCAGCTAGCTTCTAGCTCTTGTGTTAGTGTAACATAACCGATAAGCAATGTCAACCAAATTTATGGCTGTATTATGCCATATATTTACGGCGTAACCTATAATGCATCCCTCCCCTGCATAGGGGATATCACAGTCCGCCGCCGCACGGCAAAATGCTGCCTCGCAGGGCAAGCAGCATGCAATATTTCGTATAGCCGCATATGCTATTGTTACGTCAGGCGCCGGAACCATTCGTAATAATACCAGGCAAAATACCCATGGATGAGGTATACCAATAATTCAGATAATTCTTCCACGTTGGCGTCCATATACGAATGAAACAGCAAGCCCTTATCGCCGCAGGACGCCAGCATGGCCGCTACCGCCAAGATGCAGAATAAAAAGGTGGGAAAGGGAATATCATGAAGAATTTTCTTCCAAGGCATACAAGCGACGAGAGAGCAAAATACGACGGCCGTGTATACGCCGATAGCGGCGTGTATCATTTCATGGCCGGGAATCGAATTCATGGACACAAAGGTCGGGCCGTGGCTGTCCATTCCCGTCGGGAAAAAGACTCGTCCCCAGCTGAGCTCCCGCCCCAGAAGCAGTAAAAAATATCCGGCTGCTGCCAGCCACAGCCGGTGAATAGATTTTCCGCCCATTCCCGCCGTCTTGCGGAAAAAATAGGCCGCCAAACACATATCGCCAAATAAAACGATGTTTTGGAGCATTTCCAATACCCCGTTTTCCCAAGCCAAGTAAGGCGGCATGACATAGCCGAGAGGCAGCAGCAGGACAGCATATACGGCAGCGCCGCGCTGCATAGCCGATACGTACAAACGGCGGCGCATGTCTTCTTGCAACACAATACATCACTCCTATAAATCATAAACTTACAGCACGCAGGCTCTGGTACTATTTTACTATGTTTCAGTACCATTCTCAATAGGAAGTTTTGCAGAAACGCTGCGGCGCCGCCTTGCCATGCCGCTTCTTATTCTATTTTCTGACGTAATGGACAAACGCGAAGGCATGCCCCTTTCCTTCTTCGGCCGTATGTTCTTCCCGCTCGCAGATCCGCCACTGGCTCCTATCGAATTCCGGAAAAAACGTATCGGCCGGAAAAACGTCGTCGATTTCCGTCAAATACAGGCTGTCGGCCTTGTCCATAAACGCTTCGTACATGGCCGCGCCGCCGATGATGAAATACTCTTCGCCGTCGGCCATGAGGCGGCAGACCTCGTCGACAGAATGGCAGACCTGAATGCCTTCATGGGCCTCGCCATAAGCGGCTTGTCTCGTCACGACGACGTGAGGCCGGCCCGGAAGCAGTCCCGGAAGGCTTTCAAAGGTCTTGCGGCCCATGACGATGGTATGTCCCATCGTCAGCGCCTTAAACCGCTTCAAATCAGCCGGAATATGGCATAATAAGCCGTTGTCCTTGCCGATGCCCCCGTCGCGGGCTACGGCAGCAATCATGTGTATCATTTACACGGCCACCTCCATGGGCAGCTTTCCTAAATGCCGGTAATTATCCAGGGCAATATCGTCGGGCGTAAAGGCGTAGAAGTCGGTAATATCCTTGGCAATGACGAGCTTCGGCGCGTCCATAGCTTCGCCGCGGCGAGCCAGCTGCGTTTTGAGGGCTTCTACGTGGTTTTCATAAATATGGGCATTGTTGATGACGTGCGTAAACAAACCCGGTTGCAGGCCGACGGACTGGGCAATGAGATGAATCAACACGGCGTACTGCGTCATGTTGAACGGCACGCCCAACCCCATGTCACCGCTACGCTGGATGAGCATGCAGTTCAGTCGGCCGTCCGTCACGTCCCACAGCGTCTGGAAGGCGCAGGGCTGCAGCGCCATATCCGGCAGGTCTTCAATATTCCACAGCGATACGATCATGCGGCGGTTCTGCGGGTCGTTGCGCAGCATGTCGAGGAGCTTGTCTACCTGCTTGTATTTCCGTATCTGATAGCCGTAGGCCTTGCCGATGGTGCCGTCGGGCCGCATCCATTCGTCCCACACGTGGCAGTTCATTTTCTGCAGTTCCCTCACGTCGTTGCTCTGGAGCTGCCAAATCCAAAGGATTTCCTTGACAGCCGTCTTGAAGGCGACGAATTTCGTCGTCAAGATGGGAAATTCTTCAGCCAAATCAAACTGCATGATTTGATGGGGCAGCTTATATGTCGGTACGCCCGTGCGGTTGTTGGCGTAATAGCCCCGTGCTAAAATGTTTTCTACAATATTTAAATACTGCGTATCAGCAGTGCTCATGAGTATCACCTCTGGTTCTGTATGTACGATTCGATAACGTGAATAAACTGATTCCCGTACTTGTTCAGCTTAAAGTCTCCGACGCCCTTGATCTGCGCCATGGCCTCCAGGCTTAGGGGCTTCTGCGCCGCCATTTCCCACAGCGTCGCGTCAGAAAAGATGACAAAGGGCGGAATATGCTCGCGCTGCGCCAATTCGTAGCGCCTGGCCCGCAAGGCGTCGAATAAGGGCCGTAAGGCGTCTTCGTCGATAACGGAGGCTTTCTTTTTGACCTGCCGTTTCGGAAGGTCGATTTCCGCATCCGGCGGCGCGACGACCCGCGCTTGTACGACCTGACAGTTGCCGGCCAGCACGTCCCGTCCCGACGCAGTCAGGGAAAGAACGGGATATTTTCCTTCCGACTGCTCCAAGTATCCGTCTTCGACAGCCTGCTTGACCATATCGCGAATTTCCGGTCCCGAATAGGACTGCAGCAGGCCGAAGGACGATTTATTCTGGAACCCGTAGCGCTTGACCTTGGCATTTTGGCTGCCCTTCAAGATATCGCAGACCATCGTCAGGCCAAACCGCCCTTTCAGCTCGTCGACGCACTGGCAAATGTTGCGCACTTCAAAGGTTCGGTCTTCTTCTACAGTCTCCTGGTCGCAGTTGCCGCATTTTTCGCAGCGCTGCCACGACGGCTCTTCGCCGAAATACTTTAAAATGTAGCGGCGCAGGCAATGCCGCCCCTCACAGTACTGAACCATGCGCTGCAGCATGTGGAACTCCTTATCCTGCTGCTGCGGATCCTGGACGGACATTTCAATGAGATACTTCTGAATCATAATATCCTGCCGGCTGAACAACAGGATGCATTCGCCCGGTCCGCCGTCCCGTCCGGCCCGTCCCGCTTCCTGATAGTAGCTTTCTAGATTTTTCGGCATCTGGTAATGGATGACAAAGCGGACGTTGCTCTTGTCGATGCCCATGCCGAAGGCGTTCGTCGCCACCATGACGTCGATATTGTCATAGGTAAAATCGTCCTGGGCCTTTCGCCGCGCCTCGTCGTTCATACCGGCGTGGTACTTGCCGACGCGCACGCCCCGGCGGCGCAGTTCGCCGTACAGCCGCTCCACTTCCTTGCGCGTCGCCGCATAGATGATGCCGCTGTCTTGCTTGTGCCGCTGCAAATACGACAGGATAAACATCGTCTTATCTACCAGCGATACGACTCGGAAATATAAATTAGGCCGATCGAAGCCGCCGATAAATACCCGTTCATTCTTCAGCCCCAGCAAATTCATCATATCTGTCTTGACCTTTTCTGTCGCCGTTGCCGTAAAGGCCCCGACGACAGGGCGACGCGGCAGCTGAGCCAGCCAGTCCTTCACGGCGCAGTAGCTCGGGCGGAAATCATGGCCCCATTGCGACACGCAGTGAGCCTCGTCGATGATGAGCATCGCAATCGGCATGGTCTGCATGAAGGACGAAAAGAATTCGTTCTGCAGCCGTTCCGGAGACACGTATACTAATTTGATCCGCCCGGCCCGTATAGCCGCAAAGCGCTGCTTTGCCTCGTCGAAGGAACACTGGCTGTTAATATACGTCGCCGGAATCTGCTGGTTGACCAGCGAGTCGACCTGATCCTTCATCAAGGAAATGAGAGGCGACACGATGAGCGTAATCCCCGGCAGCAGCAGAGCCGGCACCTGAAAGCAAATCGACTTGCCGGCACCTGTCGGCATGATAGCCAGACAATCCCGCCCTTCCAGCAAGGTATCAATAACCTCCTCCTGGCCGGGACGAAAGGACTCGTAACCGAAGTATCGTTTTAATATATCAATAGGCCGCGCCATACTCTCCTCCTTGTCCAACACTTACATAATACAATTTATTGTATCATGCATTAGGGTTCAGCACAATGAGGGGCATAAAAAAGACACATGCCATAAGACATGTGCCTTTTGTTATATGACAATCTTATTTTGCCAATTCTTCCTTCAATACGTCGCCCAAGCGTTTGATACCTTCGACAATGCGGTCTTCCGGCATGTTGGAATAGTTCAGGCGGAAATGGTTGGCATTGCCGCCGTTGGGATAGAAAATACCACCCGGAACGTAAGCAACGTCCTTCGCCAGGCATTTCGGCATTAATTCCTTCGCATCCATGCCTTCAGGCAGAGTAACCCAGGTGAACAAGCCGCCCTTCGGATAGGTAAAGGTAACGCCTTCAGGGAAGTATTTTTCCATGGACTGATACATGAGATCGCGGCGTTTCGCATACAATGCCGTAATTTTAGCGATATGCGCTTCCATGTCAAACATCTTGAGGAAGTATGCTGCCTGACGCTGACCGAAGGTAGACGTGCCGAGGTCGACAGCTTGTTTGAATTTTACGAATTTATCGATAATTTCCGGATTTGCTACAATCCAGCCCAGGCGCAGGCCCGGCATGAAAATCTTGGAGAACGAGCCGAGGAAGACGACCTTGCCCTGCGTATCCATCGATTTCAAAGACGGCAGCTTTTCGATATCGTAGCGGATTTCGCCATACGGATCGTCTTCTAATACGACGACGTCGTACTTATTGACGATATCCATGAAGGCTTTGCGCCGTTCTACAGGCCAGGTAATGCCCGTCGGGTTCTGGAACTCCGGAATGACGTAAATCATGCGAATAGAATCATCGGCAGCCAAAATCTTTTCCAATTCTTCCGGAACGATGCCCTGATCATCTGTCGGAACTTCCGTATATTTCGGTCCGACAGGGTCGAAAGCCATGATAGCGCCCATGTAAGACGGGCTTTCCATCAAAATCGTCTGGTCCTTGTCTACCAAAATCTGAGCCAGAATAAACAACGCCTGCTGCGAACCTGTCGTGACGACGACGTCTTCAGGCTTGCAGTCTACAAAGAATTTATCCTTCATGCGCTTGCAGATTTCTTCGCGCAGAGGCACGTAACCTTCCGTCGTGCCATACTGCACGGCTTTACGGCCTTCTTCATTGTAAATGGCTTCGTCGACCTTTTTCATTTCTTCAATCGGAAATAATTCCGGAGCAGGCAAGCCGCCGGCAAAGGAAATCACTTCCGGTTTTTCTGTCAACGCCAGTAATTCAGCAATATCGGACGCCTGCAGCGTCTGAGCAAAACTAGAAAATCTTGTCATAATACTACACCCCTTAAATCGTAGTTATCAAATTTCCCCAGTGCATAGTATTATATCACTTTTATGCTTATAATGCAATTAAAACGATTGCTAACGAGATGAAACGCTTAAAAAACTAAATTGTTTTACCTGATTTTCATGTACAGGAAAAAAGAACGCATACATGATGTATACGCCTCCTGCTGGCGCTCGTCGCACCTATCAGTCGGGTCTGCACACATGAATATTTCTTCTAACATATTCTGTTTGCGCAAGGACCCGACATAAGCGATTCGCACAAGTTTGCGCGTCGCGTCTATCTGTTTAGGATATCTCCATCAGGGCTTCGAATCGGCAGCCTTTGCAACATAGGCCTATCAGCCTTCTATCTCATTTCTCCCGATTCGAAGTAAGCGACTCACGACCGTTTGCGCGTCGCTGCGCTCCTTCAAACGGTGTTCCCTGCTTATGCTTATCCCAGGGTAAGCCCTGGGTGATAGTATAGAAGATGCTGATTACAAAAAGAGAGCAGTGCCAATGCACTGCTCTCTTTTTGTAATCAGCGGCTTCCTA
>ENA-OWPN01000433-OWPN01000433.1-human-gut-metagenome-genome-assembly--contig:-NODE-433-length-60339-cov-16.554393_pt1 | contig 60339 bp, 86 predicted proteins | sample MGYA00248266_ERZ651850 | MGnify/ENA primary metagenome ERZ651850 (study PRJEB26924, sample SAMEA4378296) | human gut metagenome | biome: human gut; feature: human-associated habitat; material: faeces... | reverse complement strand
ACGCTGTAGCGTGTGTGTGTGTGTGTGTGTGTGTGTGTGTGTGTTCAACCCTGCCTGGCGTTTCACACTCCTGATAAATCGTTTATTCATAAATTTCCTCCTAACAATCATCCAACGCTATCATCATAAAACACAGCTTTTTCAAGTACAGATAAAATTTCATTTATAGCAGTTTCAATAGTTTTTCCACTAGCTAACTTTATTTCACTTGCACTAGTAATAACTGAACCTGGGATACCTAAATTAGTGATATCCGCTTTTTGTACTGCAACAGCACTTATAACATGTCCATATTTATCAACTGTAATCTTATATAAACCACTAGTATATGATGAACTATTACTTGGATGCGTATATACCGTATCTGTAAATTTAGCATTAGCTGGAACCGCAGTTTTTACAGTTAATCCATTTACAGTATCTGCATTAGTAGCTTTAGGAACTTTTGTAGTTCCTGCAATAATAGCATTTACTTTATCTGTTGTGGACTTACCTTTATCACCACTGTAAGCAGTGCTTGAAGTTTCGCCTAATGCCAACGATGGACTAATTTCTACATATGCAGTACCACCCCATCTATAGGTAATGTTTGTTGTTTTATCAATATAAATTTTTCCGGTTTCACCAGTTGATGGAAAACCTGCTTTATTAGTATACTCTAAAACATCATCCACATAACTAGGTAACTGTGAACTGGGTACCATTCCATTTGCATCCAATGAAGCGACACCGTTCGCAACTCCTTTTAATGATGCATTTAATTTATTGTTCCATAATGTTTTTTCAGCATCAGTCACAAATCTATGTGTGCCATCTTGCTCAATTATAGATGCACTATGCATGCTTGGATGTACATATACCGTGTCTTGTGTTTGAAACGTTGAAGACGTTCCATCAGCTTTAGTAACTGTAATACTACGCCCATTTGCTGCAATATTTTTCACTGTTTCGCTTTTTAATGCAAATTTATCTTTTATTTTAGATAATGTATATTTCAATGCTGTAGTAGAAATCGTTTTTTCCACTACAGCAGCTGAAACACTCCTGAATAATCTCTTTATTAAATCGCTCATTTACCCAAATACAGCTGTGATAATTTCATCAATATCAGAAGTCGTTGCGTATTCAGGAGTATAGACAGTATCTGTAAACTTTGCATTTTCCGGTACATTTGTTGCAACCGTATGCCCGCTAACTGTTGCAGCATCTGTAGCCTTTGGTACTACTGTACTACCATTTTTAATTTTAGCGATTTCATCTGCATTGGCTTTACCTTTGTTCCCGGCATATGCAGTAGAAGCAGTTTCACCTAAAGCTAAGTCGCTGTCAATACCCACATACGCTGAACCACTCCATCTATACGTTTTATTAGTTGCAATATCTACATAAATTTTATCACTCTCTGCAGTGATTTTTGTTGTATGTTCTGCTTCTTTATAAAACGCTCCATCCGTATGAAGATAACCTTCAACAACATCATCTACATAGCTAGGTAATTGAGAAGCAGGAACCTTACCATCTTCTCCCAACCCTGCAACACCGTTAGCTGCTCCTTTTTGTGATGCCGGAATAGCTTGTACATCTGTAGCGTTAATCGTAATATTTCCTGACAACGGTTTACCATTTACGGTTGTTGTTGTATCAACCTTACTACTTAATTTTGTTGAGATTTTACCCCACATTTTTTTAGCAAAATCATTTAATAAATCTACATTAATTATTTTATTATTAGCCATAATTCTTATTCTCCTATTCTTTTTTTATTCTAAACCATTAATAATGCTATCGATATCTTCAGTAGATCCCATTTCATAGCTTCCTGCCTGTTCGGCAACTTCATCAATTTTTTCAGCAACACTCTTAAATGTACCATCCTGATTTTCTTCATTTTTAAATTGAACAGCACTAGCTTCAACTAATGGGAACTTGCCACCATTTTTTTGTGTAATACCACTAATAAGAGTGGTACTTCCTTTATAATCCGCCATAAATTAATTACCTCTCTTTCTAATTATTTAGCAGTTACTGTAGTATTTCCTAAATTTGCGTTATCCGATTTATAAATATCATAGTTTTCTTTATATCCACTTGCATTTGTAAATTCGATTGTAGCAACTTTTGAAAATCCACCATCAAAGCCCCCAACATTAAATGAGACATCACCATAGCGTGTAGGAACAGCATAAAAAATAAACTGTCCTTCACCAGCATTCACAGTAAACACCTTTCCTTTAGAACCTTGTAAAGCCTTAGTTAATCCTAAAACGAACGTATTATCGTAAGTATCTTGACTAGAACTTGCACCCCAATAAATACCATTCAAGAAGCTTAGTGAGGTAGTTTTAGTGCTAACTGCACCCTTTTCGTCCTCTGCTTTTAAAGTCCATGTTTTATTTGTTTTAATATTTTGCTCCAATAATTGCTTTGATGTATCAGTTGGTTCTAATGACTCATCATCCAACGTTAGAACTTTTGCCTTTTTATTCAAAGACCAGCTTAATAAAATATCTGTTACTGTAGAACCAATTTCTACTGTATTTTTATTATTTGTAAAACTGTTAATTACAATTGCTTTGTAGTTAAATTCATCTTGCGTCACAAAATTTTCTTTAATATATTCTAACGCATGTTGAAGTCCATTTGTACCCACCGGTTTTTCATCAGTAATTACATCAGCTAAAACAAGTGTATCATCAGCCAAATTAGTTGACGTTTTTTTCTTGACCATTTTCAAATACCTCCTCTAATATCTCGTCAATTTCACTGTTTGTTACAAAATTAATTGTAAATTTTTCTAAATGTTCTTTAAGTTTTAATAATTCTTCATATAGCGATAATATATTCGGATCTATTGTAATTTCAGTAATTTCCTGATCAAAAATCGTCTCTTCTATTTCAAGTTTAAATTCTGAAAATGATTTTGTTTTTTCACCAAAATTATACCTTGCAATTATTTGACACGTATATACTCCCGCCTCTTTTGTTAATGCTGTTGATATTATAAATAAGTTTTCCATCATTGGAATCTCTTGCAATATTCCATCTTTTAAAACTTTTAAATAATATTTCCACCCCGGAGCTTTAAATAACTCCTCGTTAACAAATTTTATTGCCATTGCACCATCATCATATTTTCTACCTGCGTAAAAAATATTTCGACTGCATGCATGTGTTTGCTCATCGCTCAAATAAATCTCTATCAGTTTCACCTTATCACCTCTATTCATAATAGAAAACAGCTGAATTAAAACTATAAACACTTTGAGCAACTTTATCTACACCACTGATATTTATTCCATTTAAATGGACTCGATAGAGTTCAAGTTGTCGAATTGAACCACCATTTTCAAGATCATTTTTAGTCAGCTTAGGTACTGTTTCTACTGTTCCCGGCGTTCCTTTTACAACTTTTATTTCATGAGTCTCACCATCTGAAGATATACGAAACTCTGCAACTATACAATCACACCGTTTTGTATTTTGAGTACCGTTATCAATTGTCAGGTCTTCATACATTCCTGGCTTAATACGTAAAAAATGTCCTTGATTTATCAGCAAGCCATCGGACAATCTTATTTTATTATTACTGATGATAGTTGCTTTTAAATTGTTACCTTTTTCAAAAATACCTTCCTGTCCATATAGTGCATCAAATAAATATGCGTCTATTGCAGCAGTAACGTTTTTTCCAGTTAATGTAATTGGTTCAACCGCATCGCTATTTGCCATACTTTACTCACCTACCTTATATTCAATATCGTAATCAGAATAATTTTGATAAAACGTGCATTTTAAAATTTTTTGAACAATTGATGTCCTTAAACTAATACCCGTTATATATTCTTTTGCCCCAACAATATCGCCTATTTCTACATCTAAATTTTCGAATTTAATTTCAATTGAGTTGTTTGTTTGGGCCTCTTTTAACTTTGTTTTAGTCCCATCTATTAACTCCTGAACACTTTCTACACTTGAAAAATCATAAATCATCGTATTTAAATCTTTGGTAATCTTAGATACATCATCTATTTCATTAAGTTCAAAGTATTCATCATTGATTTTAAAAACATGAACAACTTGCCTTTCCTGAAGATCACCTTTTCCAAGACCGATACAATGGTTATATTGATAGGTATCTCTTTTTGCAATTATTTGAAGTCCATAGTCATTATCAAACTGAAGTTTGGGGCTATAATCATATATTGGAACTACTGAAAGCTCTATCTTTCCATTTTTCCAAATTAAACTCAGTTTAGCTCCAACCGCTAAAAGCATTGTTTCAAAAGTTTGTAAAGTGTTTGAATATCGTGAAGCGTAGTTCAATTGAAACCCGCTATTTTCTTCAGAGACAATAAAAAAATCATTAAGATTTTTATTTATCCTCAATGATTTTTCAGTATTATCTATGTAATTAAAAAATAATGTAGATGAACCAATATATTCCTTTATACATTTATTTGCTTCACCATTAAAGAAGTAATACTCATCTTTACGATTTTTTGGCTGTATATAATCACCTTTTAATAACGCTCGGGGGCATATTCCGCCGATAATTATTTCACCTGATTCTGTATCTATCTCAAGGCTCTTGACAACTCCGCCATACTCGGTATTTTCACAATAAATTAAACTTTCATATGTTAGATTTGGATCTCGTTCTTCTTGAGAAATAGTTATTTGAAAATCATTACTCCCTTTGTCATATGTACCTATTTCAAGATCAATACTACAGTTTCTTAAAAAACCAATTTCAATTCCTTTGGAATCAGTATAAACGAAATCCATTAAAACATACCCTCCCATTTCGGCTCAGTTCGAGCATTATAGACAACAATATCAAAGGAAAACGTATTATTCCATAATACAGTAGCTGTCCCGGGCTTTACCTTTTCAAAAATTTGACTTTCTTTATTTCGATCATTGAAGCAATTTATCTCTTCACCCTGAACATTGATTTTTTTAACAGTTCGATTAAGCGTATTTATCTCTAATCTTTCATTTTCCTCAAGCGTTGTAAAAACTTGATAAAGGTTATCACCGATTTTAACAGCTGGATCAGTAACAGGTCCATATATCCTAATTAAAATATTATTATCTACAACACCTTCATTAGAAACTGTCATTTGTCCACCGGGGTCACCATATCGATAAGGATACTTATATGTATACTTTTTACTGTCAGTTTCTCTCGAAGTATTTGTATGATAAAAATGTTGTTCATCTTCTTTAATCCACTGCACTTCATCAGCAACTATAGAAAATTCTACTTTAGCATATGGCAACACATAAGATTCAAGATCTTTATCATTTTTAAATATGTTACATTCTAAATAGTAATCATTAAAATATAGCCTTCCTTTAACATTTTTAGATATATCAATATTAAAAATATCAGTAACATTATTAAGTGCTGTGTAAAATTCTTCGTAATTATTTGAGTTAACATCTATTTTAATTTTTTTGGTTTCAACATCACGATAGAAGTTCTTAACTCTACGATTTTCCTTGTTGTATGACCATTCAAAGCTAAAGAAATCCGTCTCTTCAATTCTATAAGGGGAATTGAGTAAATCTATTTTAGTGTTCTCACTATTAATATAATAAACTTTCATACAACTCTCCTTTCATCAAATCACTCTTCCTAGTTCACGCTGATTCAGCTTTATTGCTAGACCGCTATTTTTCATAGCTTTTGCATTTGCATCAGCCATACGATCATAATCTATTTCTAATGATTCGCTTACATTAGTTTCAAAAGCAGTTTGACGTGCATTATCAACGTCGGTTTCTAATTTAACACCTGCTGATACATCGTCAAGATTAAAATTCATGATACCGCTTAATTCATCTACAATACCAATTGCCTCACTTTTCATTGACTTTAACGATTTAGGCATTGCTAATTCAAACCCAACTGCAATACCGGGTGGAAGAAATTTTCCTATTACATCCCGCATAACTCGTGAAGGTGATTTTATGCCAAAAAAGCCTTTAATTCCGTCAACGATTCCGTCACAAAAACTACCAATTTTATCAAGTATCCAGTCTTTAACGTTTTTAATTCCTTCCCACAAGCCTTTAACTAAATTACTACCAATTTCGGCCATTTTCCCCGGTATTTCTTTTACTTTATCTACAATTCCAGTTACTAATTTTTGAGCTGCTTCTTTACCTTTAGAAGCTAAATTAACACCCCATTCTACTACTTTTGAAACTGAACTTGTAAGCCAGTTCCATATTCGGCTTGGTAATTGACTAAACCAAGTTACAATGCCTTCAATTGTTTGCGATACCCACGCTACTGAGGTATTAAACATATTAGTACCCCATTGGATAATATTTGTAATTACAAGTTGCAACCACTCCCATATCCGACTTGGTAATTGACTAAACCATGTAATAATACCGTTAATAAAATTGGGAATATCAACAGTAACAAAGGATATTAAATTGGCACCCCACTGCAGAAACATACCAATTATATAGCCTATCATATATCCAATGAAATATGGTATCTGCTGAAAAATTTCAATAACACTTTCAATCCATGATGGTATTGTTTCTGTAAAAAAATCAACAATACCAGTCCACATATTAGAAAAGAATTCAACAACTTGTTCAGAAAACTCACTTACATATGATATAAAATTGTTAAATGCTTCAGGAACAGTTTCGGTAAAAAATGAAGCAATTGAATCAATTACATTTCCAACCGTTGTTTTAATGCTTTCCCATATTCCGATCCAAAAATTTCTAAAATCTTCAGACGTATTCCATAAATAAATAAAACCAGCTACTAATGCTGCAATTGCTGCAACAATAAGTCCAATTGGACTTAACCCTAGTGCTGCAAAAAAACCTTCCGAAGCAATTTTGGCTTTTAATGTTGCTGCTGCAACCGCTAATGTAGCAATTTTATATCCACCAAATGCTACTGCAAGAATTGTAATAATACCAGCCAATCCGCTAAAGTGATCGATAGCAAAAGTTGCTATGTTAATAAATGTTTCCCCTAACGGTGCCAATTGGTCCTTTAACTGACGAATTTTACCTTCAAGTTCCTGCATAGGAGTAGTTGTATCATTAGCAAACTGCTGTCCTTTTCCTGATACATCATCGAATGTATCTCCTACACTGCTTAAGGCTTTTGCAAATGTTAGATTCGCATCTTCTCCCATAGTACCAAATGCAGTAGCGGACATTGTAAGTGCTTGTTGCTGATTATCACATTTTGTAATATCACTAACAATACTGTCTATTACTTGCTTTTGAGTAGCACCACCATTTTGCCACTCTTTAAATGTTTTTTGTGTTTCCTTACTGAAAGAACCAATAGCATCTCCTATTGTTCCATCTGCTAACCTAGTGGTTACCTCATTAATTGCATCATTTACTTTATCTAAGTTATACGCTCCGCTATCAGCACCATTTTTTAGTAATTGAAAGTAGTCTTTAGCACTGTATCCAGCTTGGCTAAACTTTCCAGAGTACTCGGAAATATTATCTCCAAGCTCATCGGTCCAGTCCAAACCTTCTTGTATACCGGCTATAATGTAATCCATTGCTTCTTGAGCACTAAGACCAAAGTTTTTCATCAACCCCTTAGCACCCCGAAGTGTTTCATTCATATCCACTCCAAAAGTATCTTCAAGGATTATCGCTTGCTGTGTAATTGCATTTAGTGTTCCATCATCAAGATTACCAAGATTACGCTTAATCTTAATAACTGCATCAGCAACACGGTCCATTGACTCCCCGACACCGGCTTCATAAACGTCTTTAATAACTTGGCCACTTGCCTTTGCTTCAGCCTCAGTCTCACCTAACGCACCTCTAACACGAGATAATGCATTTTCTAAATCAGTATAACTTTGTACCCCTATTTCAACACCTTGTTTTACAGCTGCACCTATTGCTAAAGCTCCTGCTATATTAGAAGCAAAAGAAGTAACCTTTCCTTCCATTTCACTAAGTTTTTGTTCAAATTCATTAGTGTTTGGTTCGGGAATATCAATAGGCTTTTTTACAAGATTTTTAATTTTTTCAAAAACATCACTGACTTTATCCTTTAAAGTTGCTTTACCATTAACTTGAGTATTTTTTTCAGCAGTTCTTGCTTCACTAGTAATTTTATCAACGTCAGCCATAAATTTTGATGTATCAATCTTAGCCTCACCATTGATTTTAGAATTACTTTCTGCTTCATTAGCAAAAGATTTTACATCGCTGGAAGCTTCATCAAGTTTCTTTTCTAATTTAGATGTATCTGCATCTACATCTGGTTTAATTTCTTCTTGTGATACGTTTTTAGCAAATTTATCTATCTTTTTTTCAGTCTTATCGATTTTTTTATCAACTTCTTTGTCATTGATTTCTAAATCAATTACGACTTTTCCATCTGCCACAATATCACCTACCTATACATTTATTTTTTTATTCCTAACTGTTTGAATAACTCCGCTTCAATTTCCTCCTGAGTTCTGACAAACGGATCTTTTTGCTGATCAATTGCATAATGATTTTGCAGTTCTTTCATTCTAGCCCGTTCATTTTTATCTTTGATTTTTGACAAATCTGTTACTCTATACCCAACAACCTGAACAAACTTAGTTGTATCGGTAAGACCATCAAGCATTGCTTTAAATTCCCACCAGTGCATATTGCAAGTAAAAAGATTTATTTTATACTGCTGTCTAAAGGCTGCATAAATAAGGTCCATATCATAATCAAAAAGAAACCCGATTTTATCACTAGGTTTCTTTTTAGACTTTACTTTTTTATTACAGTTGTAGAATTCAAGTAATGCTTGAACAGTTTCTTCTATATTAAGATTTAAATCACACCAGTATGGAGAAATTACAGTATCAAACAGCATCGCAATTTTATAGTTTGCATCAATATGAGGATCATTTAAAACACAAGAAAATTTGATCCATGACCTAAAGTCAGTTTTTATTGCGATCTTTTTTTGATTTATTGTTATATTTTTTTGAAGGTCTTTTTTGTCTAGAATTAACATAGTTCTTCATCCCATATTTTTTATTTGCATATTCCATCTGCTTATTGATGTTACTCATTTCTTTAGAAATTTCTGTTAGATTATTTAATTCCTCTTTAAGTTTATTTTGTTTAACTTGTTGTTTTTCGGTAGTAGCTGCTTTCTCAAAATGTTCTTGCAATTCCTCCGCAAGAGCAACAATTACATAATATGGTTTCATATCATCAATTTTAAAAAGTTGTTTATATGCTCCCTCACCTAGCAAAATATCTATACATTCTTTACAATCATCAATAAATTCATCAGTAATATTTCTATTACCCCTATATTTTTTTAACATATAATCAATAGCCTGATGATTTGAAATATCATCAGCATTAACCGTAAAAACATTTTCATAAATCTCTACATCAAACGTGTTTTCTTGTAATTCAATTTTCAACATATTCAACAAACCCTTTCATAATTTTTATTTACCAGTTGATACAGATGATGCTCTGGATAAAGCTGAAGTAAATTTACCCGTTGTATAGTCATAGTCACCTTCGGTAAACTCTCCTGAGGTAATATTGTATTGCCCGTGTTTTGTTTCACCTTTTTGAGCAAAAGTTCCTTCCAAGGCAATTTTACCCCCACCTTCTCCAGAACCTGGATTAGAGGGCTGAATTTCATAAATTCTTGAATGTGCGCTAAAATTACCGCTCGATCCTTCTATAGGCGCCCAAGTTTCAACTTCATATTCAGTAAACTGAGCTCCGATAATTTCTTTTTTTCCCACTTCATAAACATGGCGAACAAATTCATTATTAGGAATAAGTTCACCGACATAACTAACACTTGGGTTATATGCCATCATATTTTTATGAGCTGTCTTTTCATTAATATATTGTCCATCATCAGTACTTGGCTCAGATGCCTGTGTCCAGTCAGTTATACCAGTACCTGCTAATACCGGTTTTGAAACACCTTCCCATTCAACATAATGTAAATTTTCATGACGATTTACTACTTTATCTTTTAAAACAATTGTCATTATTCAAATGCTCCTTTCTTGTAATAAGTAAGCTGATACATTGCTGTAAAGACTGTCATTCCATTTTCTAATGTTGTTGATCCTGGATTAACAACCATTTCAAGTCTTTGTGGCACAATGTCATCAGGAAAAGAAATACTTATAAAATTATTATGCATTTCTTCTTCGAATTTTTTTGCGAGTATATCTAAAGGCTCAGTAATTCTAAGCAGAGCATCTTCAGTTCTCGCACTTGATAAATAATTAATATAAAAAGGCAATACCGCAGTATAGCCTCCGATTATATTTTCATTCAGCTTTTCAGCACGATTAGAAACTCTTTGTACCATAATTTGATCGCTCTTGCTGCTCGTCATAAATTCAAGCTTCCACATGCTTTTTTTAATATTAGGAATTTCCAATTTTTTCATAAAGCCATAAATACATTCAAAAACGCGATTGTATTCCTCAAATGTTAATTTATTTCTTTTTATTTCCATAAGTTTCACCTACTAATTTTATCCAGTTCTTAATATTCACTGCCTTAGATGCTTCAAGCCATTCATGAGTTGCTTTCGGATGTTGTGATTTATTAAAATTCATTTCAGAACCCTTATAAATCTTACCAGCATAATCAGTATCATAAACAACACTATACATATCATGGTTAAGACCGGGAGTATCCTTTAAATGTGTATGATTTAAATTTGACATCGGAACATATGGATCTGTATCTCTTATCACCGCATTTTTTAAAGTACGATAACTTTCTTCACGTTCTTTTCTTAAGCCTTTTTTTATAGCGTTGAAATCAACATCAATAGTAATTTTCATGATGCATATACCTCAATAAACTGCACCTCTTTACTATTGAGCGTACGAGAAAATGAAAATTTATTAATTGAATATACATTCATAGTTTCCCTTAATGTGTCAAAATCACTTTCTGTTACATTTCCAATAACAAAATAATCTTCATTACTGATTGTGAAGGTATTTTTTTCTCTTTTAAAATAAATTTCATCAACATATTTCATACCGCCACAATCACTTAAATCTATCGTTAATAAAACGTTATCAGCATCACTAATACCCTTATTGCTCTGCTTGATTCCATAACTCTCATCAAACGCAACGTACTTCAATTCAACGGTAATAAATGATTCATCATCTATTTTGTGGATAAGTGTTGCTGTAAACGGTCTTAATATTCTAGGAGAACTAATCATACCGCTTAGCTCTCCTACACATCAAACCATTACTGTGTAATCCGCATCTAATGATGTTGATTGCTAACGGAGAAAAGGGAATCCCATTAAATTTTATTCCCCTATCAGCATTATAATTGTAGGTAAATCCATCTTTGCTAACACTTGTTAAATCAAGTTCACTAGAACCGCTAAGCACTTTAATACCACCATTAAAAGCTAAATAATCAATTTGATAACAAACTGCCTTTTTGATATCTTTTATACAATAATATTCAATGTCCGGTTTCAAAGCCCATGGTGCAATAAATTGTTCTGCATACTGTTTAGCCATATCTACCGCTACACTTACAAGTTCTTCAAACTCGACTTGACATAATTTGCCCTTGAACACACTTGAATAATATTTATATGTAACTTCCATTGTTATTTAGATGCTGATTTTGAATTTTTGCTAGTTGACTGATTTTTTTCAAATTCAGCAATTTTAGCATTTAATGTTTCAATCTCAGCCTCTTTATCAGCAACTGAACTTTCAAGGGTCTTTACTTTATTCAATGCCTCTTGCAGCGTACTATCTTTAGTTTTGACTTCTTTTTTTAAAGCTGCATATTCACGCTTATAGTCAGTTAAGGTAATTGGATCCCCTTTAGTAAGTACATTACCGCATTTATCAATATAATCATATCCTTGAGCAACATAGTCTTCTACCTTATGCTCCTCAATTGTTAATTGTCTATTTCCTTTTAATACAATAGCCATAACTATTCCTCCACAACGAATTGAATTCCATCAATTTTTTTCTTTAATACAAATACATCTTCATGAGATTCTTCGTAATATACATACTTTCCTTCACTGCCAGCACTAGGTTCATCCAATTTAACAAATTCATAATTGATTGGTGTGATTACAGCTAACGGATGAACAAGGAACATTTTAATTTGTTTTGCACTACTTCCAGGCTTAGCACCTTCAGTAAAATCATAAACAGTTTTCATTATACTGCTTGGTACTTCAGTAATTGTAACTCGATCTAAGTTTGCAATAGTACGGTTTAAAGCACTTGCTGAGTTACCAATAACAATTTGACGCGCCAATTCCTTAGCTTGCTTTAACATTGTATTATATACTGGCGTGATATATAAAATACGTCCTTCTACTGGAACCCTAGACTCAGCCATTTCTTCCATCATTTTATCAAAAATGGTTAAGATATTATCAACAGTGATTTCATCAGTTAATGCACTTTTACCATTTTCAGTATAATCAGAATAAATTTTAGAAACACAATAACAATCCATTTCTGGAAACTTATTCTCTTCATTAAAAGTACGAGTAATATTTCCAATTGAAGCTACTAAATTTGTTTGATCAATATCTTTTGGATGTACTAACGTTGACCATTTTCTTTCATTGCTTAATGTTAATGCATTCCATTTATTGTTATAGTTTCGTTTTGCAGTTGCAATAGTATCCCTATTTGCATCAACACGCCCTGTTGTTTCTAATGTAGGAATCTCAATTGTACGAGCATTAACCCATCTATATCGCCCGTTGTTTGGTGTTGAAAACAACGCCCCAAAATATAATGTATATGGCCACCCTTGTTCTAACGCTTGTTGGTAGCTTTCTGCATAGTTTAATTGATCCATTTTATTTCCTCCTAAATAATTTTTATTTACTAATTTTCTTTTGGTTTTGCTCTAACCCCATTAAAGCTAAAGCCAAACCCAGAAGCTTGATCCTTCTTATCATTGTTAATTTGTGTGTTTGAACCTCTGGAAAAAGTAGGTAAAGAAACGTTATTAGTTTCCTCTTTAACAAAGGCTCCTGAATCGCTTTCTTGTAACGTTTTTATATACTCATCTGCTCCAATAAACTTACCTTCTTTTAATTCAAAGTTTTGTTCATTGAATTGAGCCATAATTCCACGCTTAGCACTTTCACTAGTAAATTTCATACCTGAAAAATAACTATCCATTGCATGACTTCTTTCTTGTGCAATTAATTTCTCATTTAAGTTTTTAGTGTCAGTTTCATATTTTTGTTTCCATTCATCAGCTGACTTTTGAATTTTTTCGATATCCATATCCTTATCTTTATAAGAAGCAATAGTTTTATTAGCCTCATCTAAAGAAGATTTTGTAGATTCATATTGAGTTTTATATTTTTCACTTTCCTTTGAATACTTTTCTACATCTTTACGATATTTCTCAATATCTCTACCATTTTCGTCCATAATTTTATTTATTTGTTCTTCAGTTAAACCTAAATTTGTTAAAAATTCTCTTTTCATACCTTTATTACCTTTCGTCACTACGCTTTTTGTACGTTGGTTGCATCAACTTGTGGGGTCGCAGATTTACGAGTTGCCCGCCTCAAAATTTGCTTTCAGACATAAAAAAAAGCAATCAGTAACGATTGCCATATTTACGCTTGTTTTTCATAAGTGTTTTTGTTTTTGAATTTGATTTAATAATTTTAGATGCATATGTCTCGCATGGACATTCAGTTCCGCATATCATACATCTATAATAATCTTTTCTAATATGTAAACCACGGTTCATATCATCATAATGAATCGTCTTATAGTGATATGGTACATGCCAGTGATTTTTTAAACCTTGCCCAATTTAATCACTCCTTTACAATAAGTTACATAATAAAAGGACTACTCCTAGTCCTGCATAAATATCTTATTTTTGTACAACTATATATTCTATTTTAAAGCAATCCCTTCGATTTCTGCTCTAATTTTTAAACAACGAATATAGTTACCCATATATTTCTTTTGCTCTTTCAATAATTCTAATGAACATTTTGGCGTAAATGTCAATGTACCAGCTTCATATTTGACTGTCATCGCATCCAATTTATCATATCTGATTTTAGTTTGTTGATATTCAGCTATAAACCTTTCTTTATAATCTTTGCTATTCATCATTTCAATTGTATCTTTTAATTCCATATTACCCTCCTAGTTTAATGCGTCTATTTTCCCATTTTTTATAGGCATCAAAATAGAGCTCATTCTTATCACCGTTATATGTGCATTCATAATACATACCATCAGAAATATTTGTACTTAGCAATGCTTTGTTGTTTTGAAGTGTTTTGCATGACCACACAACAAATACATCATCTTTTGTGATTTGTTTTTTATCAGTTTTATCAAGGTGCTCATTAGTATATTTAACTACCTCATCTATACACAGTTTAATAAATTTTTTACTATCCATTTTTATTCCTTTCTATTTTCAGTAAAATAAAAACCGACTTTTGTCGGCTTAAATTGTTATTTACTATGACTCTCTTTTAAAATTTCAAATATAGATTTACCATCTTTTCTTGATGATTCTTTATATTCTTCAAACTCATCATCACTTTCACGCAAAGCTTCATTCGACTCTTTTTTATTCCATGCCCCAACAGGATCTTCAATTGGTTTCCTATCTGCAAAAAGATGTTTTTCAAGTTCTTCCATAGACTCTTCTAACTCTTCCATAGACATCTTTTCAATCATAGGGTCAAATTCTTCACCATTATCCTCAGTCCACTCATACTTACTTGTTTTCTTATACTCTTTTTCTTCCATAATTCCATCCCGCCTTTTTACAAATTTTAACCAAAGCTAAATGATGAATGTCCGCCTCGCTTTCATTTGGGTACTGCTGAGAAAGCCATTTTTTTGTTTTACGGAAATATTCCCTTAACTCATTTTCATATTCAGCTATACTTAAATTTATTCTAGCACCTTTAGGTATAGAAAAATAGTAACTTTCCCCATTGTTGTTAATTACAATTATCTCACCTAAAGCCTTGTTATTATTGCATGATATAATATCACCAATTGAAAATGGTGTGTTATTAGGATGGTTATGTATTGCAGTTAAACTATTTTCAGGAGAAGTAAGCAAAAGCTTTTGCATTGCTTTGCTTGGATCGACATGATTATTTAATTTTGATGTTGATATAGGAACTAAAATTTCACCTGTTCTCTTACTATGAATTGCGAGATGCTCAAAACCATCTTTCATAAATCGATTATCTATTTCAATAAACGTATCAGTTAACCTCCTTTGCTTATCAGCTTTATAGTTAAAAACATCAGGAACACCATCATATTTTGAATTAGTATTTCTTTTAGAATTCTTTTCAAAATTCTCAGCAAATAATGATTTTTTTATAACTTTTTCTCTTGAATAAGCTTTATTAAGAACATTATTTGTACCAAATTTCTTTTTAAAATCAATATTGCTATCTTTGATAAACTGAGAACGTTTATTCTGCCAATATTTAATTTTTTTAGACTCTTTTGTGCTATCAACACCGCATTCATCTAAAACATTTTTTCTTTTTTTCCATTTACGAATTTGACGTTCATAATAGCGCTGCTTCTGCTCAAGCTCATACTGCTCATTATTACGATTCAATTCAAATTCTTCATCATTAACTAAATTATTCTCATACTCATAATTAGTTACTTCATAAAATGAATGTCGACAATTTGCACCGCCTAATCCATCAACTTTACCATAGCCTGTAGAACTCTTAAATTTTTTTAATCCCTTTACCGGTTTATCTAAATAAAAAAACTGACCTTGCCATCTAGCATGATCAGGACGGGCGCCACCGTGTGATGATGTTTTAACAATATTTATTCCAAACTTTTCACAATTAGCTATTTTAATTTTTAATGATGTCTGGTTTACCCCACTAGTAACAGCCCTTCGGACTGCAGCATCCATTGAAGTATTGTTTTTTGTATAACCTATAACCTCAATGCCATTTTGTACTAATTTTTTAATTGAACTTTCTATTGCATTTTCAGCATCTTGACCGGCAATAATTTTTGAATATGCATCATCACATGCTTTTATAAACTGTTTGTTAGCACATTTATTCGAGATATTGCATAAATTCTTTAATTCGTTTTGTGTACTTTTAATTCCTTTATTTAAATCTTTTTTTCCATTTATTAATATATTTTTCTTTTTTAACTTATCATCAGTCTTTTTTAAACGGTTGTAGACATTTTCAATTGTTAACGTCACTCCGTTTACTACTGCATTTTTTACCATGTCTAGAGACGTTTTTTTAGTTTTACCAAATTCAGTACCACTATACTTATTAAACTCTGCTATGGCCTTGTTTTTCCATTTTGGATAATCATTTCCAATATTCTCGATATTTGATAAATTACGAAGTCTTAACCCCATCCAAACAAGAAGCACGGTTTCCAGTGTGCTAAATTCATTAGACACTTCATCGCCAGATTCTTCCAAATACTTATCAGTAAGCATTTATCATTTATTCCTCGTCATCATATTCAAGACCATTGCTAGATGATTCAGCTACCTCAGCTTTAGCTTGTTGCTCGGTTAATCCTTGCCACTTCATTTTATACTTCCATTCTGGCATAAGTCCAATATTAACTTCTTGAAGATCAATATTTCTTTGCTTCTCACTGTCAACAAGCACACTGTCTCCCCAGTCATTATTTAAGGATATATTCATTGAATTTGCTTTTCCTAATCCTACTGCATAAATATTCATAATATAAGCGATATGTTCAAATACATTATCAAGCTCATTTTGAATTGCGGTTACTGTATTGTATTTACGTTGTTTTGAACTTTTGATTTCCTCTGCTGTTTTTTCTATAGCTTGTGGATCAGATAAATCTCCATAACTTAAACCGCAGTTGAATTCTATACGCTTTAAAATATTGTTAAATCCTCTTGCGTAGCTTTCATCACGTAAAGTTGGTGCGAATACATCTATAAATTTATTGCTCCCGCCATTACCAACACTACTGGAAGTATCATAATCATAAGTACGATACAAGCGGTCCTTCCCATTTGGTAGTACCGGTTTATTTGTACCTCTTTCAATATCAAACAAGTCAGCAGAGGCATCAATAGCTAATTCTCCGCCTTGATACTCCCATAAATAACGTGAATACTGCTTTTCTGCTTCTTTTATCAAGTCAATTGCATTTTCATAACAGGGAGTACCCAAAGGTGAAGTAAAGTCAACCGTATTTATTCCTGGTGCTTTAAAATATGCAAACAGAGGTCTATCAACATTCCCAATTTCATAATGCGGTTCTAAATCCATCCATTCAGAAACACTATGTAAGTCAATTTGATTTCCAAGATCACTATACTGGTTGAAGTTTACCTCATGATTATCAGCTTTTCTTACAAAAGCATAATTATCAAAAGTATGTAGACCATTTTCATATTTTTGATATTCCAGTCTGGAGTATATGAATTTTCCTTTTGAAATCTGTTCTAGAAAAACTGCTGCGGTAATTTCTTTACGATTATTAAACTCTACAGGAAAAAACATGTCAGCACGTATATAATCAACTACAATTTGATTGTTGCTTATGTATGGCTTTAATGCAATTCCACCCTCACCAAGTCCCCACTGAAGCCAATCGTTAATATCCTTTATTAAATACTGATACTGTTTATCAATGAAATCATTACCTGAAATCGAAGAAACAAGTTCATTAGTTGAGGTATCTGTAAGTTCTTTACAAACAGCATTTGCAATATTCAAAGAAAATACTCCCTCTTTTTTATTGATCCACGGTGCTTCACCGCTCAATATCTTTTCCCACAATTCAATAGAATTACTCATAGTACTCGATACTGCTATTTCAATATTTAAATATTTTTCAATATCTTTAGTCGGAAACATTACACTTTTAATCCTTTCTATAACATTTTTTATTGCGTTAAACACTGTATTTACTCACCACCTTCGTCCTATTTTTCATTTCCAATATCAGGAGGTAGAAAACGTCTTATATATTTCCACAATCCCATGATGTAGTATCGCATTGCATCCATAGTATGATCCTTTTCTTTTAACGGTTTTTCTTGTCCGTTTTCGATACTTTTTTCATCGTAAGAATAATTAACAATTTCATCGATAAGCTTTTCTTGCTTATAGCTAAAAATAATCTTATTAAATGCCATAACCTTTTGAACCCGTCCAATACCTAATTCAACCGCATTAGGCGCATTTTTAAGTTTAATAAATGGACATATACGTTTGATTTCTTCGGCCAATCCTCTAGCTGAAGGATCAATAAAGACATTAGTAGGATACTGACCATATTCTCTATTAATCATTTCACACATTTTTTTAAAAGCCTTCGCATAATCACTTGGCGTCATTTGCTTACCACTTTCTCGTCCTGAATGATAAAACTCTTCTAATCCATAAACTTTTTCACTAGTACGATCCAAACCAAAAAATTCGAAAACTGTTGCATTTAATTGACCATAGTCTACTGCTGCGTCTATTCGATCGATCTTATTTTTTTCATTATCTGTCAAATCGCGATTAAGAATATGTGATTCCTTATCAAACATATAATATATAATTTCATCGAGCCCGATTGAAATTCCTAACCAAATCCATTTATACATTCGTTCATCAGATTTTAGCATTTCCATAGCTGATTGGATTAGCTTCTTCCCTAACCATTCTTCTGGAACATCTCGATAATCTGTATGTATATGAATACAATCATCGCGCAGCTCCATTTTCTTTACCCATTCAAGGATTGGAGCATTAGGGTTTTTAGGCGGGTTAAAGTAATACTCCATACAAAATTCTTTATCATTACCACGAACAAAAGTTGCTTCAATATTTGCTATTTCATCTTCTCCATGTCCACGTTCAAAAAACTCTGTAAGTTCATCTAAAATAACTAATTTAATTGGTTTGTCTTCATCAATAATACCTTTAGTATCATCGATACTATCATTACCAGTAAAATAAATTGTGTTACCATTTTTCTTATAAGTTATTTGCATTGGACTTTTAGTTATTTTAAATTTTTTTTTGCTAATACCAAGTCTCTTAATAGCTCTTAAAAACTCTTTATATACTGTTTTATAAAGTTTGTTATGGAACTTACGCATTACAACAACTGAACAATTATCATCACTGATAATTTTATAAATACCATGGATACCTCCATAACTCGATTTTGTGCCTGCGCGTCCACTAGAATAAATCTTATGTGTGGTTACTGTATCATTGAAAGTCTCATAAAACTTAGGGATAATCAAATTAGAAATTTTTACTTGCCTTTTTTTTGACCTAGATGTCATTGATAATTTCTACTCCATCATCGTTTTCATCAAATGAGTTTTTTAATTTTCTATTTATTTCTAATTGCTCCTGCATTATCTTTAAACGTTCTTTTTCTAATTTGAGTTTTTGTCGCTCTAACTCTGTTGTTGCAGTAGCGCCGGTAATTTCTTTAATAAAGTGCATTGCCTTAACATCACCGCTAACTGCTTTCTGAAAAGCAACAGTAAGCATCAACATTTGATTATCAGCGTCTTCTATATCTACCCCTAGCTGGTTTAATTTCGACATGTTTTCCGGTAAAACTGGCAAAGATAAAAGCAGGTCCATTGCCTGCTTCATTTTTTTCTTTCTTCTACGTGTTTTTACGCTTGCTTTTCCTCCTCTTGAACCAGCTTCTCTAGCTGTTTCTTTTGTAAAAGGGACTAGGTTTTTTTTGCTTGTTTCATTCATATCTCATAATAAATTAGCAAGCGGTGATACAATATAATAACCATATTATCTTAAGCCTCATTTACATATTTTAATAGTTTGTTACATAGAGGAATTCCTATCAAAAACAGTACCATACCGCTTATACCAACACTTAAAAAAGAATATAAAAAGGGAACATTTAAAACATATAATAGTTCTAGCCCTACAAAAGTTCCGCTTAATAAAGCATAAATAATACTGTTTAAGTAAATATTCTTTACAACTTTAGCAAATACATAAAACTGTAATATTTGAATGCAAGCACCTGTTATAATATCAATTATTCCTAATGAACTTGATAAGTTAGCAACTATCACGCCAAGAACAAGACCTTTGGCCAATCTTTTATCTAATATGCCAAAAGGAAGCAGCAAGGTAGCTACTCTAAATTGAAGCGGTCCAAAGCTGACTGCGTTTAATGTATAACATAAAGTTACATATGCTGCACATATAATACTATTTAAAGCTATTCCCCTTATTTTTTTATTTTTCATAAAGTCCTCCTTTTATTTTTTGGAAAGTACACCATATTTCCATATTGTAATCATCTATTATTTTTAAATCTTTAATTCTTTTGCCACTTCTTTTTAGTTTTTTTGAATATATACATCCATTTTTTAAATAATACGAAGTACCAAATCTACTCCCACTACAAACCGAACTACTATCAACAGTATCGAATTTAACAGTTGGATTATTTAGATTTTTTAACCTTGTATATCCCAAACCGTGAATTTTAGCTCCACAACTATGTGCTATGCTAATCATTTGGTTTAAAATCTTCTCATTTTTAACCCATTTACATTCTTGAGTTAATCCACTAGCGCCAATTGCAACATAGTTATAGTCTTTACACATCTCTCTCCACCTTTTTAAACCTAAACATTTATGAAAAACTGGTATGCTTTTTTTATTTGTTCTTGCTTCTAAATAAGCTGTCATTTTATATGTTTCTTCAATCCCGATAATTGTATAAAGATCCAGCTCAAAGAAATATTTGATATCATATTTATTAATAAAATCAATATAACTGTCTAAATATGATTTTATATCTTCGTTTTTATTGGAATTCATAAAAGTAAATGCTCCACTGTCCAACAAAAACATTTTGCAATCTTCACTTAGATAGTATTTCATTAATTCTTCTTTTCTAGAAAAATTTCTTAAATACCAATAGGACTGTAAAACAAAAGCCGGTTTAGAATTATTGATAACTTCAGGACTTGAAAACAAGTAACCAGAACCTGCTAAGAAAATTTTCATGCTATATCAACATTTTCATATCCAAGCGACATTAATTTGTCCTTGCACTCATTTGCTTCATCTTCTGTGGTAAATGTTAATTTTACAATGAATTTTTTTGTTTTAGTATCCTGGGTTAAATATTCCATTTGTTTTTCAAGCTCATCATCTAATATATCCACATTAAGGAAACCAAAATCGCTCATATTAATACATGCAATATTATCAAGTTCTATATCCAGTAACTCAAAATCCCATGTAGCGAATTCACTAACTTTATTATCAGCCAGCCTAAACGCTTTTATCTGTTCCTCAGTTAAATCATCAGCCACAATGCAGGGAACTTCGGCAAGTTTTAATTTTATAGCTGCTTTTAGTCGTGTATGGCCAGCAACAATCACATTATTTTTATCTATAATGATCGGAACTTTAAATCCAAACTGTTTTATCGATTCTGCAACCGGACCGACTGCATCATCATTGTTTCTAGGATTGTTTTTATACGCTTTAATTTCGCTTGTTTTAAACATTTTAATACTAATACTAATAAATATCCCTCCTCGGTTAAATCACGCTTAAAACGAAAATAAAAAAGCACCTCATAGGTGCTGAATTATTTAATTGGCGTCGATAGTAAGATTCGAACTTACGCATGGATCTTCCATCTAACTGTTTAGCAAACAGCCCTCTTAAGCCACTTGAGTATATCGACATTGGGAAAGGTGGTTTATAGGATTGTTTCATTTAAACCACGATATCATATTAACACATAAAAGTACGTTCAAACTAGGTTCAAAGTGGGTTCACTTTAGGTCCAAACTACGTCCACTTTAGGTTCACTTTGGGCTCGTATTTCAATTAATATTTATCACAATATAAAAAAACGACCCTCTTTATTGGTTCATCCAGTAAAGAGGGTACATATCAAAACAACAGAATTCATTTCAAAATAAAATCTTTTAGTTATTATCACTAGGCTTTCCTATAATATCAGGCGGTAAAACTAGTGGTGCCTGACCAAATGAAGCAGTTATTTCTGAAATTAGCAAACTCATTCGGTTCATAATATTATTTAAAACAAATCTACCATTTTCTCTAAATTCTTCTGCCAAATTAACTTCTTCCCATTTAATTTTTCCATCGTTATGCTTATCAAATTTTAGAATAACTCCATAAGAAACAGATAACTCAAAAATTTCACTTGGATCAAATTTTAAAGTTCTTGTGATTATTAACTGAATACCATTATTTACTAAAGTAGCTTCAATATTATCTATACAATTCAAAGAAATATCTTCTGTATTATCATTTTTTTCTAAAATCTGATAATTAATCTTATTTAAATAAAATTCTTGTTCTGGTAAAAAATATTTATTTAAATCTTTTATCATTAATGTATCACCTCACCATATTCATATTTAATATTAAAATCACTTGGCTGAGTTTTACTAGAAACATTAGCAACATTGTTGATTGATGATGCTTTAATATAATCAACAATAACTTTAATATCGTCCTTTACATCGTGTGTTGATTTTGAAATATATTCACTAATTGCTTTTTCAACAGAAGTATTTAAATTGTCTCCATTTTCCAAAGATATGATAGCTAATTTCTTATGAAGTTCTGGTGCAATTCTTACATTAAATGAACCTTTATATTCTTTTTCAGGTTCCTTACCAACTTCCTCACAAAACTCTAAATAATCATCAACAGCTAAGTGAAATTCTTCTTCAATCTTAGAAACATCAGAACTTTCAAAAATAATCAAATCATCAATACCTTCAATTTTTCCATATAAAACATAATTATCATGATCAAATTCTATCTTTGAATGATAACCTTTGTATTCCAATAATTTTTTCATTATATTTCTCCTAACATTTCCAAATATTTTTTTAATTCTCGAACAGCTCCTATTTTCATTTCGTCTCCAGGGTGCGGTTTATGTAATAAAATAATTTTCATATCTTTTTCTCTGTAAAATTTTACTCTTGATCCAGAAGTTTTACCTTTATTACACTCTTTAAAACCTAATTGAACTAATAATTGTCTTGCCTCTGTATAAGTATAGTCTTTTGGGATTGATAATATTCTCATTTTTGACTTTTCAAATTTACTCATTAGATAATATACCGCCTCCTTTGCAACTATCTTTCAGTTGCATTATATATTTGTTTTAATTATTTGTCAATTATCAAACTATGATTATTTAACAGCTCCAGTATATTTTATTTAATCATTCTTTTCAAATCAGTAACCTTGTTTGATTTATTAACCGATTTCACATACTCATTAAATTCGTTATCAATATGAAAAGAGCTAAACTAATAGCTCTTTATATTAAAATTATAATCCCATAGACATCTGGTTTATAATCTGCAAATCAGTATAACTCGGCTCCCAGTCACTGATAAACTGCACCGCTTTCTCAAAATCCTTAGATCTGATTTGACTTCTTGTTCTTACTCCAGTGAACGATACCAAATCTCTACCTAGAGCACTAAACAATTTAGAATTTTGTTCTTTCGTTAAATTTAAATTTCTAATATCTTTAATACATCTAATGCGATTTTTTACTTTTTTGTTGATGTAATTATACTCACCTGGCGTAATTGCCTGATTTTCTTTAATATCTTTTACTTCGACTTCTACTTTAGCCACTCTGTCGTTAGTCTGTTCTAAAGCATCATATGTCAATTTTAATAATGACATTGGATCAGTTTTAAGATTTTGACTGTTGTAGCTTCCGGTTTTTCTAATTGCCGGTAATACTTCACTAGTTACCCAACGTTTAAATTCCTTAGCTTGTGGTAACTTCGAAGACAAGATTAAACTGTATAGTCCTGATTCGTTGATAACAATTGGATTTTGTATTCTACCCATGGTGTCGTGAACTGCTACCCCATCTTTTTTATCTTCTTTGTCAATGTGTTTGCTTAATGCATCTCTTGTATTCTTATATCCCAATACCTCTGCTACATCTTTACCAACAAACCATGGTTCGTTTTCAATTACTAAACTTCTTACTTCTTTACCTTTAAAACTAAATTCTTGTAATTTATCCATTTTAATTATCTCCTTTAACTTTCATGGTTTTTTCAATTCTTTTTGTTAAACGAGAACATTCATTTAAATTGGAAACAATACTTTCACGAATATTTTCTAAATATTCTTCCATAAGTGCAAGCACGTTACCTACATCAGCTTTAATATCATTGCCACTATAATCACATGCTTCACATGCGATAACAACCATAGAACTGACTCTGTCTAAATTAATAACTGTTTCACTAATTTCATTGATAGTATCGTTCAATACTTCTAAATTTTCAATCATCGGCTATTGCCCTCCTAAAATGTTCTTTCATTTGAAGGCATAATGTAGTACAATGATTATGCCTTTGGGCGGGTAAGTGTTCCTAAATAGCCAAACTTAGCACACTTACCCTTTAAAAATTATTTTTCGTTAATGAGCTTTCTAATGTATTCAGATCGGCTCATTTTTTCTTTTTTTCTTAGATAATCCAGTTTTTCTAATGTTGATTTATCAAATCTGATTTCCGTTCTGATATTTTTAGGCTCACCAACTACTGGCCTACCCATTTTTTTATTAGGCATTAGCGCCCCCTTCCTCTTAGCACGTACGTATGTACTTTTGTACGTTCCTAATAGCCGATAAAATTATATACATATGTACGGTGCTAAGTCAACTATTTTTTGAATGTTCTCATTTTTTATTTATTTCTTTTATACTTTCATTAAACCTATTATTGAGTTTTTCAAGTGATGGGATGTTTTCTAAATCTATGTATTTCGATAGCTTTAAACAAGCTTCAGGAAACTTACGTTTGTAAGAAGATTCAGTGATGCAGTAATCGGAATCTAAAGTATCAATCATGGACGTATAACCTCTTGAATTTACGTACACATTTATAATGTTTCTATGACCGGCCCCTAACAGATAAAGAACCGGAGTGAATCTATCCAGTTCCTCGTTAAACAGTTCTAAGCGCTTATTTATTAGTTCTCTGCGTATCATATAGCTGGTTATTTGTTCATCTTTTGGCTTTGAGTACCCTCCTGGCATTTCCTTGCTAAATTTAACCGACTGCGGAGTTGGAATGTCCTCGCACTCAATTTCCAGTGAAAATTTTTCTTGATTAAGTGTTCTTATTGCTTTTAGATATGTTTTCACTTTTTCTATAGTTTCTTTTTCTTCAATGCTGTACTTAGCCATTCCTTGTCCTCCGTTTTTTTATTTTGCGATTTTTATAATTTTATTCGTTTTCTTATGTATAATTACCAGCTGATCACATGTGTTTTTTATAAACCAGTAATCGTTTGGATTTAAACCGTTTTTATTGATTAATTTTTTCATTGCTACGGTTAATTTTTTAGCTTGTTTCAAATTTTTACCTCCTAATTATAGGTTGTTTGATTCCGTTATCTAAATGCGTTAAATATTCTTCTTTACTCAGCATTTTCTTTAACCTTTAACAATCCTTGTTTATAATTTTTACTAAAACGTGATTTTCCATTATTAATCCATTTATACCCTTTTGGATTAGTTGTTGCACCTTTTATTATTTTCTAATCTTTTGGTAACTTGTCATAAACAATTACACCATTTTTACATAATTTTTCTAACACTTCATCAGTAACATTATTTACCATCAAATCCACCCCAGTTCAAAACTTGTTGACACTCTAAGCAACATTTATTTTTAATTTGATAGTCATAATCAAAATTATAAGGCAAAGGTTCTCCACAATTAGGACAATTATAAATTTCCTCTTCATTATCCCATTCTTCTTCTGGTTCGCAACAAACACGTACAGGTTTCTTAGGCGTTGCTTTATCAACTAATTCTTGTAGAATATCAAAATCTTTACTATATAAATTTTTATATGTTTTATAATCAATTTGTCTAGCAAGTGTATTAACTATATTGTCTTTTGCTTCTTGATATTTTGAATTACTCATACTTCTGCCTCATTATTTTATATTTCCAACTCTTAACGGGTTATAAAATTGGTTTGCAATTTCCTTTTTAACATCTTCAAGATCAATAGTTACTTTTACATTTTCACTAATATAAATATCTCTTAAATCTCTTTTTCTAATCATTGGTGCAACACAATCAGCTTTCATATCCATAGCATAATCCGCATGATGTTGTGGTGGTAATTCAGCCAATGCACAAGCTACCATTCTTTTATAATTACAAGTGCATCGTTTTTTACACACTTTACATTTTGTTGCTAACATTGTTAAAAATCTCATTATTTAAACCTCATCGTCGTCGATTATTATAATATCTTGTGGCATTTGAAATACATCATTGCTATGTGTTTCGATATATTCTTGTATCATATCCAATACTTTGATCGCCTTTTCCTCGGTTGAATATGTGCCTAATATGATTGGTGTATCATCAATGCTATACCCCTCTATGTCATAGTCACCATCGTAACTATCATCTATATAAAACTCCGCACATTTGCCCATTTTACACTTATCTTGACTTCTAATCCAAATTCCCATCTTCAATTACCTCCTCATAAGTCTTAAGAAAAATATCAGGCTTGCAAGGGTAAAATTCACCTTTAACACCTTTAATGATGTAATCACCATAATTAACCATCATTGTTCCTTCTAGCGTGTCGATTGCAATTCCAATTAGCATTTTCTTTAATTCTCTCTTTGTATCAAAAAGCTCCACACAATCTTCGATTAAATCACTACCAACAAAATTACGTATTTCTTCTAAATTACTTCCCGTCCACCGAACTGCTTCTACAACTACGGGTTTCTTTCTATATTTAGGCATCTTCTAATAACTCCTTGTTTTCGTATATATTTCCAATTATTTCAATATCATCACTATAATATTGCTTGTTTTCTCTCTTTGTTAAATAGCTAATAAACAATCTAACGTAGTCACTTTTGTTTACTTTATTTAAGATCCATCCACCTAAATGCCAAGAAATAATACATTTTTCATCATTTGCGCATACAATATCTCCCTCATATACTTCTTTATTATTTTTGTCTTTTAAACCCGTATATTGCAATAATTTAATATTGCAATAATCGCTAAAAATGGTGTGAATTTCTAAGGGAGAATTCTTTATGCGGATATGCGATATTTCACCGTTACACCAATAAATTTCATTGACATCAGATATCTTTTTATCAATTAATTTAACTTTGTCACCATCATAAAAATTTTGTTTTTCTTTTACTTCTATATATGCTTTAAATTTTATTTCTCTATTCATCTTCCACTACCTCACAATTACTTAATATTTTATCGATGCTATAAGGTTCTTCATCTTCCCATTTAACGAATTTAAACAATTCATCAAACACAATCATAAATTCGCCATTGTAACCCCAATAAATTGTTCCTTTCAATGTTGGTATATTTGTATACAGATACACACAGCCGTCATTGTCTCTTGCAATAAAATTAAAACCCTCTTTTTTAGCAACTTTTAAATATTCATATTCAAATTTTGATAATTTAACAGGTTTTTTATATTCTTCTAATAATTCCAATAATGATAATCTCAAGCATTTTGAGCAATTTACATTACCTCCTCTATAACAGTTAACACTGTAATTCTGATTTGTTGCAATCTGAGCTAAATAACACCGTAAGGTATTATTTTCATCATAAAAATTTTTAATCTCGTCTTTAATCTTTTCTATCTTTAGCATTCTCTTCATCCTCCAATTCCCTATATCTTTCTTCAAGAGAATTCAATATAATAAAACAACCTAAAATAAATAAAAATGCTACTGTAAGTATGGTTAGTAATATGTTTAACATTTCTATTTACCTCTCCAAATTTCTACAAAAAATCTAATGGTAACAGCCAGGGCTAGAAGCCCCAGTGTTACACTTACCAATCCGATTAATATTTTAACCATTTGTTACATTCCTTTATCAAAATAACAGTCTCCGCATACTGCATAACCAAAACCGATATGATCATGAATTTTGTGTGATGTATACGCATCTCCGTAAGTTATTTTTTTACCGCAGCACGCACACGATACAATTACATCCATATCATTTTCATATTTACTTGATCCTTCTGGTAATTCATAAGGATCATATGTACCTTTTGTTTCGTTCCATATTCTTGCTTGCATTTTAATACCTCAGTTTAGTGTGTTTATTAAGCACAATACTTTTATTTTTTTTACGACATTTAACATTCTTTTGTGCTTGACTATATTTGTATGTATGTTCTTCTTTTTCTTTGATTATTTTATTTGGATCTATCTCTGGCCAGAAACATTCTCGGCACCCTGATTTGCGATTTTTCCATAAATAAAATCTCTTGTATTTTCTTGATAAAATCCACATTTTCTATACCCTTATGTCTTTCAGCTTTTTATTTAATGATCGCATTAGTTTGTAAGGGAACTCGTTTTTTTGGAGATACTCAAACCATTTTTGTGAGTTAGTAAATCCCTTTATTCCACTAAAGTTAGTGTGTGAATACGGTGTAGCAATAACTCTATTTAATGCTGCTACATAATCATTATTGAATATTTCTTTTTTTGCAGATCCCATACAAATTGTATTTTCAGTTAATTCATTCGGCATTGGATATTCATACAAATTGGTTTCTAAGCCCTCGTATTCTTTGTAAGAAAAAGCCGTTATTTTTTTTATTTTTGAATCATGATGATGAACAATATAAATTGCATTCGGAAAATTAATCATGTAGCTTTTATCAAATAAAGTCACGATTCTTTTATGTTCCGGTTGTCTTATTACTACATAACGGAAGTTAGCAGCTATTATTTGTTTGTCTAAAATAGTTATTCTTTCACTTGTGTTTTCGGTATATCCATTGTTTACAAGTGTTGAAACAAGAGCTTTAACAGATATATTTTTAAAAACTATTTCATTTCCTTTTTTTATACAAAGTTCAGCATCACGATTGTTCGAATCAAATCTAACTACCATTTGGCTCATATTATCACCTCGTTTTCAGTTTCTAGAATTTTTATTATTGCAGTAATTAAATCATCTCTTTCATAATCACTTATTTCATCAATGGCAGCTGAAATTCCTGAATTAAAAACTCTATTTGTTTGAAGCTCTTTATTTAGATCCTCTATTGCATTTGCTATAATGCTTGAGTCAATATATTGATCATAAAACCCTGAAGCTTCTAAATATGTATACTCCATAAGCAGGAATTGTCCATTCTCCATATAAAACCCTAGTTGATTACATAATGCATAAAATGAACCGTTCGCTTTATAATTCTTTCTTAATCGCCTTGCAAGCGATTTGTTATAAATTTTTAAATGATATAACCTAAATCCGATAGTTTCAGCACAGTAACTATCTAATTTTCGTTCTTCACCATCGACGTAATAACATTCGTTTTGTGCTTCTTTATAGAATCTGTTAATGTGTTTTCTTACTTGCAATGGCATATTATTAGATATATTAATAAATTCTTCATTTTCTTCGTCATACATATATCCAAATACACCATCAACTTCAGTTAAGACAAAATCATCAGACTTAATAAAGCTTTGAAAAATATATTGGTATATATTGGAATTAAACAGATCGTTAAAAACATGTAAATTTAAAAGTTCTAAATCTTGTTCATAATCAATAAATATTTCTCCGAGTGAGTCTGCATATTCCTCAAACGTATCTATACAATCATCAGATTCCAGCTGATAGCCAATTATTGCTTCAATTAGTGTTAAATCACTGTTTTTGTAATTATATTGTTTTTTAGTAAAATACTGTCTCAAATCGTTTGACAACCTGAACACCTTCTTTATATCCTGATTTTAATAATGCATGACAGTGTTCCAATACTGCTACTGCCATTTTTGCATTAGTAACAAGATATTGAATATTTCCATTAGCAGCTTGATCTTGGCAAGATACTTCATCGGGATGCTTATCTTCATCCAGTTTATACACTTGGCTTCTTAATTTTCCCGTAATAACACCTTGCTTCTTTGATACTGTATAAATATTACCCTCGTATTCGCTATTTGCGGAATCGATGTAATAACAGTATTTTAAATCCTTGTCGTTTATTACTTTTTCAATAATTTTTCTAGTCTTATCATTATCAACACACCCAAGAATTACTGGTATATATGCTTTATAACTTTTTATTAAATTAATTAAATTTTCATAATTTATGTACTGATCCATAAAAATACAATTAGTATCGTAAAGAGAATTTATTTTTCTTGATAATGCAACAGCTTTATTGTCTCCAACATCCTGTTGCTGATATCCTTGTCTTACTATGTTTTTCTTTTCAACTACATCACCATCAATAAGGCACATTCTATTTCTAGTATCTGTTAGTAATTTTGGGAGATCCCGAGCCAATAATGACCCAGTTCCTCCAACACCAACAATGTAAAACATATATCTCATAGTCAATTACCCCTTCTTATGCTGTTTTCCGTTTACAACAACGACATTATCATCTTCTATAAATGAATACTCCATTGTTCCGGAAAATTCATAGTGTTTGTGTGCCAGCATTATCTTAGTAATTTCAGATTCTTTATACGTTTTACCCTCTTCAAAACCATAGTTGTCAATGTCAATTAAACAACCTTCACTATAAATATTAAACGGATAAAGATAGCCTGCTTTTTCATTCTTAGTTGCTTTTGTTTTAGAAGTTTTAGTTTTCTTCTTTACTTCTTTTTTTGGTTCTTCTTTAACTTCCTTTTCAGGTTCGTTTACTGCAGCTTCATTTTCAACAACCTCAGCTTCTTTAATTTCTTCTTTTTGTGGTTCTTCAACCTTAGTTTCTTCTTTTAATAAATCAAACAATCCCATAAATCTTTCCTCCTTTAAATCGACTGCATAGTCAATCCTATTTCTTCAATGACAACAATGACTTTATCCTCTTCACCAAAACGTTTCATAGTCACCTGATCTACGACTTGCACATCATCCTTAAAAGCAACCTTGTTAAGTGCATCTAATATACATTTTTGTACATTATCAACGTCAGGTTTCTTTGTTGGAAGAAATTCATTGTTTAATAATTTAGCTCTTTTTTTCTTACTTAAACTTTTGGCTGGCTTAACATAAATAAACGTCATAACCTTTACAGCTTTATCACTTATGTAATTCCTGTATTTGCTTCTATAGCAGTGTTTTATAAATTTTTCATAGTCTGATGTTTTCTTTGGTGTATAGGCTTTTGCAAAACCGCCCTGCATAGTAAACTTAGGTCTACCCTTGCCAACTGCTTCACCTGGAACAACAAACCTTAATTTTTTTAGATCATCACTTAGTACATCAAGCGAGCATTGGATCGAAGTCATCTTCGAACTCCTCCTCGAGTTTTTCAGCTTCAGACATTAAATTATCAAGTTCTTTTTCTTCAGCATAAGTATCATTTCCAACAACTTCTACAGTTACCTTTTCGGGTAACTCTTCAATTTCTTTTATTATTTCAGATGCTAAATCATCATCCTTTTCAAAGTTAATTTTTTGCTGCACACTTTCACTTTTACGAGGATTATATCTAGTATTGAAAATCAAAGTAATTGATGCAGTAGTATGCCCGTTGTCAAATTCAACTGCTTCATTGCATAATATGTATTCAGCATTCCACTCATTTCCAACGCGGTCATTAAAACTAACCTTGTCCGAACAAACATAGACATCAAAATTTTTTAATTTATTGATAAACTTCAAATCATCATCACACAACCAAGCCTCAGAAAGAGTTACAATTTTAGCAATTTTACATTCATCACCTGAATCTAATTCGAATACATGAGTTGCAAAATAATCGGTATTGACAAAAAACTTCTCAACACTGCTTAAATATTCATCACTGCATGGATAGAATTTCAGTTTTTCAAGTTTAATGTCATCGTTAGGCAGCAATGATATCTCATATGCTGCATTTTTAAAATCGTACATTTCGCGATCAAATTTTTCTGTATGATAGTCAAATATTCCTGCATAGTTATTAGCAATAAATTTCAGCTTTTCACCATCACCGAAAATTACAATATTTTTAGAACCAGTTTTCTTGAAAATATCTTTGGCAATTGCTAAGAATTTATATAAAAACGGTTCGTAAGACTTTTTAATTAACATTTTTTAGTTTTCCTTTCATAATAAAATTCTTTTTTTAATAGGTTTTCTTTGATATAAGGAGCTTTTAGTCATAATAGGTAAACTTATTACTCTTATAGTTAAAAACTCCTTAAAATAAAAATTTTGCTTATTTTTTTAAAACTGTAAATCATCTTCCATGATGTCGTATGTATTAACATCTCCCATAAAATCACTCGGACTTGACGATCCATTATGAAAATAATTATCGTTGGCCATCTGCTGAACTTTTTGAGTATCCATAGGTGCCTCATTTTTATTTCTAGTATCAAGGAACTGCACGCTATCGCATCTAACCTCAACAACAAATACTGTTTTACCGTCTTTATCATCGTATGTTCGGGTTTGAATTTTTCCTTCAACACCGACTAAGCTTCCTTTAGAACAATATCTTTCAACATTTTCAGCAGGTTTGCGCCATACAACACAATTAATAAAATCTGCTTGTCGTTGACCGTCTCCGCTTGTAAAATTACGATTTACCGCTAAAGTAAACGAGGTAACCGCGTCGCCTTGTTGAGTTCTTCTAAGTTCAGGATTTCTAGTCATTCGTCCAACAAGGACCACCCTATTAATCATTTTGCAGCCTCTTTTCCAAACGTGCGATTTTTAAGTGCATAGCATTTATTAATTCTTCGTCACGAATTTTACAAATCAATCTAATTTGGGTCAGCATAATATATACATCCGCAAGTTCTTCTACAATCTGACGATAATTAGAAGCTCCTCGTTTTGATTTAATAATTTCTTTTGTGAGTTCGGCCATTTCTTCGACTGCAACATCTAGCTGTGCCTGTTTGCCATATTTACAAATTGCTTTTTTTAACACCGGTATAGGATCTTTGTATTGATTGTTACTTTCGTTAAATGAGCTATTACAAATATTTTCAAATTTTTCATTTATTGTTTTGTTTAATACTTTTAAAAATTCTTCGAGTTCATTATCTCTTTTCATTGTTTTTCTCCTATTTTCCCAAAATACTACTGATGTCAAATAATGATTCACTTTGACCGCTTACTTTTGGAAGTTCACCATTCCATTTATCGATAAATTTTTCTTTTAGAATTTGATCAGTTAACTGTGATGACTTAGCAGCATTTGCTTCAGCTTCGCCCTGTGCTTCAATAATTTTTGTTTCTGCTTCTTTTTGTGCTTTCTGTTTCTTTTGTTCAGCAGTTTCTACCTCTTTTTTTGCTACTGCTTCGTTTTTAATAGCAGTTTCAATTTCATCACCCGCATCGGTATCTTTTAAGACAAGTGCTTTTAATGTAACTCCTTCATTTTCAAATTTTTTGTTTAAAATTTCAGTTGCCTTATTTAAAATTTCTGTACGCTTTTCCCCTAAAACATCGATTACATTGTAATTTGTACATACTTCGTTCAATGCCTCTTGAGAATAGTTAGCAATAATATTTTTATTTAGATTATCTAAACTTTTATAGCCTTTATATACTTTGAATGCATTATCTTTTGACACCTGATATTTAACGTTGATTTCCATTTTTACAAACTGTGCATCTTGAGTTTGCACTGAAACGTTTTTTACAGTTCTTTCCTGAACTGTTGTATCAATTTCATAAACTTTATCCATTGGAGTTATTAAATGTATACCTTCGTCTAATGTCTTATTACTTGTACCATTTAAACGGCTATATTTAACTCCTACTGTGTTTGCAGGAACAATAGCCACAAACAATGTTGATGCCCATACAATAACTGGGATTAATGCTAAAAAATGTTTTTTATTAAATTTAAATCCATACTCATATCCATTTTCTTTTTTATACGTTCCTAACACAAAAAATAAAATCACTGCAATAACTAATAAAATAATCTTTAATAATAAACCCATTTCTATATTTCTCACTTTCATTTTTTTAATATAATCATTTTGCTTTATCTAGCACTTCTAACAGTCCACTAAGCATCTCTATTTCTTTCTGTTTTTTGTCATTTCCAAGTGTTTTGATATTTTCACTTCTTATCGCTTGAATACTTCTCTCGGGTATTCTTTCCATTTGATTAATGTACTGCTGCTTCGCTTGATAACTTCTTTGGAAATTACTTGCAATTACTGTCTGACAAGTTTTTGCATCTGTTTCGAACGCCCATTCATGCATTTGTTCGGGAGTAACACATATTTTTATTTCATATGGTAATTTTTCATGTACCCTATGCATATTGTATCCACCATGACATATTGCGTGATAAAGAATATTCCAAGCCTCTTGAGGAGTTATATTTGCTTTTGATACTGTCTGTAGCATTTGCTTAATCTTTCCCACTGTTGGAGCTTTACCATACACATCGGTAGCTATATATGCCTCTACAGCATGCGAAACTTCTTTATAAGACCTGTTACTTAGTTGTCTTAACCAGATTTTTGTAACAACTTCTTGATTGGTTTCATTTATATGTTCAAAATCTTTTGGATACATAGCAGTAAGAATTGCTAATATTTTAGTTGTTTCTTCATAGGTCATATACATCACCCAATTAAATCATTAAGGAACGGATTGTATCCGTATTTAACCGACTTAGTACGAATGTTTTGATTAAGATACCCTTCAAACTTAGATCCGAACAATGTCTCAGGCCTTAAGAATTTTTCATATTCGGTTCCTATCCATTCATTGCACTTTTTATCAATAACTTTTTTAAAATCATCTACCGTGTACTTTTCATTCAGCCTAGCATTAATATGTTTTTTAGCCTTTTCGGCATTTGCACGGTAATTTGTACCAGCTCGTTGATTTAAATAATCAATTATTTCTTTTCGAGCTTTTATGTAATTATCTTTATCTCTCGGATTATTGATTTTTAGATCATCTAATACCAGTTTAAAATTTATACTGTCATCGCTTCTTAGTAAGTTATACTCATTAAGAATTAATAGCAGTGTTTTGATTTCTTCGTAATCATCATTTTTAAATATCTTCATGCATTCAATTACATTTATTGTATTACAATCCAACACACATAATCTCATAAACATAAACAACGCTTTATATCCAAGTTCATTATTTATCAACTCTTGTATTTTTGTATTTTCAAAAAATTCCTGATTTAGCAAAATCGTATTTTTACTAAATTTAGCCATTTTTTTAATCACCTCACATTTTTGTTTAAAAATCAGCCAAATAATTTCTTAAGAAAATTCTTAAATCGAACTATATATACGTTCTTACCGTTCTTATACGTTCTTATCGTTCTTATATATAAGGATAGGGACGTTATTTTTTAACCGATAATATGTTATTTTTTAACTTATGATAAGTTATTTTTTAACCGATAATATGTTATTTTTTAACTTATATCCTCATCAAAAATAAATTGATAGTTCGAATATTTTGTTACATATATCTTTGTATTATTGTTTTTAGTTGAATAATTTATATAGTTGCCATCTTTTAGGATTTTCATAAATTTATCAACCGTGTTATGCGTTTTCCAGCCTAAATCCCTCATTATTGTAGGGACTGTTGTAGTAAAAGTACCTATTTCACCTTTACTACCACTAAACTTGGCATTGAAGAGGCAGTATGTGAATAAGTGCCATGCTTTAGAATCTTTAAATATAGGATCTTCCATTGCCTTTCTATACAATTTTATGTAACCTTTTGTATCTACCTCTTTTGCCATTTATAATTCTTCCTTACATCTGCATTGGATCAATGTCCTCTAGCACCGGTTCAGGTTGAGCTTGATTTACTTGATTCATAACTTCTTCAACAGTTGATGCTGAATTTTCCTCAATAGATTGAGTTTGCTCTTTTTCGACCGCTGCATTATCAATTACGTTTTCATTATCAACATACTCTGGTTGTAAATCTTTTGTAATAACGGCTTGATCGGATTCAACTGCTTTTTGCATTTCGGTACTTAATAAACCATGTTTAGATAATAATTGTCTTAGCATCGTTTTCTTTGCCATTTCATCAAAATTCTTGTACCAGAATGATGAATAAAGCCAATCATTTTCACCATCATAATTTCCAGCCTCATAATCAGCAAACGATACTTTTTTATATGTACCATATTGATTTGTTACAGTGGTTTCGTTTTTAGAAAACGCTTGAGAATATGTATCAGCATGTTTTAACATTTTTTCTTTTGACCAGTATAATCGCTTAATATATCCATTTTTCATTTCAAAATATGCCATATACCCAACGACTGGCAAATTCTCTCTAATGCCGTCATCTTCTACAAATTCAAATTCGGGTCTACCTGTAAATTTGTTGCGCCCCTTGTATTCGCCTTCTTTAATTTCAATAGCATCAATATCAATATATTCACCAGTTCTAATAGCCAGTTGTAAATATCCTTTGTATCCAAGTTGAAATTGCGCTTCCTTACATTTTCTCTTTCTATTGTTAAATGGAACCATATAGAAATATCCAAGTTGTGGACTAGGTTTTAAATGTAATGACTGCCCTAATAATGCTGCACTAATGATTGTCTGCGGATCACATTCAGCGAGTGCAGGGTTTGTGTTGACTGCACTTGTAATACTTGTAATAAATTCCTGTGAATCAGTCGCACCAACCATTTGATGAATTTTTGTTCTCATTAAATCACTATTGATTAAATTATTAAATACCTTAATTCCAGTTGACTTTGTTTGATTTTTTGCCACTTTACTTTGCATTGCCATGTTAATTAATCTCCTTTACATTGTATTTACTAACCGTTCCTGTTTCTGGCTCAACTAGCTCTTTTTCAATCATTTTTACTTCATTAAAATCAAATTCTTTACTTTGTTTTAGAAATTCCATGTATCTATTCAACATTTGTAGTGATGCTAAATCTCCTGTAAACTCAAATGTTTTAGTCCATGTTTTACCATTAAATTTTTCAGGTGTTTCTTTAATTTCTGTAACAACATATTTTCCAGTTGTTTTAGCAATAATTTCATCACCACGTTTAAATATCTGTTCATCTTTATTAGGTTCAATTGATGGTTGATGAACCACTTCTTTTTGGACTTTTTCAAGTTCCTTTTTATGTTGTGTTTCAAGCTGTACTTTTTGATGTTGTAATTCCTTCTCTGCTTCAGCTTTAAGTGCTTCTTTTTGTGTTTTTAAAGCGTTTATTTCATCTGTAATATTCTTTGTAATATCGCCAAGATTATTACCTATTTGATACTGAAGCTTATATTTTCCACGACTTATTAACTTTTCATCTACCCCCACCATAGTGCATGTATTAATGATGGTACTTTCAATAAGCTCCATATCTTTTTTGTATAGATTTTCCTGATTCATTAGGTCATTAAACTGGGTTTCAGCCTCACTCTGAAATTTTTTATTTGAGCATGATGCATTTAGCCATTTTTCATCAAATACAAACTTATTAGCATACTCTCTTGAAATCATTTCTTTTTTTATGAGTACTTCTTTAAGCTGCTCGATAATTCCTTCTCTTTCCTTGCGAAGCTTATCTTTTTTCTCTTGGATATAAACATCAACATCATTTGCAATTTTTTGAGCTGTAGTATTAAGTGCCTCTACAACACTTTTTACTTTGTTCTCGTATGTATTAAACGAATCCATATATACTTTTTTGGAACGTTTTCTTTCATCGTCAATGGCTTTTGCCCATTTTCTTAATTCGGGAACAACTCCCGTGTCTTTAGCAATAAAGCTTTTATAATTTTCTTCTGTAACTACAACATTAGCTTTTGATTGAATAACTGGAATTAAGGCAACCAAGCTATCAACGTTGGAATCAATTGTCGCTCCCTCTGGTTTCGTGTTAGTAACAAGTGTTAAGGCTTTTTCATTTAGCTCAACAATTTCACCTGTGACTGTTGCATTTGCTTCAATAATTTTTTGATCATCAATCAGATTCAGCTCTAATTGTTTAACATCAACTAATTGGTACGTATTTGTATCAATATCTGCCACTGGCGCCCACCATATAAAACCATCATCTGCACGATACAATACAAATATTGCATCCCCTGGATAATTCATTTTGCTTACAGGTTCTTTATTAGCTAGAAAACAGTTTTTAATAGCTAACCATTCAATAACTTTTTCGAATTCTTCTTTGCCGGCAATCCTTACCGCTGCATAACCGCCTAACAGCTTGTTTTGTAAATCATTCATTTTTAATTAACCTCCTTAAGTTCTAAATTTCTATTTTCACTGAACGGTGGTGGATCTAAGTGAATAACTTTTTTCCAGAACCAAAGTTCAGTTTTAACCAATAAATCAATATCCTGCCCTAATGTTTCACGGTCCATATAGATAATTCTTGTCTCTTGTTTCCCGTCTCCATCATTAGCCCATGGAATATCTAAAATTGCATATAGCACTGCAAAATTAAACTGAGTTGTATTCAAGTAATGCAAACATTGAAAGAAATATGTAATAGGCATGTTATCTTTGGACCACTGTTTAAGCATTGCGGCATTTTGAATTGTTGTAGATTTAATTTCCAAAATACCTTTTTTACTTGTAGCCTTGTTAATTAAAGCCCCATCTAAATTAGCTCTCATGAACGGGAATTGCTTATTAGACAAACTAATATCTTTAGTATCTATAACTTCATATTTGTCACTGTACAAAATCTTAAAAAGATTAAACATAACAGGTTCTAAGGCGTTTCCCTTTTCAATTGCCTTGTTTGTAATAAACGATGCTTTAACTTGTCCTGTTTTTTCTTCCCATAGTTCGTATGGTCTTTTATAATTACTAACATTCATCACTATGCCGGCATCACTACCGCCAATACCTTTATTTCTTAACTCATGCCAGTGTTCATCACTTTTTACAAAATCTATATCGCAGTTGTTAAAGAAACTTATATAATCAAAGTCTTTATTCACTAACATCTAATATTGCGTTTGCTCGTTCAATTTCTTCTACTGTGTAAGTTTCTTTAACTGTTTTAACTAGCGTTTCTTTAGCCTCTTTTGTTAATGCACTTTTTCTAATATGCCTTAAATATTCAAGTAAATTTGCTTGTTTTATATCGGTCATTCCAATGCCTCCAGTTCTTTCTTTTTAACAGCAATTTGGCAATTAAGATTTCTTTGCAAATCATAATCTTCATCATCGAAACGATCCTTACACTGAAGAATATTTAACTGTCTTTCAAGCTCCCAAATTTGATTTTCCAATACCTCTTTACTCATTTCTAATCCTCCTTATTCCTTATAAAAACTTCTAAATATTTTCTATCGAATTTCAAATGATCAGTGACATAAACATCAATAATTTTTCCAGTAAATGAACCAGTATCCTCAGCAATGTATATATGACCATCAATTAAAACTTCACTTCCTAAAGGAATTATTGAAGTATCTACACCAATCGTTCGTCCTTCTACATATTCAGTTCCTAGTTTTGTTGGATAACCTACCCATGGACCATTACATTCCTTACACGTACAATAATTTGTGATTTTGAATATTCCCAATGAAGTTCAAGCGGGTATTTCTCTAACACCTCTAGCAGCAACTTCACGCACTTCCGTGGGGTACTGTTCTTCCCATGTTGCATCTATGCGTTCACATCCCTTTGCAAGAATTCCAGCTAAAGCAAACATAGCTAATATCATTGCCATCACTATTACGCCGGCTTTTGTACTTTCCTTATTAATCATTTTGACTTCCTCCTGAATATCTTCTATAATGAAGATGGTTGATTTTTGTTAGTCGTTGTTCTCAGCAACGGCTTTTTTTATTTCGAAAAGAAACGTTGGCATTAATTCAGTCAATGCTTTTTCTGCAACTCGTTTTGCTGCTTCTTCAATGTAGTTACCATCTACCAGTACATGATCATGTTCCATGTAATCCATGAAGGCTTTACGAGGGATATGAGCACTTCTGCGACCACCAGGACTTATAGTAATACTTCCAGGAAACGAACCTCTCTCGATTGCATTAAGTATCCATTCACGTCCTTTGTGTGTTATTTTCATTACCTCCTCAACACTAATGTTGTATTCGTCCACTTTCCTCACCCCCTTTCTATAATCTGTCACCTAAAAACTTGTTAACAAAATACACCTGCCCTTTTCCAGTTACCTTAGGTGTTTTCGTAGTAACATTGCACCCATTACCATCAATGTGTGTATGTTCTTTGATTTCAAATAATTCCATATCCATACTTTTTTGAGTAGGCATATTCCAGTCACTCCCCTTTCTTTTGATTAAATAGCCTTTATCTCTCAGTTCAGCGAACAGTCTATTTGCACCAATATTTATTCCGTTTTGTTTTAAAATCTTTGCTAAATCACCTACCAATATTGAAGTTTTGCTTGTTGCTACTGCATCGGCAAATAATGCTTTCGGCTTAAGTTCTTGATTTTCAAGAAGAAGCGCATCGCATCTTTGTTTAGATAGTTCCAATGCTCTGTTCATAATGAATTCAGGACTGTTCCATTTCTTTTCTAATTCAATGAAATATTGACGAGCTTCCTTGCCCCTTTCATTGCGTTGTAGCATTGCAATTTCTTTGGCCATATCTAGTGTGATTTCATAATCTTGTAATTCTTGTCTTGCTAGGGTGTTAAAAACTTTACGCCCTAAATAATCTTGATTTTCAACAAATCCATATTGTTTCATTCTTTCAAACCAACTTGAGAATCTCTCAGTTAATTCTAAAAAATCATGCAAATTCCTAGCGGACAATGTTATTCGGTCGGCATCATAATTAATTTTTAAAAGTTCATCCATATGATCACTCCTTTCTTAATTTTTCTTACCATGAGGCAAGTATGAGGAAACTATCCACTATTCGCGTGTGTTAAGTTGGAAACTTATTTAATCGATTTATTCACTGTAGTTTTGGGGTTTTTAATAATGGTATTTGTATCAGTCTAATAATTAGATAATTCCCTCATACCTGCCCCACGATATTTTTATATAACCCCATTCATGCTATAATTTTCATGAGAGGAGGTTAAAAATTTGTATACAAAATTAGATATTTTAAAAGCAATAAATCAACTTGAACCAATTGCTTTATCTACTGAGATTGCAAAAAAGATAGATTGTGAATCAATTGACAATCTTAACGACGATTTGGAAATACTAGTTGAAGAAAAACTAATATCAAAACGCTTCAAAAAAGTAGGTGTTTTTATTTCATATGAATTAACTATTAAAGGTTTTGAATACATCAACACCTCAAAACTTAATTCCTATCGTTTTTGGTTACCAATTATCATTTCTAGTACACTTTCAGTTTTTGCAATTTTAATATCAATTCTTGCTCTGATTAATAAATTTTAAAATAGGCATTCAGATAATTTTCTTCAAGTTTTATTTGGATTAATTTTGGTAAGTATTCTTTAAAATATTCCACTTCCTTATTTGTCAAACCTTTGTTTTCACATTCCTGCAAAACTGTGTTAGCAAAGACTTTTACTTTTTGAAATTCATCCTCTTTCATATTTATACTTCTCCTTTTTCTTTTTAACTCCGTTTTTATAGCTTTTAATATGTGTCTTTTTAGGACACCCATTTTTATTTAGAGTTATAATTTAGTTGTGCTTCAAGTTAACAATTCGATAACATTATTTCATTAAGTAAACAAATAGCTAACTCATGTTTTTAAATAAAAGTCCCTTTCGTTCATTTCTAGCTTCGCTGCTATATAAACAAGTTCAGGACCAGAGAATTTTACTTTCCCATTTTCTTTGAGACAGTATGATGATTTAGATTTTATTGGACCACCTACCATATCTTTTTGTGTTAACCCAAGATAAACTCGCCTTGATTTTATAAGGTTAGTATTAATCTCATACACATCTTATCACCTCCTTGTAAGTTAGCTATTTTTTAACTTACAATACTAGTATACTATATAAAAGTTTAAAAATCAATTACTTTGTTTAATATTCTTTAACTTTATTGTATTTTTTTGATTAAAAATATATCATAAAGTTAAAGAGGTGATAACTTTGAGAAAAACAGAAGCTCATTCATTTGGTTCAAAACTTAAAGAACTAAGATTACAAGCAAAATTAACACAAGAAGAACTAGCATATTCTTTGAACAAAAAATACGATTTAAATGAATCAAAGGCTACAATATCACAATTTGAAAATAATAAACGTGTTCCAGATTTAGAACGTATTGTCAATATTGCGGATTTTTTTGGTGTAACTTTAGATACACTAGCTTGCAGAACTATTCCAAATGGTCAAAATGAATCGGTATCAAATAGTAATATTTTAGATATGCAGTTTAACTCACCGCAAGAAGCATTGAGTTTTATTCTTAAACAAGAAATGATTGCGGACTATGGTGGATATGATCTTGATACTATGTCTGATGATGAAATAATGGAAATGGCGGAAGATGTGGCAGATATGTTAAAAATTGTTTCAAGAAAGCACAAAAAATAAATAATTATCAAATGGGAGAAATGTGCTATGGAATTAAAGACAAAACTAAATAATATTGTAAATAACTATAATACAACCAATGTTAAAGAAATATGCGATTACCTAGATATAGAGATTGCATATACAGAATTTAAAGCAAAAACACTAGAATCACGATTAATGATTATTGATGGTAATGGTTATATTTTTGTTCGCCCAAATTTAGATGAGCGCTATGAGAATTTTTTAATTGCTCACGAACTAGGACACTATATTCTACATTACGATAAAAACATTAATTTTAACTTTTTAAAACGTATCTATAAAACAAGATTAGAAAAAGAAGCTAACAGTTTTGCCTGCAAGCTTCTAATGAGCGATATTAATATAAAAGAACAAGAAAATATAGACTTTATTGCAATGGAAAAGGGAATTCCATTAAAAGTATGGCATTCAGTAATGAATTTAATTTAGTAATAACATATTATGTTTAAATAAAAAAAGGGAGGATTTTATTATATGGAATTACAAGAAAAAATGTACAATCTCAGTGAAAGGATTAAACAATTAAAAGAAAATATTCAAACTGAAGAAGCAACAAAACAGTCATTTATTTTACCATTTTTTCAGGCTCTCGGCTATGACGTTTTCAATCCGCTTGAATTCATACCTGAATTTACAGCTGATGTTGGAATTAAAAAACATGAAAAAGTCGACTATGCTATATTGCAAGAAGGTAAGCCATTAATCTTAATCGAAGCAAAATCATGCAACGAAAAATTAGACAAACATGATTCACAATTATTTAGATATTTTGGTACAACTGAATCTAAATTTGCAATTCTAACAAACGGAATTATATACAAATTTTATAGTGATTTAGATCAGCCAAATGTTATGGACTCACAACCATTCTATGTTTTGGACATGATGGATTTAAGCGATCAAGCAATTCAATATTTAGCTAACTTTAATAAATGTAATCTGGATATTGACAGTATAATGAATACTGCATCTGATTTAAAATATCTCAGTTTAACAAAAACAGCATTTAAAGAACTTATCGAAAATCCAACTGATGAATTTATAAAACTTTTATTAAACAGCGGCGTGTATGATGGATTGAAAAATCAAAAAGTTATTGATAAATTTAAACCTATTGTAAAACGTGGAATTAATCAATATATTAATGACAAAATGTCTTCAAAATTCAAGGAGACATTAAGCAGTAATGATGATGAAGTCATTGAGGAAAATAATGAACCAGACGAAGAAGTAAGCAAAATCAACACCACTATTGACGAGTTAAATGGTTTTGCAATTGTTAAAGCCATTTTACGTACTGAAGTAGAAGCTAAGCGTATTACATATAAAGATACAGAGAGTTACTTTGGTATTTTATTAGACAATAATATACGTAAATGGATTTGCCGTATTTACATTAACACTAAAGCTAAATACGTAATTATTTCTGATGAAAATAAAAAAGGAATAAAACATGATTTAGGTACCCTTGACGATCTATACAATTTATCTAATGAATTGAAAGACTCTTTAAAAAAATATCTCTAATTAAATCTATACATAACCAAATACGGTAAACACACTTCATAGTGTTTATATAAAGTAAAAAATTGAAGGGAGAATTAAATTATGAGCACAAAAGGGATAAAGATTTTATTAGAGGAAATTGAAGTAAATAAAGAAAATTTTAGACATTCACCATTGAATAATGAATTAGAAGCTATACACTATTTAATCACTGAAGATTATGAAAGCTACTTAAATTTAGCCAAAACTATGGCTAAAGATTGTCGCACATTTACAGTATTAATACTAGAGAGAAACAATGATAAAATATTAATGGACGCTAATAGAAGGGTATCAGTTTTAAAAATATTCAATAACCCAAAATTAATACCTTCTGACAAGGAATATGATGATCTGAGACATCTGTGTATAGCTAGAGGGTCTTTAGGCATAAAAGAACTAAATGCTGATATTTATTATGACTCTATCGATGAAGATAAGGAAAATTTAATGGATGCGCTAGATGAATTACATATTAATGATAATAAAACTAGAAAGGACTGGAATGCATTATCTCAGTATAGAGCCAGTCAGTTTATAGGATCGGAAATTAAGCATCCATGGATTAAGACTCTTGAATACTACGGTTTTTCAGATGATCAGATTATTCAAATGACAAATAAACGAACAGATATCTTTAATAGGATAATGAGAAAAAGCCAATTGAATATTTTGGAAAATGGAAAAATCAACCTTAATAACGATAATGCAATTATTAATGAGTTATGTAAAATCGTAAAAGATAGAGCATATTTTTTAGAAGATAAACCTATAAAAGTAAATACACGTACTCAAGCTAATGTATACAAAGACATATTGGATGATTTAATCAAAAAATATTCTAACGGTCAGCTTGATTTCACTTTTAACATAGATAATTTAAAAAATCAAACAGAAGCAGACTCTGGTGTAATCCCACCAGAACAAACCGCATTTAATTTTAATAAAGATGTTGACAGTATAGATTCAAACGAGGATGAAAATGAGGACTTAGATAAAAAAACAGATAACCGTAGCCCTTTAAAACGTGATGTTGAGAAAAGAAACACAGTAATTTCACAAGAACAAAAAAATGAATTATCTATGACATTAAATAGACAAGTTAATCAAATTGCTCATGAATTATCAATTTTAAATTTAAATGTTTATATAATTTCTGTCCCTATTATTCTTAGATCTTTTTTGCAATATTCATTTGAATGGTACGCTTCTAGCAAAAATATATCATACAATCATACAAATCTTATAGCTACAATTACATCTGTAATGAATAAAATGTTCGAAAATAACTTAATCAGCCGTGAAGAAAAAGGTGCTCTTAAAGCTTTACTTAAAAATGCTGAAATAATTAACTTATTAAATGAAGCTACTCACAATTTCCAAGCACCTGTTGTACCAAAAACAATTTTAATTGATTTTTATAACTCAATACATCCAGTAGTAAAACATATTTATAAAGATAATTCTGACCAATAAACTCAGGATTTGTTATATTTAACCTAAGGAGGTAATAAAATGGCGTACTACTCACCTTTAAGATACCCAGGTGGTAAAGGAAAAATGTATACTCAGACATTAGAAATATTAACCAATAATAACCTTCTAGGTTGTACATATATTGAAGCATTTGCAGGCGGAGCAAATTTGGCTCTCAATTTATTATTCAACGGTCATGTAGATAACATTATTCTTAATGATATTGACCCAGCGATATATTCCGTATGGTCAGCAATCTTAAATTATGGTCCTGAATTTATAGAATTGATTATGACCACTCCAATTACTATTGAAGAACGAGAACATCAAAAAGAAATATATAACAGTAATCGAAATAATGTATTAGAACTTGGTTTTGCAACTTTCTACTTAAATAGAACAAACCGTTCCGGTATCATTACCGCAGGTCCTATCGGGGGGTTAAATCAAACTGGTAATTATTTAATAGATTGTAGATTTAATAGAAAATCTTTAGCTGATCGTGTACAACGCATATATGATAATAGAGAAAGGATTCAAGTGTTCGATTTAGATGCGAGGGACTTTCTGCATCTTCCGTTTCCTGATAACTCTTTTTTCTTTATTGACCCCCCTTACTTTTTGAAAGGTGGTCAATTATATAAAAATTTCTTTACTGAGCAAGACCATGTAGAAATTGCTAAAATCGTTAAAGAATTAAATTATCCCTGGGTTGTTACATATGACAATGTTGATGAAATAAAAACAATATACTCATTTAATGACGGTATAGAATATGAATTATCATATACAGTAGAAAAAAAATACATTGGTTCAGAAATAATGTTTTATAGACAAGATTTAGATATAAATATTTAAAATAAAAAACTCCACTGCTACCAACAGTGAAGTTTGAATGAAGTACTACCAATACTTCATAAACAAAAAGACCTACCAAAGTCCTTTTACGTGCTTAATTATATCATTTAAACATGTCTAAGGCAAATTATAGAAAGGACGTGTTTTTATTATGGCTAGAAAGCAGACTTTTAAGCGCAGGCCGAACAAAGCAGGAACAGTAATAAAACTATCAGGTAAACGAAGACGTCCCTGGTGCGCTAAAATAACCACTGGAAAAGATATTATTACTGGTAGACAAATACAAACAGTACTGGGAACCTTTGAGACCTGGGATGAGGCTGATGATGCTTTGACTTTATACAGGCTTGGTCAAAAGAATAAGATTACTGATACGGAAGCTGAAGCATTGGCACCTGATACATTTCAAAAACTTGTTGATCAGCGTGAAAAGAATATGCCTACCTTTAAAGAAATCTTTGATATTATATACCAGGAAGAATTGTGCACATTATCTAAAAGTGCTGCTCAAGGTTATAGATCGTGGATTAAACATTTTAACAGTATATACCACCACAAGATCAGTCAAATAAGTCTGGCCGATCTGCAGGAAATATTTGATCGTGATAAAGCTGGTTACGGTACAAAAGTACATATGAAAGTTTTAGTTAGCAAAATATTTGAATATGCAGTTATTCACAAATATATAAATCGTGACGATGATTACACTGAATATATAAAATGTGGCAAAGCAAAAGAAAGCACTAAACATTATGCTTTCTCAAATGACGAAATAAGAGCATTGATGAGCGATAACAGCGATACGGCTAAAATAATACTTATTTATATATTCACCGGTTTAAGAGCAAATGAACTGCTGAATATCCCGCGTAAAAATATTTGTTTAAACACAGAATTCCCCTATTTAGTATCTGGATCAAAAACTGATGCAGGTAAAAATCGAGTAATTCCCATTCATACTTTTATCGAACCTTTTGTTAAACAGCTGTTGATGAAAAGAAAGAAAAGAATAATTGACTGTACCTACTATCAGTTTTCATCTATGTTCTCCTCTTTTTTAACTGATCATAATATGAAGCATACAATACATGATACTAGGGATACATTTGCAACATTATGTCAGTCTAACAACGTTGATCTGTTTATAAGAAAACGTATTCTTGGTCACAAAATGAAAGATATAACCTTTGATACTTATACATCTACCGTAATTGAAACATTATATAAAGAAATCAACAAAATCAAGGTGCCTAAGCCTTGATTTTTTGTTACTTATTTGTTACTTACGAGGTACATTTAACTGCTTCTAATCGCTTGAAACCCTTGATTTATCGTCAATAAGATGGATAGATATTTTCAAGTCTTGAAAAAACAAAACATTTATTTGAATAAACGTGTATGCTTTATGTGTAAAATAAATATACGGAGGAAATAAGATGGAAAAGAAACCTGTAAAAATTGTAACAATTGGTGGAGGTAGTAGTTATACTCCTGAATTAATGGAAGGATTTATTAAAAGATATGATGAACTTCCAATCAAAGAAATTTGGTTAGTAGATATTGAAGCTGGTAAAGAAAAACTAGAAATCGTTGGTGCTATGGCACAACGTATGTGGGACGCTTCTCCTTACGATGTTAAAGTACATTTAACTTTAGATCGTCGTGAAGCTTTAAAAGATGCTGATTTCGTTACTACTCAATTCAGAGTTGGTTTATTAAACGCTCGTATTAAAGATGAAAGAATTCCATTCTCTTATGGTATGTTAGGACAAGAAACAAATGGAGCTGGAGGAATCTTCAAGGCATTTAGAACAATTCCTGTAATCCTTAGCATTGTTGAAGACATGAAAGAATTATGTCCAAATGCATGGTTAGTAAACTTCACAAATCCTAGTGGTATGGTTACTGAGGCAGTTATGAAATATGGTAAATGGGATCGTGTAATTGGTTTATGTAACGTACCAGTTGGGGCTATGATGGCTGAACCAGAAACAATCGGAACAACTTTAGATAAATTAATTTATAAATTTGCTGGATTAAACCATTTCCACTGGCACCGCGTTTTTGATTTAGACGGTACAGATGTAACTGGAAAAATCATTGATGCAATGTATGAAGGTAAAGATTCTGGTATTCCTGCAAATATTCATGATATCCCATTCTTTAAAGAACAATTAAAACAAATGAATTTAATTCCTTGTGGATATCATAGATATTACTATCGTCAACAAGAAATGTTAGCTCATGGGCTTGAAGAATATAATGGAATTGGAACTCGTGGACAACAAGTAAAACAAACTGAAGCAGAATTATTTGAATTATATAAAGATCCAAATTTAAATTACAAACCTGAACAATTAACTAAACGTGGTGGTACTCACTATTCAGATGCTGCATGTGAAACTATCGCATCAATCTATGCTAATAAAAATACTCACCTTGTTGTAACTACTAAAAACAATGGTGCTGTACCTGATCTTCCTGCTGACTGTGCTGTAGAAGTATCTGCTCATATCGGTTCAGCTGGAGCTTTAGCTATCGCTTTTGGACCATTAGAACCTGCTCAACGTGGTTGGTTACAATGCATGAAAAATATGGAATTATGTGTTGAAGAAGCTGCTGTAACTGGTGATTATGGATTAGCTTTACAAGCATTTATCTTAAATCCACAAATTCCTTCTGGTGAAAATGCTAAACGTGTTTTAGATGAATTATTAATTGCTCATAAAAAACACTTACCACAATTTGCTGATAAGATCGCTGAATTAGAAGCAGCTGGTGTTACAGTAAAAGATGAAATCGCTAGAGATTTAGACTAAATAAAAAATTCGTGAATTTGATATGATCTCTCTAAAATAGACAACTTAAATAAAGTTGTCCATGAAAAGAGGGATCTTTTCTTATGGCACGTAATATACAATAAAAAAAGATACAAGCAGTTTTAGAGTATAAGAACAGAATTAAAGAAATAAAACAAATAATAATTCAAGAGCATTTAAATAGTAAAGATTCTTTGAGAGATTTAAGCAATAAATACAATACTCATTCTTCTTCATCTTTATGAAGTTGGGCTACCAGTTATAATAGTCACTAAAAATTAACAGATTATGATCCTAAAGGAGATGTCTACATGACCAAATCAAAAAAAGCAACATTAGAAGAAATAATTAAAATTGTATAATATTATTTAGATTATGAGAAAGAATATAAATCAGCAGCTGAACTTTTTGAGGTTTCTTACTCACAAGTATATCAATGGGTAAAGAAATATTTAGAATTAGGTGAAGAAGGTCTAAAAGACAGTAGAGGTAAGCGCAAAGAGGAATCACAATTAAATGAGTTAGAAAAATTACAATATGAAAACGAACGTTTAAAACACCAATCTGAACTTAAAGAAAAAAATATTATCTTAAAAAAGTTGAAGGAAGCTAATATTACTCAAAGTATGTCAAGAGTTGGAAAATGTATCGATAACGGTTCTGCTAAAAGATTTTGGAGAATTATTAAAAGTGAGATGTATTATCTTAACAAATTTAATTCTTTCAATGAATTAAAAAAAGCAATTGAAACTCATATTGACTTCTACAATAACGAAAGATTTAATAATAAGGTACCAATGAAAGTACGTTTAGAAGCTCTAAATGGTACTGAAAATCCAGCACAATATCCTACCAATAATTCATTAAATTACGCAATGGTATAATAAAAGATGCTTTACCAAATGGAAAAGCATCTTTTATTTTGTTATTTCTTATTTCTTGTTGGTTTGTACATCCCACCCGGTGAATAATTATCTGCATATTTTTTAGATACTTTTTTCACTAATGAAACTACTTTTTTCTTTATAGCCATGTTTTTTCACCTCCATACTTACACCTGTAAAAAATAAAGTAAAACCAATTATCATGCTTAGTCGTGGTTCTATAGGATAAATTAATCCAATCACAGCCAGACATCCCCAAAAAATTAATTTACTTATTTTCACATTCCGTGCTTCATGATTTTCTTGCCACATAAATGCTTTAGCAGCAATAAGTATTGCCATAATTAGAAGATAGCTATTTTCAAAATCCGCAAAATAGAGCGTACCAAGATATAACAAAGTCGTTAAAAACATACAGCGATAAAAACTATCAGCATGATAACCGTCTACAAATGTCCGTAATCCAACTAATGCAATAATAAATATTATTGTTTCTAGTACCATATTTCTAAAAATGCCGATTGCTAACAACAAAAAAAATAAAATCATTTGAGTCAAAATGAGTTCAATACCAAATCTTACTTCATCAATTTCATCCTCAGTCACATTATCAACATCTAATAAAAATCTGCTTATTTTTTCACAAAAACGTTTCATATCTATCCTCCATGTCCATTATACTATTAAATCTTCCTAAAAATATTTTCAATGTACTAACCGGTCCTATTTTGTTATTAAATACTTCTAAAAAAATTAAAACTTTGTGCCGGACAATAGCACAAAGCTTTAAAAAAAGAGATTAGATTATTAATTCAAACTTCTATCCAATAGACGTTTGTGAGAAATAGCTATAAATATTACTTGCGGCCATGTAGTAATATTATAACTTGGAGATTATGTATAGAAAGACAATACTTTTTATTTTATTATTATTACATCTCTCCCATAATCTATTATACTACACAACTTAACAGCTTGCGGTTTTATCCTTTTTTTCTACACTAACGGTCAATATTATGACATAAACGGCTTTTTAATTATCAACATTCAGTAAAATATCGCAATGCACCTTGTTATTTTCATAGAAATATTCCATTGTTCCATGATAGGTTTCTACAACCTCTTTAATGATTATTAATCCTTTTCCATGATCTCTTCCTTTTTTACTTTCATAATTAAGAGGTCTATTAGTCGAATTTATTATGCTGATCAAAAGCATATTGCCTTTACTAAAAATTTTGATTTCAACTATCTTCTCCGCTGTTTTTAAAGCAGCTTCAGTAGCATTATCTATCAGATTAAATAATAGAGAACATAATTTGTCTTGAGCAATATTAACATTGCGATCAATCACTGCATCTACAACATAATTAACTTCATCGTTATTGCGAATCTTCGCATTTAAACAAGCATCTACAAAAATATTTCCCGTACGTATCAATTTAACTGGAGCATTTAAATCTTCTTTAATTGCTTTTAAATATTGGTTAGCGACTGATTCTGTTTCGACTACTTCTTCTAGGACTTGTAAATGATTATTAATGTCATGCTTAAACTTATAAAGACGTTCTTGTTCTTTTTCTAATTCACTAATATGACGGCGAGTTGTAGCATATGAATAATTTGCTAACTCTAACTCCTTATTACGTAAATACATACGGGAAGAATTGATGATATAATTATTTACCAAAATCATTTGAACACCTGCTAAGATCAATATAAAAAAGATATAAATATCCCCCTGTTCAACTGATAATACGTTTAAAATCAGTACAATAATCACTTCAACAATATTGATCAAACAAAACGAATATAAAAATTTTTTAGGTAACTGATGTTCCACAAAATCACGTTTTTGAACCGCATATTTGCATATCAATGCTGATGATATATAGTTTCCTAAAGGAAAAACAACTCGCATACTCCCCCATACGATATCCAAATATGTATTGTCAAAAATTTCTAGCGCCACTGCAATCATAACTGAGCCGACAATAATTTGAATTGAATAATAAATTGTAGTGATAAACAAATTATTAAGCCTAAATCTCTTAACCAATACCCCACAATAAATAAAATCCAAACTAATACACATTAAATTACCAATTACATATAACCAGCCATTATGTGGTGAAGTATACGTAACAATATTCAAAACAAACGTATAACTTAATATAACCATAATATTTCTAAGCATGTTTTCTTTACGAATATATGGATAGGTTAATGAAATAACATAACTTAAAGCAACAACATATATCAATGTATATAAATACTCAATAAAAAAATTAATCATCACTCTTTGATCTCCTGCATTAAAAGATTAAATACATCTTTTTTTCTTCTTCTACTAATTTCTAGCGATTCATCAATACCTTTTAATTTTAAAATATATCCATTCATCGAAACAACCATATTAATATTGATTATCTGACTTTTATTTATTTGGACAAAATTATCTGGTAAATACTGATTAACTTCTTCAAGCGTCATATAAGGAATATAGAAATTATTATCATTAGTATAAAAATGTAAGTATCTTTTTACTGATTCGATATAAATAATATTTCTACTTCGAAAATGAAAAATCTCTCCCTTTTTCTTGATCCAGATATCATCATTTTGTTGTCTACGATTTATCGCTTTAAGCAAGGTTGGCGTTAACTTTGTTTCTAATTCTGATTTAAGTAAATATCCTGCTACATTAATATCAAACGCCTCCTGCATTTTATTTTCATAATTAGTTATGTATATTATGATCGTATTTTGTTTCAATAATTTTTTTGCTACCTGTATTCCACTCATTGTTGGCATATCGATATCTAATAAAAGAATATCAAAGTTTTTACCACAATTAAAAAACTCTTCAACATCTTGAAAAAGTTCAACTGTATATGGTTCCTTAATTCTAGCCTCCTCTACATACCCTCTGATTCTAAGTAGCATTGACCGCTCATCATCTAGTATACCTATTTTCATCTTTACACCTCATTTATTTATTATACTTGATAAAACCTTTTTTGACTAATTAAAAAAGGCCCTTAGGCCTTATCCTGTTGCTTTTTTTCATAGTAATTTCTTACCAGCACTTGTGTTTTACGAATATGATTTTGAATTTTTTCTTTAGCTAAATCCTTATCACGAGCTAAAATTGCCTCATAAATTTCTCGATGCTCCTGTGCTGCTGAAATTAAACGATCCGGTTGACGAATTGAATGCCTTGAAGTTACATGAATATAATAATTAATATCTGTTAATAATTGCTCAAAATACTTTGATTGGGTACAACGATAAATAGCCTCATGAAAAGCAATATTAATTTCATTAAACTTCTCTTGATCACCTTTTTCAGCATAAAATTCCATTAAATCATACACTTCTTTTATCTTTTCAAGTTCCTCATCATTAATTCGCTCAATTGCTAATTGGATTGCTAGCCCTTCTAAAGCATAACGAATTTCCAACATATCATCGATATCACGATGAGAAAACCCTAGTACATAAACTCCTTTATTAGGAATACTTTTAACCAAACCTTCTAATTCCAACTGTTTTAGAGCCTCACGAATTGGAGTTCTAGAAATATTCAACTCTTTAGACAAAGCAACTTCATTTAATTTTTGTCCTTGAGTATATTCCTCATTTAAGATTTTATCACGCAAAACGGTGAAAATTTTATTTCCAAGCGACCCATGTCCGGTATTTTCTAATAAATTCTTTGTCATTGTTTAACCTAACTTTCTGATGATGGCTGCGGTGAACTCGTCTGTTGAAGCACTACCCCCAATATCAGGTGTTACAATAGTTCCTTCTTCAACTACAGCTGCTAAAGCCTCACGCAATTTATTAGCATCATCTAATTTCCCTAATGCCTCTAACATTAATGCAAATGCTAATAATAATGCACTCGGATTAGCGATACCCTTACCAGCAATATCTGGTGCACTTCCATGAACAGCTTCATAAATTCTAAATTCATCACCAATATTCCCACTTGGTGCAAATCCTAGACCGCCAACTAATCCAGCACATAAATCAGAAACAATATCACCATATAAATTTGGTGCAACTAAAACATCAAAAGTTTCTGGACGAATTACTAATTGCATACACATGTTATCAACAATAACCTCTTGTGGCTCAATATCTGGATAATCTTTAGCCACATCTCTAAACGCTTCTAAAAATAATCCATCTGTATATTTCATAATATTCGCTTTATGAACTGCTGTTACTTTTTTACGTCTATTGTTCTTAGCATATTCAAAAGCATAACGACAAATCTTTTCACTCGCTTCACGAGTAATTAATTTAATTCCATTTGCCATATTTGGATTGATCATATACTCAATCCCTTTATATAAATCTTCGGTATTTTCACGAATCATAACCAGATCAATGTCTTCATAACGAGAATTGATTCCTTTAAATGATTTGATTGGACGAACATTAGCATAAGTTGCAAACTGTTGTCGCAAGGCAACATTGACACTTCTAAATCCCGTTCCAATCGGCGTTGCTGTCGGACCTTTTAAAGCCCATTTATATTCTTTAATAGCATCAACAAGTCCTGGTTCAAAAACTTCTTTCGTTGTAGCTGCATATTCAGCACCAGCCTGATATTCCACCCATTCAATGTCAAGCTTCATCGCTTTAGTGATATCAACGACACTCTTTGATATTTCTTTTCCAATTCCATCACCAGGGATTAAAACAGCTTTCATTAAAATTCACCTCCCAATTCTTTAATTGCATTTAATAAACCACCGTAATTAATCATTACTTTTTCACGAGGTGATAATGTTAATTCAGCCTCGATTGAATCATTAGTAGTTTCATTAATTACTTTTACTTTACCATTATGTTCAACAACATCTTTGATATTAACGATTTTATAACTATCTTGGTCATTGAAGAAATCTTGGTCTTTAGCTTCAATAACTAAAGGTAAAATACCATTATTAATTAAATTAGAACGATGAATTCTCGCAAATGATACTGCAAAGATTGCTTTAATCTTTAAATAGTTTGGTACTAAAGCCGCATGTTCACGGGAACTTCCTTGACCATAATTATCACCACCAACGATGAATCCCCCATTATTAGCAATTGCACGATCATAGAATTCAGGATCTACTTTACTGAATGAAAATTTTGCTAAATGTGGCACATTTGAACGATATGGCAATAATTTGCTATCTGAAGGAACAATATGATCTGTCGAAATATTATCACCAACTTTTAAAACAACTTTTCCACTAATTTCATCTGTAATTTTTTCTCCACGTGGAACCGGTTTAATATTAGGTCCCATATATACTTCATTATTTTCGTCATATTCATCAATGAAGAAATTTCCATTTTTAATAAATGGAGTATTTGGCACCTCTTCTAAATACATATCATCTTCAAATTCTTCTGACATGTACCCTTTAATTGCGCTCAATGCCGCAATTTCCGGTGATACTAAGTATACGCTTGCATCATTTGTTCCTGAACGTCCCTTGAAATTACGATTAATCGTTCTTAATGAAATCCCTTTTGAGAGCGGTGCTTGACCCATTCCAATACATGGTCCACAACCACATTCAAGAATCCTTGCTCCAGCTTGAACCATATCAGCTAATGCTCCATTTTGTGAAAGCATCGCAAGAATTGAACTTGATCCTGGCGCAATAACTAAAGAAACATGATCCGCAACTTTGCGTCCTTTTAAAATCTTAGCTGCCTTCATCATGTCAGCAAAAGATGAGTTAGTACAACTTCCTATCACAACTTGATTTACTTTCATTCTTTCAAGTTCTTTTACTGGTACTACCGCATCTGGACTATGAGGCTTAGCAGTCATTGGCACTAATGCACTTAAATCAACATCTAATTCTTGATCATATGTAGCATCTTCATCAGCTTTCATTTCAATGTAATCATCTACTCGCCCTTGTTGTGCTAAATATTCTTTTGTTCTTTCATCGGTCGGGAAAACTGATGTAGTGGCTCCCAATTCAGCCCCCATATTACAAATCGTAGCACGATCAGTCAATGATAATGAAGCAACTCCATCTCCCGTATATTCAATAATCTTATTAACGCCACCCTTAACCGTTAATTGCTGAAGAATATATAAAATAATGTCTTTTGCACTTACCCATGGTGCTTTTTTTCCAGTCAAATTAACTTTAACAACACTAGGACATTGTAAGTAATATTTACCTGTTGCCATCGCTACTGCGACATCTAATCCCCCTGCCCCAATAGCAATCATACCCATTGCTCCACAAGTTGGTGTATGTGAATCTGATCCAACTAGAGTCTTTCCTGGTTTTGAGAAGTTTTCTAATTGTAATTGATGACAAACTCCATTACCTGGTTTTGAAAAAACAATCCCATGCTTTTTAGCCACACTGCGGATAAATTCATGATCATCCATATTTTCAAATCCTGTTTGTAACATGTTGTGATCAATATATGCCACTGCTTTCTCTACTGCAACATGTTTAATATTCATTGCTTCTAGTTGAAGATAAGCCATTGTCCCTGTTGAATCTTGTGTTAGTGTTTGATCAATTTGAATTCCAATTTGTTCTCCCGGAACAAGATTTCCATCTTTAAGTTTACTACTTAAAATTTTGTATGCTAAATTCATACCCATCACGATATACCCCCATTATTCTTATATTGCATACAATTATACAAAAAAACAATCTTGATTACAACCCTTTGGAACAAATTTTACCACAAGATGTACTAAAAATAAAACACTTTAATAAAAATCTATTATTTACTTGATTTAATCGAGTAATTTTTAATTACACTTTTTTAATAATAAATTTGTGAATTCCTAAAATAAAATATCTACTTTTCTTCTTAAAACAAAAGCCTTACTATAAATATCAATGAAAATATGTTAGAATACATTGGGTGATAAAATATGTTAATAGAATGTTCAAATATAACAAAATCATTTCAAGGGATTCCCTTATTAAAAGATATAACCTTTAAAATTGATGATCATGATAAAGTCGCAATTATCGGAGTTAATGGTGCTGGTAAAACTACTATTCTAAAAATTATTGCGGGCGAAGAAAACTATGATAGCGGTGACCTTTTTTGTAATAAAGAATTAACACTAGGTTATTTAAAACAACAGCATGACTTAGCGATGGATAAAACAGTTTACGATGTTGGCCTTGATGTTTTTGCACCATTGATCACAATTGAAAATAGACTACGTCAATTAGAGAATGAAATGACAACTGATCATAGTGAACGTATTTTAAATGAATATGATCGTCTAACTCAATCATTTCATGATAAAGATGGATATAGTTATCCCAGTAAATTAACCGGCGTTTTAAAGGGACTGGGCTTTAGCGAAGAAGAATTCAATTTAAAAGTTTCAATGCTATCTGGTGGTCAAAAAACACGTTTAGCTCTTGCTAAAATGCTGCTTCAAGAACCAAAGCTATTGTTACTTGACGAACCTACTAACCATTTAGATAATAGTGCTATTAATTTCTTAGAAGGATATTTAAAAAATTATCCTCATGCAATCATCACAGTCAGCCATGATCGTTACTTTATTGATCAAGTTTCTAATAAAATTGTAGAAGTCGAAAATGGAAAATCCAAAAGCTATAAATGTAAATATAACGAATATTCAATTTTAAAGAAAAAGCAAAGAGCTGTTGATTTAAAACATTATTTAAATCAACAAAAAGAAATTAAAAGAATTCAAGAGAGTATCGATACACTAAAATCATATAACCGTGAAAAACAAGTTAAACGAGCCGAATCTAAAGAAAAGCAGTTAGCTAAAATTGAACGTATTGACAAGCCTGAGAACTTGCCAGATACAATCACGATTAATTTTAAACCAAAACGTGAGTCCGGTTTTGATGTTTTAAAAATAGAGAACCTAGCTGTTAAATTTGATGAAATTTTATTTAAAAACATTGATATCGATATAAAAAAACAAGAGCGTATTGCTCTTGTCGGGGATAACGGTGTGGGTAAAACAACTCTTTTTAAAACTATCCTCGATCAGCTAAATGCTTATCAAGGTAAAATTAAATTTGGTAGTAAAGTAGACCTTGCTTACTATGATCAAGAACATAGCACACTAGCAATGGATAAAACTATTTTTAATGAAATTAGTGATAATTTTCCTAAGATGACTAATACTGAGATTCGCAACAGTCTTGCCTTATTTAACTTCAAAGGCGATGATGTTTTTAAAGAAATCTCTTTACTTTCTGGTGGTGAAAAAGGACGTGTTGTACTTACTGAAATATTATTAAAACAAGCAAATCTTTTAATTTTAGACGAACCAACCAACCACTTAGACATTGCTTCTAAAGAAGTTCTTGAAGATGCCTTAAACCAATTTGAAGGAACAATCTTCTTTATTAGCCATGACCGCTATTTCATTAATAAAGTAGCAACTCGTGTGATCGAATTAACGAGCACAAAAGCCATCAGTTACGATGGTAATTACGATACTTATTTAAATCATAAAAGCGTTGCTAAGCCGCTCAAAAAAGAAAATGTTGATTATCTTGATATGAAACAGCAAAATGCTCTTTATCGTAAACAGCAAAATAAAATAAAAAAGATAGAAACTAATATTTCTATACTAGAAACCAAGATCAACACTTTAACTGAACAGCTTCATAGTGAAGAAGTTCTAAATGATTATCAGAAATATAATCAGATCAATGATGAAATTTCCGAATTAGAAAATCAGTTAAATACTTTAATGGAAGAATGGGAAGCCCTGCAATAAGGGCTTTTTATATTCTTTTAACTCCAAGAATACAATAATTTTCATCTACACCTGAGCCTTCACAATCAACATACTCAACTTTTACTACACAACTGATATTTGTTTTTCCTAGTTTTCGTAAAGAAACACAATCCCCCTGCTCAATTCCCTCTTCTTTACAAACAACTAAATGGTTAATCACACCGTTACAGATTTTATCAAAATATTGGCTGTCAACCTGTAAACTACACATACTAAAACTCCTTTCAAATCTTTAAATATTGTTTATAGTGATTAGATCCATCAATTTCTTCAATTCGTATCTCAATCGTTTTTTCTAAATCCTCTACAATTGTTTTTTCATTAACTAGATTTTTTTGACTAATCCAAGACTGATATAGTGGATAAATTATAAATCTTAATGTTAAAGCAATTGATAACAATCCGAAATCTATTGATACACCTAATATTAATGGTTTAAGTAACATTCAACCATACCTCCTAGTATTGCCATTCACTCATGCTTTGATACTATCTAAATCACAATAACTAACACATATATATGCTCTAAATAATTTATTATGTCAGTTAAATAAAACATTACTACTATACTTAACCATATATTGCATTACTTTTTTGTCTAATCTAGTGGAAATAAAAATACTTTAATTCTTCAATCCAAATATTTAAATAAAAAAAGAGCAAAATAATTAAATATCCTGCTCTTTTCTATTAACCGTTTAGTAATTTTATTTAATCGATTTCTTTACCAGATCCAGCTCTTTGCTAATTTCCAATAATTCCTTAATTGCAATTTCTAGATTTTGTCTTGGGTGCTCTTCTAAGGACTTCTTAGTCGTACTAATTCTCTCGGCTATGTTTTCTAAACTTTCCATGTTAATTCTCCCTTTTTCTTTATTCTACCATTTTACTATACTCTATCATGCCATATTTTTGCAGACCATATCAGACTATGATAAATTAAAAAAATGTCCAATTTAAGCTACATTAATTTAAATTAATAATAATAACTTTCTTGCTCTCCATGATAATATACTTTTGATAAAGAAATATACAAAAATCTCTTACGATTACAATTATAACAAATTCATCACATTAGTCCAAGATAAAAAAATTTTTCTCTAGTTTATAAAATAAAGCAATTATTAGAATAAAATGCATATTTTTCATTTTTAAAGGTTATATTTAGCCAATATGTATTACCCTTACACTTAGTAAATCTTTGATTTTACCATCCCTCTTTAGTGCTTTTTTCATATTTTGGAAAACGGTTCCATTTACATTACTTTAAGGTATAATAAAGCCGTAAAAACAAGGAGGAAATAAAATGTTACACAAAAAACTAAAACCATTCCCAAGTGATTTTTT